>Ga0326728_10022628_pt1 | contig 11633 bp, 7 predicted proteins | sample MB3enrmetagenome_FD_207602 | JGI IMG/M metagenome (GOLD analysis project Ga0326728, IMG submission 207602) | Lab enriched peat soil microbial communities from McLean, Ithaca, NY, United States - MB31MN | ecosystem: Environmental > Terrestrial > Soil > Wetlands > Peat | place: USA: New York... | reverse complement strand
GGCGTGCCATTTTCCCCGCCGCCCGCCACCTGCCAGCCGGCATCGATCAACACGTATTCGAGGCCGAAGGGTTTGTACTCGCGCGCTAAAGCCGCGGCGTTCCGCGCGATGTCCTCTTCCTTGACGTAGGAGTAAAAGAAGTACCAGGAGCACCAGCCTACAGGAGCGTGTGGCCATTTCTTCTTGTCCAGCGGGGAGTAGAAGGGCAGGCGCTTGGCATAAACCTGGTCAACCAGTTCGAAGCTACAGATCGGCGCGCCGCCTTGCGCGCCACCTGCCGAGACGCTGTATCCGCTCGCGCCGGCGCTGAAGCCTGCCTGCCGCGCCAGGACTTTGAGCGCCTGATCCCGAAACCGGTCGTAGACGCAATTGTTCAGAGTGCTCGACGCGCGCCCGCTCACCATTTGCTGAACGTCGTCCTCCACGCCGTCCAGACGCGCCTGAAGCGGTTCCGGCCCGGCCTCGAGGTCAGCCACCACGCTGGCCGTTGTCACCGCCTTGGCGGGCAACCCCACCAGCGATAAAGCGATGCTCGAACCAAGCGCCCGAAAAACCAGTTCATAACTCTGCTTCCCCTCGACCTTGACCACTGTTTTCCCAGCCCACTGGCCCGGCGCAAGCGTCAGTTTCGCCTCAGCAGCGTCAGAGGCGAGTTTCTGTGCGCCTGAGGTCGCCTGAATTCGCAAACCACTCACCCAGGTGACACCGCGATAGGTAAGCTCGACATGGTGGCCATCGGCTGCCAACTTCACAGCCCATGGGCTAGCGCCCTGTGCAGCTTTCGGAGCCAAAGCGAACGAAGCCATTGCAACGAGGACTGCCAATTTGAGGATTTTGGATTCTCGATTTTGGACAATTGCGCTGATATTTGCTCCCATGTTAGATAACCACCTTTGTTTTCAACTACATTCCGGCTTATCAAGCGTAACTACTTTGTTATCTATAACATTCCCGCTTCGACCGTCTTCCAAAAAGTGAAGTGATTTGTTTTCTGTAACATTCGCGCTTCGTTCGTCAAATCTTAAATCATAGTCGTTCCCGCGAAAGCGGGAACCCACTGGCCAAGACTTCGGAAGATTCGTAGTTCGTCGGTTGGATTCCCGCTTTCGCGGGAATGGCGGGTGTTCGGCAGGGTGATCGCAATCCGAATTGTGCCAGTACCTTCCAAAAAGTGGGGCGCTTTGTTTTCTATAACATTCCCGCTTCGTTCGTCAAATTCCAAATCGTAGTCGTTCCAGCGAAGGCGGGAACCCACTGGCCAGACTTCGGAATATGCTTCGGTCGCTGGCTCCCCGCTTTCGCGGGAATGACAGGTGGTCGGCGGAGTGACCGCAATCCGAATTGCGCCAGTACCTTCCAGAAAGTGAGGCGCTTTGTTTTCTATAACATTCCCGCTTCGTTCGTGCAATTTCTGAATGGTCCTTTTACACTCCCTCGCTAGAACCGACTCTTTGTCGTATGTCAAACACGGGTAGTTTTTCCCGATTCGAGACTTAGGGCCGGGGCTTGCCTCAACCCAATCCATCGCGCCACGGCGGTAGGTGGCCCCACATTCGATTTGGGACGTGATTGAAATTCGGACTTTCTTGTCTTCTTCGGTTTGGCCAGAGCGCATTCGACGATGTACCGTGGCGTGGGCGTGCGTGGAAGAGGGCTTTGCCATAGGAGCGGCCGCGCTGGTAGCAGCGCTACCAAGTACACTAGCCTACTTTTTGGCATTTGTCAAGAGACATGATGTCCCTTTCGGCGGAAGGGTGGCGCGGGTGTCCGTTCTTGATGTCTGTCCCTTAGGGCCTACGGTCCGCGAAACTGGATGGAAATCGTAATTTCGACACCGCGGCTTTTCTTTCCAAGGTCCGCGGTACCCGACGTCCATCGCCCATCGACAATCGTCAATCGGCAATCGTCACCACGCCGGCATCGCCGTCCACCGTGATGCGCTGGCCGCTGCGCAGGCGCTCCGTCGCCACGCCTGTCCCCAGCACGGCGGGGATGTGATACTCGCGCGCCACTATGGAACTATGGCTGAGCAGGCCGCCGACATCCGTGACTACGCCTGAGGCGAGCGTGAAGAGCGCAGTCCACGCCGGCGTGGTGATCTTAGCGACGAGGATATCGCCCGGCTGCATCTGGTCGAACTCCTCGGGGCCGCGAATCACGCGCGCCACACCCACGATGCGGCCCGGACTCGCGCCAACCCCTTTGATGACGTTACCGGCATGCTGGCCGGTGCGCGCGGGCATCCAGCGGCTGAAGTCAATGCCCAAAAAGCGGGCGCCGCCCTTGATGGGCAGGGCGACGGGCGGCGTCACCTTGCGCTCGATTTCCTGCGTCGCTCGCCGCACGACCGCCACTTGAGCGTAATCTTCCGTGGGCTGACCTGCGTCGAGGGCGCGTGCCGCCGCCTCCGCTTCTTCACACGTCAAGCAAAACACATCGTCAGTCTGCGCGATGGCGCCCGCAGCGACCATGCGCCGTCCCACTTCCCGCAACATGCGGCGCAGTTGCGGCCAGCCCAACCCGACGTCAGCCAGCGCGTCCTCGCGCAGCGGCGCATAGCGCTGGGCTGTCTGAACCAGAAACCGTAAAAATCGCAATCGCAGGCCTTTCAGCCTGGCGAGAAGGGATTGAGTAACCTGCTCCCGCGCCAACGCCGCCCCCGCCTGCCGCTCGTATGGGCTGCGCGCCTGCCCGGAGAGAAAGTATTTGAGGGTTTCCAGCAGAGGCCCGGGATCGTCCGCGGGGACGCTCGAGGCAAAATCCAGATCGTAGACGGCGTGACCGAAGCGATCGAGATGCTGCGCAAACCGAGTGGTGAACTCGCGCCAGCTTTCCGCATCGGCGATGGGCGCAGGCTGGGAGGTGCATGCCTGCGCTATGTCCTCGCTCGCGGTGCGCGCCAGATAGCCGGCAAGCTCCGGTTGCGTGCGCGTCCAGGACGCCAGATCGTAAAGCGACTTTTCCGCCTGGATGGGGGCGCTATCGAAACCGAGAATGAAGGTCAGCGCCGGCGGCTCGCCCTTACGTTTGATGAGGCGGTTGTAGACGTACGTGAACGCGGCCTCGCTTAGAGTCGACACCGGCAGAATGCCGGTCTGGACGCACACGTAATGACTTGCTGCTGCCTTCACAATCTCGCGCGCGCCGGCGAGCAGTTCCGTCGCGGCTGTGGTGGCCAAGTCGCGTCCGGCCCATGCGGCGACGACGTTTGCATAGCGCGGGCGTGCTTCCTCGGCCCAGCGCGCCCGCGCCGAACGGAGTAGCCGGACCATCCTGGGGACGAGTTTGGGCAAGGCGAGGAGCAGCCGCGCCGATTGCCTCGCACTTAACCCGAATTCAATATAGGCGTACTCGTTGATGGTCAGCAGACGGAAATTACCGGCTAGCAGGCGCCCGAATCCTAGCGATTGCATCAAAGCCCGAAGCCTTTCGTTCCACAGGGGCAGCGCGAAAGTCGCGAAGAGCGGCGAGAGCGGATCGGGCAGTAATTCGATCACGCTGCTTCGCGCGTACTGCCCCCCCGCGCGCGGCAGCTTCCATTCGAGCGCGGCGCGCGGCTCAGGCAGGGCGGTGATGGGCCGGGCCTGGAGGATGGAGATGGGCTGGTCGCACATCGCCCATTCGATGTCCATCGGCTTTCCGTAGAGTTGCTCGATCTCGGCGCCGAGGCGAACTAGCTCAGCGGCTTGTGTCGGTGGTAGGGCGGCCTGCGTGCGTTTTTCGGCGGGCACAGGCTCTTCGCGTGTGCCTCCCGGCACGCGCACCGTCATAACCTCCTTAGGGGCGATGTCCTGCGATGCAATCGCGCCCGTCCGTTTGGTGATGATGATCGTGTCAGGCGTAACTTGCCCGCCGACGATCGCCTCGCCCAAACCCCACGCTGCGTTGATCATCATCTGGTCGCGCGCGCCCGTAACCGGATTTGCCGTGAAGAGGATACCCGCTACTTCCGCTGGAATCAGTTGCTGCACCACCACGGCGATGCTGATGTCTTCTGGACGGATGCCATGCTGCGCGCGGTAGCTGAGGGCGCGCGCCGTCCACAGCGAACCCCAGCAGCGCTTGACGGCCGCCAGCACATTGCCGGCGCCGCTCACGTTGAGATACGTTTCCATTTGGCCGGCGAAGGACATCCCCGGCAAGTCTTCCGCCGTGGCCGAGGAGCGCACCGCGACGGGTGGATCGTCTGCGCCCAATTCGCCGTACGACCGCTCGATCAGCGCGGCGACATCCTCGGGTATCGTGCTCTCGTCGAAGAGGGCCTGGATTTGCGCCGCTGCGTGTTCGAGTGCGGTCGGGTCGTCCGCGCCGGCTTGTGCCGCGGCGGATAGAATCGCTTCGGCGAGACGGTTCTCGCTCACAAAGCGGCGATAGGCGTGGGTGGTGATTTGAAAACCCCGCGGCACGGGCAGGCCGGCCGCCGCCATGCGCGCCAGCGACGCACCCTTGCCACCCACCAGTTCCAGCGTCGCTTCAGGGCTGTCCAGTTTGAGAATTAAAGGCGTGACTTGAATTGAACTCATCTCTGTTCACCCCCGCTGGGCGGGCGAGCGCAGTCTACCATACTTCTCGCGGCGGGACGCATCTGCGGTATCATCGGGGGTGGGCCAGTGGGTCAGATGACGCCGACATGAGCAAGTGACCCCTCACCCGACCCGCGCCGGCTGGTGAAAACGCCGGACGCGGGCCACCCTCTCCCCAAGGGAGAGGGCTATTATCTCAAGGCTTGGTCTGCGGGGGCGGTGGCGATGGCGGTGGCGAGCTTCTGGCAGAATCTGCGATATGCCCTGCGCGTGCTGGGCAAGAATCCCGGCTTCACGTGCGTGGCGGTACTCTCGCTGGCGCTGGGAATCGGCGCCAACACCGCCATCTTCTCCCTGCTCAATGCCTTGCTTCTTCGCGGCCTCCCGGTGCGGCAACCCGAGCGCCTTGTGGAGCTTTCCGTAGTCCGCCAGGGCAACAAGATCCCTTTTTCGTTTCCGATGTTCCGTGAAATCGAACGCGGGCAAAGGGTTTTTTCCGGCCTGATTGGGTGGACTTTCGGCCAGATGGCCGACGTCGAGATCAATGGCGTGCTCTCGCAGGCCGGCGTGCGCTCCGTCACCGGAAATTATTATTCCGAACTAGGTGCAACGCCTCTCCTGGGCAGGCTGATCGCGCCCGATGATGTGAAGCTCGGGGGCGCCGGAACGTCGCAGGTGGCCGTGCTCGGCTACGAGTTTTGGCGGCGTCGTTTCGGTGGAGCTTCAGACGTTGTCGGAAAACAGATTGGGATCGAGGCGCAGTCCTACACCATCATCGGCGTCTCGCGCAAGTGGTTTACGGGTATGACACCCGGCCAGGCGCCGGACTTGACGATTCCCATGAAGAGCAACGACAGCCGGGCGCTGCTTTGGGTGTTTATTACAGGCCGGCTCAAGGACGGTGTCAGCGTGGCGCAAGCCCGAGCGCAACTGCAATCGTTCTGGCCGGAGGTGTTGCGAGCGACGCCTTCGACCGAGACTCCCGGACTGCGGCGGCAAGCTTTCTTCTCGATGGGTCTGGATGTGGCATCAGCCGCCACGGGGATTAACGCCGCGCTGCGCTCCCATTTCACGCGGCCGCTCTATGTGCTCATGGGCATTGTCGGGTTGATCCTCGTGGTCGCCTGCGTGAACCTGGCGAGCCTGATGCTGGCGCGCGCCGCCGCGCGCAGCCACGAAATGAGCGTGCGCGTGGCCCTGGGAGCCAGCCGCTGGGCGCTGGCCCGCCAGGTATTGACCGAGTGCCTGGCTCTCTCCGCCTCGGCAGCGTTGCTGGGTCTTGCCCTCGCGTACTGGGGAGGCCGCTTGCTTGTGGCGCTCCTGACGGAGGGGTACCTTACACCGGTCATCCTTGATCTGAGGCCAGATTGGCGCGTGCTCTCTCTCACCGCGGTGGTGGCCATCCTGACCGGAGTACTCTTTGGCTTGGCCCCCGCGTGGCGTGCCTCGCGCGAAGATCCAGCTTCTGTGCTCCAGCAGACCGCGCGCAGCCTGGCGGGCGGCACGGGGAAGTTGGGCAAGGCGCTCATCGTTACCCAAGTCGCCCTTTCTCTCGTACTGCTGCTAGGCGCCGGTCTATTGGTGCGAAGCTTTCAGAAGTTGTGCTCCATTGATCCTGGGCTCCAGCAGAGCGTGCTCGAGTTGAGTCTTTATCTCAGGCCAGGCGGCTACCAGAACCTGGACATGAAGGGCTACCGCCGGCAGCTCAGCGAGCGGGTGTCGAGCATACCGGGGGTGGATTCGGTTGCCTTTTCGGATCTCTCCGTGGTTGACGAGAGAGCTTGGCGGGAAGCGGTTTCTACGATGTCAACGGCATCCGCACCTTACGCCGGCGTAATGAGTTACGGGGTGGAGGTCTCGCCCGGTTTCTTCCGCACGCTCGGGACCAATCTGATTCGTGGCCGTGACTTTGAATGGAGCGACGACGAGCGCCATCCGCATGTCGCCATTGTCAGCAGCAGTCTGGCCGGGCGCGTCTTCCCCTCGGGCAATCCCCTCGGCCAGCATATTCGCTTAGGCGTCTTTCCTCAATTTCAGGATCTTGAAGTTGTTGGCATCGCAAGCAACGCACGGCTTTTCGATATCCACGACGAGTCCGCCCCGGTCATTTACCTTTCCGGCCTTCAGTATTCCGGCACAGCGCAATTGGGCCATCTCCTCGTCCGCACCCGCCAGGCTCCTGAAACAGTGGCCAGGACTGTGGGGCGTGAGATTGAGTCGCTCGGACACGAATATCCTCTGAGCACGAAGACGGTTGCGCAAGAGGTCGATCAGGCGCTGGAGGAGGAGCACGTCATCGCCCTGCTCTCGAGCTTTTTCGCGGCTTTGGCGCTCTTGTTAGCTTCGGTCGGCTTGTATGGATTGATGTCCTATGCCGTGACCCGCCGTACGCGCGAAATCGGCATTCGCATGACGCTCGGTGCGCCGCCGTGGACGGTGCTTTGGGCCGTCCTGCGCGAAGCGCTGGCACTGGCCCTGCTTGGGATAGGGCTCGGGATTCCTTGCGCGCTGGCCGCCAGCCGCCTTATCGCCAGCATGCTTTTTGGGCTTTCGTCGCACGACTCGCCCACTCTCGCCGCAGTCTCGCTGCTGCTACTCGTGGTGGCGCTGCTTACCGCCTACTTGCCGGCGCGCCGAGCCTCGCGCATCGACCCCATGGCTGCTGTGCGCACGGAATGAGATATGATAGTCTAAAGGCAGTGGAGGTCGAAAATGGCTACTAAGACCTTGATTACCTGCGAAGACTATGCCGCGCTCCAGGAACCCGAAGGCATGAGGTATGAGTTGAGCGAGGGGGAACTGATCGTGACGCCTTCAGCGAGTTTCTTCCACAACAAAAACCGTGATCGTCTTAGTGCTTGCCTGAGGGCTTTTGTCGAAAGCCACGGGCTTGGCGAGGTGACCAGCGAAACGGACATTAAGCTCATCGGTGAGACGGTGCGCAGGCCCGATGTAGCTTTTATCCGCGCCGGCCGACTGCGAGGTATTGACCTGGATAAAGTGCCTTTGCCGGTCGTCCCGGATCTCGTGGTCGAGATCGTATCCAAAAACGATCGCGCTGACGACTTGCTTCTCAAGGTATCGCAATACGTCGCCGCCGGAGCGAAGGCCGTTTGGCTCCTCTACCCCAACACGCGGCTGGCTTATCGCTACCTTCCCGATAAGCTCGAACCCGAAGTGCGCAGCGCCGCTGCCGGGCAGGCGCTTGAAGAGCCTGATTTGCTGGCCGGATTCTCACTTCCACTCGAGCAGATTTTTCGCGCCCCCGAAGCGCAGCAAGATGAGTAGTTCGGCTATGCACCGCGTCTTAGACTATCCTCCCGTAACCGACGAGACCCTTCAGGAAGTGGTTCGCCGGATTCTGGCGGTCGGTTCACCGCTCAGAATTGTCCTGTTCGGATCACGGGCCAGGGGGCAAGCGAGTCCAGGCAGCGACCTGGACATCCTGATCGTCGAGGAGTCCAACCTGCCCCGCTACAAACGTGCGGCGCGATACCTGCGGGCGCTGGTTGGTGCCTTTCCTGCAAAAGACGTGGTAGTGTGGACGCCGGAAGAGGTCAAAGCCTGGGCGAGCGTTCCGCATGCCTTCATCACGACAGTCCTGAGCGAGGGGAGAACGCTTTATGCCCGATGAACTCGCACTCGTGCGGGGCTGGTTTCTCAAAGCTGAGAGTGATCTCAATACGGCAAAGCGCATGGTAGAAAGTGATGGCCCGTACGACACCGCTTGCTTCCACGCGCAGCAGGCGGTTGAAAAGTATTTGAAGGGTTTACTGGCATTCCGAGGACAGCCTTTCCCCTCCACCCACAACCTGGAAGAGTTGCAGCACTTGGGCGAAGCGCTTCCGGCATGGCCTCTGGCCGGGCTAGACTTGGCGGAACTGAGTTCTTACGCGGTCGAAGTACGCTACGATTTCGAGTTTTGGCCAGACCGCCGGACAGGGCAGGACGCTTTGAGGTTGGCCGCGGAAGTGCGCCACCGCGTGCTCAGCGCCATTCCTGAGAAGGCTCAGCCTTGACAGACCGCCATCGTCCAAACCGCTCCCAATCTTAGAAACGCCGAGGACGCGCCCCCAAGATTGGGCGAACGCCCCCACGTACCCAAGCACCCGGGCGACCCGCACAGCGGAAACGTCGCAAATGACCACGCGAGTAGTGTGAAGGCAAAGTCGGAACTGGGGGCCTCCTAGTAAGGTAAGAAGGTGGGCGCTAAGCTTGGCGACAGGGTGTATTATGGGGTGATTTCCGCGCGCACTGGCACACCCTACGCCGTCGGAGGAAAATGGACCATGCGTTATCAGACTGGAATCCGAAGCATCGTATTCGCGCTTGCACTCTTTCTCGTTCCCTGGTCGGTCTCGAGCCCGCAGACCCCAGGAGTTGATTTGGTTAGTCAAGCCTGGAAGGCTTGGTGGATTGCCCACCCTGAGGGGCCACGGCGGGAGTTCGGGGTTTTTCATTTCCGTAAGACCTTCACACTCGACTCAGTCCCCCAGCGCTTCGTCATCCACGTGAGCGGCGATAACCGCTATGAACTCTTCGTGAATGGCGAGCGGGTGCTTTCCGGACCCGCGCGCGGCGACTTGAACTACTGGCGCTATGAGACTCTGGACATTGCCCAACACCTCACCGCCGGGCGCAACCTGCTCGCTGCCGTGGTGTGGAACTTTGCCGAACTTGCTCCCGTGGCGCAGGTCACCAACGAAACCGGCCTGATCGTCCAGGGCGACAGCGAGGCGGAACAGATCGTCAACACGGATAATTCCTGGAAAGTTCTAAAGAACCGGGCCGTCAGCTTGATCCAGTTGAGTCCGGAGAAGCTCGGTGGGTATCTGGCGAGCGGCCCCGGCGAGCAGGTGGACGCCTCGCAATATCCGTGGAGATGGGAAACTCAGGGTTTTGACGATTCCGGCTGGGTTGCGGCAATGCCCATCGCGCATGGCGAGTCGCGCTTCATCAGGATCTACTACACTTCACCGTGGATGCTGGTCCCGCGGAGTATTCCCTTGATGGAAGATAAACTCGAAAGGCTCGCCCGAGTGGCCCGTGAGAACGGCGTGGAAGCCTCATCGGAATTTCTCCAGGGCGCAAGTCCAGTCACCGTGCCTGCCAATTCCAAGGCATCGCTGCTCTTCGATCAAAGCTATCTGACGACGGGTTATCCCGAACTCGTTACCAGCGGCGGGCGAGGCGCGAACGTCAAACTGACTTACGCTGAGGCGCTCTGGAAGGGCCGCGAGAAGGGCAACCGGAACGACATCGAGGGAAAGGAAATCCGCGGCATGGAGGACCATTATTTGCCCGACGGCGGCCAGCACCGCCTCTTCCGGCCACTGTGGTGGCGGGCCTTCCGTTACCTGCAATTGGATGTGGAGACGGGCGGGGAACCGCTCACCATCGAAGACCTGAGGTCGCATTTTAGTGCCTACCCGTTCAAAGCCACGGCCAGCTTCGAGAGCGACGATCCCGAGCTGTCGAAGATGTGGGAGGTAGGTTGGCGCACGGCGCGGCTGTGCGCGCACGAGACCTACATGGATTGTCCATACTACGAGCAACTCCAATACGGTGGCGACACGCGCATCCAGGCGCTGATTTCTCTCTACTTGACCGGCGACGACCGCCTGGTGAAGAATGCCATCGAATGCCTGGACGAATCTCGCACCCCGGAAGGCTTGACCCAGAGCCGTTACCCTACCTCCATCCCGCAATACATCCCGCAGTTTTCACTCTTCTGGATCGGCATGATGCACGACCTGTGGTGGTATCGGGGCGAGGTTGATTTCCTGCGCGCCTACCTTCCCGGCGCACGTGGCGCGCTGGCCTGGTTCGAACGAAGCATGGCGACGTCGGGAATGCTGGGGCGGCTCAAGTGGTGGAACTTTGTGGATTGGCCCAACGAGTTCGACGATGGGCGTCCACCCCAGGATGCGCAGGGCCAGTCCTCGATGCTCAGCCTGCAATTCGCCATTGCGCTGCGCGACGCGGCGGACCTTGAAGACGCCTACGGCAGCAAGGAGCAGGCGGCGCACGACCGCCAGCTCGCTTCAAGAATCGCCGCGGCGGTCTATCGAACCTGTTGGGATTCGACGCGAAAGCTGGTTGCGGATACGCCCGAGCACAAGACCTTCAGCCAGCACGCGAATATCTTTGCAGTGCTCGCGGATGCCATCCCTGCTGCCCAGCAACGCGGCGTAATCAAGACCGTGCTGAGCGATTCCAGCCTTACGCCAGCAACCTACTACTTCCGCTTCTACCTTTTCCGGGCCATGAAGAAAGCAGGCCTGGGAGATGAATATGTGGCGCAGCTCGCCCCGTGGCGTCACATGCTGGCGCTGGGCCTGACCACCTGGGCTGAAATGCCTGAACCCGGGCGTTCGGATTGCCACGCCTGGAGCGCTCATCCCAACTTCGACTTGCTGGCTACGGTAGCGGGAATTGAATCCGCCGCGCCGGGCTTCCGCGAGGTCGCCATTCAGCCCCACTTGGGCCCGCTCAAACAGCTCAAGGCTAGCTTGCCTCACCCGGCAGGGGACATCATCGTTTCCTACCAGCGGAAAGGGCAGGGGCTGGCTGCGGACGTGACTTTGCCCAATAAGCTCACGGGGTCGTTCTACTGGAATGGGAAAAAAGTTGCGCTTCACCCCGGCCAGCAACACCTCGACGTGCAGTAGGCAGTGGGCAGAAGGCACTGGAATCCGAAGCCATTCTCACCTGGTCAGTGGTCAGGTTGGAGAACGGGGTAAGAGCCGCGGGCGTCAACGACGGAGGTTCGCGTTACCGGGCATTTGCGTTTAGGAGCTATTATGTGGACACCTAGGCATGCGTCATGGCCTTTGTTTTCGATTCTGCTAACTGCACTGCTGTTGCTAGTTTGGTTGGCGCGAAGCGGTACCGCCTGGCTAAAGGGGGATTCCGTGACAGTGAGCGTTGGGCCTGTGCAAGCCGATGTGGTCGGCAATGATAACACCGCCATCCAGAAAGCCGTCGACCGTGTGGCCGCCGCCGGTGGAGGAACCGTCCTGATCAAGGCTGGGACCTACACGCTCCAAAATTCCGTCCGCTTGGCCAGCCACATCACCCTGCGCGGTGAAGGGCCCGCAAAGACTATTC
>Ga0326728_10022627_pt1 | contig 11633 bp, 8 predicted proteins | sample MB3enrmetagenome_FD_207602 | JGI IMG/M metagenome (GOLD analysis project Ga0326728, IMG submission 207602) | Lab enriched peat soil microbial communities from McLean, Ithaca, NY, United States - MB31MN | ecosystem: Environmental > Terrestrial > Soil > Wetlands > Peat | place: USA: New York... | reverse complement strand
GGCAACTCGCCCTCGGTCTGGCAGGCAGCCGGACGCAAGACATCGAGGCCGCCAAGCTCGCGATGCTCGATGCTCAGGCCGACCTCGAGCAGAAGAAGAAGGATTATGCGCGTTACCAGGCGCTTTATGAAAAGGACGAAATCCCGGGACAGACGCGCGACTTGGCCGCCACCAACGTCACCCGCGCACAGGCTACTTATGATCGGGCGCAGCAAATCTACAACGAACTCGTGGAAGGAACGCGCAAGGAAGAACTTGCCGTCGAGCACTCCAATGTTCACCAAGCGGATCAGAACCTGCAAATGTCCCGCATCCGGCTCGCTTATACGGTGCTGCGCGCGCCCTTCAACGGAGTGGTGCTGGTGCGGCAGGCTGAGTTGGGAGAGGTCGTCTCACCCGGCACGCCCATCGTGACCCTCGCCGACCTGGACCATCTGTGGGTGCGGGTGTATGTGCCTGAGACGGATCTCGGCAAAGTGCACTGGGGGCAGGTGGTTGACGTGCGGACCGATACTTATCCTGACAAGATTTATCACGGCCGGATTTCATTCGTCTCTTCGGAGGCGGAATTCACTCCCAAGAGCGTGCAGACGGAGAAAGAGCGTGTCACGCTGGTTTACCGGGTCAAAGTGGACGTGGAGAATCCCAACCGCGAGCTGAAACCCGGAATGCCGGCAGACACGATTGTCAAACTGAATTAGCGAACGGTACGGGTACAGTTCGACGTAGAGGCGGCTTTATGCCGCCATCTGGCGAGGTAAACTCGCCGCTACAAAACTGAGCGCGCCATGAGCACCTCTCCTGCCATCATCGTTTCCTCGCTGAGCAAGCATTTCGGTGAAGTGCGCGCCGTGGATGGCCTCAGCTTTGAAGTTTATGCGGGGGAAATTTTCGGCTTGGTCGGGCCGGATGGCGCCGGAAAGACCACCTCGCTGCGGATGCTGGCGGGGGTGATGAGCGCGGATTCGGGGTCGGTGAGAGTTGCCGGCTGCGACGTGGTGCACGACCCGGAAGGCGCCAAGTCGCTCCTGAGCTACATGTCGCAACGATTCGGACTTTACGAAGACTTGACGGTCGACGAAAACATCCGGTTTTATGCAGATTTATTTGGGGTGCGCCGCAAGCAGCGTGTACAACGTTCCCGGGAATTGTTGGCGGCAGCAGGGCTCAGTGATTTCCGCAGCCGGCTTGCCGGAAATCTTTCCGGCGGCATGAAGCAAAAGCTCGGCTTGGTATGCGCGCTGATTCACACTCCCAAGGTGATCTTGCTCGATGAGCCGACCAACGGAGTCGATCCCGTGTCCCGGCGGGATTTCTGGCGCATTCTCTATTCACTGGTGGCCGAGGGCGTGGCGATTCTCACTTCCACGTCGTACCTCGACGAAGCGGAGCGCTGCCATCGGGTGGGGCTCCTCTATCGCGGACGGATGCTTTTCTGTGATCGGCCGGAGGAGCTGAAGAAGAGATTTGCCGGCGAGATTCTGGCGGTGCATGCGGCGCAGCCGGGGCAGGTGCGCGCGGCGTTGGCGGGCGCCCCCGGCGTGCGCAGTGCGTTGCTGGTGGGCGACCGCGTCCACCTTTTTGTGGACGAAGCCGCTCGCCGGCTGACGGATTTGCGCGCGCGGCTGGAATCGGCCGGGGTCATTTACGATTCCATCCAGCCCGTAGCGGCGACCATTGAGGACTTGTTTGTATCGGCGGTCGAGAGCGAGCCGGAAGCTGCCGGGGGAACGAAACCTTGATGAATGGAAGCGAGCCATCCGTGGTGGTCGAAGACCTGACCAAGCGGTTCGGGTCGTTTGTGGCCGTGGACCGCATCGGCTTCCAGGCGCACCGTGGCGAGATCTTCGGCTTCCTCGGCCCCAACGGCGCGGGCAAATCCACCACCATCCGTATTCTCTGCGGCCTGCTCCTACCCACTTCCGGGAACGCGCGGGTGGCGGGGGTTGACGTCGCCCAGGAGCCTGAAGCAGTGCGCCAGCAGATTGGCTACATGTCGCAGAAATTTTCCCTCTACAACGATTTGAAAGTTATCGAGAACCTGCGCTTTTTTGCCGGATTGTACAGCGTTCCCGGCAAAGTTCTTCCCGCGCGTTTGGCTTGGGCGCTGCGCATGGCGGGACTCGAAGGCCGCGAACAAACTCTCACGCGCGCCCTGGCCGTCGGCTGGAAACAGCGGTTGGCGCTGGGGTGCGCGGTGCTGCATCGTCCCCCCATCGTCTTTCTTGACGAGCCGACTTCGGGCGTCGATCCCGTCTCGCGCCGGCAATTTTGGGAATTGATCCAACAGATGGTGGGCGAAGGCGTCACGGTGTTCGTCACCACACATTACATGGACGAGGCGGAATACTGCAATCGCCTGGTGCTGATCGATCGCGGGCGCATTGTGGCCATGGGCACGCCCACAGAACTGAAGACTCGATCCATGAAAGGCCAGATCCTGCTGGTGGAATGCGAACCGCTGGGGCCGGGACTCGAAGCGTTGAGCCAGGCGCCGGGCGTGCTTGACGCGGCGGTCTTTGGAAACGGTCTGCATGCCGTCGTCGCCGACGCCCAGGTTGCCATGCCCGGAATCCGCGCGGCCCTGGAGGCCGGACAGGTCCGCGTCGGCCGGCTGGAGCAGATTCCACCCAGCCTCGAGGACGTCTTCGTCGCCCTGACCGCCGCGCATGAATCCAAACCGGGGAGAGCCGCATGAGCCTGCGCCGCATCCTGGCCATGATGCGCAAGGAAGTCATCCAGATCTGGCGAGATCCGCGCAGCCTCCTGATCATCTTCGCCATGCCGCTTGTGCAGCTTGTCATTTACGGCTACGGCGTGAACCTGGACATCAAACACATCCCCCTCTGCGTGTACGACCGAGACGCGACACAAACCAGTCAAGACCTGCTGAAGCATTTCCAGGGCACTGACTATTTCACGATTGTACATGTCGCGGAAAACTATCACGATGTCATCCGGCAGATTGACCGGAGCGCCTGTACGGTGGCCGTGGTGGTGCCGCCGCAATTTTCGGAAGAACTCCACTCACGCGGGCAGGCCCCTGTGCAAGCGCTGCTCGATGCCAGCGACAGCAACACCGCCAGCATTGGTATGGGCTACGCGCTGAGCATCATCCAAGCCTACTCCCAAGACATACAGATTGAGTGGCAGCAGCGCCACGGCCTGCCCCCTGTGTCCCCCAACGTCACCTTCCAGCCACGGACATGGTTCAATGAAGATTTGGAAAGCATGGCCAATATCGTGCCCGGCGTTGTGGCCATGGTGATGGCCGTAGTGGGCGCATTCCTGACCTCGCTAACCATCGCGCGGGAGTGGGAGCGCGGCACCATGGAACAGCTCATCGCCACACCCGTGAGCAAGCTGGAAATCCAGATCGGAAAGCTGATTCCCTATTTTGTCATTGGGATGATGGATACAGCGCTCTGCGCCGGTGCGGCGGTCTGGTGGTTTGGCGTTCCCTTCCGGGGAAGCTGGGCGGTGCTGTTTGCTTGCTCGGCGCTGTTCCTGATTGGGGTATTGTCACTGGGGTATCTTTTCTCGGTCACGGCCAAGTCACAGCTCGGGGCCAGCCAGTTGGCTCTGCTAGTGACGCTGTTGCCTGCATTCCTTCTCTCCGGTTTTATCTTTCCCATCGATCAGATGCCCGTCGTCGTGCAGTGGATCACGCGCATCTTGCCGGCGCGTTATTACGTTTCCATCCTGCGCAGTATTTTTCTCAAGGGCACTCCGGTGCGGATGTTGGCAGGAAGCATCGTCGCCTTAGGGATCATTGCCGCGCTGCTGATCACAAGGGCCACACGCGCGTTTCAAAAGAGGCTGGAATGAAATTTGTCTCCTCACTCCGACGCATCGGCAACATGGTCAAGAAGGAATTCATCCAGACCCTGCGGAACCCGCACATGCGCTGGCTGCTCTTTGGCCCGCCGGTCATCCAAATGGTCGTATTCGGTTACGCGGCCACGTTGGATGTCAAGAACGTGGCGCTGTCCGTGCTCGATTTGGACAATACGCAGGAGAGCCGCGAGTTGGTGGCGCACTTTTCCGCCAGCCGTTATTTTCACCTGAACGAATATGCCGCGCGGCGCGCAGACCTCCGCGAAGGCCTTGATCGCGGCGATTTCCTGGCGGCGATGGAAATCGATTCCGGCTTCGCCCAGCGCCTGCGCAACGGCCAAGGGGCTAAAGTGCAGGTGCTGGTGGATTGTTCCAACTCCAACACCGCCCTGGTGGCGCTGGGCTATCTCAACCAGATTGGCGCCCAGTTTAGCCGTGACTACCAACTCGACCGGATGCAGCGGACGGCGTCCCAGCAGGTGTCGTCGCTGCCGCAAGTGAACCTCGAGATTCGGCCCTGGTTCAACGAAGGGCTGGAAAGTCAGTGGTATTTCGTTCCCGGGGTCATCGGCAACGTCCTGATGATCCTGGTCATGATGCTCACCGCCTTCGCGGTGGTGCGTGAGCGCGAGATCGGCACCCTCGAGCAGGTCATGGTCACGCCCATTCGCCGCTGGGAATTCATCCTGGGAAAGACCGTCCCCTTTTTCCTGGTCGGCTGCGTAGACGCCACACTCATTGCCCTGGTGGGAACATTTTGGTTCGGGGTGCCCTTCCGCGGAAACCTGGGTGTGCTGGCGGCCGGGCTAGTGACCTTCATCCTCGCGGGTCTAGGTTTGGGGCTGTTTCTTTCGACGGTCTCCGCGACCCAGCAGCAAGCGATGATCCTTTCCTTTTTCTTCATCATGCCGATGATCACGCTCTCCGGCTTCGGCACTCCCATCGCCAGCATGCCACCCCTGCTTCAGAAGATATGTTACGTCAACCCGCTAACTCACGTCATGGTGCTTCTGCGCAGTGTCTACTTGAAAGGGGCTGGGTTCGACGTGCTCTGGCCGCAGGTCGCCGCCCTTGCGAGTTTTGCAATTCTCCTGCTGGCGATCAGCATCCTGCGCTTCCACAAGTCGCTTGAATAGGGAATGGTGCTTAGGGTCTCAGGCCGACAGAACGTAACAAAGTAATACTAAGAAGGTGGGGACGAGATAATGAAAGGAGGATGACTCTTTTCAGCCTCTCGCTAAAAACTCGCGAGGGCAGCGGTCTCATCTTCCGCCAGTCCGAGGACTTTGTCCAGACGAACCATCCTGAGGGTTGAAGCGACCTGTTTTGGAGCCCCAAAGAGTCTGAATTCGCCCCCTTTTTCTTTCAGGGCCGAAAAAATGCGAACCAGTGCGCCGACGCCGGAGCTATCGAGAAAAGACACGCCCGCAAGGTTTACGGCAAGATTGGTGACGCCGGCGGAGAGTACCTCGCCGACGGAGTTGCGAAAGGCTTGCTCAGCTTCACCTGCCTTAAAGGGGCCGTTGAGGTCAAGAATGGTCACCTGATCAACTGTTCTGATATTAATGGTCACGGATTCCTCGCGGCTGCTGCCCTGCTTTCAAAACGTAGCATGAAATTTACACCGTCACCTGAGACTACGCCGACTTGTTGAGCAAATCAAGGCAGTAGGTGAGAAAACGTGGCCGAACCACATCGCTTGACTCGCCCGACGGTTTTTAGTAGCCTCCCAGTCGATTCATTTGGACGTTTTTCCTGTATTGGCTCACTAGCCCTTGCCGCAGGGGTAACGCCCTCGGCAACATTTATTATGGAGCAGTTGCCCTCCCTTTTTGAACTATCGGTTGGATTTCACTCCTGCAACAGCATTGACAGTTTTGCGAAGACGCTTGCCACGCATGTTGGCCGAAATCTGGAGGCCCGTGCGGCGATGGTTTGGCTACGTCAGGAGAGAGGTGGGGGATTGCTCTGTCGCTCTCGCTGGTTCGAGGCCGGACTTCGGCTGGAGTTTGCTCCAGGGCAAGCAAGCGAAGGTATTTTGGCCGAGATGCTGTCAAAATCACGCGCGCGGCGGCTCGACGAGGAGGAAATCAAGCCAGAGATGTTTCCCCACCTTGCGGAGGACGACCGGGAGCGAGTGGCAACGGCCTTGTACGCACCCATTCCGACCTCCAAAGACGTGGCCGGCGTCCTGGAGGTATTGAACAAGCGCACGGGAGATTTCACAGCCAATGACGCAGGCTTCGTTGAAGAAGCCTGCCGGCTGGCGGGCCGGGTTCTGGACGCTTTGCGCGCCGTGGAGCAGGAAAAGTGGTCAAACCTGGAGACGATTGAACGATTGACCGCGCTCTACGATGTGGCGAGCACCTTCACTTCTACGCTGGAGCTTGGGGATCTACTGCCCATTATGGCTGAGAAGATCCAGGGGAACCTCGGCGCCCTGGCCTGCAACTTCTGGCTGGTGGATTCCGAAACGAACGAGCTGCTTTGCGCGCAGCAAGCGGGCGAGGATCCGACCACCCACAAGGGTAGCCGCCTTCAAATTGGAGAGAGCTTGGCTGGGGGCGTGGCCCAAACAGGCCAAGCCCGTCTGGTCTCAAGCGCCCAGGATGAGCCGGGACTTGAGGCCCGCGTAAAGGCAAGCGAGGAGTATCAAATCCAATCGCTGATGTGCGCGCCTCTTCTGAAGGAAGAGCGAGTGTTGGGGGTCGTGGAAATCGTCAACCGAACAGATGGAAAGCCGTTTGATGAGGATGACCTGTTTTACCTCACCAACATGTGCGAGCAGGCCTCCAACGCCTTGAACAATGCCAATCTGTTGCAGGCCGAGCGAAAGGTTCACACCCTGGACGCCCTCCTCGCCATCAGCAAGGAAATAACCTCCACGCTCAATCTCGATCATGTCCTCACCACGGTGGTTCACGAAGCCGCCACCGTCGTTCCCTTCGATCAGTGCGTCATCGGTTTGTATGACCGCCACCGCTTTATACTGGGTGCCGTGTCCGGTGAAGGCGAGGTGCCTCGGACCCCTGAAATGGAGCAGTTGCGTGAACTGCTGGCCTGGGTGGCTGAGCAATCGGAGGCGGTTTCGGCTGACCAGACTGAAGAGGGGTGGAAAGTCAAGCCGGACGAAGAGAACGCGGCGCTGGTGCGCTACCTGGAAGAGCAAGGACTGAGCGGCTTCTACGCCATGCCTCTGCGCGATGAACAGGGGACCGTGGGCGTGCTGGCCCTTCTGAGCAACACCGCAGAATTCCTATCGGAAAGCCATCTGGAGGTTCTCGCTATCCTTGCCAGCCAGACCACCGTGGCCATCCGCAATGCCCGGCTGTACCAGGACGTGCCGCTGCTGAGCATTTGGCAGCCCATGCTCAAGAGCAAGCGCAAACTGGAGGAGATCACAGCCAGCCGCTGGCTTGAGATTGCATCGAAGGCTGGGATAGCTGCGCTGCTTTTGATCGTAGTGCCCTGGAAGTCCCGAATCCAGACGAACGCCACCGTGGTCCCCGCCGAGCGCCGCATTGTGAGCGCCGAGGTCAGCGGCATTGTCCAAGGGGTGTCTGTCCGGGAAGGGCAAAAAGTAAGCGCCGGAGACGAGTTGGCCCGACTGGACGACAGCGATGACAAAATCCGGCTGGAACGGGCCTTGACCGACCTCGCGCTCGCTCACCGCCAGCTTGCCGAGGCGGAGGAAAAGAGGGATTGGGCTGGCGCCGGCCAGGCCCGCCTGAACATGGACCTCCACCAGGCAGAGGTCACTCTCTATCAGGAAAAAGTCGAGAAGGCGCACCTCCGGGCCTCTATCCGTGGCGTCATTGTGACACCCAAGGTGGAAGAAAAAATTGGGAAACTGCTCAAGGTGGGCGACGCCTGGTGTGAGCTCGTGGACCAGGACCACTTGGCAGTCGAAATGAACGTTCCGGAAACCGATATATCCCTGATTCGAACCGGCGCGCCCGTGGCCCTTAAATTGAATGCCTTTCCCACCTTAACGCTCCAGGGGACAGTGGAGCGAGTCTCCCCCCAGACCATTTCCGCCGAGGGCGAGCAGTTCTTCGTAACGCGCGCCCTGTTCCCCAATCCTGAGGTCAAAGCCCGCGATGGCATGGCGGGTCAGGCGAAGATTACCAGCGCGGGAGGCTGGTTCCACAGCGGGTGGTATCCGGTGGGCTACATACTGCTGCGCGCCCCCACGCAATGGGCCTGGCGGAAGGCCTGGGCACTGCTGCCGTAAGAAGTCGAGGCTGAAGCAATGAAACGATCGGATTGGGTCCTGTTCGGAATCCTGGCTGCTGTCCTGGGTGTTCCCGGGTGTGCGAACCAGTCTCAACAACAAGCCACCCCTGCGGCATCGCCGCAGCCCACTGTCAGCCAAGCTCCTGCCCAGCCGCCTTCTGTGCCGGCTGCGGACACTCTGGAGATTGCAAGTGTATTGTCGGTCGAACACTCTGTGGATTTGCTCACCCAGCGCGACGGGATTGTGCAAGAGCTCTTCTACGACCAGGACAGTTGGGTAAAAAAAGGCACCGTGCTCGCCCGCCTGGACGACCGCGAGCTGCTTGCCAGCTTGGAAAAAGCTCGTCTGGACCAGAGGGTGGCTGAAAATAACTTTAGGTACCAGGAAGCTGAGAAAAAGGCCAAGGATGCTGCCTATCGACGGCAGCAGGAGTTGCGCAAGTTCGGTTTGAGCAGTCAAGCGGCGCTGGAGGAAGCCGAGTTTCAATCTACCGGCGCAGGCTTCGACCTGGATAGCTGGAAGGCTGCCATCGAGCAAAAAAAAGCGGCAGTTCACGAACTGGAGATCGAGCTGGAAAAGACTCGAATAGCGGCCCCCTTCGACGGATACATTGTCCGGCGGGCTATCCGCGCTGGACAGAACATGATCAAGAATGACCTTTGCTTTCGCTTGAGCGAGCTTTACCCGCTCCAGGTCCGGTTTCTACTGCCGGAGTCGGCAGGCCCACGGCCCACAGCCGGGTATCCGTTGAAAGTGATGCTGGCGGATGACAAGTCGCGCGAGTACAACGCGCATGTGAAATTGGTCAGCCCTACCGTGGATGCTGCCAGCGCCAGCTATGACCTCACGGCAGAGTTGACGGGACCACATCTGGAAAACCTGCGGCCCGGAATGGCGGTGCGAGTGATCTGGAGTCTAAAGTCGAGAGTCGAGAGTCAAAAGTAAGAGCCTTGGTACAGCATTCTCTGAGTTTGAATAACGTACTACCCCCTCACCCCCGGCCCCTCTCCCCCAAGGGGGCGAGGGGAGAGTCGCATTCAATATGGTTTCTCGGCTCCGCCCTTCGGGTCGAAGGTGGCCGACCGAACTCGCGACTAAACTCCTCCCTCGCCCCCTTGGGGGAGAGGGGCCGGGGGTGAGGGGGGCTGCAAGAAGATGTCACCATGGGCCTCCTGCTCGACCCTCGACTGTCGACTGTAGACTGGTTTTTCCATGCGTTTTGGTCCCACGAGTCTTCGACTCTCGGGTGTGGTAGCAAAGGGCCTTCGGCGCCCCAAGCTGCGCACCGACCTGAAGGTCGGCGAGCAGACGTTCGCCGGGGAAACCAGCTTCGTAGTCAAAGTCCCTGAGACGGACTCCTTCAATCGTCTGGGCGAGCTGGATTGGGAGCTGCTCTCACTGTGCGATGGCGCTCGTACTCCGGGCGAAGTGGCGCAGGCGCTCAACGAACGCTACACGGACCAGAACCTGAGCGAACAGGACGTGATCGAGTACCTGGACGGTGTGGACCCCAACTTCTGGGAGCGCGGCGCTGCGCAAAAAAATCTCTGCATCTTGGAAAAAATCCGCGACGAGCGTCGTGAGCGCGTGAACCACGCCAGCCTGCTTTACATCTACTTTTCGGCCTTTGATCCCGACCAGGTGCTGGAACGCCTGGACAAGTATTTGGGCTGGATGTTCACGAAGCAGTTTGTCCTCTTCTCGCTCGGCCTCTTCGCCCTGGCCGGGGTGATCGTGGCCCACGACTTCACGCGCGTCAGCCAGGAAGCCATGGCGATCTACGGTTTTCAGCATAAGAGCGGCTACGATTTCCTGGTTATGTGGCTGATGTTGTTTATCATCGTCGGACCTCACGAGTTCGCTCATGGCTTGGCCTGCAAGCACTTCGGCGGCGAAGTGCACCACATGGGCTTCATGCTTTTGTATTTCTCTCCGTCTTTTTACACCGATTGCACCGACATGCACGTTTTTGCAAAGACTTCGCAGCGCATTTGGACGATCATTGCGGGGATATGGATCACCCTGCTGCAATGCTGTCTTGCCCTCTTCGTTTGGGCCTTGTCGCCGCCGGGGTCCGTGGCCGGCGACCTGACGTACAAGTTCGCTCTGATGAGCGGCGTGATCGGCTTTTTCCAACTCAACCCGCTGCTCAAGATCGATGGCTACTATGTGCTGAGCCAGTACCTCCAGGTTGACAACCTTCGTGAGCAATCGTTTGCATATTCTGTGGCTTGGTTAAGGCGCAGCGTGCTTCGTCAAGAAGTCGAACTGCCCCCGGCCAGCCGCAGGGAGCAGCGGATTTTTCTGGGCTACGGTTTCTCGGCGGGGCTTTACTCCCTGCTGGTCCTCTTCTTATTGTTGGGATTTGTGGACAACGCCTTTACAGGCTGGCTGGGCTCCTGGGGACATCTGGCAACCTTTGGAGTGCTATGCTTCGCTTTCCGCAGGCGGCTCGGGCAATGGCAGACTGCGGTGCGGGCGCATTTCCGAAAACTCAAGGAGGAGTTCATGGCATGGAGGATGACTTGGTGGCAACCAGTGGCAGGGGCCGCGGCGCTTCTTGTGCTCTTCCTTCCGCCCACGGCGGTTAAGACCACGTCGGATTTTTTGCTGGAACCTCAGAGGAGGCTGGAGGTGAAGACCCCGGTCTCGGGTTTGGTCCGCACGGTAGCCGTCCGGGAAGGTGAAACCGTGCGGGCCGGTTCAGTGCTGGCCGTCCTGCACAACCCGGAGGTTGAAGCCCAAGCCGAGGTGGTTGCCAGTCAGTTGAACCTGGTCGAGGGTTCCCAACGGGCAGCCTTGGCCCGCTCGGATTTCGGCGCCAGCGAGAGATACCTCCAGGAAATCCGGCGCCTGGGAGCCGAAAAGGCGGAAATCGACCGGAAGCGCGAGCAGTTGGTTTTGCGGGCCCCTTTCACGGGGGTAATCGCCACCCCACAAATCGAGCAGCGGGTGGGCGAATACTTGACTGAAGGGGAGCCGTTGGCTCTTCTTGTGGACCGCCAGGCTATGCGCGCGCGAGTGTTGGTGCGGGACTGGGAACTTGAGGATGTGCACCAGGGCGCGGCGGTGGGGCTGAAGCTCCGAAGCTATCCCTTCGAGACCTTTTCGGGAACGATTCGCCAGATCATGCCCGCCGCCTCTTCCGAGCGCCCCCTGGCAGAGCCCAACAAGGTTGAACGGAAGGGTCAGGAACTGACCAACTTTTTCGAGGTTGTAATGGAATTTCCGAATCGTAACGGCAAGCTTAAGGAGGGGATGACAGGAACGGCACGAATCTACGGGGAACGCTATCCGGTGGCCATACGGGCGCTACGGGCGGGGTGGCGAGGGTTACGCGCCCTCATCTGGTGATTTCCCCCCCGGCGCACTGGGAGAGCATAGCAGACCGCCGCCTGGGCGCGAGAGTAGGTTTCTCGCGCCCAGGCGGCAGAACCCAGGCCTCACTAATGCCCTTGATGGAACATCAGCTTGGTTTCGGCCAGCTTCTTGCTGCCCTTCAGAGTCTTCTTAGCTTCTTTCTTCGGGGCAACTTTCACTTTCTTGTTCTCTGCCATAG
>Ga0326728_10022626_pt1 | contig 11633 bp, 6 predicted proteins | sample MB3enrmetagenome_FD_207602 | JGI IMG/M metagenome (GOLD analysis project Ga0326728, IMG submission 207602) | Lab enriched peat soil microbial communities from McLean, Ithaca, NY, United States - MB31MN | ecosystem: Environmental > Terrestrial > Soil > Wetlands > Peat | place: USA: New York... | reverse complement strand
CGTATCAGAAGATTTTTTCAAACCGGGTACTGTTGGAAACAGCTCTTTCGCGGAAATCGTCCATGTTCAAAGGAGGATTTCCTGCTTTGCATGGCCACTTGCATGAAGGAGGCGCTTTATGTCCGGGGCATTCCAGAATTACGTGAAGAATAAGCGTAAAAGGCCCGGCCCGCTCAAAGGACTCCGTGTCCTGGAGGTCTGTACTCTCCTGTTCGGTCCGGCAGGTCCTTCCTTTCTGGGTCAAATGGGGGCCGAGGTTATAAAAATCGAGCTTCCGCCGCTGGGTGATGTGACCCGATCTTTGAACCCATTCGGCTGGTTCTACAAGGAGCAGAGTCCGGCTTTTATGCATATCAATCCAAACAAACTCTACCTTGCTTTGGATTTACACATCGATATAGGCCAGCAAATTTTCAAAGAGCTTGCGGCAAAGGCCGACATCATAGAATTCAACATGCGCCCCGGCGTTCCCGACCGATGGAACGTGGGCTATGAGCAGATAAAGGAGATCAATCCCGGCATTATTTATCTCGAGAAGAACGGTTTTGGACAGTGGGGCGTTTATGCGGAGGAAAACCGGCCCTCGAACGACGGCGCGGCCCAGGCGCTGGCCGGCTTTGCCTGGATTTCAAGCTTTCCCGGCCGCCCCCCGCTAAAGCAGTCCATCTGGGTATGCGACGTATTCGGAGCGTTGATGGGCGAAGTTGCCGTGCTTTCGGCCCTCCATCATAGAAGGAGGACAGGGCGGGGGCAGTATCTGGAGATGTCTCAAAGCGAGAACATAATGAGGGCGATGGGATGGGTATGGCCCTACCAGCAATTAACCGGGAAAAGCGCTGAACCTTTGGGAAACAGGGATCAGTGCATCTGCCCTGCCGACACGTTCTTATGCAAAGATGAAAAATTCGCGGCCATTGCGGCGCCGGCGCCGGATGAGTTCAGGGGTTTGTGCACAGCCATGAACAAGCCGGAACTGGCGCAAGACCCCAGATTCGGAGATCACTCCGAGCGGCTTAAGGAAGAGAATGCCCTGGCCATTCTGGGGATCATTTCCGATTGGGCAATAACCAAGACCGCCGACGAGATTGAATCTTTGGGAAAGGAGTTCGGATTCGTAGCCGCTCGTCTCCACAATGCCCGGGATATGAACGAAGATCCTCATCGAAAGGCCAGGGAATTTGTGAAGCGGATCGACGATCCTCTTTATGGCCAGTACGTGGAGCATGAATTTCCGGTGATGATGTCCAAAACGCCTCCGAAGACCAAATGGACGGTGCGACCGGTGGGCTTCGACAATGATTTCATTATGGCGAAGATCCTCGGGAAGAGCCAGTCAGAGATCAACGACCTCTACCGGTATGGAGTCCTCGGAAAATGGAAAGATCAGCAGGGCCGCCGGCCGCCGGCGGATTGGGACCAAAAATCCGGCGCGATTTTGAGGAGGTGATAAAGATGAAAGAGAGAAAAAGACCAAGCTGGGCCGATTTGGCTGACCGCGTAAGGTCCCGGAACGATCCCGCCAAGGCTTTCGAGAAACCCGAGGCACTGGACGATCTTGTCGTTCTGGATTTAAGCTCCCGCAGCATGGCCGGCTGTTTTTGTTCGTCACTGCTTGCGGAACTGGGCGCCAAGACAATCAGAATCGAGCCTCCCGGCGGCGACCTGGTGCGGACGTATTCTCCCGGCGGATTGAAACATCGGGACACCGGCCTTGCCTACCTCCAGGAGGGCAGAAATAAATTCCACATCACCCTGAATCTCGAAGCCGAAGAAGGAAGGGAAATCCTCAAAGCATTTGCAGCTCAGGCGGACATAGTGATAGAGACATACCCGACCGGGATAATGGATGGCTGGGGGATTGGCTACGAGGCGTTAAGCGCGGAAAACCCCCGTCTGATCTTCGCCTCCATCACCGCGTTTGGTCAATTCGGTCCGGAAAGCGCCAACCGGCAATACGATTATGACAACGTCAGCCAGGCCCGGTCGGGAATTCAGTACCAGACCGGTGAAGTTCTGCCGGAGGGCGCCAGTCTCCGGGATGCGCCTTACGCAGTCCCGACCAAATCGGGTCCCTGGATGGCTTGGGCCACGTCCGGCACATTTGCGGCAGTAGGCATCCTTGCCGCCCTCTATCACCGGGATATGACGGGAGAAGGGCAGGCAATCGATGTGGCGACTCCGGAAGCCTACGAAAGACTGAATGATTATGCTCTTCACTGGTATGCAGACCAGCAGGTCGTCAACGAACGGTTCGGGAACCTGGATGCCTGTCTTTGGCTGTACGGGTTCTATCCGACCAAAGACGGAGGGGTTTTCCTGGGCGGGCTCCGCCTGGAAATGTGGCAGGCCCTGGTGGACATGCTGGGCAAGTGGGATGAATGGGGAGCCGACAAATGGACTTCGCTTGCTCCTTTCATGCAGAGGGACTGGCAGCTTAAATATCAGTCCATGATCAATCCGCTCACTTCTCAGCATACGAGTCAAGAGCTGACCGAAAAGTCGATCGAATATTCAAAAAGCGGTCGCCTGGCCCCGATCACTCCGGTTGTGGCCGAAATTGTATCGCCCTGGAAAACCATGCATGACGAGAACTGGCAGGACAGGGGCATTTTCCGTCCCGTGCAGGACCCGGTTTACGGCTCAATCGTTTGCGCTCAGGCACAATGGAAGGCGACCGGGACACCGCCGAGGACGAAATGGGTCTGTCGCCCCGTCGGCTACGATAACGGCTATATATACCTCAAATACCTCGGCTATGGACCTGCGGCTCTAAAGGAACTGGAAGCCAAGGGGATCGTTTAAAAGGCACTGGAGGGTTGCCATGCAGTATGATCTTACTGAAGAACAGGTGTGGCTTCAAACAACAGTCAGGCGTCTGGCAAAAGACAAGGTCAGTCCCGGGGCAGGCGAGCGTGACGAAGCGGAGGAATTCGACTGGAAGATAGTTGAATTGCTTCGCGAAAACGGTCTCTACGGCACTGACTTTCCCGAATCCCACGGCGGATCCGATGCCGGAATGCTGGCTCTTTGCCTGGCCATAGAAGAACTGTCCAAAGCTGATGCTTCCTGCGGCCTGCTGCTGGCCGACCAGGAACTCGGGGCCCTGCCCATCCTTCTTGCCGCAAACGAAACCCAAAAGGCAACCTATCTGCCGAAACTGGCCACGGGAGAGCAGCTTGCCGCTTTCGCCCTGACCGAACCGGCCGCGGGTTCAGACGTTGCCCGCCTTCGATGCCGGGCAAAAAAAGATGGCGATTCCTATATTCTCAACGGGACCAAAAACTTCATCACCAACGGAGGTGTGGCTGACATCGTCACGGTTTATGCCGTGATCGACCCCGATAAACCCACCCACAGAAATGCCGGGGTGTTTATTGTCGAGAAAGGGACTCCAGGGTTTTCAGTTGGCCGCAAGGAAAAGAAGATGGGCATCCGATGGTCGGAAACCGTCGAACTTATTTTCGATGAATGCAGGGTCCCGGCTGGAAACCTTCTCGGAGAAGATGGGCAGGGATTCCAGATAATGATGAAGACTCTCGATTTTTCCAGGCCGGCCGTTGGGGCGCAGGCCCTTGGAATCGCAGCCGGCGCCCTCGAGTATGCGGTTGGATATGCCAAGGATCGTCAAGCGTTCGGCAGCGCGATTATCGAACACCAGGGGATAGCGTTCAAGCTGGCGGAAATGGCAATGCGCACGGAGGCGGCCAGGCAGTTGCTCTACAAAACCTGCGCGCTTTTCCAAGAGCAGCCGAAGGATCTGAGCCGGCTCAGTCCGGAACTGATCCGCATGAGTTCCATGGCCAAGTGCGTATGCTCCGACGCGGCGATGTGGGTAACTACCGAGGCGGTGCAGGTGTTGGGCGGCTATGGGTACATCAGGGAGTTTCCAGTTGAGAGAATGATGCGGGATGCCAAGATTACACAGATTTACGAGGGCACAAACGAGATTCAGCGTCTGGTCATAGCAAAGACGCTGTAGCGCCGGGGGCATTGACTCCAGTGACAAAAGACGAAACAAGCCAAGCAAAGGGAAAGAGGACGATGGGAAAAGAAACCGATGTTGTTATTGTTTCTGCGGCGCGCACCGCTATCGGCAGGTTCGGCGGTGCATTGAAGGAGATCAGGGCTTCCAGGCTGGCGGCACATGTGATGCTGGAGGCGCTGAGGCGCGCAAATGACTTTGATCCCGCTCTAATAGACGATATTGTGGTGGGGGACTGCATCCAAACCAACGACGAAGCAAACACGGCGCGCACGGCCGCTTTGATGGCCGGGTTGCCCCCCGAGGTCCCTGCTTTTACCGTGCAGCGTCAGTGCTCTTCTTCCATGCAAGCGCTTGTATCAGGCGTTCAGCAGATCCGTTCGGGAGATTCCCAAGCAGTATTGGTGGCGGGAGTGGAATCCATGAGTTCAGCCCCGTACTATCTTTCCGGGGCCCGATGGGGCTTGAGGCTGATGAACCAGGAGATAACCGATTCCATATGGGAACTCCTATACTCCGGAAGCAGGGTTCTGGGTGAACCCATGATCATGGGAATCACGGCGGAAAATCTGGCTGAAAAGTATGGGATATCCCGCCGGGAGCAAGACGAGATCGCCCTGCAGAGCCATAACAGAGCTGAAGCGGCAATTGTCGCGGGCAAGTTCAAGGATGAGATAGTTCCCTTCGAAGTTTCGGGCCCCAGGGGGAAAACCACGATATTCGAACAGGACGAGCACACCCGGTTCGGATTGAAAATGGAAGACCTCGCCAAGCTCAAGCCGACCTTCAAGGACAACGGCACGGTTACCGCGGGAAACTCATCCGGGCTAAACGACGGCGCCGCCGCCGCAATCGTGATGAGCCGAAAAAGAGCAACGGAACTCGGTCTTGTCCCGCTTGCGGGGATCGTATCCTATGCCGCTGCCGGAGTGGAACCGCATATAATGGGATACGGACCCGTACCGGCCACCAGAAAGGCCTTGAGCAAAGCCGGCATGTCTTTGAAAGACATCGGGCTGATCGAACTGAATGAGGCGTTCGCAGCGCAGTATATAGCCTGCGAACGGGCCCTGGGGTTCGATCGTTCAATAACCAACGTGAACGGAAGCGGAATAGGACTCGGCCATCCGGTCGGATGCACCGGCCTGCGGATCGTGGTCAGTTTGATCCATGAAATGGCCCGCAGGGGGGTCGATACCGGATTGGCCACCCTGTGTGTGGGCGGAGGAATGGGACTGACCACCATCGTAACCCGAGGCTGAGAGTAAAATCATCCGGGGGGGCAGTGAGTTAAATATTCCGCAAATAAGAGTCGCAGGGACCCCAGGGTTGGGCGGTCAAGACTCCTGTCCGCCAGGGAAACAATCCCATTCCACGCGAATTTTCCTGCTTGCTAGGACTTTGAAACTTTATGCTTTTGGAGCAGTGCATAAAGACGGGACTGAGATATTCCGGCAACACGGCAAGCCTCTTTTATCTCACCTTCGCAAATAGAGATCAGATCCTGCAGATACTGCTTTTCCGCCTGTTTCAAGGCCAAGTCGCGGAAGTGGTGAAATTTGGGCAGGGTCCGGGCGGAACTGTTTACAGGCGGGCTTTCCGAAGGCGGCGCCTTGTGATCTGCCATTGCTCTCGCCCTCAAGACCCGAATACCCAGAGGCAGGTGTTTTGGAAACAGGGTCGGCTCGAACCGAGCCGCAACCAGCGCGCTGTCCAGAGTATTGACCAGTTCCCGGACGTTTCCGGGCCAATGATATGTTTTAAGGATGTCGAGGAATTCAGGCGAGAACCCTTTGGGCGCCGTTCCATGTCTTTCGCAGAACTGGTCGATATGGTGCCTGGCAAGTTCTTTTATATCCTCGGGGTGCTCCCGCAAAGGCGGCAGATCGATCACAAAGGACTTCAACCTGAACAGAAGATCGTCGCGAAAACGATTTTCCTGCGCCATTCGATCAAGGTTACGGTTGGTTGCCGCAACCAGTCTGAAATCGCTCTCGATTTCCCTGCTGCTTCCAACCGGACGAAACCTGTGTTCCTGGAGGACCCGCAAAAAAGTCTTTTGGAGGCTGAAGGGCAGTTCACCCACTTCGTCGAGGAAGAGAGTTCCGCCGTCGGCGTACCGGATAAGACCCTCACTGGTTTTGTCCGCTCCCGTGAAGGCCCCCTTTTCATGACCGAAGAGAACGCTTTCAACCAGTGTTTCCGGAAGGGCCGCGCAATCCACTACCACAAAGGGTCCACCTGCCCTGGCGCTGTTGCGATGAATGGCGCGGGCGAAAAGTTCTTTACCGGTTCCGGTCTCCCCGGATATCAGCACGTTGGTGTCGGTTGCCGCCCCCTGTGCCAGCAGATCCAGGCAGGCGAAAAGACTTTCACTGTTGCCAATGATATTCTCGCGTTTAAGAGCGATAATATTTTTGGCCTGAGCCCCGGCAAGTTGCTTTTCTTTACGGTACTCAAGGGCGCGCATAAGGGGCAGACTCATTTCCCTGGTTGAGCAGCCCTTTTCTATATAATCCCACGCGCCGCTCTTGATTGCCAACTCGGCCCCATCCGGATTTCCAAATCCCGTGATAATAATAACTTCCGGAGAAGACGGCATGGCCCGCGCTTTCGGCAGCATCTCCAGTCCATCTCCATCCGGCATTCGGACGTCCAAAAAGATTACGTCCACATCTCCGGATGCAGCATGTTCAAGCCCCTCCGCAATCGTGCCCGTACAGACGGGAGTGTGCCCCATTCGGCTGACCATGCGCGAAAGCGCATACCGCATGGATTCGTCGTCATCTATAATGAGTATGTTGGCCATTGTCCGCCCATCTCAAGCATGCTTTTCATCCAGAACTCTTCTTATGATTGCCGCCATTTCGGTGCTCCCGAGCGGTTTCATCTGGACCTCCCGGACTCCGATTTGTTCAGCCTGCTGGCGCGTGATGCCTTCGCCGGATTCGGGACTGAAGCCGCTGCAAATGATGATCGGGATTTCCGGACGGATGCGCAGTGCTTCGCGGGCCAGCTCAATACCCGAGACATGGGGCATGCTTTGATCCGTGATAATAAGATCGAAGCTTTCCGGCATGGCTTTAAAAGCCTCCAGGGCTTTCAGGCTGCTTTGAAACACCACGGGGTCATATCCGAGCCGTCTCAGCATTTTCTCCCCGGCGTACACGAGATCTTCTTCGTCGTCGACAAAGAGGACCCGCTCGGTTCCCCGGTTAAGAGATGTCCCCTTCGGGGTTTCATGCAAGTCCCCGGACCTCTCGATACACGGCAGAAACACTTCGAAAGTTGTTCCCTTTCCCTGTTCGCTGGAAACAGTGATACCGCCCCCATGATTCATAATGATTCCGTGCACCACGGAAAGGCCCAACCCGGTGCCCTCGCCCCGTTTCTTTGTGGTGAAGAACGGGTCGAAGATCCTCTCCAGGACTTCAGGGCTCATTCCGTGTCCCGTATCACTTACCGCCAATCTGATGCAGGGACCGGCCACATTGTGTTGCGAGAGGGCAGCCGTCGAGGGATCGAGAACAACCTGGGACAAACCAACTTCCAATATGCCCCCCTTCTCTCGCATCGCATGCGCCGCATTGGCGCACAGGTTCATTATCACCTGATGCACCTGAGTAGGGTCGGCCTGGACCATACCGGCGCCGGTGGAAATATTCTGCCTGATCTCAATGCCCGAGGGCAGAGATGCTCGAAGGAATTTCAGGCATTCCTTTACCAATGGCGCAATTTCAACCTGCTGCCGCTCCTGTTCACTATGCCTGCTAAACGCGAGGATTTGCTTTATCAGGTTTTTCCCGCGATAGCCGGCCTTCAGCACATGCGAAAGATCTTCCCTGGTTGGACTTCCCGGCGGCGCATCTTCCAGCGCAAACTCCGTACATGATATGATCGCGCCCAGAATATTATTGAAATCGTGCGCTATACCTCCGGCAAGAGTCCCAAGAGCCTCCATCTTCTGTACCTGCCGCAGTTGTTTCTCAAGCCGCTCTTCCTGGGACACATCACGACTCACAAAAATATAGCTGGTTACCCCTGCGGCATCCCGCACCGGCGACACCCTCGCGTCGACCTCGAAAACGGCGCCGTTCCTGCCGTTTCCAACCGCGAAACGGCCGTTTCGGATCTGTTCGCCGGCCAATGCCTCCGCCATTACCGTGAAAATCTGCCCGCCAACCCCACCTTCGACCAAATCTCGAACATTCTTTCCGGTTATAGCCCTCCGGTCACAACTGCTGATTCGCTCGAGCGACAAATTGATGTAATGAATCACACCCCGGTTGTCGAATATGGCAACCCCTTCCTCGAGTTGTTCGCACGCGTTCGCGAGAAGCACCCTCGCCTTCTCTTCCCGCTCACTCTGGGTCTTCAACCTGAGTGTCAGGATGCCGTAAGACAGATCGTCGGCGAGTTCCTTCAGCAGCTTCAGTTCTTCAGTGTCGAAGGCATCCGGCTCCTCGGCGTAGATCCCAAGAGCCCCGAAGGGTTTGCCGCCGCCGGTGAGAGGCAGGGAAACGGTCGACGAATAATTGCGTTTGAGTGCCTCATCGCGCCAGAACACGGACTCAGAATTCCGCATAATATTCTGCACAACGCTCGGGAGACCGCTGCGAATAGCAGTGCCGGTGGGGCCCTTCCCCCTTTCGGTGTCGGCCCACGTCAGATGCAGGTTTTCAAGATAGCCCTCTTCATAGCCCCATTGGGCAGCCGGCCGGATGGTTTTCAATTCGTCCTGCTCGGCGAGGCCCACCCAGGCGAGCCGGTAGCCGCCGACCTCCACTATTATCCGGCATATCTCCTTCATGAGACCGGCTTCGTCTCCCTCCCGGAATAATGCCTGATTGCAGCCGCTGAGCGTCCTGACCGCCCTGCTCACCTTGCGCAAAGAAGACTCGGCATCTTTTATGATTGTGCTTCGATGTCTAACAAGCCGGAAAAGGGCATATGCCGATGCCAAAACGAACAGCAGTCCATTGGCGCAGGCAGCCCATTTAGTGGTTCGAGGGTCATTGAACAGAACTGCGATCGCATAATCGGAGATGAGGAACCAGAGTCCGGCCACGATGACGTAGACTATGCTGATCTTTGCCGCACTCGAATCCAGCCCCGAAAGCTCCTTTTCCATTATGTGCCCCTGACCCGCAATGTTGCAGAATAGCTTACTCTAGCCCTTTTTGTTCAAATCGAAAAGACGTTGCAATCTTTTTCGGTTGCGTTTATGGTGTAAGCAAGCGAGGTATCAGACAAATTGAAATCTCAAGCTCCCCTCCCCTTCGGTCAAATTCATTTTATCCCGTTGCTGGTTTTCCGCCGAACGCTGTGCCTTGGCAGTCCAACGGGCGGTCTTCTACGACCCGGTTTTTTGGACTGCATGGAAGGAGATACCCGTGGTTGCCATCCCGACACCCACATACGAAGAACTGAAGCGAAAAGTTCAGAAGCTCGAAAAAGAATTGCTCAAGCGCAAACAGGCCGACAAGGTTCTGCGGAAAAGCGAAGAGCGCTACCGGATGATCTTCAATTATTCTCCTCCCGGCATAGTCCATCTTGACAAGAACGGACTTATTTTAGACTGCAACGAAGCCTTTCTGGAAATCATAGGCGCCCCGAAGGAAAGCCTCATCGGGTTCAGCATGGTCGACTCTTTGAGAGATGACAGGATGCGGTCCGCGGTGGTTGCAGGCCTCGCCGGAAAGCCCAACTATTTCGAAGGAGATTATGTATCCGTAACCGGAAATAAAACTACGCCGGTCAGGGCCATGTACAGCCGGATAACCTCCGAGGACGGCAAGTTCCTGGGCGCGGTAGGACTGCTTGAAGATATCACGGAACGAAAGGAATCAGAGGAGTATCTTCGCAAGATAGTCGATTCAACGAGCGATCCCATATACGTTATGGACAGGAAACACCGCTATGTTCTGGCCAACGACGCCCTGTGCGCGCTTGCAGGCCGCAGGCGCGAGGATATCCTCGGGAAAACCGATTATGATTTCTTCCCTAAAGCACAGGTTGATATCTTCTGGAAGACGGATGAACTCGTTTTTGAAACGGGGCAGGAAAATGAAAACGAGGAACAAATAACAGACAGCAAGGGGGTCACCAGCACGGTTGTCACCAAGAAGACCCTGTATATAGACAGGCGTGGGGACAAGTTTATTGTGGGTATCGTAAGGGATATAACCAGCCGTAAGGAAGCCGAACTGGCGCTGAAGGCGGCACACCATGAACTCATGGACATCATTGAATTCCTTCCGGATGCCACCCTTGTCATAGACCGCGAGAAGAAGGTAATCGCCTGGAACCGGGCGATGGAGGAAATGACCGGCGTAAAGAAAGGCGACATTCTCGGAACGGGCGATTACTCCTATGCCATCCCTTTCTACGGTCACAGAAGACCGATGCTTATCGACGTCGTTTTGAATGAACAACCCGATGTCGAGAAACACTACGATTTCGTTAAAAGGGTAGGGAACACCGTATTTGGAGAGGCATACGTTCCCGGGACTTACCGGGGCAAAGGGGCATGTCTGTGGTCGACGGCAGCTCCACTTTTCGCTGCGGACGGAAGTGTAACCGGTATTATCCAGTCTATCCGGGATATTTCAGACCGCAAAAAGGCCGAGCAGGAATTACGGTTGAGTGAGGAGCGGTTTCGGGTGATTTTCGAATCCGCGGAGGATTGCATATATCTTAAGGACCGTTCATACAGGTTCGTTCTGGCGAACCCGAGCATGGAAAGACTATTCGGAGTTCCAGCCGAACGAATCATCGGGAGCAGCGCGCGGAGCCTATACGGCGAAGAGATCGGCAAACGGTCCGAGGCCAGTGACGATCGCGTATTTGCCGGTGAAATCGTCAAGAGAGAAACCGTCAAGCCAGTCCGAAACCAGGACAGGATTTTTCATCTGGTCAAAGTGCCCGTGCGGGATCAGTCCGGAGAAATTGTGGGCCTGTGCGGCATTTCGCGGGACATAACGGAAATAAAGCAAACGGAGAAGAAGCTTCAGGAAACCCTGGACTTCCTCAAAATCCTGGGAGACACAATCCCCGCGCCAATCTACCACATGGACGCGGACGGGCGCATACTTGGCTGTAATCAGGCATTCGCCTCCAGTCTTGGCCTCGACAGAGACTCTATTATAGGGAAAACATTTTTCGAAGTGGCGCCGGAAGATGTGGCGCAAAAATATTGCGAGACGGATGCCGCTCTTTTGAGGGCTTCAGGGGTCCAGGCCTCGGAGGCCTCGGTAATTTACGCCGACGGCACAGAGCACGAGGTCATCTTCTCCAAATCCTCTTTCCCGGATGCCGCCGGATCTCCAGGCATAGTCGGCGTCATATTCGATGTCACCGACCTGAAGCGGGCAAGACAGGATTTAAAGTCGAGCGAGAGCAGGTTCCAGTTGATGGCCGAGTCCGTCCAGGATGTATCTTGGATGGCCACGCCGGATTTAGACAAGATATTCTACCTGAATCCGACATTCGAGCAGGTCTGGGGGTGCAGCCGGCAGCAGATCTATGACAATCCGAAGTCTTTCGTCGACAGTATTCATCCTGACGACAGGGAACGAATTTTGGCCCAATTAGGAAAGCTGAAAACAGAAGGGGAGGTCTTTGACGCCGAGTACCGGATCGTGCACCCGGA
>Ga0326728_10022625_pt1 | contig 11633 bp, 7 predicted proteins | sample MB3enrmetagenome_FD_207602 | JGI IMG/M metagenome (GOLD analysis project Ga0326728, IMG submission 207602) | Lab enriched peat soil microbial communities from McLean, Ithaca, NY, United States - MB31MN | ecosystem: Environmental > Terrestrial > Soil > Wetlands > Peat | place: USA: New York... | reverse complement strand
TTTGCTTTTGGGTGGCGCAGCAGTTCACGCTGCGATCAACGGGGCTCCTTTTGACACCGGCTTCAGCCGCCGAGAGTTGAAGGCCGCCTGGAGCTGCGTTAGATTCGAGAGCGGCATCGCCCTTCCCCACAGCACAATACGTCAAGTGCGCGCATCACAGACTTCCAACCAACCCTCGGCGACAATGGAGATCGACCTGTAGCAAGTCCTGAGGTGTGCCCATTAACCAAAGACGCCCCTTGAGCCTGCCGCAGCCCAACGAGTCGGCGCTCTTTGACAAATTGAAACGGGGCCGAATCGGGCGGAAGCCCGTCGTTTGCCCTAGGTGCGAGGTTCTGGCCGCGCCACCAGATTTCTCTTGACTTTAAGGAACGCCAACTCTCGAACATAGAGGTATGCAACGCGAGAACCCTTCGATTGCACGTACACGCCGCTCAAGAGCGGAACAGTAAATAAGCTCTTTGAAATCAAGACTTTGACGGGAGATGGCGGACTAACTCATTGATTCTAAATGATCGCCTCCTGCGGCCTTGCCAGTAACTTTATTGTTTTGAATACTTTGACTCTAACCATCACAGAATCAATACTTTGCCTCTAGGTCTATGATTATAATAGACCGGGGGAGGGGGAGGGGGGGTACCTTCGAGCGGCGCAAACTGGCTAACATCCCTGAAATCCAAGTCGCATTGTCAATAGGAAACTCCGGGGTAGGCTCCTTCCAATCACAGCCGCCGCGCTGCGCCTGGGTCTACAATGTTACCGACTGCCCAGTCAGCCATCATCTATCACGAGGCGATATAATGCCATCCGCTACCATGCCTACCACAACTCAGTTCGAACTGCGCCTTGCCAGTCGCATGTCGCGCCTCGGCACCGAAACCGCTTTTGAAGTTCTGAACCGCGCTCGCGCCCTCGAAAAGCAGGGCAAGGAAATCGTGCACCTAGAAATCGGCGAGCCCGACTTCGACACGCCGGAAAATGTGATCGACGCCGCCGTCGATGCGCTGCATAAAGGTTGGACGCATTACGGTCCGGCTGCCGGCTTGCCCGAGTTGCGGCAGACGATCGCCGACTACGTGAGCCGCACGCGCAAGATTCCTGTTTCTGCCGATGAGGTCGTGGTCGTTCCGGGCGGAAAGCCGATCATCTTCTTCACGATTCTCGCGCTCATCGAGAACGGCGACGAAGTCATTTATCCGAATCCCGGTTTTCCCATCTATGAGTCGATGGTGAATTATTCGGTCGGAACCGGCGTGCCGATTCCCGTGCGCGAGGAGCGACAGTTTGCAATCGATGTCAAGGAACTCGCCTCGCTCATTAACGACCGCACAAAGCTCATCATCCTCAATTCGCCACAAAATCCTACCGGTGGAGTGCTCAGCAAAAAAGACATTTTCGAAATCGCCGAAGCCATTGGCGATCGCAACATCATGGTCCTGTCCGACGAAATCTACAGCCGGCTGATTTTCGAAGGCGAAGATTTCTCCATCGCCAGCGTTCCCGGCTTCAAGGAGCGCACCATCATCCTCGACGGCTTCTCGAAAACCTATGCCATGACTGGCTGGCGAATGGGTTACGGAGTAATGCGCGCCGATTTAGCCACGCAGATCGCGCGTCTCATGACCAACTGCAATTCCTGCACCGCCAGCTTCACGCAGATTGCCGGAATAGAGGCTCTCAAAGGCGACCAAAGCTCGGTCGACAAAATGAACGCCGAGTTCAAGCACCGCCGCGATGTCTTCGTCGCCGGGCTGAATAAGATCAAGGGATTTTCCTGCCTCTTGCCGAAAGGTGCCTTCTACACCTTCCCGAATATCACCAAGACAGGTTGGCCATCGAAGAAGCTGGCCGACGCGCTGCTCGAAGAAGCAGGAGTTGCTTGTCTTGCCGGCACCGCTTTCGGGGCCTTCGGCGAAGGCTATCTCCGCTTCAGCGTAGCCAACTCGCTCGACAACTTGAAGAAAGCCCTCGAACGGATTGAGGGTTGGGTTGCGAAAAACATTCGATAACGCTGGAGACCTGCGAATTTCGGGCAAACCAATCGAAGGGTCGATCTAGTGTTTCTTGTGTCGTAAAGGTATCATTGTCCGTCCCAACAACCATTCTTAGATCGAGCAGGAACTGCCGGCACAGATTTTTGATCGGCAGCGTGGCAGTAGCTCGTTTTCCGTAGATATTGCGGCCTAATCATAGGCACCAGGAGAGAGACATGAGAAAGCACGTTCTACGGCTGTGTCTGATTGTGATGCTTCTCGCAGTGAGCGCGCCACTATTCGCACAGAACCCACACTACAACGTTGGTCCGGTTTGGCGCGTCTCGTATGTACATATTAAGCCCGGCATGAGCGACCAATACTGGAACGACGTCAGCCACAATTTCAAGCCGCTTTACGACGAATACAAGAAGCAGGGCTGGATTGTGGACTATAAGTTCTATACCAATCCGGTTGCCGAGCATCCCGATGATTGGGATATCGCCATCGCCATTGAATACAAGAACTGGGCAACCCTGGACGACATGGCGGAAAAAGCAACCTCGATAGTCGAAAAACATTACGGCAGCCATGAGGCCATGGTCGACGCTGGGAAGAAGCGCGCCGAGTTGTCGACGCTCGTTCGCAGCTCGCTGGCGCGCGAAGTGACCCTGAAGTAGGAAAGCCAAGACGATCCAAGCCGCTCGATATTCGGGCGGCTTTTCTTTTGCCTCACAAACGCCGAAGGCCGAACTGCGATTAACGCATTTCGAACCTCTCGCGCTTCCTCGAGTATTCATCTCCGCTTGACAACCAACTTGCCCGACTTGGTGTAAACTCTTTTCCGCCATGACCAACATCGACAAGCATTCCAACGGTTCCTTCTGCTGGATCGAACTCGGTACCACCGACCAATCCGCCGCCAAGACGTTCTATCAATCCCTGTTCGCATGGGTGCCGAACGACATGCCAATGGGCCCGAGCGGAACCTATACGATCTTCCGGCTGAACGGCCGCGATGCGGCCGCAGGCTACCAACTGAATCCTGCCCAGCTTGCGCAGCACGTTCCGCCGCACTGGATGCTCTACATTCAGGTCGAGAACGTCGATGCCTCAGCCGCCAAAGTGCAGCCGTTGGGAGGCACAGTAATTCTCGCGCCCTTCGATGTCATGGATGCAGGCCGCATGTCGGTCATTCAAGACCCGACCGGCGCTTACTTCTGCCTGTGGCAGCCGAAGAGAAACGCCGGCATTGGAATTGGCCATGTTCACGGCACGCTGTGTTGGGCCGACCTCTGCACCTCCGATCCGCAAGCGGCCGCGAAGTTCTACTCCGATCTTCTGGCATGGAAATTCGAGGCCGGAGAGAACGACAAATCCGGCTATCTGCACATCAAGAATGGCGAGCACTTCATCGGAGGCATGCCTCCCGCCAAGCATCTCCAGCCCGGAGTTCCTCCGCACTGGCTCTCCTATTTCATGGTCGACGACGTGGATATCACCGCGAACAAGGCAAAAGAGATGGGAGCGAAACTCTACTTGCCGCCCATGAGCATGGAAGGCGTAGGCCGATTCTCGATCATCGCCGACCCGCAAGGAGCGGTGTTCGCGATATTCAAGTCGGCAAGGTAGGTGGCTGCCGCGACACGGCGAAGCCTAAACCCAACATGTCATTCCGAGGGCAGCCGGGGTTCCGAGAACGCCCGCGCTAGTGATCCCCGTCACGGAAGACCATGCCTGGAAACAGCCAATATCTCTAGTGTCCTGTAGCCCTCCAATGTCCACAGGGCAAAATGGAGGTCCACAATGTCTGTATGTTCGCTTTGCCACAGGCCGTTCGATGATGACAACGAGAGCTTCTTCGGGTCATGTCCTTATTGTGGCAACACTGATTCGATTTATGAATACGCACGACCAAAAGAACCGGAGAAGGAGCGAGTTTTCGAGGTAATGGACTTCGGCGGTAGGCATGTGTTTAGCATGCGCGCTAGGCTCGTGTATCCCTCTCAAGAGGACTGGGGCCTTTTTCTTGACTTCAACTCGCGGTGGGGCTACATCGACAGCGAAGGGCGGATCGTCATACCGCCAATTTTTGACGACGCTCACAGTTTTTCGGAAGGATTTGCACGCATAAGTATCGACGGAAAGGATGGTTTTATCGATCGCTCAGGAAAGGTGGTTAACTCGGCGGCTCCTGACGCCGCTGACGTCCTTTCTGACCCGATCGGACGTGGCGAAGAGGATCTGGCCTTCGTTCAAGATTTGTCCTCCAAGAAATTCTCATTGAGAAACAGGCAGGGGCAACTTATAACGCCCCCCATCTTCATACTGTACCAGGGCTTCTCGGAAGGGCTCGCGGCCGTTTCAGTCGAAGAAGATCACCCGCAAACACGATACGGATACATCGATGAATGCGGCCGAATGGTAATACCCCAGACGCTATGCTACAGGGCTGTTATCGTAGGACGTCGCAGGGAGATATACATGCATGATTCCCGATTCAAGTGCGGCAGGGCGCCATTTTGGTGTGAAGTATTGTGGGGATACATCGATGCGACAGGTAGGGTTGCCATTGCGCCACAATTCGACACGGCCGAGATTTACAGCGAAGGCTTGGCGTGCGTCTCAAAAAGCCAGCGATACGGCTTCGTCGATGTGGACGGTAAGATCTTCGTGCCGCTGCAATTTCTGGAAGCAAGAAACTTTGAAAACGGCTTGGCCTTGGTCCAATTCGAGGATAACAAATGGGGGGCTATCAATCGAGAGAGCGACGTTGTTATACCGCCGACCTTTACTTACGAGCCGCGGATCGGCAGCGGATTCGTATGCGGAAGAATAGACTAGACTCTCCCCCAAGCGCTCAGCATCGCGATTTCAGTTGCCAAGACATCTTCCAGCAGGAAACGGGACATGAGGCCAGAACATCGGGATCAGATCAAGGCACTCCATGAGGCAGGTCACTCCGCGGTAGCACTAGAATTCGGAATGCTTGGAGACGAGGGCACAAGCATCTGCGAGGATGACGAAGGTGTTGGCTGGACCTCTATTTCTTGGCCGCCTTCCGAGCGCAGAAACGCCGAATGGGTATCTCAGAGGGCCGCGGTGGCAATGGCAGGCGTAGCTGCTGATCTAGAAAGGCGGCAGGAATCGCCACAATGGCCCCAATGCTTGGACACCGACGGCCGGATTAATTGGTACATGGTGTGCTGTCGGTGCGAGGACCTGCGGCCGGATATTCAGAAGGCGCGGCGTCTTCATATCCTTTCCCTAGACGCGGATCGCCTTTTGCGGATTGTCGACCAGTATTCGAGTGGCAACGCAGATGCAACCGAGGATAAGGCCCTAGATTTTCTTTTCTCACAGCGTGAACAGAACCTATTGTATGAGCGGTTGCCACATGAAATTGTCGAAGCCTATTTCACCTGCGCCACTAACGTTCTATCTCAGCCTCATGCGAAACGGTTTGTTGAAGAAGCCTCAAGACGTCTTCTGCAGCAGAGAAAGTTGTCCGGTTCTGAATGCCAAAGGCTATGGAAGGAGGCGGCCTAACTGGGGCGCAGGGCCGAGGTTCCCGGAACGCCCAACCGGGGCGTTCTGGGGTGGAGGAGTGCAGACAGTCTGCATTCTGCCGGCATAGGGCAACGCATAAATCCCTCGCTACGCTCGGGATGACAAACCGTGTTTATTACGGCCCCCCATCACCCCTACCTGTGATCTTCCTCACTGCCCGCTGCGACATGCCTAGCTAGGCTCGAATTGCAAGCCTATGCGCCGCTTTCCGTCTTGCCCAATGACCGGCGCCTTCCAAGGAGCAACCCTATGTCTATCCAAAATTCAAAGACCGGCGAAGTTCTGCGTGCCTACACGATCGACGAACTGAAGCAGCAGGCCAACCTGATGCGCGGCTATGACCTGGTCGCCCTCTGCGCCGCGACCTCCGGTCACGCCGGCGGCACGCTCTCCATCATGGATATTGCCGCCGCGCTCTATCTGCGCGTGGCCAATCACGATCCGCAGAACCCCAACTGGCCCGACCGCGACCGCGTCGTCTGGTCGACCGGCCACAAAGCGCCGAGCCTCTACCTCGGCTTGGCCTTCGCCGGGTTCTGCCCCAAGGAAGACGTTGCGCTCCTCCGCAAACTCTATTCGCCCTATCAGGGACATCCGCATTGGCTGAAGCTCCCAGGCGTCGAAGTCTCCACCGGATCGCTCGGCCAGGGGCTGAGCATTGCGGTCGGCCTCGCGCTCGCGGCCAAGCTCGACAAGAAGGATCACCGCATTTTCTGCATCATGGGCGATGGCGAGCAGCAGGAAGGCCAGATCTGGGAAGCCGCGATGGAAGCGGGCCATTTCAAGCTAGACAACCTGGTCGGCATTGTCGATCGCAACCGCCTGCAGATCGACGGCTGGGTGAAAGACGTGATGAACGTCGAGCCCCTCGAAGACAAATACCGCAGCTTCGGCTGGGAAGTTCTCACGATCGACGGGCACGATATGAAGCAGGTGGTGGAAGCCCTCGAGAAAGCCAAGGCCGGATGCGGCAAGCCAACCGTCATCATCGCCGATACCATCAAGGGCAAAGGCGTCAGCTTCATGGAGAACGTTGCCGGCTGGCACGGCAAGGCACCAAATCTGGAAGAACTCAACAAGAGCTTGAAGGAACTTGGACTCGACGCTCAACTGCCGGTCGACGAACTGTTCGCCCATGCCAGGAAGTATCAGGCGGAAGTCGAGCGCAAGCTCGACGCCAAGATGCCGAAGTTCCACCGCAACTATTGGTGGAACGCCGCCGACACGATGAAGGTCCAGATGAAGCCCACGCGCCTCGGTTTTGGCCAGTCGCTCGCCGCCAACGGCGATGACCCGCGCGTGGTCTGCTTCGGCCTCGACATTTCCGGCTCGATCACCATCAGCGAGTTCTATGCCAATAAGCCCGAGCGCAAGTCGCGCTGGATCAGCATGGGCATCGCCGAGCAGTCGGCTACTTCAGCCGCGGCCGGATTGGCGAAAGAAGGGAAGCTGCCGGTCTTCGGCACCTATGCGACGTTTGCGGCCGCGCGAAATCTCGACCAGATCCGCACCTCAATCTGCTACGGCAATTTCAACGTGCTGATTGCGGGCGCACATGGCGGCGTCAGCGTTGGCCCTGACGGCGCCACGCACCAGGCGCTCGAAGATTGCTTTGCCATGTGCGGCTTGCCGAACATGAACGTGGTTGTGCCCTGCGACATGGTCGAAACCCGCAAGGCCACCGACTATCTGCTGCTCAAGCACGTTGGCCCGAAATACATCCGTTTCGCCCGCGAGGCCACGCCGATTGTCACCGACGAGAAAACCCCGTTTGTCTTCGGCAAGGCCAACGTGATCCGCATGCGCCGCGAGGTCGCGAACTTCATCGAGGCCTTCGAAACCAAGCTCGAATCCGAATACAGGAACGAAGGCGAGGACCTCACGATCATCGCGTGCGGCCCCATGGTGCCCGAGGCGATGCGCGCCGCCTACATCTTGAAGCAGGAGTTCGGCTACGAGACGCGCGTCCTCAACCTGCACACGCTCAAGCCGCTCGATAAGCAGGCCATCGTGCGGGCCGCGCATGATACAGGTGTCGTGCTGACCGCAGAAGAGCACCAGATTGGTGCGCTGGCGTGGCCAGTGGCGAGCGCCATCACCGAGTCACCGGAACTTTACGGTACTCCGATCATCACCGGTGCCATTGGCGTAAAGGACCGCTTCGGCGATTCCGGCGCGCCTTGGGAACTAATCAAGGAGTTCGAAGTCTCAGCCGAGCACATCGCCGCCAAGGCGGTGGAGTTGATGGGCGTAAAGAAGTCAAAGGCAGTGGAACCGGCGGCGGAACCTCATTTGATCGCCTCGAAGTAATGGGACGTGAAGGCGCAGGCTTCAGCCCTGGCGCTGTAACGTCGAAGTAATGCGGATGCATTAAGATTCTTCACGAGGCTCCCTCGTGAAGAAGATCTGCGCAGTTGCGATTATCTCCGTTGTCTTTGCCTGCATCTATGTTGCTGCCCGCGCCGGCGACCGTTCGCGGATCATTCAGCTTCCCACCAGTAAGAACCTTACGCTGCCCGTTCCCGGTTACCTCGCACGCACCAACAGCTTTCCGGGAGCCATCGCCGTCAGCCCGGATGGCCGCTACGCCGCGCTGCTGAACATGGGATTCGGTACGCAGGAAGCAGGAGGTCGACAGTCGATCGCGATTCTCGATCTTAAGAATAACGAGCTGCGCGATTTCCCTGATGACCGCCTCGGCGATGATGCACGCCAGAGCTATTTCATCGGCATTGCCTTTTCGAGCGACGGCAAACACCTTTATGCCTCGATAGGATCGGTTACCGATCCGGCGGGAGAGAAGCCCGGCGATCTGGGCAATGGCATCGCGGTGTATAAGTTCGCCGAGGGGCAGGTTTCGCCCGAGCGTTTCCTCAAGATTCCCCCGCAAAAACTGGCGGAAGGGAAGGAAGTTGCCTTCAGCCTGCGCAAAACAATCCCCGGAACGGCAATCCCGTATCCCGCGGGATTTGCGGTTCTGCCAGCGACAGACGGAGCGAACCGCTCGGGATCCTCCTCGTCCTCCACCGTCCAGGGCGAGCGCCTGCTTGTAGCGAATAATCTCTCCGATAATGTCGTTCTGCTCGATGCCGCTTCCGGCAAGATTCTCCAGTCGTTTGATCTGAGCCGCAACCGCTACATTCCTGCTGCCTACCCATATACGGTGATCTCGAATAAGGCGGGAACCAAAGCGTGGGTCAGCCTGTGGAATGCATCGACGGTGGCGGAGTTGGACCTGACCGCCGGAAAAGTCGCTGCCTGGTATGACCTCTTCAGCCATCGCGATGCGACTGTGCCCAGTTCGCACCCCACGGCCATGGCGCTCAATCGGGCGGAGGATCGGCTCTACGTTGCGCTCAGCAATCTGGAGTTCGACTTCGCGGTATCGCTCGATTTGCGCCAGGGCAAGGTCGACCGCAGGTTTCACCTCAACCTGGATCGATCCATCAAAACCAGACCGGGCGCGGTTCCGGAATCCGTTGCGCTTTCGGGCGACGGCAAGCGGCTGTTCGTGGGCTGCGCCGCATTTGACGCGGTTGCCGTATTCGATACCGAAGGCGCTGGCACGGAGGGGTTTCCGCTGGGCTTTGTTCCCACGGAGTGGTACCCAAGCGCGCTCGCGGTGGTGGGCAGCGACCTGCTCATCGCTACGGCGAAAGGCCAAGGTAGTGGTCCCAACAACATGAAGGCGGTGCTGCGAACGGAACGTCATCATCCCGAGCATCCCTACATCGGCAACCTGGTTGGAGGTTCGATTGCCCGTCTCGGCTTCGGCGATATCGACAAGAACCTGAGTGCCTACACGCGTCAGGTTGAGGAAGACAATCTGATTCCTGTCGAACGCGGTGAAATCGCGTTCACGGGCGGCGGAATCCCCATTCACCATGTGATCTACATCCTCAGGGAGAACCGCACCTACGATCAGGTGTTCGGCGACCTCTCCTTCGCCAATCAGCCGGTCGGCGATGGCGATCCTTCACTCACCATGTACGGCGCGGAAGTTACTCCGAATGCGCATAAGCTCGCGCTGCAATTCGGCGTGCTCGATAACTTCTATGACAGCGGAGAAGTCTCCGGCGATGGCCATCTCTGGTCGACTGCGGCGACCACCAGCGACTACAACGAACGGACATGGCCGATCGCCTATCGCGGTAAGGAACGTACCTACGATTTCGGCGGGGCAGTTGCCGACGATCTCGCGCTGGAAAAGGGCATTCCCGACATTGACGATCCGGGCACAGGTTTCATCTGGGACAATCTGTCGCTCGCGGGGAAGTCGTTCCGCATCTATGGAGAATTCGTCGAAGCGGTTTGGTGCAAGGATGAGAAGGTTGATTCACCCATGCAGGGAACACCTTCGGCAGCGAAAGCCGTTTGCCCGAATGCAGTGGTCAGGAAAGGTGATGCGTTGCCCGCCACGCTTGGCGATCCGCGCGGAGGCGCAAGTCCGTGGCCTTGGGCGATTCCGCTGTTCAAGGAAGTGAAACCGGGGAAGGCGGCGATCCGCGGCCATTACGATCCCGATTTCCCCGACTTCAATACCGATTATCCCGATCAGTTGCGTGCCGACGAATTCCTGCGCGAGTTCGACGGCTTTGTGAAGGAACGCGGAACGCCGGCACAGTTGCCGGAGTTTACGCTGCTCTATCTGCCGGACGATCACACTGGGGGAACGCGTCCGGGTAAGCCAACGCCGAAGGCTTCCGTCGCCGACAACGATCTGGCTTTGGGCCGAGTGGTCGATGCCGTTTCGCACAGTCCGTACTGGGATGACACGGCGATCTTTGTGATCGAAGACGACGCGCAGAATGGCGCCGATCATGTGGATGCGCACCGCTCGACAGCGCTCGTCATCAGCAAGTACGCGCCTCGCACCGACAAACCATTTGTCGATCACCACATCTACACGACCGTTAGCATGATGCACACGATGGAGTATCTGGTCGATCTGCGCCCGATGAATATGTTCGACGCGCACGCGCCGCTGATGGCGCCGCTGTTTGCTGGGCCTGGAAATCAGCCTCCTTTTACTGCTGACGACAGCAACCTGCGCAGCGGGCTGATCTACAAAGTGAACGAGAAGAAAGCTGCGGGCGCGACAGAGTCGTTGAAAATGGATTTTTCTCGTCCCGATGCGGTGAACACGGAAAAGCTGAACGCAATTCTGTGGCGCGAGGCGAAGGGCAATGTGCCACTTCCTGGAAGCGAGGCGAGACAATCGAAAGCAGATCAATGAAGAGGTTTTGATCGGTAGTTCATGAGCTCTCATCCACCGGGGGTCGAGCCGCCGTCGAACGACGGCAGAGCTACTGCAACGGTCTCCAACGCTTGCATTCTGCGGCCGTGGTGGGCGAAGTTAGCACGGAGCCCACACGGAAACGAATCACGCCGTCGGACGTGGAGCAGTAACTGCGTGTTCCGGTGCTGCCGGAGTCGGGCGTGGCGACGACAACGTATTCCTTACAGGGAGCGGTTGGGCACGTCGCCGAGAGGCTGAAACGGTAGCCTGACTTCTCACACCATTTGCCGGCTCCACAATCGGGGCCGCCCAGGGTTGAGTCGAGCAGACCGGCGTGAAGCGGCGAAGCAAACTTGGGTCCGCGTGGATCAGGCCCCAGCGCTGCCAGACTGCGCGCGTAGCCATTGTGCGGATATGAAGCTGCATACGCGATCTGGGCGGTGTTCACGGTACGCACGGTGGCAACACCTGAAGATTCGTTAGCAGCGATTCTGGCCCGCAGAAGATTTGGGATGGCCAGCGCGGCAATCACCAGCACGGCTCCCGCATCGGCTCCGGCCGATGTACTGACGCCGCGGATGGCATTAGGTTCGCCATAAGCGCGGAAAGTGACAGGCGTACTTTCGGTCGGTACCTGGGAAAAAGCTTTCGCGATCTCTGGCGAGAGTTGGCCAAGTCTGAGCCGCGTCATGGCGGACGCTTCTTCGTATAGCAGCATCGACGTGTCGGCAGAGTATCCGGGCGGAACGGTGGAAAAGAATTGGGCCGACTTTGCCAGCGATTCGCCGCTTTGGTGCAGTCGAATGGCTTCGGCGATAGTTTCGCGGGTCGGCGCGACGATCGCGTAGCCG
>Ga0326728_10022623_pt1 | contig 11634 bp, 13 predicted proteins | sample MB3enrmetagenome_FD_207602 | JGI IMG/M metagenome (GOLD analysis project Ga0326728, IMG submission 207602) | Lab enriched peat soil microbial communities from McLean, Ithaca, NY, United States - MB31MN | ecosystem: Environmental > Terrestrial > Soil > Wetlands > Peat | place: USA: New York... | reverse complement strand
ATCCTCGACGACGATGCCGACTAATATCGAACCCATATCGCCCCATGCTCGTTGTCGGCATCTGCACATAAAAAGACCACGTAGTCTTCCCGCCGTGCAGTCGGGTAAGACCTCCGTGGTCCCGTTGCCCACAATGCAGCATTTCATGTCACTTTGGCGCCTTAAGTCGATATCCGGCTTCAGCCGTCCTGATGTCTCTCGTAATAATTCAAGATACACTCGCAAACTCCTTTTCTGAACTAGTTTTCCTCCTCAAATAATCAAAATTAGATAAAAAAACCGCCCAGTTCCTGCCCTCATTTCGGTGAGTCCGGAGACCTGCGTGGTCTATTAAGCATCATTTTCTTGTTAGCGCTGCCGATAAGAACCCTGCCCTCGCTAGACAGCTCAGGACAGGGTTCATTTTTACCCTAAATTACCCCACAAAACAGTGGGGTTTTTGTCCTCGCTAGACAGCTCAGGACAGGGTTCATTTTTACCTGTCCCTTGCTTGCAGGAGCATCTCCCTAAAGCTCAGGCCTGTTGAATTGAAGGGTCCTCTGTTCTCTCAAGCCTGCAAAGGCTTGCCTTACAGGATAGTCTTGTTCTTTGGAGCATAGTGTGTATGCAGCAACTGATGCGACTTGTGGCCGAGCGGCTCGTGCAGGAAATCGCTATAGATCTGCTTGACCTCGGGGTTCTCGTGTGACTTCCTGATCGGGCACTGCTCATCCTCCACGTAGATGCCCCGGATCCGCTCCGCCCGTTTGGCGTTGCACTTGGTGATCGGCTGTCCGCCGCCGCCGATGCAGCCACCGGGGCAGCACATGATCTCGACGAAGTGGTAGGGGGACTCGCCCGCCCTGACCTGGTCCATCACTTTTCTGGCATTGCTCAGGCCGTGGGCGACCGCCACCCGGACCTCCAGGCCGGCCAGATTGACCGTGGCCTCCTTGATACCTTCCATGCCGCGCACAACGGTAAAGTTCACGTCGTCGAGGGTCTCCCCGGTCACCACCTCGTACACGGTGCGGAGAGCGGCTTCCATGACGCCTCCGGTGGCCCCGAAGATGACCGCCGCGCCGGTGTACTTGCCCATCCAGGAATCGAAGCCGCTGGGTTCGATCTTGTCGAAGTCGGTTCCAAACATCCGGAACAACCGCCCGATCTCCCTGGTCGTGAGCACCAGGTCGACGTCGCGGAAGCCGCTGTCGTTCATCTCCGGACGGGCAGCCTCGAACTTCTTGGCAGTGCAGGGCATGATCGACACCGAGTAGATCCGGGACGGGTCGATCTCCATCTTTTCCGCCCAGTAGGTCTTCGCCAGGGAGCCAAACATCTGCTGCGGCGACTTGCAGGTAGAGAGATTGTCCAGCAGGTCTGGGAAGAAGGTCTCGCAGAAGTTGATCCAGCCGGGACTGCAGGAGGTGAACATCGGCAGCTTGCCCCCCTCCTTGACCCGCCTCAGCAGTTCGTTTCCTTCCTCGAGAATGGTCAGGTCGGCGGTGAAGTTGGTATGCAGGACGTAGTCGATCCCGATCCGGCGCAGGCCGGCAACCAGTTTGCCCATCGGCATCTCACCGGTAGCCATGCCCACCTCGTCCCCGATGGCCACCCTGACCGCCGGGGCAATCTGGGTTATCACGATCTTGTCCGGGTCGGCCACTGCGGCCAGGAACTCGTCGATCTGTTCATGCTCATGGATGGCGCCCACCGGGCAGGCGTGAATGCACTGACCGCATACGATGCAGGCGGTCTCCGCCAGGCTCTTGCCCAGGACCGGGGTCACCATGACCCCGGGGCCCCGGCCCTCGACGCACAGGGCGTTCACGGTCTGCACCACGCTGCAGGTCTCGACGCAGCGGCGGCAGACGATACACTTGTCCTGGTCCCTGACCACCGCCATGGTGGAATTATCCTCGTCATAGCCCTTGAGCTTGAGTTCAAAGGGGTTGTCGCGGATGCCATACTCCTCGACCAAGGTCTGAAGTTCACAGTTCTGGTTGCGGATACAGTTCAGGCAGTCCTGGGGATGATGGGCCAGGATCAGTTTCAGGATCATTCTCCTGGCCTTGAGCACCTTGGCGCTGTTTGTCCTGACCACCATGCCGCCGGTGACCGGGGTGGAACAGGCGGCCTGCAGCAGCCGCTGACCCTCAACCTCGCAGACGCAGATCCGGCAGTTGGCCTTGACGGCCTGGTCCGGATGGTAGCACAGGGTGGGCAGATTGATGCCGGCCGCCTGGGCTGCCTGCAGGATCGTGGAGCCGTCGGGGACTTCCACTGCTATGCCGTCTATCTTCAGATTTGTCATGCTTATGCACACCCCTTTCCGCCGAGCAGGTCAAAGTGTCTGATCGCCGTCAGGACCGGAGTCGGGGCGGCCTGCCCAAGACCACAGAAACAGGCGATCGCCATCATCTCACCGATCTCCTGCAACAGCGCCAGGTCTGCCGCTCTTCCCTTGCCCACGCTCACTTTTTCACAGATGTCGGCGATCCGCATCGTGCCTTCCCGGCAGGGAGTGCACTTGCCGCAGGACTCCTGTTCGAAGAACCTGGCCATTCGGCAGACCACGTCGCGCAGGTCCCTGGTCTCGTCGAGCACGAACACCGCCCCCGAACCCAGGGTGGCGCCGACGGCGGCCATAGCGTCAAAGGCGATCTTGGCGCCCAGCAGGCTCTCGGGGATCAGCGCCCCGGAGTTGCCGCCGACCTGTACCGACTGGAACTTCTTTCCCCCCGGAATGCCGCCGCCAAAGTCGTAGATCACCTCTCTGACGGTAGTATCCGTAGGCGCCTCGATGAATATCCTGTTCACAACATCACCGGTCAGGGTCAGGACCCTGGTGCCTGGATAGGCGGGCGCCCCGATCCCGGAAAACCATTCACTCCCCTTTTCCACGATCGGGGGGAGGTTGGCCAGGGTCTCCACGTTAGCCACCACCGTTGGCTTGCCCCAGAGGCCGCTGACCGGTGGATAGGGTGGCTTGCAGCGCGGCTCACCGCGTCTGCCCTCGATCGATTCGATCAGGGCGGTCTCCTCACCGCACACGTAGGCGCCGGCCCCCAGGCAGACTTCGACCTCGAAATCGCCCAGGACTCCCTTTTCCTTGGCCTGAGCGATGGCTGCCTTCAGAATGTCCGCCACGTAGGAATACTCGGCGCGGCAGTAGATATAGCCTCTGGTGGCCCCGACGGCATAGCCGCAGATCGCCATCCCTTCGATCACCGCCTGCGGGTCGCCCTGCATGATGACGCGGTCCTTGTAGGTGCCGGGCTCGCCCTCATCGGCGTTGCAGATCACGTATTTCTGATCTCCGGCCGCCCTGAAGGTAAATTCCAGCTTTTGTCCGGTATTGAACCCGGCGCCTCCCCGTCCCCTGAGGCCGGACTGTTTGATCTCCCGGATCAGATCCTCCTGGGGCATGGAGCGCGCCTTTTCCAGCGGCTTGTAGCCTCCGGCATCAAGATATTCGTCGATCTTCAAGGCATCGATCTTGCCAACGTTACGCAACACAATTCGTAACTCTTGTGGCATATCATCCCATCCCTTCTCGTTGTGCCCATATTCAAAACTGGGCCAGGATCTCCCCCACGCTTCCTGCCGAGACCTTCCCGAACGGCTTCCCGTTGACGGTGATCACCGGAGTATCCTGACACTGCCCCACACATTCGGCAAACTCCAGAGCGAACTTGCCGTCGGAGGTCGTCTCTCCCACCCTGATCCCCAACTCCTGCTCCAGGGCGGCAATCACCTCATTCGCCCCGGCCACGTGGCAGGGAGCGCTCTCGCAGATGCGGATGATGTTCTTGCCCCGCGGCTTGGTGGAGAAATAGGAGTAGAAGGAGGCCACCTCGTAGGCATCCTTGGCGGGAACGCCAAAGACTTTGGCGGCAGCCAGCATGGCCTCCTCTGTCAGGTAGCCGACACCATTCTGGATGGCATGGAAGGACTGGATGATCCCCCCGGGCAGACCTTTATACTCGTGGAACAATCCCTCGTAATTGCTCATTTGATTCACCTCCCCATCGTTTGCTTTAGTTTCCTGGCGCTGAAACATCGATACCGAGTTCGCAAGCAGCTCCTTCGTCCTCTCTAGTAGAGCGCTCACCTCCTTCAACAAGTCCCGGATCCAGTTTCCGGCCCTGGCCGCCTCAACCGAAGAGGGATCTGCTTGTTTCAAATCCGCCAAAGCAATCAGCTCCTTACCTGTTATCCATACCGACGGCTGATGATCGTTTCCCCTCCCATCCGCTCCAAGTCCCTATAATAAAAAGACCACGCTTTCCTGCCCTATTTGCTACGGGGCAAAGACCTGCGTGGTCTTCCTAGTGTTAATTATTTCTTGATTGAAAAGTAAATTCCTGCTGTCTGTTAACAAGTTTACGAAAAATGATCAACACCGGGGACCCGGGCAGTCGAAAAAGCCCCTGTCGCCCTAGGTGTCGAGGATCGTCTGACACAACCGGTTCCACTGGGCCTTGGCTTCAGCGGGAGATCGCTTTCCTGACTCGATCCTTCAGTGGGGCAGGCTGCAGCCGCAACCACACAACGCCTGGGCTGTTTGCCGCTGCATTCCGGAGCGCAAATGAGATCCCGGCAAAAACAATCCCATAAAAAAGATTACCTAACATGTGGCTACATGCCACCATGCTAGGCGAAAAGGGGGAAGAATAACGATAACCATGCTGCTGTCCGGGGTATGCCGTGCCCAGCCAGCGAGAGTGGGAGGTTATACAATCAACGATCATGGTTAGGCCTGCTTCTTACAAGCCTTAAAATCTTCATAATCGCTATTGCCTGACTGTTCTCGAAAGAACTTTTTTAGATAATAAAGACCACGCCAGTCTCCCCTCAGTTCACTGAGGCCCGAGACCTACGTGGTCTTTGATAATACAATATCTCAAGTTATGGACGTAGTCAAGCCCTTTTTTATGCTATATTTTACAGTAGATGGCTAACCCGCTCCTCCGCATCAGGCGCTGAGCCCAATAGCGTTGGCAATCGCCAGCTTTATCAGCTACAAAAAAATGACCGGCAGAAGGCATGGGCCCTTTTGAAAACAATGATCCGGTCTTCCACCGTCTGCAGATGTTTCATCCTTTGCGGAGCCGTTTTTTTCTCACTTCAACAGTAGCCGCTGCAGAGCGTTCCGGAATTATATCTGCCTGATCTTCGATCAGCTTATATTGATCGGGCAATACGATTAAAGACATGGCTCTGAAAACACAGAAAATAATCACGAAAACTATCAGGTATGAGAAAAATAGTTCTACGTTCTGCAGAAGCGACAACGGTTTTAAGTGAAGGTAGTCTTTTCTGAATAGAGCCAGGACTATCGACGCAATTATCCAGGTTGCCACGAAGATTACGGTATAATATTTGGTTATATTATCATTATAGCGATATCTCTTCTGGCATGCTTCACACTTGTAGACTTTTTTGGTGTCTCCGACAATCAACCAGAGCAACGAGATCCTGCAATGACATGCAGGGCAAGTGAATGCGCCTATGGAAAACACTCCTCGAGATCTGTGATTGGGCGCCCTTGAACCACCATCTGGTTTTTGCGCCCCGGCATGAATTCTCAAGCTCTGAAGGAACTGGATCTGCCTGACTTGGGTAAAACTGACCTTGAGAGGCGTCATGCAAGACCGTACAGTTGACAAGCAGCCTCGGTGGGGGAAGGTAAACTCCCACCTGAAGCCAGAAACCCGTTTCCAATGTCCTGAGAACAAACGATTTCGCTCAAGCTTTCTTGAGGCTTAGCAGGCTCTGCTCCCTATCGTGGGCGTGAATCAGAATCTGACTGCCATGAGGATGCAGATGGAACTCCTCATCGACCAGGTTGACCTGCACCAGGAGATCGATGTTGTTCAGGATTTCCTCACAGGGTCCCTCGGCTACCAGGTGATGATCCTCGCTGAAAACCAGAGCGCGATCGGCGATCTCCTCCACAATTTCCAAGTTGTGAGTGGCCACGATGATTGTCTTGCCTGCCTGGTTCAGTTGCTGGATCAGGCGGATCAGTTTGCGTTGCGTCCGCGGGTCCAGTCCGCTGGTGGGCTCATCCATCAGCAACACATCCGGGTTCAGGGAGAGCACACAGGCCAGCGCCACCAGCCTCTTCTCACCGCCGGACAGCCTGAACGGCGGCCGCTGGCGAAAGTGTTCCAGGCCCAGCATGGCGATTGTTTCATCCACCACCCGGTTGACCTCGTCTGCCGGCCAGCCCAGTTGCACCGGCCCGAAGGCGATCTCTTCAAAGACGTTGGAGTTGAACAACTGGGCGTCGGAATTCTGAAACACGAACCCCACCCGGCGGCGAAAGGCATGGGAGAATTCCTCGTTGGCCATGCTCACCTCGCTGAGGGCCTGCCCCAGCGCCTTGAGGGTTCCCTCCCTGGTAAACAACAGGCCATTCAACAGCTTGAGCAGGGTGGACTTCCCGCTGCCGTTGGCGCCCAGCAGGGCCACCTTCTCGCCCCTGTTGATCGCCAGGTTGATCCCCTCCAGCGCTCTTTCCCCGCTGGGATAGTTGAAGTTGACATCCTTTAATTCAAAGACGATCTCGTCACCGGACAAGCCGATCACCACCAATCAGAATTATCGAGATCAATATGATTAAGACTGTCCATACCCAGTCCAGGTCCCGGATCCTGGGATTGGTCAGGGTGCGCGGCGTGCCGTCATAGCCGCGGGACAGCATCGCCGCATGGACCTCGTCGCTGAGGGCAAACGCGATCGCCCACAGGGCGCCCATGCTGTTACCCACAAACTTTTGTTGCTCCCTGGTGCTCGTCCGGCCGACGGTGCGGCTCAGGCGGGACTCAAACATGTCGCTGGCGCTCTTGAGCAGGACGTAGATATAGCGGTAGGTCATCTCCAGGATGTTGATAAATAACGTTGGGATCCGGACCATGCTGAACCCCCTCAGGAGGTAGGCCCAGCGGGTGGTCAGGGTCAACAGCACGACGATGGAGACGCAGGCCGCCACCCGCAGGACGAAGATCACCGCCCCTTCCACCCCCTGGCGGGTGATCGTCAACTGGTGATGGCCGCCGTATTGCAGCAGCACCACTAACGGATCCCCCGGGCGGAAGACGTTGAACAGCGTCGGGAGGACGATGATCAGGGTAAAGATCGGTATAAACACCCAGACCCGCTTCAGAAAGATTCCCAGCGGCACTTTCGACAGATAGGCCAACAGCAGCACGTACAGGTTGATCAAGAGCAGTGATACCCAACTGTGCATGGAAACAGCTACCACGATCAGGAGCAGGCTGGTGACCACCTTGATGCCGGGATGCAGGCCCTGCATCAGGCCATTCTTGACGGCAGTCCGTTCGGCGTAGAAATCGTCCATGATGAAGCCCGAGAAAGCACCGATGGACTTCTCCGCAAAACTGCGCCCGGCTTTTTTGTTGCCTGTTGGGGGGGGGAGCGGCCCCTGCGATTGCAGGAGCCGGTCCGGTATCTGAAAGTCAACCATGGTCGATCAAATTCCTTCCTGTTTGGCCGTCCTTAGGCAGCCGGCCTCAAGCCGCAGATTTTTTAGCTTCTTCTCTGGCCTCTCTGGCCGCGATCAGCCTGGTGACCAGATAGGTGATGCCGGCAATGATGGCGATCCCCACTACGGCCGCCACGTAATAGCCTATGCTCATGTGCAAGAGGTCCGGGGCGTCAGCGGAAAAAGGCGAGTTGGGGACGCCGTAATCCTGCAGCAAGGCATGCCAGTGGCCCGACATGGCCAAGAAGCCTGCCGGCACAAAACCAAACGCTGCCTTGAGATCGCTGGCGGCACCCTCCCCGAAGGCGCCTCCGGGAGCGAGCAGACCGAGCGGTACAAGCACGATTAGAGCTATTACAACATACCACATTTTATTGAATGCCGCCTTGACCGGCGCTACCCTGGAAGCAATCTGATCGGCGATGATCGACGGGTTGGTCACCTGGAAGTAACGAGTGACCAGGCCGGCGACGACTAACTCAACCGGGCCCGCCATCAACAGATGAGCCGTCAGCATGGCCGGCACCGAGATCCAGATGGGATAGGGGCAATATAGAGGCACCCCCTGCGCGGTATGCCAGATTAACGGTTGCAGGCCCAACTCGGTACCGTTGCAGGCAGCGGCCACGTTGATGCCGACGTAGCTGCCAATGGCGGCCCAGATCCAGCGTTTGGGTGACGTGGCCTCAGATTTGCCTGCAAAGGCGTTGTAGATCCAGATGGTAACAAAAGGGATCACCAGGGCCATGTTGAAGCAGTTGAAGCCGAAGCAAGTGATCCCGCCGTCGCCGAACAGCAGCGCCTGGATGGCCAGGGCGATGGAGGTGCAGATGCAGGCCGCCCAGGGCCCCAGGATCACCGCCAGGACGCCGCTGCCCACCGCATGGGCGGTGGTGCCGCCCGGGATCGGCACGTTGAACATCATCAGCACGAAGGAGAAGGCCGCCCCGATCACCATCAGCGGGATCAGCTTGGTATTGAGGCTCTCCTTCACTTTTTTGACCGCGATCGACCACATCGGAATCATGATCGCATAGCCGACCACGCAGGTTGCCGGACTTAGATATCCATCAGGAATATGCATAAATAATCATCCCTTCTGTAAAATTATTTTAAGCTATTCCAAAGACCGTTAAACATGCGAAAAATATAATTACGTTCATCACCTAAAGACCGCCATTTTTCCACGGCATCCAGCGTGTTTATCCCCCAGCATCTTCATGACGCCATTTATTTTAAGGATAAATGCCTCCGGAACAATACCTTGCTGAAGTGCTTGAATAAAAAGTTGTTTTAACTCGGTATGCCCTATCACCCCCAGTTCCCCAAGCGCTTCACCGGGCAAGACTTTGTGCGGCATCCGGCCAGGTAGAACGTGGATCGGCTTTCTGCCGCCTGCTAACGGCCGCGCTTCCGTAAGACGCTCAATACGCAACAACTGCAGTTGGGCCGGTTCCCTACCAGCCATGTCAACCCCTGCGGTTAGGGTTGCCTGTCAAAATTGAATTAGTCTTGCTCCAGAATGATCTTGTGATCCACCAGGGCAAGCATTTTGATCCGGGCCTTCAAGATCTTGCGCTGCCCGAAGATGTTCTCGAGCAACAACCCGTCTTCCGTAGGTTCAACCCGGTCCACACTCTGCAACACAAGCTCTTCTACCTCGCCTTTGCATAGATAGGCACTGGCCTCGCACATTCCCGATCAACTCCCATCAGCTCTTTTATTCTGGTAATCAGCTTTTCCACCAGATGGGGCAAGGGATCTTGCTCTACACCCACCACTTCCACCTTGGAAAGAGTCAGTGGCAGAAGATATTTTTGTGCTCTGCTCTTGGCCACGACCTCGGCCATTTTCGGCGTCAGTTCGCCGCTCATGGAGTGAGCAAGCACGATTCCCAGCGGCCCGATAATGACATCGACATCCTCCACGTTGACGGCAATGGCGTTTTCTCCACTGGCCCCTTCATTGGCGCCGGCCTTGAGCATCAGAGATGTGGCAATCGCATTCGTTCCCAGGGCAATTATCTCCAATTCGACAGGAAGCGCTTTTCGGAGCTGGTCGATGACATACCGTCCAATGCCGCCTCCCTGGCCATCAATCACAGCAATCCTCACCGTATCACCCCGCAGTTGAAAAACAAAAAAACCACGATACCGTCAACCCTGTTTCTACAGAGTATTGAGACCTTCGTGGTCCATGTCCACCGTTATTTGATTGTCCTACTACTATACTACATTTATACTACTTTTTTTTTATAATTCCTTCAAATAAAGAAATTATTTTTAGATATTATTTTCTGGTTGAGTTAGGGCCAACAAAAATCGGGGGAGGCAAATACAGACACCCGGTGATCCTCTACCCAAACCAGCGGCAGGCGTCAGCAGACAGGCAAGACGAAAATGCTGCGAAGAGTTCTGCTCTTCGCAGCATCCAAGCCCGCCATGATACAACAATGGAATTGCGCTGCTAGGCGTGGCCATGTTCGTGGTCATGCGAGTGTTCATGCTGTTGCACTACCGGTTCGTGATCGTGATCATGCTCGTGCTCATGGACATGGGAGTAAGCCGGATGGACATGCTCATGTGCGTGCTCCGTAAGTCCATGCACATGGTCATGCTCATGTTTGACTGCGGGATGAATATGTTCGTGTTCATGCTTCACTTGATTTTCCCTCCTTTCGGTTATATTTTCCAGGGCCTGTATTTGATTCCCTATAAAACTCTTGCCAGCGCCTTGGTCAGTTTTTCCATGGCCGTCGCACCGTTGCCGTCCCTTAAAGCATCGGCTATGCAATGCTCCAGATGGTCTGTCAGGATGATCTGGCCGGTCTTTTTCAGGGCAGCCTGCACCGCAGAGATCTGCAACAGCAGATCCTCGCATTCTTTTCCTTCTTCGGCCATTCTCTTGATGCCGCGGACATGGCCCTCAATTTTAGCCAAGCGATCGACTACCTCTTTGCTCTTCGTATGTTCGGAAATCTTATTTGCCTCCCCTGCCCCCGGAGGGGATTTCCTTTAATCCATAGTATCACGGTATCAGTTAAATAGCAAGTACCCTTTTTATGCCGGCCGTCGGGCAGTGATAATGCCATCATAGCGATGCGCTATGACACTGATTGATATTATTTATTCCCCTCTTACCTCCAGGCATACTGAACATCCTTACCGGGGAACCAATACCCAGGGACACTAATATACCGAAGGCTCTCATATTCCTTTCACGAACTTATCTTTAAAAGAGGCAAGAAAAGAGGCCGTCCAGTTTAGGACAGCCCCGAGAGGAGATAGCTTTAAATATCTTTTTATTTAGCGCTCGAAGTAGCTCGGTGTCGCCTTCAGGATCGGGAAGCTCTCAGTGCCTGAATTTGGAGTCTGGCACACGGAGATGTCCAGCGTCGCCGGATCGCCTGCGCTGAAGTCGAACGTCAGGTCCGTATGGCCCACGCTTTGAGTCGCCAGGTAGCTCTTCTGGATCGTCACGGTGTTGCCAGACACGATGTAGTCGGTGCCATCCGTCAGGATCGTGTTTCCGTTTTTGATGTCGTTCAGGGTGTTCCCGTTCAGGATCAGAGTCACCGGCACATCAACATAATCCGAACCGCTGGTGTTCAGGTCAAAGGTAGCAGTGGTCGGGCTGACGCTGGAGTTCTGTGCCTGCACCGGCGCCGCCCTAGTCACGGTGACGGCGTAGGTCTGCTGGGTGCCGTCCTGAGCGGTGACCACCACATCGATGATGTTGTCACCTACATTCAGACTGACCGGGTTGGCGACCGTGCTGCCGCCTACCTGGAGCACGTAGCTGGCATTGGCGCTGTTCACAGCCGGGGTGACGTTGATGCTGGTGACCCCGCTGGCCACGCTATCGGTGTAGTTTTGGGTGGCCGGAGCGAAGGCCGGGGTCAGGCTGCCCTGGTCGACCGTGAGGTTACTAAGAGATGCGTCGCTAGACTTGGGTGCCGCCTGGTACACCACCAGGATGGCGTTGGTCGGGAACATGTAGTCTTTTCCGGCAGTCCCACCGTAGGATTGAATCGCCAGGTTGTTGCCGCTGGACTGCAGCAGGGTTGTCACGCTCCTGTTGTCCACCGCCAACTGGTAGGTAGAGCCGCCCATGTACACTCCGGTCCATGGGGTGCCGCTGTT
>Ga0326728_10022621_pt1 | contig 11635 bp, 4 predicted proteins | sample MB3enrmetagenome_FD_207602 | JGI IMG/M metagenome (GOLD analysis project Ga0326728, IMG submission 207602) | Lab enriched peat soil microbial communities from McLean, Ithaca, NY, United States - MB31MN | ecosystem: Environmental > Terrestrial > Soil > Wetlands > Peat | place: USA: New York... | reverse complement strand
TGTATAATGACGGCCCCTCTTTCAATGCGGAGATTCAAGTCACCGCCGGCGAATGGGGCGGCGGCCAGATTCGGCGCTTTCCCATCGATCTGCCCACCCATACGCGCAAACGCGTCGTCATTCCCGTGTTTGCCGGCGCCCGGTTGTGGAATGCGCGTTTGGTGGACGGCCACGGCAACGTCCGGGCTGAGCAAAGCGCCTCGAATGTCAAGGTGATTGGAAATCATCTGCCGCTGGTGGCCGGCCTGGCGCGGACCGTCGGGGGAATGCCCGTCTTTCCCGAAACAGCCAATGGACAGGAAGATTCCAAATTCGTCGCGGCACGATTGCAATCGGCCTTGTTTCCGGACAACCCGCTGGCGCTGGAAGGCATTGATCTGCTTTACCTGAGTTCGGAAAAGGCGGCGGATTTGAGCATTGGACAAGTCAACGCACTGGCGGCCTGGTTGCAGGATGGGGGGCATCTGGTGGTGGGAGTCGAACAAGTTTCGGACTTGGGCGGAACGCCGTGGCTGGCGGAGTTGTTGCCGTGCGATCTGACCTCAACCGTCAATCTGGCCGCTCACGATTCATTGCAGGCGTGGGTTCGAACGAAGATTTCCAGCCCGGCCGCCACGCAAATGCCCAAATCGCGTCCCAAAAAGACAACACAACTGCCGGGAAAGATGCCGCCTCGCGCCGGACCGCCCCCCGGAACTTCCCGCGCGCCTCCCGTCTCCGACAGCGCCCCGCCGATCAATCCCGCCCGGGATTTGCCAGAGGACGCGGATTTTGACGCGGCGTCGTTGCAGGTGGCGACTGGGACGGCGCGGGACGGGACAATTCTTATTGGCGACAGCACGGCGCCGCTGGCCTTTGAAGGGAAACGGGGCCGCGGACGGATCACGGTGCTGGGTTTCAGCCCGGAACGGGAACCGTTTTTATCGTGGAAAAACCGCCCCTGGTTTTGGGCCAGGCTGGCGGATGTTCCGGCGGCCGCGTTTCAATCGCCGAACCCGTACCGGGGCATGGCGCAAATGAGCAGCGACGGCATTTTTGGAGCGATGATTGACAGCCGGCAAATCCGCAAATTGCCGCTCGGCTGGCTGCTGGCCCTGCTGGCCGCCTACCTCGTTGTCATCGGGCCGCTGGACCAGTATTGGCTCAGGAAAATCAACCGGCAGATGCTGACGTGGATAACCTTCCCGTGCTATGTGCTGATTTTCTCCGGGTTGATTTATTGGATCGGTTTTCATTTGCGGGCCGGCGAGCTGGAATGGAACGAGTTGAACCTGGTCGATGTTCTGCCGGACAACGACCGGGCCGTGTTGCGCGGGCAAACTTACGTTTCCATTTATTCGCCGGTCAACGCGCATTACGAACTGGCGGGCGAAGAGCCGTTTGCCACCTTGCGCGGCGAGGCGATGGGGAACTTTGGCGGGGGCCTGGAAGGCAGCCGGGTCTCGGTCGTCCAGCATGGAAATAATTTTGAGGCGGACGCCTTTGTGCCGGTCTGGACCAGCCAGCTTTATGTGAGCGATTGGCTGCAGCCGGCCCCGCTGCCCCTGACGATGACGGCCACGCGCCAGGGGTCCGGCTGGCAGGTGACGGTCGAGAATAAAATGGACCGCAAGCTGGCCGGGGCGCGCGTCGTGCTGGAAGGGCGAATCTACAATGTGGGCGAACTGCCCGCCGAACAAAGCAAAACCTTCGCGCTGGACCGGGCGGCGGGCCAGTTGTTGGGGGATTGGGCGCGGCAAAGCAGCCCGTCTTTTCTCAGAGCGGCACAAGCCCGGCGCAACAGTTTTGGAAAGAACGAGACGGGCATTCCCGATCTTGCCGCAAGCTCGATGGCCGCCTCTTTTCTTTCACAGGTGAACGAATCGGCGAACAATTGGCAGACTTTCAGCAGTCCGGGCGATCTGGACTTAAGCCGGTATGCCGTGCCGGGCTATGGGATTTTGCTGGCATGGGATCCCGACCATGACTTGACCGCGGCGCTGAACCGCTTTCCAGTCAAGCGGTCGCACCGCAACACTTTGTTGCGGCTGGTCGTGCCGTTAACTTTATGAACCGGGAATGAACCTTCAACCCTGACCAACTATGGATGCCCCGCCAATTCCAGCCGTGGAAACAATCAGTTTAAGCCGCTCCTTTGGTTCGATTGCCGCGCTCGATTCGTTGAACCTGGCGGTCAACGCGGGTGATTTGTTCGGCTTCATCGGCTCCAACGGCGCGGGCAAGACAACCACGCTGCGCATTTTGGCGACTTTTTTGGCGCCCTCCTCCGGCACCGCCCGCGTGCTGGGACACGATATTGTCCGGGAAGCGGATGCGGTGCGGCATGTCATCGGTTACATGCCGGATTTTTTCGGGGTGTACAAGGACATGGAAGTGACCGAATACCTGGACTTCTTCGGGGCGTGCTACAAAATTCCGACGGCACAGCGGGAAAAAACCGTGGCAGACGTTTTGGAACTGGTGGGGTTGACGGAAAAGCGCGGGGCGATCATTGGCGCGTTGAGCCGGGGGATGCAGCAGCGGCTGGGCCTGGCGCGGGTTTTGATTCACGATCCGAAGGTCCTGCTTCTGGACGAACCGGCCAGCGGCCTCGACCCGCGGGCGCGCATCGAAATGATGGCCATCCTTCAGGAACTGCAACGATTGGGCAAAACGATCATCATATCCTCGCACATCCTGAGCGAGTTGCAGACCCTGTGCAACCGGGTGGCGATTATTGAAAAGGGTAAATTGATTTACAGCGGGCCGGTGCAGGGAGTGCGCGCCCGGATGTCAGCCGGGTTGATCTATTGGATTGTGGTGCAAGGCAACAGTACGGCCGCGCTGGAAATTTTAAAGGCCCGTCCCGAAGTGGCGGAGGCCGTGGCGGTGGATGGACAAATCAAAGTGACCTTCGCCAATCATGAGGTTGATCCCGCCTTTGTGCCCGAAGCACTGGTGCGGGGCGGAGTCCGTTTGACAGGATACTGGGAGGATGAACTGGGCCTGGAAGAAGTTTTCCTGCGCGTGACACGCGGAGAAACGCAATAGGTGTCTTTCCCTGTCGGGAGGAAAGCTTGCAAATAATTGAAACTCTGGCGGTTTTACGGCTGCCAGACCGCCCGGTAGAACTGTGCTGCGGACGACATGGTGTTGGTAAAAAGCAAACTGCCGGTGGCTGGCGTAGTGGTGGAAATCGTGATCCAATTCGCCGAAGCCAGATTGGTGGACATTTGAATCAGGTAAGGCACGCCGGGCTGGCCTTGCAACTGGAAGATGAAGTGGCCGGATGAGGATTGTGGCGGAGACAGCATGGCCAGTGAAGGGGCCGCCGGCGCGAGTTGAAGCACCGTCGCCGAATACGGCGGGAACGTGGTCGTGAAATTGGAGCCGGCGACCGCAAGATTGTTGGTGGCGATGTCCAGCGCGGCGGCGGGACCGTTGAAGAATGCCGCCTGATCTTGCGGGATGCCATACGAGTAAGCGATTTCATTGGCAGCCGGCGCATAACCGGTGAGGTTGATGGCGGCATTGAGGTTGGCGTAACAACTCTTGTTAATCACGAGCAACGTCAAATACCCGTTGGTCCGCTGCACGGCGTAGGCGGAGAGCAATTTGTAATCACTGGTGGCGGTGACGACCGTGTCGCCCCCGCCGGCGAAGTATTTCATCAGCTTGCCGCAATAGTATGCCGGGTAGCGGTTGACGGCCGTGTTGCCCAGCCCCGCCACGATGCCGAGATCCCCATAAAAATTCCCGGTGTCGGGATCGGTGCGCCAGCCGTAGAGCGTATTGTCGGAATTGGTGATGTCGGTCTGCCCGTTACGCAGGTCCCACCACAGCCGCGAGTTGAACTCGGTCTGGAGAATCTGGCCGATGCTGTCCGCCCAGAACAGGCCGCTGACCAGGCTCACCAGTTGACGGTCATTGCCGCCGCTGCCATTTTCAGTGACGTCCAGTTCCACATTGGTGTTCAAACTGCCCAGATAATCCACCAGCATCATTCGCAAATTGTTCGCGTTCACCGTCCAGACCGTGGAATAGAGCAGATCGCCAATGTCGCTGGTGCCAGGTCCATAGGTGTGGTCAATCAAGAAATCACAGATACAACCATTGGTCAGCATCGTGTGCAGCATCACCGGCGTCCAGCCGTTGTGCGTCACGCCGGTGACGGGGTTGACGACCGGATGATTGGTGTAGTTGGCCGTGCCGTCCTCAGTGACGTCCGCCGACGAGCCGATTTTGATGGTTGGATCCACCGCCTTCATGGCGGTGTAGTATTGTTTGAAACGCATGGCGTAGGTCCAGGGATCATGCGGCTGCCATGGCGCGTTCGTGTTGTCATCCGTCTCCCAAAGGCCGCCGGACTCGTTGCCAACCTCCCAGTATTTGAAGGCGCAATGATTGGTGATGTTGCAACACGCCACCCAGGCGGCAGCCTGTTGCGGGGTGCCGGTGCCGTAATTGACGGTAAAATAGACCTGCGCATCTGTGTTGGTGGCAACTTGAATGAAATTCATTGTATTCGCCAATGAACTTGAATTGGACATGAAATAGACATCCGCCCCGCTGCCGCCCGGCCAGCGCAACGCCTGATTGTTCATGTTCGTCAAAATGGAAATGGTGGTGGGTGTGTTAATGTACCCGTCCCAATCCGCGGCGTTGATGCCGAAAATCCGCGCGTCCACAGTGCGCACGGTTTGCGTAGCGTTAACGTCCACATGGACGATGTCTGGCGGCGTTTTGGCGGTCAACGAGATGTCGTCGAGATAGAAAACAGGCTGCGGACTGTCGCTCCAGTTGTTGATCCAGAGGTAGTTCAGGTTCGTCGCATCGGCCACGCCCAGAGCGGCGAGCGGGACGGTGATTTGCTGCCAGGTGTTGGCTTGGAGCGGGCCGATGGAAACCCAAGTCCCGTCAACGCCGTTGGTGCTGGCGGCCACTTGCAAATACTGCCCGCCGCCCGGCCCGCCATTCACCCGGAACGCGAAATTAGTGTAGAACGTGACGTCCATCATGTTGTTAACGAACCAGATTTTGCTCCAAGCGGGCATGATTGCGCTAATGGAAAAGGCGCCGGAGTAAACCGGGGTGGTGTTGGCGAAGTTGAGGATGGAGCCGTAATTCCAATTGGCCCAACCGTTGTTCAGGTTCGTCTGCCCGTCATAGATGATCTGGTCATCGTTGGCCGGCTCATTGTTTTGCGCCTGTGCCAGGCCAATGTCAAAAACTGCGTCATAACCATGACTGCTTTGATAGGTCATGGCGCCACCCCCGCTCGGAATCAAGACCACTTCCCCGCCGCCATACGGATTGCCGCTGCTCACGGCCAGGGCGTCGTAGCCGCTGGACACACGGCTGAATGAATAGGCATAAGTCGCATTGGCCGTCAGTCCCGCGGAGAGACCACTCCATTGCAGCCAGTCGCCGTCCGTGTAGCTGAAAGAAGACGGGCTGGTGTAAGTATTTATCAAAGTCGCGGTGCTGCCGAAAACCGAGAATATCTGAAGTTGATAAGCTTGTGGCCCAAGCCCGGCGGAATTGTCGTCCCCCGGCATCCCGCCCGTTTTGAGGGATAAAGACGTCAGCATCATCGAATGGGTTCCCATGGTGAATGTCTGCCCCGGCGGGCTGGAATTATCCGTAAAGTAATTGAACCCGCCGGAATGACTGATCAACTGCGTGTTCCCGTTGGTGCTCAATTGCGAGATGTCATTTGGCCCCGGGGTGGGATTGCCGGCGCCAATGTCGGCAAGACTGATCTGGGCGCGGACGGACCCAGGCATGGCTGCAACCAAAAGGGCAGCGAACAACACAACGCCCGCTAAAGAGGACAACCGGCGGCAGGCTGAATTCAAAGAGAGTATTCCTGGTGGTCTCCGGGGTTTGACGCAGAAGAAAAGGCTGTAATTACTCACGGTCTTCCGATGAACTGGCAGCGATGGTGGCGGATTGGAGGCCGGGAGACAAGCAACAAATGGATTTAACAGTTGTAAATCTGGCGCGGAAAGTTAAGTTCATTTCTTCATCCATTGGGCAATTCGCAAACGAATCTTTCCCGCGCGGAGGTCGTTTGCGAGGGGATCGATCCCAACGGCAAAGGTTTGGCACGTTCGGCCCTGGCAGGGTCAACCGGGCCTGGAAAGAAAACAGCCGCCACCGTTGGCCGGTGGCGGCTGCCAATTTACTCAACCAACCAAAATTTGAAGTTATTTGCTCCGGCGGCGAAGCAGGAACGAGCAGGCACCCATGACGCCCAGAGCGATCGTGGAAGGCTCGGGAACTGCTGACACATCCACAGCCGTGTCAAAATCCCGAATAGTGCCTTTGCTTTCGAAATCTTGATAGGCCTCAGCATATGACGCGGAATCTGTGTTCATACCCTCGCCCGTGTCGTAAGCTGCCACAGGGTTGCCGCCCCGATCCCACCAAGTGCTGCCTGCGCTGAACGTCGGATCAATTGCAAGCATATAAACCTCACCGGTAACCAATGAGACATTTGCATCCGCGCCTCCGAATGTCAACGTTACAAGCTCCTGGCTGGCCCATCCTCCCGCGGGGGTGAAGCTGTCCCCTGCTTGCAGCAAATTGGGACCAATGGGATAGTTTATTTGCGTTATCGGTGTGGGAGTTGTTGCGCCATAGGTTGGAGGAAATCCAAGCGATGAGGCGGATCCCAAATCATAAAGCTCGACGTTAAAAGTCCCTATGGTTCCCGCCATAATCATTTGGACACTTGTCAAGACGCCGGGTGAGGTGACTTCAAAAGCCTGGCCCAACGAGCCATTCCCGCCGGTGCCGCTGCCGCTCTGGCCCCAACCATCGTTGTCCTGTGTAGTGCCGCCACTGCCACCTTCAGGAGTTGCCCCTGTCTGATAAACCGGTGTGCCGGCCCAACTTGACACAGTTGACGATTGGGTTTCAGTAATATTTTGCCCTTGAACCGTCTGGGATAAACCAATGACCGCGAGTGTTGCCACTGTTCCACAGGCAAAGGCTTTTATTGTATTCTTCATAAAGTTGCTTTTGGTTAGTTGTTATACTTTACAGTTCTTAATTAACATTTGTTGCTGAACTGAATTATTTATAGCATTTTCTGCCACCGGATGGAATGGATAATACTATGGTTTTCATGGACGATGCTACTCTGGTTTGGCGTCCGATCACGGCTCGATCGTCCGATAAAATCGCGCGGGGAAATTCGTCGAATTGAAGTCCGTGTTTGTCCATAATCCGTCTGGCGCCAGGATGAAATTGGTGCTGCCATTGACACTGTTCGTCACCGCCTGCCAGGATATGGGCGGGGTGAGGTTTGTCGCGGCTTGAACCTGGCAGGTGGCGCCGGGGATGCCGGAAAAAGTGAGGGTCAGATATCCTTCCCCCGTCGTTGAAACAGCCGTGATTTCCCGTGCCTGGCTGTTAAAGACGGCTGTGATGGGGAACACTTGTTCAACCCAAAGTCCATTCTGGTCCGTGCTGTGCAGGCGAATGCTGAAAGTGTTTTGGACTTGGGAATCAAAAACTGCGGCGGTGTAAAGCGTCTGATTGGTGATGGCAAAACTGGCGTTGTCAGCGCCGCCTGTTCCACTGGAAAAACTGTAGGTGAAGAAGTTGCCCGGAACGGGATCCGCCGTGCTGAGATTGCCCACCACGGCGCCAGCCGGAAGGCCCTCGGACACCGAAACGTTGGAGAGGAAGATATTGGTCGGCGGCAGATCGGCATTGCCCGCAAAGGTCACCACACTCTGGGCCGGAAGCGTGTAAGTGAAGGACGAATTGGCTGCCGCGACCGTGGGTTGGCTGGCAAGCGACAATGTGGCGGAGGTGATCCAGGGCGTCAGCGGACCGGCGGCGGTGAAATTGGTGAGATTGAAAGTCTGCGTCACGGTGGCGGAATCGGGGTTGATGGCGACAATGGCAAAAGCAGTCGAGGCGGAATCTTTGTAGGCGCTGACCAAAGAGTCGCCGGTGTTGGCAGCGTCAATGCGATAAAAATTGGGGCGGACAAAGCGGCTGAAGTTGCCCAGGACATACATGCGCTTGGCGGGATAGCCATTTACATCGGTCAAGCCTTCATTGTCGGTGTTGGCGTCGATGAGCCACCAATAGTGCCAGGCATTGGCCTGCGCATCGGTCATAAACTCATGAATCCGCTGGCCCCAATAGAGGCCGTCGCTGATGCTCCCATCAAAGGCGGCGCCTGTGGAAACCTCCGTTTCCCACTCGGCCTTTCCCTCAGTTGTCTGCTGTATCGGCACAGTGGTCGCCCCGGTGTCGAAGTTTACCCCGTCATAATTGTGGCCGGCGATGATGCCGACATCAGCCGCGACGTTTGTGTCCTCCATGGCGATGGTATAGTAAGAGGAGTCGGACGCCCAGCTCTCGCTCTCGGGAATGATGATTTGCGTCGCGGACACGTTGCTGGCCGCCAGCGCGGCGTAAAGGTAGGGGACAAAATCGTGAAATTGCTGCGCGTTCCACACACACGACTCGTAATTGGTGGTGTTGACCTGCGGCTCGTTCTGCACGGAAATGGCGTAAATATTGACGTTGTAAGTGTTTTTCATGCTGGCCACGTAGCCGGCGAGCTGGCTGGCATAAGCCTGGTTGACGGACGCGCCGCCGAGATAATCTCCGCCATTTATCGAGTTGGTGTTCTTGAACGCGGCAGGCGGACTCCACGGCGTGCTCCAGACCCGCGCGCCGCGCGCCTGCGCCATCACCATGATGTTGGTTTCGGTGGTCGTGCCGCCGGGCACAATGTGATTGCGCAGCAGGGAAAGATCAACCCCGTTGAAGGAGAAGTTGGTTTTGCCGTCCAAGGTGGCGCCGGTGCCGCTGTTGGTGGAGAAAAACATGTTGGCTTGCGCGGTTGTCCATGTGCCGCGCCAGGCCGAGGAGGCGCCAAATCCGTCAATCCGCTGATGGACGTTGTTATAATCCACCGTGCATTGCGCCGTGGTGCCCGCGGCGGCGCCAGTTACATAAATCGCCAGGGAAAAATCACGGGCGTCGTTGCCATTGATCCACGATTGGTTCCGATAAGCCGCGCCGCCGGAGTAAGTGTCTGACGTGGTGCGGTACCAGGCAACGGGCGTCGTCCCGCTCACCCCCGTCAATTCAAACGCGTACATGTGGCCCTGTTGCAGGGACACTTGGTCCGCGCCGGTGAAATCAAATTCCAGAACTCCGGCGGCCTGGCTGCTGTAGCTGACCGGCAAACCCGCGCCCGAGCCGAAAAGATTGGCTCCCGCAATGCTGGCGGTGTAAGGGCTTGGATTTGGCGCGGTCTGGGCGCCGAGGTCATACAGATTCAAGGTGAGATTCGTGCCCGTGCCGGTGCCGGTGCCCCCGCCGGTGTAAATGTCAATGGTCTGGAGAGTATAATTCGTCGTGGTGATCGTGAACGTCTCGCTCAAGTTGGTGTTGGCCGTGCTGGGACCGCCGAACTCCTCGCTTACCGTGGCTTGACTGGATGGGTCTGACACGGTGCTGATGAGGGGCGAACCTGGCCAGGTCGTGGCGCCAACGGAGACATTTTGCGCGACCGTTACGCCGGCATGGCTTGGCGGCGGCAGCAAGGCCAACACCAGCAACCCGACCCGGCATTCTATCAGTCTCAAATTCATGGAATTAATATCGCAGAGGTGTAAAAAGAAGGCGCCGGTTGCGGTTGTCCGGCGCCTTCGTGAATTCTGTCATTCCGGCCAAATCAATTAGCCGGCGGCGGATTTATAACTCCGAAGTAGGCGTTCGTCAATATGTTTGTATACACGCCACCTTGATTGAACTCCCACGATGGCAAACAATCACTCGGAATCAACGCCCATATTGCCGCACCCTCGAGGTTGGTGATTGGAAGGTCGTTATAACCATTAAACTGCTGAGGCAGCACAAAACTATTGCTGCCATTGTACCCGTAGTTGAGGTAGCTGTAACCCGACGGCTGGTTGATGGGCAGGGCGGGGGCGACAGCCAGGCCGTAGCCGGGGTCATTAGGACTCCAATTCACCCAGAGAGAATCCGCAGTAGTAACGGGAATGATGGTGGTAACCGCCGTCGCGGGATTATTTGACCACAAACTTGCATTTATGGTTGGGGAATTATCCGTCACGAAGTTGTCAACCTCGGGGCTTCCCGCAACGCCGGTAATCGAGATTTGAGAATAGTCGTGGTAACACCCCTGGGCGGACGAGCTATTGGCTTCCACTCCCACGTAAACCACGAGCGGATTGGCGAAATCCGAGGCAACATTGTCATCTGCGATGGTGAAGTTTGTGGGCGCGGCTCCCGGCGCGGTCAGCGTCCCGTGCGAGTTGTCGCTGAAAGCCAGCGTCCAAGTGCCGACGATGGTTGAGTTGGTGATGCTGAGCGCCACGTTGGTCGGATTGTTATTCGCATAATTGGTTTTCCAAGAAACATTGGCGGTAACCGTGGAGGCGCCGTTGGTCCCCAAAATCTGGAGCCAGACCAGGTTGGACGATTGATAATCGGCATAATTGTTGTTGTAAGGACTTCCAAGCTGCGCGGTGTTGGTGGGGATAAAATTAACCGGCAGCAGGAAAAGGTGGGTCTGGAAGTAGTTGGTTTGCGCGCCGTCGTCCAGAATCGTAAACGAATATGTCGCACCCGAATGGTTTATCCAGGACTGGTTTTCGTCCATGGTGACAAGCTCTGAGCGATTACCCGATCCGGCAAAAATGCGCAAGCCCGGAGTGGCAGCCTGGATGCCCAGCGTCGGTTTGGGAGGAGGAGGAGGGGCAGTCTGCGTCCCGAAGGGCCCGGTCGACAGCTCGACATTATTCAGCCAAAAGTAATCGGGGGCGCCGCCACCGGAGTTGCCCTGAAATTCCAGTTGGAGATAACTAGGAGTTGGGTGGCCCGTAATCGAAGACAGAATGCTTGAATAATTTATTGAGACTGTTTGGTGTTGCACCCCCGAAGGGCTGCCGGAGGAGAAGTTGAACTCAGGCATCCCGCTTGAATTGTTGCCAGTGTTGCCAGCCGCTTCCGCAAGCGACCAAGGCAGCGCAGTAAATCCCCATCCCGGGGCATTGACGATAAAATTGTACATCTGCAAATACCCGGCAGACTCAGAGTTCGCGGCCGGGGCAGAGAACGTGAACGTCACCCATGTGTTGGTGAAAAAAGCGGCTACTTGGGAGCTGCTTAACCCAAGTTCGAGATTGGGTTGACCGGCTCCTCCAACGGTGCCGCCGCTGCCGTTTCCCGCGACTTGGAGACTTAGAGGGCAATTAGACACCCCGGCGGCAACAAAGCTGTCTTCGGTGTCCGTCGTAATCGGGTCGCCGGTGTTGACATTGGTCCATCCGGCATTCTTGGGATCGCTGGCGCCTTGAAAACTGCCCAGGACAATAATGCCAGGATTATTGGAAATTGTTTCAGTAATACTGCCAAAGGTAACTCCAGGCGAAGTAAATGCGGTATCTGAAGCGTTGGCAAAAAATCCGATGGCGTTGAAGTTTAGAGGCACAGTACCATTGGTGTCCAACACTGACCCTGTTTCCGTGTAGCCACTGCCGGTTTTAACCATACTATAATTGATGCCCACAGTGCCTCCATTATTCTGCACCGTAAAGCTGAAGGTGTACGATGGCGGGGTCATGTCAGACGCATTGTTATTGGCGCCGCCAAC
>Ga0326728_10022620_pt1 | contig 11635 bp, 9 predicted proteins | sample MB3enrmetagenome_FD_207602 | JGI IMG/M metagenome (GOLD analysis project Ga0326728, IMG submission 207602) | Lab enriched peat soil microbial communities from McLean, Ithaca, NY, United States - MB31MN | ecosystem: Environmental > Terrestrial > Soil > Wetlands > Peat | place: USA: New York... | reverse complement strand
GTCAGCCAGCCCCATTGCTGGAACTCGCCCCCGCTCGGCTACATGCTGAACAGGCAATTTACACGGTGAACTCCTTTCAGTTCACAAGATCAACCAGGCTTATCCTGGCATACCGACCGTAAGGGAGCGGTCGAACCGGATCATGCGCTCTTCACCGGCCGCTCTACAACCGTCCCCGATCTTTAATTTCCAGATAGTGGTTTACTAACGACGTGGTGAGCAACCCCGGCGCCTGTTCGGCCACCAGAACGCCGCTCTGCCGCAACCCCCGCAGCAGCAGCTCGCGCCGCTCGACAATTTCGAGCGCCGCGGCGTGGCGGAACATCTCTTCTTCGTTTTGCGGAATCGCCGCGGCCAGCGCCGCCAGGTCGGGCTGGCTCACGGCGGCGAACAGCACGAGGTGTTTGCGGCCGGTCCGCGACGCCGATTCGATGACTTCCGGAGTGGCGGGCGTCTCGGCAAAATCCGTGATCCAGACCACCAGCGCCCGCCGGGTCTGGCGCTCGAGCAGCCAGCGCGCCGCCAAACCGTGGTTGGCTTCATTGGGCTCCGCGCGGACCAGCGAGAGCGCATCCACCAGCGCGCGAATATGCAGCGGCCCTCGGCCGGCTCCGAGCGTCTGTTGGATCGATCGGCCGTACGCCAGGAGCCCCACGCGGTCGCCGCACTGCGTGGCCACGTGCGCCAGGGAAAGCGCCGCTTGCACGGCATAGTCGAGCTTGGCGAGCGGAACCGGCCGGCCGGCAGGGCGCACCTGGGCGCGCAGCAAACGTCCGGCATCCACCGCCAGCCAGACCACCTGGCTGCGCTCCACTTCGTAGATGCGGGTGGTGAGCTGATGGCGCCGCGCGGTGGCCGGCCAGCAGATGTCGCGCGGGTCGTCGCCTTGGCGGTACTCGCGCAGGCTTTGGAACTCGCGTCCCATGCCGCGGTGGCGGCGCCGGCGCTTCTCCATTTCCACCTGCCGGCTGCGAATCAAATAGAGGGCCTGGTCGCGGGCCTCCGTCAGATCGGGCGTGACGCGCACGGTTTGCGCCAAGGGCGCGACGGCCCAACGCTGGGCGAATCCGAAGGGCGCGCCGTAGCGGATAAATACGTTGCCGAACCGCGCATCGCCGCGCTCGCCCGGCACAATCGTATACTCGCGCGCGACCGAGCCTGCCGCCGCCACTTCGGCCTCCAGTTGCGGCGGCTGGCGGCAGAAGGAAACGGGCGCTTCATCGACCAGCGCGACGCGGATGGCGCGGCGGCCGCGGTTGGCGATCTCGACGTACACGGTGCTCGGGCTCGCGAGCGACGGCGCGGTCTTCCACACGCGGCGCAACGTCAGCGAAGCGGGCCGCGGCAGGCGGTACAAGTCAAACAGCCAAACTCCCACCACCAATCCATCCCAGAGAAACATCGCCGCCCCCAGGCGCGCCGACCACCACGCGGGAATCAGCCACAGCAATCCCACCAGCAGGGCCAGGAAGAAACGCGGGCCGAAACCGAACGGCAACCGGCGGCGCGATTCGCCGCGCGCTTCCACCGCCGCCGGGACGAGCGGGTTGGTCATTCGACGACGGTCCGTGGAACTTCGGTGCTGGCCAGCACTTGCTCCACAATCAGGTCGGGCGTAAGGCCTTCCAGATCGGCTTCCGGCTTCAGCAAAAGCCGGTGCCTGAGCACGGGTGGGGCCGCGGCCTTGATATCGTCGGGGAGCAGATAATCCCGGCCGTCCATGGCGGCCATGGCGCGCGCGATGAAGAGCAGTCCCACCGCGGCGCGCGGGCTGGCGCCCAGCGATAGCGACGGCCAATCGCGAGTGCGCCGCACCAGCGACACCAGGTACGCGAACAAACCGGGCTCGACCTTCACACTTTCGATTTCGCGCCGCGCCGCGCCCAGGAGCGCGCCGTCACAAGCGGCGATCTCGATTTCATCCACGCGCCGCGCATCGAAGCCCAGCTCGTAACGCGCCAGGATTTCGCTCTCTTCTTCGGCGCTCGGATAGCCGATGCGGATCTTCACCAGAAAGCGATCAAGTTGCGCTTCGGGCAGCGGATAGGTTCCCTCGAATTCGATGGGGTTTTGCGTGGCCAGCACCGTGAAATTCTCCGGCAGCGGGTGGCGCACGCCATCGATGGTGACCTGCCGTTCCTCCATGGCCTCCAGCAGGGCCGCCTGCGTGCGCGGCGGGGTGCGATTGATCTCGTCCACCAGCAGAATATCGGTGAATACGGGACCGGGATGGAAATAGAACGTGTTGTCCGCCAGGTTGAAAACATTGGTGCCGGTGATATCGGCGGGCATGAGGTCGGGCGTGCACTGGATGCGCTGAAATTTGAGCCCGCAGGTGCGGGCGAGGGTTTTCACCGCCAGCGTTTTCGCCAACCCGGGCACGCCCTCGATGACGCCGTGGCCGCCGCATACCAAGACCAGAAGCAACTGGTCCAGGGCTTCCCGCTGCCCCACGATCACGTGGGAAAGTTGTTGGCGGACGTGTGTAACAAGCTGCGCAAAATGTTCCATGACTCAATCGATTTTTTTCGGCCGCGCCGGCTGCACTCCCAGCCTGACTGTGTAGCTTTCCAATTGTCGAATCAATTCGAGCGCCTGGCGGGACCGCATCGCCGGCGGAGCGGATGCCCTCGCCAGCGCGGTCCGCAATTCACCGGGCGGCCAGCCGAGCCGCGTCTCGGCGGCTTTCGCCAGCTCCTCATCGGGTGTGGCGGCGGGGAGCGCCAACTGCCGCGTCAATCGATCCCGCAAGCGATGGCAGACGATCTCGACCGCCACGGGTGTCGCGCGCGCCCGCTGATAGAGGCCGCCCAGCGTTTCCACGAACTCGAGCGGAGACAGACGCGAGATGGCCGCCGGGCGGATTACCGGTCCCCAACGCCGGCTGAAGGTGAACAACACGGCGAGCAGCAGGAGCGCCAGTTGCGCCAGGGCCAACGGCGCCGGCGTGTTTTGCGCGTAGGCCCACAATGAAGGGCGCTGCCCATGGAAATACTCGTCCCAGTAGATCGTGGACGCGGTACCCATGGCGTTGAGAAAAACCCTCAGGTTGGAGCCCCGGCGCATGCCGGCGTTGGTGAGCGGCGTGGCTCCCGCCCACCATACCACCTCGCCCTCGCCCATGCGCCAGGCAACCACCGCGGCTTTTTCTGCGTCGCCATAAAGCGAGACCTGCTTCGGCCCCAGCCGCTCCCACAACGCTTCGGGTTGGATCGTGACAGTGGGCGCGCCGCGCGAATAGCGACTGGGCAACGCGGCCGGGTATTCGAGCACATCGCTCGTTTCGAATTCCCTCACGACCGCCGCTTCCTTGAAAAACTCCGCAACTCTCGCGCCGCAGAACAGAATGCGTCCGCCGCGCCGGACGAAAGCATGCAACGCTTCCCGTTCGCGATCGGTGGGCGTTTCCGTTGGCCCCGCCAGGATCAGCAACACGCCGGCGCCATGCGCCGCCAGCTCGGCCGGGGGTTGCTGCCAGCGGTGCGCATTGTAGTGGAGGTCGCCGAGGAGCAGATAGGCCGCCAGCGCGCCGCCGGCATCGTGCGAATAACTGGAAGGCACCGGCGATCGACCGGTGGGCACGGGCGGAGCCAGCGCCACGGTGCCGCCGAGCAGGAGGGCGGCAACCGCCGCCGCGGCCCACAAGAACTTGCGATCGGCCGGAGCTATCGCGCCTTGCACCCCAGCGCCTCCAGCCAATCCAGACAACCGGCCAAATCATTTGCGCCCGCCGTGGAGCGGCCGTACCAGAAACGCTCCAAAGATCCGGTCAGCGCCGCGGCGGGTGGTTCGAACCGCGCCGGAGTGCTTCCCGCGGGGCCGCGCAGCAGGCGCAGATACTCGCGCGGCGTGTGCGCGCGGTCGCGCGGCAACACATCGGTTTCCTCCAGATAGGCAATGCCGGCCCAATAGGCGCACTGGATGCCGAGGCGCCAATCGCCGTGTTCTCCCGCCCCACGCGCCGCGCGGACCCAATCGAGCGAGCTCCGTCCGGATCCCACCGGCATGCGCGCGGGGACCAAGCCGCGAGTCTCGTCCTTCATCCACATGCGCACCAGCAGCCATCCGAGCGCGCCCACGACGCCGGCCAGGAGAAACCAGAACACCATCGTTCCGGTGGCCGGATCGGCTCCTATAAAGGTGAAGATCCGCCGGATGAGGTTCCTCACCCAGTTGGCGATCCGTTCCCGCAATCGCTCCAGCGCACTAGGCGGACCGACTCCGCCGAACTCCCGCCGCGCCAGAATGCGGTCAAGTTTCGCGCGCGCGTCGGGAGGTGCCGGGGGCGCGTTGGCGTATCTTTCCAGATGTTCCGCCACGTATTCCAGCCACGCCTCGGCCTCGGCGGAGTCTTTGGGAGATTTATCGAGCAGTTTGCGCAGCGGCGCCGTGGAAATCGTTCGCTGGCCCTCCGCCGTCTCGACGCTCCAGGAGGGAGGCAGCTCCGCCAGAACCGGCGCCCGGTTGCCCGCGTCCAATTGGCCGGCCAGCCGGCGCAGTTCCGCCGCCAAAGGCTCCGGGCTGGAGCCGGCCAACAGCCGGAAACAAAGCACCGCACCGGTCAGAGAGAGGGCTTTCATTTGCCGCGCCGAGCTACAGAATCGAAGGAATGCTGCCTTGCGACCGGGTGTGCCCCTCGCTGGTGGGATCGAGCATGAATTGCAGATCGAAGCCTTCTTTCCGCACGCGCAAATCGAAATAGTACACCGAGGTCGCGATCAGCATAATGGGGGTCATCAGTAAGTTGGCGATGGTGGAACCCACTTGTGACAGCGCGGTCCATGTCCGCACCATCTCGGGGTTGTTGTTTATGGCCAGTACTGTCAGCACGGAAAATGGAGCGCTCAGCAGTGCGCCCAGGCCGGCCGATAAGGCAAAGACGAGAAGGAAAATCACGAATGCGCGGCCGGCGAAATCCCGGGTCAGCTCCCAACTGCGCGAGAGCGAATCGCGCGGCCCGCGATCCTCGATCAATGCCGCCGGCACGCAAACCAGCAACCGGCACGCCACGTAGATACCGGGAATGACTAATGCCAGCGCGGCAACCAGAACCGCCATGCCATTGAGCAGTGTCACTCCAAATAGGTTCGGGATATTCCCCCACACCCGGTCCAAAGCTTTACCGATGCTGGTGTCGCGACCCAGGTAGAGGTCGGTCACGGCGAAAATCGTAGCCCCTTGGGAAATCAGGTAGGCGACCATGAAAACGACCAGCGTTACCAGGCCCCCGAGTATCAGGGTCGTAAAATTCGTGGCTTGGGAACCGCGAAAGAACAACAGGCTAAGGTTCACGGCCAGTTGCAGAATTGCCGGGATGGCGGCAATCCCCATGAACAAAAGGAAGTTCCGGCGATAGAGGGTAAAGGTGCGATCCAGGATTTCACCGAGGGAAAGCGGGCGCAGATCTAATCCCGTCATGAAGCCTCCTATTAAGATACGGGAATCGGCAACGGACCATCATAGCTGTAAAGCGGGCGGCAGACAATCGCGGTGTCCGGTTCTCTTGACATTCCGAGGCGTACAGGCGCATAGTGACAGGTGGAGACCGGTTCGTGAGTCTCCGGTGCCCGTCATTGGGTAGCTTTTGCTAAAGGAGGAAGTGCTAATAGAACCAATCCACTTTGTGGGCGGCTTCCGGCTTCCTCAGCTTGCTGGCCGCGAGTACTGACGCGCCGTAAATCTGTGCGATAGGCGCCGCGGCTTTTGCCGCAATCGTGCATACTCGCGAACAGACGTAGGCTGTCAGGCCGGCCGGCCGCCCTTCGTTTTTGTATCCTGCCTCACGTTTCAATTCTTCTCTACTTCCGTTACACTGGTTTATCCGTCAGCCCCCGTGAATGCCGTAGAGTTTCAAGGTGTATCCAAGACTTACGCCATGTATAAGGCGCCCGGCGACCGGTTCAAGGAACTCTTGTCCTTTAACCGGCTGAAACGCCACAAGGATTTCTGGGCCCTCCGCGACATCAGCTTCGAGGTGGGGCGCGGAGAAACTTTCTGCATCGTCGGGGAGAACGGGTCGGGGAAAAGCACCACACTGCAAATCGTGGCGGGAATTCTGACGCCGACGGGCGGCACGGTGCAAGTGAACGGGCGCGTTTCCGCCCTGTTGGAATTGGGCGCGGGGTTTAACCCGGAGTTCAGCGGACGCGACAATGTGTACCTCAACGGCTCCATCATGGGGCTGACTACCAAGCAGATCGACCAACGGTATCGCGACATCGAGAGCTTCGCGGAAATCGGGGAGTTCATCGACCAGCCGGTCAAGACATACTCGAGCGGCATGGCGGTGCGGCTGGCGTTCGCGGTGGCCATCAACGTGGATCCGGAAATTCTGCTGGTGGACGAAGCGCTGGCGGTGGGCGATATCTATTTCCGGCAGAGGTGCATGCGCAAGGTACATGAATTGCGGGCGCGGGGCGTGACCATCCTCTTCGTGTCGCACGCGGTGAGCGATGTAAAAGCCATCGGCGACCGGGCGCTGTGGCTGGACCAAGGGCGGGTAGTGGAATTGGGCAAGCCGGAACGGGTGATTGCGCGGTACCTGGCGGCCATGACTGAGAAGGACTCGAGTTACCGCATCCACAAGGCGGAGAATCCGGCGCCGCGGAAGGCAAGGCGCTCGCTGCGGGCGCCGGAGGTGGTCGAGGGCATACCAAATATCGACCACCGGTATGGCGATGGCCGTGGCGAAATCCTGGGCATAGCGGTCTTAGATGAGGACGGACGTCCGCTCAGCATGCTGGAACCGTCGTCGCGCATGATTGTCCGCATCAGCGCCCGCGCCAAGGCAGAACTGCCGCTGCCGATTGTGGGCTTCATGTTGCGGAACCAACTGGGGATGGATTTTGCCGGCACCAATACGGCGCGGGAGAGCTGCGAGCTGGCGGCGATGCAGGCGGGAGATGTGATTACTGTCGATTTTCACATCGAATTGCCGGAACTGTATCCGGCGCAGTTTTCGTTCGCGCCGGCGATCGCTAATGGCACGCTGGCGGGGTACACGATGTGCGACTGGATCGATAACGCGATCGCGCTGGAGATGAGCCGGTCGGAGATGGGCACGTATGGTTTTATGCACCTGCCTTGCCGGGTGGAGGTGAACGCGCGGCTGGGGCCGAGGACCGGAGTGGAGAACCACGTTGGCTGAATTCACGGGGGAGCGGGTGATTCCCGGCCAGGTGAACGTCGATTTATTGAACGAGCACCTGGCGCGGTACACGTTCGCGTCCCGGTTGGCGAGAGGCAAACGCGTGCTGGACGCGGGATGCGGCGCCGGGTACGGGTCGGCGGAGTTGGCGGACGCCGCGCTCGAGGTAGTGGGCTTGGACCTGGCGCCGGAAGCAATCGAGTTTGCGCGGGCGCATTACCCGCTGGATAACCTGCGGTTCGAGCAGGGATCGTGCCTGGCCCTGCCGCATGCGGATGCAAGTTTCGGCCTGGTTGTGGCCTTTGAGGTGATCGAGCACCTGGAAGATTGGCGGGGCTTCCTGCGGGAAGCCTGCCGCGTGCTGGCGCCGGGTGGACAGTTGATCGTTTCGACTCCCAATAAGCGGTACTACACGGAATCGCGCGGGGTCGAGGGGGCTAATCCGTTTCACGTGCATGAATTCGAGTTCGAGGAATTTCGCGCGGAGTTGCAAGCGGTGTTTCCTTACGTTTCGCTGTTTCTGGAAAACCACGTGGGGGGCGTGACGTTCCAGCCGCACGAAAACGGGCATACGGTGGAAGCGCGCGTGGATGCGGACGAGCCGGCGCCCGATGAATCGCACTTCTTCGTGGCGGTATGCGCGCACCGGCCGCAAATCGGGAATCCGACTTTTGTGTACGTGCCGCGCACGTCCAATGTGCTGCGCGAGCGCGAGCGGCACATCGCGGCGCTGGAACGCGAGTTGGCGATTAAAGACCAATGGCTGGCCAAGGCGCAGGCCGATTTGCAGGAGTTCGACCGGGAACACCAGAAACTGCTCGGGATGTTTCGCGAATTGAAGGAACAGTTGGAACGGAGCAATCGCTGGGCGGAATCGCTGAACCAGGAAGTGCTGGCGCAGCGCCCGCGGATTGTGGAATTGCAGGACGAATTGGCGGGAGAGCAGGAGCACGCGCGGCAGATGGCGGAAGCGTTCGAAGCCAAGGTGAAAGAGGTGGAGCAGGACCTGGCGGAGAAGATCGCCTGGGCGCGGGACGCGGAAGCGCGGTTGGAACAAGAGATCGCCGAGAAGCAACGGGCGGTGGATTTGTTGCACGCGGCGGAAGCGCAACGCGACGAACGCACGGCGTGGGCGCTCGAGCTGCAGAGGGAAGCGGAAGAACTGCGGGAACAGGCACGGCAGCTTGGGGATGTCGTTACCATGTACCGGAGCTCGCGTTGGGTGAAGCTGGGGCGTAAGGTGGGGCTGGGTCCGGCGATTCCCACGAGCTGAAATGGACTTCCTGAAACGGCTTCTGCGCGCACTGCCGCTGCTGGCGATATCTCCGTTGATGGTGGCGATCGCGGGGGTGGTGCTGGCGGTGGAAGACGCCGTGTGGTGGGCCTGGCGGGGGCTGGGCGGCGGCCGCGCGACGCGCGGCGCGAACGAAGCCTTCACCGGCCGGCGCGAGAAAGTCACCATCGTCATTCCGAATTGGAACGGGCGGGAGCTGCTGGAGAAATACCTGCCCTCGGTGATCGCGGCGGGCGCCGATGAAGTGCTCTTGGTGGATAACGGATCGGTGGATGGCAGCGCGGAGTTCTTGCGCCGCGAGTTTCCGCAAGTGACACTGCTGGCGCTCGAGAAGAATTTGGGTTTCGGCGGCGGATCGAACGCGGGCGTGCGCGCGGCCAGGAACGAAATCGTGGTGCTGCTGAACAGCGATATGCGGGTGGCACCGGATTTTCTGGCTCCGCTGGTGGAAGGGTTCGACGATCCGGCGGTGTTCGCGGTGGCGTGCCAGATTTTCTTCAGCGATCCGGACAAAGTGCGCGAAGAGACGGGGTTGACGCAGGGCTGGTGGCAGGATGGGGCGCTGCGGGTGCGGCACCGCATCGATGCCGCGGTGAAGGATTTGTTCCCATGCTTTTACGGCGGCGGCGGATCGTGCGCATTCGATCGGCGGAAATTTCTGGAGCTGGGTGGATTCGACGAGCTGCTGGCGCCGTTTTATTTCGAAGACACGGACCTGGGCTACATGGCCTGGAAACGCGGTTGGAAGGTGCTGTATCAGCCGCGCAGCGTGGTGTATCACGAACACCGCGGCACCATCGGGAAGAAGTTTCGCGAGGAACAAATCCAGAGCGTGCTGAAGAAAAACAACCTGCTGTTTGCGTGGAAGAACATTCACGAATGGCGGCGGCTGGGCTCGCAACTGGCGTTCGCGTGGGGGGGCGCGGTGGTGAGCGTGATGTTCGGCGATGCGCAAGGGCGTCCCAACGTCAAGGCACTGGGGCGGGCGTTTTGGCAATTGCCGGGGGCGGTGCGATCGCGATGGCAGGCGCGCGGGCTGGCGAGGATCTCCGATACGGAGGCGTTCCGGCGGCCGCTGGGCGGGTATTTTCGGGACCGGTTTGTGGCGGCGCGAGAAGCGCCGGGGCCGCTGAAGGTGCTGTTTGTATCGCCATACCCGATTTGTCCGCCGGTGCATGGGGGCGGGGTGTTCATGTACCAGACGTTGCGCGCGATGGCCAAGCTGGCGGAAGTGCACGTGGTGGGATTGCTCGACTGGCCGTGGCAGGCCAAAGACAACGAGGAACTGAGCGAGTTTTGCGCTTCGGCGGAATGGCTGGTGCGGCCCACGGACATACCGAAAGCGACGGGATCGCTCGAACCGCACGCGGTGCGGGAATTCCGCAATGAAGACCTGGAGTGGCTGATCCACCGGCAGCTTTATCAGAAGCGCATCGACGTGCTGCAGTTGGAATACACGGCGCTGGCGCAGTATCACTGCGAGTTCCGTCGCATGGCGACGGCGCTTTTCGAGCACGACATCTATTTCCAGTCGGTGGGCCGGGGCCTGGGCCACATGATCGGGCTGGTGGACGAAATCAAAGCGCGGATGGAGTATCTGCGGGCGCTGCGGTACGAGCTGCGGATTTTGGGGGCGTTCGACGAAGTGCAGGTATGCACGCCGGCGAACCGCGAATACCTTATGGGATTCCTGCCGCGGCTCGCGCCCAAGCTGCATGCGGGGCTGCGGGCGGGGATCGATACCACGCGCTACACGTTTCGCGCGCAAGGGCGCGAACCGCTGACGATGCTGTTTGTGGGCGGGTTCCGGCACGATCCGAACCGGGTGGCGATCGATTGGTTTTTGCGGGAGGTGCTGCCGCGCATCTTGGAGCGCGAGCCGCGGGCGCGTCTGGCGATTGCGGGATCGGACCCGCCGCCGGAGCACGCGTACGCGGACTACCAGGCGAACCTGGAGATGCTGGGATACGTGGAAGACATACGCGAGCCGCTGGCACGATACGCGGTGTTCGTGTGTCCGATTCTGAGCGGTTCGGGCGTGCGGGTAAAGCTACTGGAGGCATTCGCGGCAGGAATTCCGGTGGTATCGACGGCGGTTGGGGCCGAAGGTCTGGCGGCGAAGGATGGCGAATTTTGCCTGGTGGCGGACGATCCGGCGGGGTTCGCGGAACGGGTTTTGGCGCTATTCGAGCATGCCGAAATGGCGATGGGGATGGCGCGGCGGGCGCGGGCGGAAGTGGAGGCCCACTGGGACATGGCGGCCATCACCGGGCGGCTGGTGGAAGGATACGGCCGCCTGGTGGACGACAAACGGCGCGCGGCTACTTTTTCGGATTGAGGTCTTTTTTGAGACGGCTTACGATATCGGAGGCAGTGCGGTTCAGTTCCTTGCCGCCGAAGGCCTTGGGCGGCTGGTACGTGGACCAAATGACCTGGTGGGACTTGGTGTCCACCAGAAATATGTTGCCCTTGCTGCGCCCGAAGCTGGAAGCGGAGGCGGGATTGGCGAGCTTATTTTCGGGGGGCGCCATGATATCGAGCGGGCCGTGTTCATCGCCGGCTTTGGCTTTGGGCTCGGGATCGGCTTTGGCGGGCTTGGCGGGTTTGGGCTCTTCCGGTTTGGGGAAGATTTCGTCGTATTGCGACTGGAAGCCCGGGCCGAGGTGGTCGGTGAAGAGAGCGTCGGCCAGCTTGGGGTCGGTCACGACCTCGAAGATGTGGTCCGCGGTCAAGTGGTCCGCCATGTATTGGTCCATGCCGTGGGCCATGGGCAACAGATACACGCGGCGCACGGAGGCCAGGTCGGCGGCGCCGGCGAGCCCGCAGGCGAGACAGATGAGGGACAGGAAACGCGTCATTGTCTTCATGATATCGGGTTGTGCTGGGGGTAGGACGCGGGGAAGGGGGAAAAAGTTGGAGGGGCATTCCACTAACCGCGAAGACACGGAGACGCGGAGACGGCGCGGAGTTACAAAAAAGTTAAAACCTGAGTTCGCAGAGGGAGCGGAGGTTCGGGGGGCTTCGCGTCGAGTTTGGAGGAGGGGCAACGGCAAATTGATCGGGCTTTCTTATTCTGTCTTCTTCGCGCAATCTCCGCGTCTTATAGTTGTCCCAGGACGAAAAATCTTATTTGGTTTTATTGGTTTTGCTCTTGCCAGGGAAGCGCGGTGTAAACTGCCTGGCTTTGCAACGCT
>Ga0326728_10022619_pt1 | contig 11636 bp, 10 predicted proteins | sample MB3enrmetagenome_FD_207602 | JGI IMG/M metagenome (GOLD analysis project Ga0326728, IMG submission 207602) | Lab enriched peat soil microbial communities from McLean, Ithaca, NY, United States - MB31MN | ecosystem: Environmental > Terrestrial > Soil > Wetlands > Peat | place: USA: New York... | reverse complement strand
CCTTTACCACCACGGCGCCGAACTTCACCACCACATACTGCGAGGCCAGCGAACCAGGAACTCCAAGTTGGAAGATCCGCGGATTCGGGTCGCTCAGCCAGTGATACTCGATCAGGTCCTCGGTCACGATGTACGCCGGCAGCACCGCCGAGCCGCTGCCCGGCGTCCCGGTATAGCCCAAAGTCCACTCGGGAATCAGCGGAAGCTCGCCCGCCTGCGTCGACAGCGTCTTCACCGTGAAGCCGGCCCCGATGTCCTTGGTCTGCAGTACCACATTGAACTCGGTCTTCATCTCGCGATCGATCAAGTCGAGAAGGACCGGGTTGGCGTAGATGGCCGTCGGACGAACTCCGAAGGAGCTGTTCGAAACCATCTGAGCGACCGTCGATTTAAAGCCGTCCACAATACTCTGCGTGGTTCCGATCGAAACCGTATTGCCGCCGCCCACAATCTGGGCCGTCGCGCCAAAGTACTCCGCGGTCGTCGGTGAGCTCAAGCTCGTGTCCGTGCCGTTCCACAACGCAACATCATGCGTCCGCAGAACGCCGTCCACCGTATCGGCTAGGTCCTTCGCCTGCAGATAGGCAAACTGGGTCTGCTGCTGGCCCAGCTCCATATCGAACAGGTTGTAGTTGATCTGCGCGACCAGGGCCTTCAGCGGAACACTGTTTTCCACCCGCGTTGGACTGACCAGGGGCGCAACAATATTGCGCGGGTCCACAAAGCCCGAAGTTGCGGAAGGAGATGGAATCGCCCGCTCCTCAAAGTACCGTGAAGGGTGGCCGGTTGCTGGGACCCGTTTGATCCTCTGTCCAAAAATGCCGCGCCGCCGCACAATGTCCAGAATCTCCGTCTGGTACAACGGAACTTCAATTGCTCCCGGTCCGATATAATCTGCTGCCGCATGAATCTGAGTAAACTTTGCGTTCATCCTCATCCCCTTTAAATTCAAAAGACGCAGCCTCAGCCACGTCGTTTCATCTATCGTTATGCCACTGCCCGCCTCACAACTAAACCAAATGCCGGTCCGGTTGCATTGAGCGAAGTAATCGATTTGCCCAAGCCTCCTAGCCCAGCAATCCGGCCCGCATCAATTGCGACTTCACGGCGATCCTCTGTTCCAGGCTCAGGCTCACGAGCGCAGCGTCGAGCGATCCAGCTTCCAGGGAGTCCACCGTCACACCCTGTTTTGCCAGAAGACTCGTCATCGCCGCGGGTAATGTCTTGCGGCCCATCGCAGGAGCTCCAGTGACGTCTCGTGCCTGCAACTCCGCAATCTTCAACTCTGCCGCAGCCAGTTTCTCCTCGAGTTCAGCTTCGCGGCGAGCTTCAACCGTCGCCACAATGCGGCCTATGCTCGCCTCCGCGTCTTCGGCAAACGCGCTCTGCCTCTGGGCCAGCCGCTCCACTGCCTGCTCAAGCAAGCTAGCAGCTGCTGTCAGCCGGTCCACCGTTATACCCAACTCGTCCTTCATCTCCATCTCCATGCTCTCTCCTTTTATTGCCGCTAACACTATCCTGCCGGCGTCTTCCCAATCGGGACCACCTGCCTGATCCGTGGTCCATCCAACGGTCCAACAAATGCACCGTGCAAACCGCCCATTGTCTACGGAATTCCGTTCAAGCCGATGCTCCGGATGTTGCGGTTGTCGCAGGCATTGCCTGAACATTGAGAATGGCCACTACAGCTGAGACCAGACTCTGAACGTACGATGTACTTGCCCCACTGGCGCCTGCTTTCGTAAGCAGCGATGTGACAGTAGGCCCAACCAACGCCATCACGGTTGCGAGTTTTTGCGTTCCCGTACCACTCTGGACACCTGCAGCCGCATACTTCTGCTCGACTTCCATCACTGCATTCTGAATCAGCCCGGTAGCATCAGCCAGCACAGTTAGTTCCGGAGATGCTGCTGGGAACAGCAACCCCGCCAACTTCTCTACCGGAACCGCGTAGGTGACCGCCCATAGCAGCCCCTTTTCAAATCCCTTTCCGATTGCTTCCAAAACACCTATAAATGTCACATTTTCCTTTCGATTGCCAATTTATTCGACTTCTCCCCTTGCAACACGCCGCTAATGTTGCGAACCCGTCAGACGGGATGCTGCGGTCTGCTCCCCCCTCGGAACGCGCCCCAGCCGGAAACTTGTTCCACGGTACGCCGCCTTCTCCCGAAGCAGGATCGCAGCGCCGGTAAATGTTGCCCGCGTCAAGGTCCACACCTGTGCTCGCATATCCGCCACATGTGCTTCCGCAAGCTCATAGCTCATTCCCATCGAGCCTTCAATCCCCAGTCGCTGCTCGATTTCGGGGAAATCCCTACAGAAGAGAAAACCTGCCACCGTCAGTTGCCCATCTTCCAGCTCAGCGGATGTGATGATGCCGCACTTCTGCCGTGCATCATGTCCATCCCACCCCGACTTGTAGTCAACCGCCATACCAAGCAGGCTCGGCAGAGCCGCCTCGGCGGCTGCTCTCGTCAATACCACACGGTGGCCCCTTGCCCCGCTTGGTGCTTTGTCGCTTGCTACGTCCACAAGCGTCAAAACCCCTTCAAACGGAAGCCGGTTTGGATGCCCATGCACCAGGGGAAACTCCACCGCCATGGCATGCATCGCCAGCTCACCCGGATTTCGCCGCCGGACATTGCTTCCCACTGCCCGGGTCCTCGTTCCACCGGTATACCGCCGATGAAATTCCGCTGCATACTCCATGCCACCTCCTCGATTGCGTTCGTTCGTCGCCTCGTCTGTAAAATCACGTTGGCCGAAGTCACCTATTCCTTCACACTTCACCGGCGCGCTTCCCCAAGTTCTCAATCAGACGCTGAGCGAAGCCCCTATCCGCATATCTCGGTCGTTCGTACCACACTCTTCCCGGCTTCAACAGAGGCAACCACTCCACCTTTCACACGCCCGAGCAGCACCCTAAAAAAGGAAACGGGAGCGGCCGCCTCGCGGCGCCCTCCCGTTTCCCTTAACTCACATATACAGAATAGCAGGTTGACCAAAACTACTATGCCAACTATTTTCAATTTTTATCAACTCTGAATTCAGTTGTTTACGTCAAAATATCCCGATCCACCCCCTTGACAACATTTCAAGGGCTCGAGCATTTTCACGCCGAGAAAGACTCTGGTCAGGCTATCGACTGCCTGGCCATAGCGACGGACCACAGTTCTCGGTTTCAGGCCCATCAATTCCGCTGTCTCCCCCAGTGTGTACTGCTGTAGGGCGATCCGCGAAATCAGATTTTGCTGTTCCATGTCCAGCCTTTCTAAGCACTTCCCGACGTCGTGTAGGAAGATCACAACATCCTCGAAGCTCTCAACCCGATAGTTTGTTACATTCCCATGAAACATCTCCTGGCCCAGTAACGACGGTACTTTTCCTGCCTCCATGGACATACGCATGTACCGTCGCAGCATCGCTTCCGTATACTTTCGGTAAAACGCCATCTGGGGTTCAACAGGCTTTCTGGGAGGTTGCTCCGGACTATGCAGACCAACTTGCTCATTCCCTATGGCCCAAACAAACGGAAGAATGACCGCAGCGGCACTCATCGCGCACCTCCTATCCGCCGATGACTGGCAAAACAGGAAGAGCCCCGCGCAAGACGATGCGGTCTTCCTCCCGCGTGCTTTCCTCTTGCTTCAGGAAATATCGACAGATGGCAAAAACATGCTGAACAATACACACCATCCCCGATTCCCCTCCGGAGCCAAAGCGCTCCACATCCTTCACACACCTTCAGTTCCAAGCGCAAGTTCTTCATTTGTATTCTCCAAGGCACAATCATCCCCCGGGAGCCTCAGTATTTTTCAGCGGTCGGAGGGGCTCGCTCAGGTTGCTATGAAGCGTCGATACTCCTCCGCGAAGCTCTTTCGGCCTCGTCGGTATAGTGTCGACACCTATTTGTCGTCGTTCATCCGCCTTCTAAGCTACCCAGGAAATACTTCCTCTTCCACCCTTGCATTCCTGTTCCATTCGTATCCGGTGGCACCAGGTCACGCATATCCATCCGTGTCCCCTAGTCCCTTCCCGATACAAGAATAGAAAGTCTAAGAGTTATAACTTTAGACAACTTATATGTCAACTACAAATAATATGTTCACTTGAATTCCTAAAAGGAGTCAGCAAACGAGCTGTTAATTGGAAAAAAATTGCGTAATACAAATAATGTGCTCAATGTTCGTCTTGCAAAAAAATATGGTTCGGCAACAGGACAATCCCACCCTATGAATTATCAATATCTCCACGACTTTCTCCGTCTCGAACTTCTCCGCGTATCGAACATGGCAGCCTCACCGGAACAAGTCTTGCACGGCAAGCGTTTCCGCCAGGCCCACATCTGCAACTTCCTCATCCGATAGCGCACCCGAACGTTTCGGAGTCCGTGATCCACAAGCGCACACAAAAAGACCGACAGAATTCAAACCTTGTCACGACCGAAAAGAGTTGCCCTTCTCATCCCGGGCAACCGATTGATAAACTGTATAGATGCATTCGGGTCTTTATGGAAAGTGGATGACGGCGTGGGAGACAAAGCTCACAACGCGCGATACAAACCGAATCGTAAGGCCGCTCGAATGGGGATTCGACTGGCTGAAGGATTTCAGCGAAGCCAATTCAGCGCGGTTCGATGCCCCTGCAACACCCAATCCGGCGGTAACTCTTTCCGTTGAATCCCAGGACCGTTCCGCGTTCCATGATTTCGACCGCATGGTCGCCCTGAACGAAGAGATCGTGCGCCTATCGGATGATTTTTTCGGTTATCGGGTGCCGCAGGACTTTCGCATCGAGTACAGGCATCCGGAGTTGTTCCCTACCAACGTGAGACCCGAGACCCTCGCCCAGGAAGCGGAGATGAAACGTCAGTCAGCCGCCGGCGAGATTGGAGAGGCCCAGTTCCTGAGATTTACCTCCGCCGTTCGCACGCCCTATCCCGAAAACGACCAGATGAATGCAAGATGGTACCCGGTACCCGACCACAAAGATCCAATGGGACGGCCCCCCAAGCCGAAGCAGGCAATCATCGTCTTACCTCAATGGAACTCCGATGCCATAAGCCACAACGTACTCTGCACGCTCTTCAACCGATTTGGGGTCTCTGCTTTACGGCTTTCACAGCCATATCACGACATTCGCCGTCCGGCAGAGCTGGAGAGATCCGACTACGCCGTCAGCGCCAACGTAGGGCGCACCATTGCCGCATGCCGGCAGGCTGTCGTCGACATCCGAAGCTGCCTGGACTGGCTTGAGACCCTGGGCTATTCGCAGTTCGGCGTTCTTGGAACGAGCTTGGGGTCCTGTTATGCCTTTATCACAGCCGCTCACGATCCCCGCCTGCGAGTCTGCGCCTTCAATCATGCGTCTACCTGGTTTGGAGATGTTGCATGGACAGGGCAAAGTACGCGGCACGTCCGCGCCGCATTTGAAGAGGCAGGACTCACTCAGAGCCAGGTGAGGCAGATGTTCCTGGGAATTAGCCCAATGGCCTATATGCAGCGGTTTGCCGCTTATCCAAAGCGTGTTCTCGTCGTCCATGCGACCTACGACCTCACATTTCTGCGTGAGTTTTCGCTCGATGTGCTGGCGAACTTTAAGCAGCACGGCATCGACTTCGTCTCCAAGGTTCTGCCCTGCGGTCACTACACCACCGGCGAGACCCCCTATAAGTACATCGATGGCTGGTATCTGGGATCGTTCATCTACCGGGCATTCAGGGATCTCGCGGAAAAAAACCAACCTGCCTGAACTATTCCCGCTTCGCCTTGATTGCTGTAAAATTGCATACATGGGCGGTACACCCAGGACGAAACGCTTCCGTCTCGGCCGCCGCGACCGCGGTCGTGCATAGCATGGCGCTCGGTCGAGCCTGTGACCCCGCAGGCCGGCCCACCACAACTCATCCCATAATTTGATACGCTCTTCTCGTCTCGCCGATTGCGCTCCCACTTCCATTCAGACGCGTTTGCGGCATTCAACTCGCGCTCGGTGCTAACCATCGACCCCGCGCTCCAATTTGAGAAATGGAGAATACGATGACGACGCCCCCGCAGCACCCAGACTCCTTCCGCTCCGCCGCAACCCTCACCTCCGGAACGACCGGCGTCAAATTCTTCAGCCTGAAGGCTCTCGCAGAATCCGATCCCACCCTCAACCTCGCGCGCCTGCCCTACTGCCTCCGCATCCTCCTCGAAAACCTCCTCCGCCACGAGGATGGACACACCGTCACAGCGGACGACATACGCTTTTTGGCGAAATGGGATTCCAAAGCGGAGCCCTCGCGTGAGATCGCCTATATGCCTGCACGTGTCTTGATGCAGGACTTCACCGGCGTGCCAGCCATCGTCGATCTGGCTGCCATGCGCGACGCCATGCGTGCCCTCGGTGGTAACCCCGAGAAAATCAACCCACTCCAGCCTGCCGAGCTGGTCATCGACCACTCCGTCCAGGTCGACGAGTTCGGCTCTTCCAACGCCCACGACCTCAATGCCGCTCTCGAGTTTTCCCGCAACCGGGAGCGCTACGCCTTCCTCAAATGGGGCCAGACCGCCTTCCGCAACTTCTCCGCCGTACCTCCTGGTATGGGAATCTGTCACCAGGTCAACCTGGAGTATCTGGCCCGTGTCGTCTTCACCACACAACCCGGCCCCGACGGACAAGTCACAGCCTATCCGGACACGCTGGTCGGCACCGACTCCCATACAACGATGGTCAATGGCCTCGGCATCCTCGGCTGGGGTGTCGGTGGCATCGAGGCGGAGGCGGCTATGCTCGGCCAGCCCGTGTCCATGCTGGTGCCACAGGTCATCGGCTACCGACTCACAGGCAAGCTACGCGAAGGAACTACAGCCACCGACCTCGTCCTCACCGTGACGGAAGCCCTGCGAAAACATGGTGTTGTGGGCAAGTTCGTCGAGTTTTTCGGCTCCGGCATCGGCGAGCTGCCGTTGGCTGACCGCGCCACCATCGCCAACATGGCTCCTGAGTATGGCGCCACCTGCGGCATCTTCCCCGTCGACGCCGAAACCCTGCGCTATCTGCACCTAACTGGACGCACCGGGGCCCACATCGCCCTTATCGAGGCTTACTTCCGCGAGCAGGGGCTGTTCCATACCCCAGCCGCGCCCGAGGCCGACTATACGTCTACCTTGACCTTGGATCTAGCCACTGTTGAGCCATCTGTCGCTGGTCCTAAGCGCCCGCAGGATCGCGTCCTCCTCTCACAGGCCGCCGCCAGCTTCACCCAGCAGCTACCCGCCCTGCTCGGCCCCAATGGCAACAAGTCCGCAGCCCGCCAGGTCCTTCGCTGGGAGGGCGAAGGAGGCCGCGCCTCAGCCAATGGCAAACTCGAAGGCAGTCTCGGAGCATCGTCCCCACACACCGCTGCTCCCACCTCCGTCAAAAGCCGTTTCGGTGTCGATCCCGATTCCTACCTCGACCACGGCTCCATCGTCATTGCTGCCATCACATCTTGCACCAATACCTCCAACCCTTACGTCATGATTGCCGCTGGGCTGCTCGCTAAGAAGGCAGTCGAGAAGGGACTTTCCACGCCCCCATGGGTCAAAACCTCCCTTGCTCCCGGTTCCCGCGTTGTCACCGACTACTACAACAAGTCAGGCCTCACTTCTTACCTTGACGCGCTTCGTTTCAATACCGTTGGGTATGGTTGCACCACCTGCATCGGCAATTCCGGACCACTTCCCACCGACGTCTCCAAGGCTATCGAAGACCATTCGCTCGTTGCCGTCTCTGTGCTCTCCGGCAACCGCAACTTCGAGGGCCGGATCTCGCCGGAAGTACGCGCCAATTACCTCATGTCGCCGCCGCTGGTAGTCGCCTACGCACTGGCCGGGCGCATCGGCCATGATTTCGCCATCGACCCCATCGGCAAGGATAAATCCGGTCAGCCCGTCTACCTAAAAGACATCTGGCCCACTCAGGCAGAGGTCTCAGCTACGGTTGCACGTTGCATTGACTCCGAAATGTTCCGCAAGCAATACTCAACGGTATCCCAAGGTAACCAAAACTGGCAGCAACTCACATTCCCTTCCAGCGACACCTACCGCTGGGAGCCTGACTCCACATATATCCGCAAGGCACCGTACTTCGACGGCATGTCCGCTACCCCCGCGCCGGTCGAAGACATTCGATCCGCACGCTGCCTCGCGGTACTGGGCGACTCCGTGACCACAGACCACATCTCCCCAGCCGGCTCCATCAAAAAGAACGGCCCCGCCGGACAGTATCTCGCCGCCAACGGTGTCGCCCCCGCCGACTTCAACAGCTACGGCAGCCGCCGCGGGAACCACGAGGTCATGGTGCGCGGGACCTTTGCTAACGTGCGATTGCGCAATATATTGGCTCCCGGAACCGAAGGCGGAGTCACTCGCCTGCTCCCTGAAGGCACAACCATGTCCATCTACGATGCCAGCGTCATCTATGCCGAACGCGGCATCCCGCTATGCATCCTGGCCGGCAAGGAGTACGGCTCCGGCAGCTCGCGCGACTGGGCCGCCAAGGGCCCTCGCCTGCTGGGGATTAAGTTCGTTATTGCCGAATCGTACGAGCGGATCCACCGCTCCAACCTTGTTGGCATGGGTATCTTGCCATTCCAGTTCCTACACGGGCAATCCGCCGCATCGCTCGGCCTCACAGGCGAGGAGATCTTTCATGTAGGCGACCAGCCTGGTGTGCTCCAGTCCTTGCTCAACTCCAAATTCGCCGACGGCCGCATCCTCCCCATCCTGGCCGAGAACGGCAAGGGCAGAACCATCGAGTTCTCTGCCACCCTGCGCATCGATACGCCGCAGGAGATCCTCTACTACCAGCACGGCGGGATCCTGCAGTATGTCCTCCGCCAACTAATCGGCAAAGCCTGAATCGCATCGGACGATGAGAAAAGTCCTACATGAGACGGCTTTATCGCCTCAAGGACTAGAGCAGTGATATTCCGGTCAGCCGCTCGCATTCGCTCCAAAGGTGCGCGGCTGCTGTTTGGTCGAGTGCCTGCGGAGCCACCTTTGCAGGTCCAACATCGCCGCCGCGCATCTCCAGCAACCCCTGCGGACCGTAATACCCACCGTCCGCCACATCCGGCGAAGTGGCCGCGAAGAGCGTCGGCACTGCGCCCTGCGCCTCGGAGTTCAGCAATGCGCCGATGGCCACGCCCAGACCGCGTCTCACCAGCCGTTCGATTGGATTGAATTCGCCCACATGGAACAAATTTGTATTGGCCACGCCTGGGTGCGCCGCCAAGCTCATTACGCCGGAGATCGGTGGCGCGGCAGCGCGAAGCCGCCGGTCCAACTCGAAGGCAAACATCAGGTCGGCGAGCTTCGACTGCCGGTATGCAACCATCGGCCCATAGCTCTTCGCCGATAGCAGGTCGTCGAAGTTAAGCTGTCCTTGCTTGTGCGCAATTGAAGCTAGGGTAACCACGCGCGGCCTTTGCGGGTGGCCCACAGCCGCGCGCACCAGCGCCGGAAGTAGCACTGCCGTCAGCACAAAGTGGCCCAGAACATTGGTGCCAAACTGGATCTCAAATCCGTCTGCCGTCTGCTGCCGCCGTCTGGGAGCCATCACGCCGGCATTGTTGACAAGCAGATCGAGTGGCTCGCCCAGCGAAAGCTCCGCCGCACCGAAGGTGCAGACCGACTCCAACGAGGCTAGATCGAGCAGCACCACCTCCGCACTCGCATCGGGAACCTCGGCGCGCAGCCGCGCCAGAGCAGCATCGCCGAGGGCCTTGTTGCGGCACGCCAGCAGGACGTGCGCTCCCTTACGTGCCAGTTCCAATGCAGCATGATAGCCGATGCCGCTGTTCGCTCCCGTAATCAGCGCACGCCGGCCCGCCTGGGTGGGAATCTTCGCCACCGTCCATCCGCTGCCCACTGACTTGCCCGTTCCATCTCCGCTCATACCAACTATTGAAGCACCGATCCAGATGGAACGCGCGGCTCTTCAACTCATTAATCCTCAAGTGCTGGATTGTTGAATCACTGGGCGGCAAACGTCGCGATTCGTATCCGGCGCTCATCTTAGAAGCGCCGCACATCCTTATAGAAGATGCAGTGGGTTTCCAGATACCAGGATACGACGAAGAGAACCAGCATCCAGCATGTAGCCCAGAGGAACATTTGCATAGGAAGTGTAGCAGTCAGCCTTGCGTTGCCGTTTTGCCCGGATTCGCTGAATATCAATCCACTGGTCAGGCAGATTCCTGCCGCGAGAGACAACAGGACCAGAGAATCCCATGTCTTTTGCTCCAGATTGATCGTTGGCGTCATGAAGGCTGTATAGAATACAGCGCACAAAGAGAGCATGCACAACATCAGAGCGATCGGCTTGGCGACCTCCAGCAGCATGGTGTCATCCTTGCACGCGCACCTAGTTTAACGCCATACGAGGTCTAGTCGAGATAAAGTTGATTGCATGGGCCTTTTCCCCAGGAAGATGAAGCAGGAACACAAAGTCATGCTGCAGCACGAGCGCTCTGCCGGAGCGTTGCAGCCGGAGTATCACCGAGCAACACCGGAGTGCCCCCAGCCCCAGCGTTGGAGCATGATCGACTCAATGACCGCCGAGGTCGAGGTCCTCGAGTTCATCGCCACGCTGGTCACCACCCTGAAGCCCCGCCTGGTCGTCGAGACCGGCTCCTTCCTCGGCGTCTCCACCGAGTGGATCGCGCGCGGTCTGCAACGCAACGGCCCGCTATCCGACGGCTCCCGCGCCAAGGTCGTCAGTTGCGAGTTCGACCCCATCGTCTACGCCAAGGCCAAGGTTCGCCTCGATGCCTCGCCGCTCAGCCCTTGGATCGAACTGCGCAACCAGTCCAGTCTGGAGATGCACGTCGACGGCACCATTGACCTCTTCTTCTCCGATTCCGACCTTGACATCCGCGAGGCCGAGGTCAAGCGCTTTCTGCCTCAAATCAATCCTCACGGCATCATCCTGATGCATGATGCCAGCTCCCACCTGAAGACCGTTCGCGAGGCTGCGTTCAAGATGGAGTCTGAGGGCCTGATCTCCGTCGTTCTGCTCCCGACGCCACGCGGCCTCGCGATCGCCCAACCGCGCGCCGGTCGAGCCTGACCGGGCATATAGAGCACGTGGAGTCCAGCTGTATTCACGAATAGGATGGATGAGAAGGGTAGTGTCTCAGTTTGCCAGAGTCGTGTTTTTCAGCAAGAGCACACCACTCGTTACTTTCTTTAGTATCGAACTGGATTTCCTCGTGATTTTACTTACTTCGCCTTGTATTCTCCATGTGTAGGTGCTAGGGTTCCCCAAGGGGGATGGACAATGATTCTGAATGCTCAACAGATCATTGCGACACAGAAGAGTGGCGATATTTCCATCAGCCCATTTGAAGAATCGCAAGTTCAGGCCGCAAGTTACGATCTGCGCGTTGGCCAGTCCGGCGCTACGACGAGTACAAAGAAATTGGTCAATATCAAAGAAACCGGGTACATTTTACTTCAACCCGGCGATTTTGCGATTGTAACCGTACTGGAGGAAATCCGATTAGGTCCACAATATGCAGCACGATTCGGGTTGCGCTCAAAGTACGCCCGAAAGGGTGTAATTGCGACCACGGGGCCTCAAATCGACCCCGGCTATCGTGGACG
>Ga0326728_10022618_pt1 | contig 11636 bp, 11 predicted proteins | sample MB3enrmetagenome_FD_207602 | JGI IMG/M metagenome (GOLD analysis project Ga0326728, IMG submission 207602) | Lab enriched peat soil microbial communities from McLean, Ithaca, NY, United States - MB31MN | ecosystem: Environmental > Terrestrial > Soil > Wetlands > Peat | place: USA: New York... | reverse complement strand
GATCCCATTCACAAGGTCACCATCATCCCCCGGGGGAGGGCCCTCGGCCTCACCCAGCAGCTCCCCATCGACGAGAGGCACACGTACTCGAAGGAGTACCTCCTCAACGACATCACCATCCTTTTGGGCGGCAGGGCCGCGGAAGAGCTTGTCCTCAACCACCAGACAACGGGTGCGGGCAACGATATCGAGCGGGCCACGGACATCGCGAGAAAGATGGTCTGCGAATGGGGCATGAGCGAGAACCTCGGCCCCCTCAACTACGGCAAGAAGGAAGAGCTGATCTTTCTTGGCAAGGAAATGCAGCGCCAGAGGGACTTCAGCGAAACCACTGCCAAGGAGATCGACGAAGAGCTGAAAAGCATGGTGACGAAATGCTTCGAGAAGGCAAAAGCGCTCATCGTGAACAACGTCGATGCGCTGCACGCCATTGCCGCGGCCCTGCTCGACAAGGAAGTGCTCGACGGGCAGGAAATAGATGATATTCTCGCAGGAAAGGTGAATGGCCTGGAGGAAGCGGTTCAAGGATAAGCCCGTCATCATGGGCATCCTGAATGTTACCCCCGATTCCTTTTTCGACGGCGGCAGCTTCTTCCCCCGGGAACGGGCCATAGACCACGCGTTGGAGATGGCGGAAGGGGGCGCCGACATCATCGATGTCGGTGGGGAATCGACAAGACCCGGCTCCGAGCCGACGTCCCTGGGAGAGGAGCTGGACCGCGTCCTCCCCGTAATCGAAGGCATCCGAAAGCGCTCCTCCATACCGCTGTCCATCGATACCTACAAGGCGGCCGTTGCCCGCGCCGCTGTCGCATCGGGGGCGGACATGGTGAATGACATATCTTCCCTCTCCTTCGACGAAGGCATGGCCGGGCTAGTCGCAGCCTTGGGCGTCCCTGTTGTCATGCAGCACATCAAGGGGACCCCGAGGGACATGCAGAAGAATCCGTCCTATCAGGACGTGACGAGGGAGATCAAGGAATTCTTCGTCGAAAGGATCGCGTACGCGCGGGCGTGCGGGATCGATGAGGATGACATCATCATCGATCCCGGCATCGGCTTCGGCAAGCGCCTTCAGGACAATCTGACCATCATCAGGGAGCTTGGCCGCCTGAAGGAGCTGGGCAGGCCGCTCCTCATAGGCACGTCGATGAAGAGCTTCATAGGGCGCATCATGGGAACGGACGTACTAGCCGAGAGAGCCGAAGGCACCCTCGCGAGCGTTGCCATCTCGCTCTGGAACGGAGCGGACATGGTGAGGGTCCACGATGTTGCGAGGACGAAAAAGGTGGTCAAGTTCATGAAGGCTTTGATGGAGGTACAGGAATGAGCCTCGTCGCGCACTCGTCGGCCGGGGCTTAAAGGGCCATGATCAATGGCATCAGATGGCAAGACATACTCGATGTTCTGATCGTCGCGTTCATCATTTACCGGGTGCTGCTCCTCGTGAGGAGCACGAGGGCCCTTCAGCTCGTCATCGGGCTCACCGTGATCTTCTTCTCATTCTATGTCTCGAAGAAGCTCGAGCTCTTCACCCTCGGCTGGATTCTCAATAATTTCATTGCCTCCATCGCGCTCGTCGTGGTCGTCATCTTCCAGAACGAGATCCGACGCCTCCTCTTCGCCCTGGGGAGAAGCCCGTTTTTCCGAAAGATTACCTATGTCGAGGAGACGCTTTTCTACGAAGAGCTCGCGAACGCGTGCACGTTGATGAGCAAGCGAAAGATCGGGGCGCTCATAGTAATAGAGCGCGAGATGGGTTTGAGCGAGTTTCTCGAGGCAGGGATCAAGATCGAAGCCGACGTCAACACCGAGCTCATCATCAGCGTCTTTCAGACGGCTTCGCCGCTGCACGATGGGGCGCTGGTCATCGGGGAGGGGAAGATAAGAGCCGCACGCTGCGTTCTGCCCCTGTCCACGCGCGACGACCTGGATAAGGATTTCGGCACGCGACACCGGGCTGCCTTGGGCATAACCGAGGTGACGGACGCGGTCTCCGTTGCCGTCTCGGAGGAGTCGGGCCAGATCTCGTATGCCTCCAGCGGGAATATTACGAGAAACGTCACCGGCGACACCCTGAAGAGGGAGCTACGGGAATTGCTCAAAGGCGGCGGGAGAGCGCGCCTTGAGACCGTCTGACCCGCGAACAGCTAGAGATGGAGATCGAGAAGGAGGTATCGTCCCGCCATGGGAATGTTGAAGAAGTACGTGCTCAACCAGATCAGGCTGAAGGCCATGGCCCTCGTGCTCGCCGTCATGCTCTGGTTTTCCATGACCTACCTTGGGGAATCGAAGATGATCTTCTCCGTGCCCATCTCTTTCGAGCACCTCAGCAGGGCAATGATGGTGAGGGAAGCCGACACGAGGGATGTGCTCGTCACCCTCAACGGCCCTCTCTCCGTCCTCAAAAACCTGAACCCCCACGACATAAGCGTTGCCCTCGATCTTTCCCGCTCGAATGAGGGCCGCCAGATCCTCATGATCAGGAAAGCCGACGTTTTCGTGCCGACTTCGGTGAAGATAGAGAGCATAAGACCGGACTACGTCGTCGTGGGGATAGATAAGATTGTGGAAAAAAGCCTTCCCACTGTAGTAAAATTGGACAGGAAGTGGGCCGATATCTATCAGGTGGCCTCGTGGTATCCCAAAGAAGCCGTTGTGGAGGGGCCGAAAGAGCTGCTTGACAGGACCAAGGTCGTGGAAACGCTTCCCGTAGACGGCGATTTCAAGCGACGCCAGGAAACCCTGGATGTTCCCCTCAACACAAAGCCGCTCGAAGCAAGAAAGATAAGGCCGGAGACGGCCAGGGTCGTCCTGAGGAGGGTAGGGACGTAAAATAGACCCTTCGGAGAAAAAACATGCCGAAGCTCATGATCAATATCGACCACGTAGCCACCCTGAGGCAGGCCCGGGGCAGCTACTACCCTGACCCGGTGTACGCGGCAGGAATAGCGGAAATGGCGGGCGCTTCAGGGATAATCGTGCACCTCAGGGAAGACCGGCGCCACATAAATGACCGGGATGTTCGTATTTTGAGACAGGTCGTCCGGACGAAGCTCAACCTCGAAATGGCCGCAACCGCGGAGATGGTGGCGATCGCGCAAGAGATCCTGCCGGATATGGTGACGCTGGTACCCGAAAAGAGGGAGGAGCTGACCACGGAAGGCGGCCTCGATGTCTCCGGCAACCGGGAGAAGATCGCCGCGGCCGTCCGGGACCTGTCGGGGAAGGCGATCCTGGTGAGCCTCTTTGTGGATGCCGATGCATCGCAGGTCAAGGCCGCCCGGGAAGTGGGAGCGGACATGATCGAGATACACACCGGCCATTTCAGCGACGCGGAAGGTTCATCAAAGAGGGCGGAAGAGCTGAAAAGGGTAAATGCGGCAGCGATTGAAGGCAAGGCCTTGGGCCTGGGTGTGAACGCCGGCCACGGGCTCCATTATCACAATGTCCGGGATGTGGCCGTCATACCCGAGATCGATGAGCTGAGCATCGGCCACAGTATCATGGCACGGGCCCTTTTTGCGGGTCTCGACAGGGCGATAAGGGACATGATCGACCTTATTCGATAGGTCTTTCCAAACTAGGTCCTATAGGACGCATAGGGTTTATGGTCGGCATCGACATAGTGGAGGTATCGAGGATCGGGCGGCTGAAGGACCGGTACGGGGACAAGTTCCTCGCGAAGGTCTTTACCGACGATGAGATCCGATACGCCCGGTCGAAGAGGAGGGGGGACGAATCGTTGGCGGGCCGGTTCGCCGCGAAGGAGGCCTTCATGAAGGCCAGGGGCAGGCGCCTCCCCTGGAAGAGCATCGAGGTGCTCTCCGGGGACCGGGGCAGGCCCTTTATCCTCTTTGAAGGCGCGATGTTCCAGGGGGTCAGCATCTCCCACGAGAGCTCGTACGCGGTATCGGTGGTGGTCATAGACGGACCAGGAAACGGAAAGGAGTCTCTATGATCGTCGCAACTCCGGAGAAGATGAGACAGTACGACGACCATGCCATAAGGAAGTGGGGCATCCCGTCCGCCGTGCTCATGGAGAATGCGGGCCGGAGCACATACAGGCTCCTCAAGGAGGAGTATCTGAAAGGGCGGAGGCGCGTAGCGATATTCTGCGGACACGGCAACAACGGCGGCGATGGCTTCGTCGTTGCAAGATATGCCCTGAGGGACGGCATCGATACGGAGGTCTTTCTCCTGGCGGACCCGTTGAACCTCAAAGGGGACGCCCTGCTCAACATGGATCTCTATCGTTCTTTGGGGGGCAGGATCCTTCCAATCGGGGACGACCCGGGAAGGGCGGCGGCCGGTTTGAAGGAATGCGACCTCATCGTGGACGCCATATTCGGAACAGGCCTTGCGAAGGAGGTCAGGGGAGCGCAAAAAGCAGTTATCGAGGAGATGAACGCATCCGGCAAGCCGATCATTGCCATTGACATCCCCTCTGGACTCGACGGCGAGCGGGGCATACCCCTCGGAGTCGCGGTGAAGGCGACCCATACGTACACGTATGGCTCACCCAAGGTGGGCCAGCTTCTCTACCCTGGTGTCACCTACAGAGGGAAGCTCACGGTCGTCGATATCGGCCTCCCCCCGTCGGCGCACGAGGAGTCTCCCGCGGACGCGTCGCTTGTGGACGGCGCAATGCTCCGGGGCTTTCTTAGGGGCAGACCCCCGGAGGCGCACAAGGGCATGTTCGGCCACCTCGTCGTCATTGCCGGCTCCATCGGGAAGACAGGGGCCGCGGTCATGGCGTCGACAGCCGCCCTGAAGATAGGCGCGGGCCTGGTCACCCTCGTGTGCCCGGCAAGCCTCAACCCGATAGTGGCGGGGAAGCTTGTCGAGGCGATGACGTACCCCGTTGACGATGGGAACCGGGGCTTTCTTACCCAGGCCTCATATGAGGGAGTAAGGGAATTTGCATCCGACAAGGACGTGGTAGTCTTAGGACCTGGGCTCGGGAAGTCGGAGGAGACCATGGCCCTGGTGAGGAAGCTCTATGTGGAGCTTGACAAGCCCTTTGTGATAGACGCCGACGGGATAAATGCCTTCGTCGGTCACCTGGACCTCTTGAAAGACAAAGGGGGAAAGACCCTTCTGACGCCCCATCCGGGCGAGTTCGGCCGCCTCGTTGCCATGGGTGCGAAGGAGATAAACGTCGATCGCCTGAACGTGGGACGAGCGTTCGCCCTCGATCATAAGGTGAGCCTCGTGCTGAAGGGCGCCCCGACCATCACCTTTTCCGAAAGGGGTGAGGCCTTTTTCAACCCCACGGGGAATCCCGCCCTTTCGAAAGGGGGCACAGGGGACGTACTCACGGGTTTCATAGGGGGGCTCGCGAGCCAGGGATACGAGATGCGGGATGGCGCGCTCCTGGCTGTCTATCTCCATGGCTACATCGCCGACACGTGGGCATTGGAGCACACGGACATGGATCTGATGGCGCAAGACCTGATCTCGGGTTTGGGTGATGCGCTCCGAGACGTGAGGAATGGAACGGATAGAGTTTACGTCGAAGTATCCCTCTGAGACCATCTCCATCGGCGAGCACATAGGGAAGGGGGCTTCGAAGGGCGACCTTTTTCTCCTGTTCGGGGAGCTTGGCGCGGGAAAGACCCAATTGGTGAAAGGCCTGGCGAAGGGCATCGGAGTCGAAGAGTGGCTTTACGTCCTCTCCCCTTCTTTCACGCTCATGAACATCTACGAAGGCAGGGGGATGGATCTCTGTCACGTAGACCTCTTCCGGCTGGATGAGGCGGACCTGGACACCTTAGATATAGGGGACTTCCTCGGCAAGGGGATTGTAGCCGTTGAATGGGCGGAACGCTTCCCGTCATGGCAGAGCCCCATCAGGATATTTTTGCGCGTAGCGGGTGAAGAGACAAGGAGTATTGTGATGGAGGTAGAGGATGCTGGTCGTGCAGAAGTATGGCGGCACTTCGGTGGGCAGTCTTGAAAGAATAACGAACATTGCCGAAAAAGTCATCCGGTACAAGATCGAGGGAAACGATCTCGTCGTGGTCGTTTCCGCCATGTCGGGCGAGACGGACAGGCTCTTGAAACTTGCCTCCGGGATCGCCAAGTTCCCTGACGAGCGGGAGGTGGACGTGCTGATCTCCACCGGCGAGCAGGTGACAGCGGCCATTCTGGCAATGGCCCTGAAAGAACGCGGCTACGACGCGATTTCCATGCTGGGCTCCCAGATCCGGATAAAGACAGACTCCGCCTTCGGAAAGGCGAGAATCGAGGAGATAGAGAAGGGGCGTATCCTGGAGGCTCTACAGCAGGGACAGGTCGTCGTGGTCCCCGGCTTCCAGGGGATCGACTACGGCGGCAACATAACGACCCTGGGCAGGGGCGGCTCGGACACGACCGCGGTTGCCGTGGCAGCGGCCCTGCACGCCGACCTCTGCGAGATTTACACGGACGTGGACGGGGTCTACACCACGGACCCGAACATCACCGACAAGGCGAGGAAGCTCGACCGCATCTCCTACGACGAGATGCTCGAGATGGCGAGCCTGGGGGCCAAGGTCCTCCACATCCGTTCCGTGGAGCTAGCGAGGAAATACAACGTACCCCTTCTCGTGAAATCATCTTTCGTCAACGGGAAGGGGACCCTGGTATGTGAGGAGGCACCGATGACGATGGAGCAAGTAGTTATCTCCGGCGTGACCTATAGTAAGAACGAAGCCAAGATAACCGTGAGCGAGGTCCCGGACAAGCCCGGAACGGCGACCCGCCTGTTCACCCCCCTGTCGGATGCGCACATCGTGGTCGACATGATCGTCCAGAACGTAAGCCACAAGGGCCTCACCGACATGACCTTCACCACCGCGAAGGCTGACGCGAAAAAGGCGTTCAAGATCATGGAGCAGGTGGCCTCAGAGGTGGGGGCCAAGCAGGTGATCATCGACGAGGGCATTGCCAAGGTCTCCATAGTAGGCTCGGGCATGCGCTCCCACTCAGGCATTGCCACTAAGATGTTCACGATCCTTTCCGATGAAGGCATCAACATCGAGATGATCAGCACTTCCGAGATCAAAATCTCGTGCGTCGTCAAGGAGAAGTACGGCGAGCTTGCGGTCCGCGCCCTCCACACGGGCTTCGGCCTCGACGCGGAAGAAGTCTCGGAGGAGCGGTGAGAGTCGAGTTCTACGATACCACGCTCAGGGACGGCGCCCAGGCGGAGGACGTGGCGTTCTCCGTCATGGACAAGCTGAGGGTGACCGAGAAGCTCGACGAGTTCGGCATGGATTTCATCGAGGGAGGCTGGCCCGGCTCCAACCCGAAAGACCTGGAGTACTTCAGGGAGGTGAAGAAGCTGACCCTCAGGCACAGCCGCATTGCGGCATTCGGCAGCACCATCAGAGGGACCAACGTTGTCCACCCTGAAGAAGACGCTACCATTCGGGCGCTCCTCGAGGCCGATACCGACTGCGTCACCATCGTCGGCAAGAGCTGGGACCTCCACGTAACGGATGCCCTCAAGGTGACGCTCGACACCAACCTCAGGATGATCGACCGGACCATAAAGTACCTCAAACGGCACGACAGGACGGTCCTTTTCGATGCGGAGCATTTTTTCGACGGGTTCAGGGGGAACCGGGCCTATGCCCTGAGGTGCGTGAGCGCGGCGATCGACTCGGGAGCGGACGTAGTCGTGCTCTGCGACACGAACGGCGGCAGCATGCCTTTTGAGGTATACGATATCGTGGTTGAAACGGGAAAGCTCGCGTCCGTGAGGCTCGGCATCCACTGTCACAACGACGCGGAAACAGCGGTCGCCAGCACGCTCATGGCGGTGAAGGCAGGATGCAGCCACGTCCAGGGAACGACGAACGGCTACGGGGAACGATGCGGCAACGCGAACCTCTGCTCCATCATCCCCAACCTCATCCTGAAGATGGGTGTGGCGGCACTCGATCCGGAAAGGCTGTCGAGATTGCGAGAGCTGAGTGTCTTCGTCGACGAGACGGCCAATTTCATACCGGACAAGCACCGGCCCTACGTGGGGGATTCGGCTTTCGCACACAAAGGGGGCATTCACGTGGCCGCGGTGAAGAGGAATCCTGTCACGTACGAGCACGTGGAGCCGACCCTCGTGGGAAACAGCCAGCGGATCCTCGTCTCCGACCAGTCGGGTGCGAGCACGATCATCTCCAAGGCCAGAGAGTATGGCATAGACCTGGAAAAGGACAAGAAGGCCGCCAAGGAGATACTTGCGAAAGTCAAGGACCTGGAGCACGCGGGCTATAAATTCGAGGGCGCCGAGGCGTCCCTCGAACTCCTCATGAAAAAAGCCCTGGGCACGCACAAGAGGTTCTTCGATCTCATCGGCTTCCGGGTGGTAGCCGAGCGCCAGGAGAAGAGCCTCGCCCCCTCGGAGGCAACCATGATGCTCAAGGTGGACGGCAAGGTGGAGCATACCGCGGCCTTCGGAAACGGACCGGTCAATGCCCTCGACGCCGCTCTTCGAAAGGCCCTCTATAAGTTCTACCCCGCTTTGCGCGAAATGACCCTTGTCGATTACAAGGTGCGCGCGCTCTCGTCGAGGGAAGGAACGGGCACGGTGATAAGGGTGCTCATAGAGTCAAGCGATGGAACGAGGACGTGGGAGACCATAGGGGTCTCCGAGAATATCATCGAGGCAAGCTGGCAGGCCCTCGTGGACAGCATTGACTACAAGCTTCTTCTGGAAGAGGAGAGCCGATGAAGCGTCTTCTGAACATTCGCGACGCGACGAAGGAGCTCAATATCCTGCGCTCCCTCAACAATTACAAGAGGCCTTTCACCCTTCTAGGAACATACCGGCTCATGGACGACGGGACCCGGCCGGAGGCGACCGTGACCATAAGGTCGGAAGGAGGCGAGACGCACGAGGCGGCAACCGGCGTCGGCCCCGTGGACGCCCTTGCCACGGTCCTCAAAAAGTCCCTGGCCTCCATCTTCCCCTTCATCCGAACGGTGAAGCTCGTCGACTTCGAATCGAAGATCCACGACACGAAGGCAGGCACGTCGGCCAGGGTGGTCGTCTCGATCGTCTTCACCGACGGATCGGAGATCTGGAGTGTCGAGGCGGTCTCCGAGAACATCAACATGGCGTCTTTCATGGCCCTCGTCGACGGCTTCGAGTACGCTATCCTCCTCAAGGAAAACAGTCTCATTTAGCTCTCCCGAGGCCCATTTTGCCCGTTTTCCGTTTATTGACAAGCCCGGGAAATGGGATTATGTTAGGCTAACGAACCTTTGGAAGAATAATAAACCGGGAGGAGCGTCATGGCGAAGAAGGTGATAGGGATAGATCTTGGGACCACGTTCTCTGTGGTAGCAATAATGGAAGGTGGTGAGCCGAAGGTCATCATAAACGAGGAAGGGAGCAGGCTTACTCCGAGCGTCGTGGCTTTTACCAAGGAAGGAGAGGTGCTCGTCGGCCAGGTGGCCCGGAGGCAGGCCATTACCAACCCTGAGAACACCATTTTCTCGATAAAAAGGTTCATGGGGAGGAGGTACAGCGAGATTCAGGACGAGCTGAAGCGCATCCCCTATAAGATGGTTTCCGACAACAACGGCCTTGCCCGGGTGGAAGTCCGGGGAAAGACCTATACTCCGCAGGAAATATCCGCCTTCATACTCCAGAAGCTGAAGAAATCGGCCGAGAACTATCTGGGGCAGCCCGTGGAAGATGCCGTCATCACGGTTCCCGCTTATTTTAACGATTCCCAGCGGCAGGCGACGAAAGACGCGGGAAGGATAGCCGGACTCAACGTGCTCCGCATCATCAACGAGCCGACTGCGTCGGCCCTCGCCTACGGCCTCGACAAACAGAAGAACGAGACCATCGCGGTCTACGATTTCGGGGGAGGTACCTTCGATATCTCCATCCTCGAGGTGGGGGACAACGTGGTGGAAGTGAAATCGACCAACGGCGACACGCACCTTGGCGGCGACGATATCGACCAGAGGGTGATGGACTGGATCGTCGCCGAGTTCAGGAAGGACCAGGGCATCGACCTCTCGAACGACAAGATGGCCCTGCAGAGATTGAAGGAAGCGGCGGAGCGGTCGAAGATCGAGCTGTCGACCACTTTCGAGACCGAGATCAACCTGCCCTTCATCACCGCGGATCAGACAGGTCCGAAGCACCTCAACATGAAGCTCACGAGGGCTAAGCTGGAGCAGATGTGCGACGATCTCTACCAGCGGACCATGGAGCCCTGCAAGAGGGCCTTATCCGACGCGAAAATGAGCTCGTCGGACATCCATGAGGTGGTGCTCGTCGGCGGATCGACGAGGATTCCCAAGGTGCAGGACATGGTGAAGGACTTCTTCGGACGCGAGCCCCACAAGGGAGTGAACCCCGACGAAGTGGTGGCCCTTGGCGCAGCCGTGCAGGCCGGAGTGCTCGCAGGCGAGGTAAAGGATGTGCTCCTCCTCGACGTAACGCCTCTCTCCCTCGGGATAGAGACCTTGGGCGGCGTCATGACGAAGATCATCGAGAGGAATACTACGATACCTACGAGAAAGAGCCAGGTCTTTACCACGGCCGAGGACAACCAGACAAGCGTGGAGATCCACGTGCTCCAGGGCGAGCGCGAGATGGCGCGGGACAACAGGACCCTCGGGAGGTTCCACCTGATCGGCCTTCCTGCGGCGCCGAGGGGTATGCCCCAGATCGAGGTCACCTTCGACATCGACGCGAACGGCATCCTCCATGTCTCCGCAAAAGACATGGCCACCGCCAAGGAACAGAAGATCACCATCACCGCTTCCACGGGCATGACCGAGGATGAGATCAAAAACATGGTGAAAGACGCCGAGTCGCACGCGGAAGAGGACAGGAAGAAGAAAGAGGAGATCGAGCTTCGCAACCAGCTGGACAACCTCATTTACGGAACGGAAAAGACGCTTAACGACAGCAGGGACAAGGTAGGCGCGGAAGAGGCACGATCGGCGGAAGGCGTCTTAGACTCGGCGCGTGAGGCGGTGAAGAGCGGTGACGTCAGTAGGATGAGGTCCGCTCTGGACGAAGTCACGAAGGCTTCTCATAAGCTCGCCGAGATGCTCTATAAGCAGACGACCGCGGGGCCTCAAGGGACGGAGGGACAGCCCGGGGCCGATCAGCAACAGGAAGCGCACGCCCAGGGCGGCCGCGGCAATGACGACGTCGTTGACGTGGAGTTCGAGGATGTGAAGAAGTAGGGAGGCATAAATGGTGATAGGCTTTAAGAACGACAAGACCGTAAAGGATAAGCTTTTCATCCCCGCAGAGGTGCCCATTCTCCCCTTGAGGGGCACGGTGGCTTATCCCGACCTGATAGTGCCCCTCGTGGTGGGGAGGGAGAGGTCCATCAGGCTCATTGACGAGGCCATGGGGAAAGATCGGCTCATAGGGATACTCACCCAGAAAAACCCCGACATCGAAGATCCGGAGCTAGAGGACTTATTTACCATCGGCACCGTCGCGACCATCATGAAGATGGTGAAGATGGTGGATGGGAGCCAAAGGATAGTGGTCCAGGGACTCGCCCGGTTCAAGCTCATAGAGTTTACCCAGAGGGAGCCCCACTTCAGGGCCCGCATTCTCCCCATATATGAGGAATATCTCAAGGACATAGAGATCGACGCGATGT
>Ga0326728_10022617_pt1 | contig 11639 bp, 9 predicted proteins | sample MB3enrmetagenome_FD_207602 | JGI IMG/M metagenome (GOLD analysis project Ga0326728, IMG submission 207602) | Lab enriched peat soil microbial communities from McLean, Ithaca, NY, United States - MB31MN | ecosystem: Environmental > Terrestrial > Soil > Wetlands > Peat | place: USA: New York... | reverse complement strand
GCAGCCCGCGCGCGCCAAAGATGGCAAACAGTAGCACGATCAAGATAGCGCCGATGAAGCCCAGCTCCTCGGCGATGTTGGCGAAGATGAAATCCGTCGCGGCCTCGGGAAGATAAAAAAGCTTCTGCATCCCCTCCATGTAGCCGCGCCCCGTCAGCCCACCGGTGCCCACAGCGATGAGCGATTGATAAATGTGATAGCCGGCGCCCTGCGGATCGGATTCGGGATTGAGAAAGACCAGCATCCGCGCCCGCCGCCACGGGACCCAAAAGAGCAGCGCGGCCAGCGCTGGCAACGCCGCGGCGCCAGCGCCCAGCAAAACCTTCCACTCCATCCCCGCCAGCACCAGAATCATTGCGGCCACGCCCGCCAGCACCAGCGCCGTGCCCAGGTCAGGTTGCACCACCACCAGCACGATGAACAGCCCGGGGATGAGCGCCGCGGGCACGAGCGTATGCTTCCAGTCGCGCATGGCGTTGAGCCGCGTGTGCAGAAACCACGCCAGAAACAACACCAGCACAGGCTTGGCGATCTCGGACGGCTGCAAGGTAAAGAAATCGCCAAAGCGAATCCAGCGATGGGTGTGATGCGAGCCGGGCATGAGGAAGACCAGCACCAGCAGCACTGCCGTGACGCAAACCACGGGATAGATGAAACGCGGCGAGTTGTAGCGGCTCACGTCCACGTGCATGAGCACGAGCAAGGCCAGCACGCCCACCGCCGCCCACACCGCCTGCGTGAGGATGAACGCATAGGCCGAGTGATATTTTTCCTGATCGACGACAGCGGAGGCGGAGAAAACCATCACCAGCCCGGTGACCACCAGCACCAGCGTGGTGAAGAACAGCCATTTGTCGACGCCGACTCGCTTTGCCATAGCCCCCTACGCGTTTTGCCGCAGCTTCCAGTCCTGCTGCTCCGCCACGAGTTGCTTGAAGACGTGACCCCGCTGCTCGTAGTTCTCGAATTGATCGAAGCTGGAGCAGGCTGGCGCCAGCAGCACCACGTCGCCGGGCCGCGCGGCCGCGCCTGCGGCGCTCACCGCTTTGGCGAGAGTTTCGCACGACTGGATCGGGACCACGCCGCGCAGATGCGACTCGATCTTGGCCGCCGCCGAGCCGATGGTATAGACGGCGCGCACCCGCTCGCGCAGCAGTTGCGAGAGAGTAGTGTAGTCCGAGCCCTTGTCTTTGCCGCCCAGAATCAGGTGAATGCCTCCGCGAAACGCTGCCACAGCCTTCGCGGTCGCGTCTACGTTGGTGGCCTTGGAGTCGTTGTAGAACTCCACGCCGTTGATGGTGGCCACGTATTCCAGGCGATGCTCCACCGCCTGGAAGTTTGCGATGGCGCGGGCAATCGCCGCGGCCGGCGCACCTGCCAACCGCGCCGCGCACACCGCAGCCAGCACGTTCTCCACGTTGTGTTCGCCCTTGAGCGGAATCTTGATCAGCGGCAGGATGGTTTCGATCGCGGCCTCCGGCGCTGAACGGTAGACCACGTTGCCTTCCTGCGCCCACGCGCCCTGCTTCACCGGATGTTCGATGGAGAACCAGTAGACCGGAGCGCGCGAGCGGGCCGCGGCTTCCGCGGCGCGAGGGTTGTCGGCGTTCAGCACCACACTGTCGGTCGCATCCTGCGCGGCGAAGATACGCTCTTTGGCCAGCGCGTAGTTCTCAAAGGTGCCGTGCCGGTCCAGATGATCGGGCGTGATGTTCAGGATCACCGCGATCGCGGGATGGAACTCCTCGGTGCTCTCAAGCTGGAAGCTCGATACCTCCAGCACGGCCCATGTTGCGTCGGTGCTTTCTTCGATCAGGCCCACCACCGGCAGGCCGATGTTGCCCGCGACCAGCGTCGGAAAACCGGCCTCCTTCAGAATCTCTCCCGCGAGAACCGTCGTCGTCGTTTTCCCATTCGATCCGGTGATGGCCAGAATCTTGCCCTTGAGGAAGCGCGCCGCAAGCTCCAGCTCGCCAATCACCGGGCGGCCGAGGTTTTTGGCCTGCACCAGCTCCGGCGTATCCAGCGGCACGCCGGGGCTGACCACAATCAGGTCCTGGCGGCGGAAGGTCAGCAGGCCGTGGCCGCCGGCTTCCACCATGATTCCCTCTTCGAGCAGCGCGGGGATCTCCTTGGCGAGCGATTCGGCCGAGCGGATGTCGGAAACCGTCACCTGCGCGCCCTGATGGCGCAGAAACAGCGCCGCCGCAAGCCCCGATTTTCCCAGGCCCACGACCAGAACCTTTTTGCCCTTCAGTTCCATCATTTGCATCGATCCTTAAGGCTGCCGCGACAACTTTATTGTGCACCGCGCGGCGTGTGCGTGGGCTGCGCCTAGCGCAATTTCAGGGTGGTGAGTGCAAACAATGCAAACACCAGGGCGCCGATCCAGAAGCGCGCGATCACTTTGGACTCACTCCAACCCAACTGCTCAAAGTGGTGGTGCAGCGGCGCCATCTTGAAGATACGCTTCTTGCGCAACTTGTAGCTGCCTACTTGCAGAATCACCGAGACCGCTTCAAGAATGAAGATTCCGCCGATGAACGGCAGCAGCAGCTCCTGCCGGATGATGATGGCCACGGTGCCGATGGCTCCGCCCAGCGCCAGCGAGCCCACGTCGCCCATGAAGATCTCCGCCGGATGCGCGTTGTACCAGAGGAAGCCGATCGACGCGCCCACCATGGACCCGCAGAAGATCGTCAACTCGCCTACCATGGGCATGCGCTGCAGTTCAAGGTAGTCGGCGAAGACCACGTGGCCGGAAATGTAGGTGAGCACCGCCAGCGCGCCGGCGGCGACGATAGTGCAGCCGATGGCCAGCCCGTCGAGGCCGTCGGTCAGGTTCACGGCGTTCGATGTGCCCACCAGCCATAGCACCACCCACAGCACGAAAGGGACGAATGCGAACCATGCCATGTGCGGCAGCATGGTGGGCCAGTGGTGCCACAAGAGATCAGGCCGCAGGCTCTTGATAAACGGAACCGACAGACGCGTGGAGAAAACCTTGAACTGGTCCAGCACGACCAAACCGCCAGCCACCAGCGCTCCCACGAGACTTTGCCACAGCAGCTTGGCCCGCACCGTCAATCCCAGGTTGCGCCGTTGCACCACTTTGATGTAGTCGTCGGCAAAGCCGATGGCGCCGAAGGCAAGCGTGGAAAAGACAACGATCCAGACAAACGGATTCGCCGGGTCGGACCACAGCACCGTGGGCAGAAGAATGGCGATACAAATGAGTACGCCGCCCATGGTCGGCGTTCCCGTCTTTTTCAGGTGCGACTGCGGGCCGTCCTCGCGCACAAACTGGCCGATCTGGAACTCTCGCAGCTTCTGAATCACCCATGGCCCGATGAAGAGCGCAATGAGCAGCGCCGTGAGCGAGGCAAATGCAGTGCGAAACGTCAGATAGCGGAAGATCCGGAACGGGTGAAAGAACGGAAACAGCTTTTCGTAGAGCAGCCAGTAAAGCAAGGAGCCTCCCAAGCCGGATTGAGACGGGTTTCAGCTTGATTCTACAGGGCAGAAGCGAAACTGCCGGATTGCACCGTGCGGTGCGTAACCAGATTCTGCACTAACCCAAACCAAGGAAGACGGCGAGCGAACGGTCCACGGCCTTGAGTGTCCGCAATTCCAGTTCGCCGAAAGGAACGCCAGCTTTATCGCGCGGAATCGTGTGCGCCTTGTCCACCATAATCTGCGACGGTGCGCGAAGACCGTTCTTCGGCGAAGGATTGACGGCGATTCGAAACGTCTCGATGGGCCGCAGCTCCGTCGTGACAGGCAAAATCGTTACCGAGGGATGTCGCGCGAAGAGATCCGATTGAATAACCAGAGCGGGCCGCGGCTTGCCATACGCTCCCGCCAGAACGACCGGGATCAGGTCTCCGCGCTTCACACCCAGCCGTCCGTGTCAGCCACTTCCTCGATCCAGGCGAGCACGTCTGTTTCGTGCGGGTCGTCCGCCAGCGAAAGCGACTCTTGTTCGCACTTCTTACGGAAACTCTCCGAGGAGGTGTCAGGCAGCCAAAGCTGCACCGGCCTCAACCCGGAAGCGCGGAGATGCTCGCGGTGCTTGCGGACGCGTTGTGTGATTGCAGAGCCCATGGCAGTCCCCGTTACATGAAACATCTTACACTGTTTCCATGTTTCATGCAACAGCTCTGCAATGGCACTCATGTGAAACGCCATCATTCTAAGCAAGATATCGGCTGTTCTCTTTACCGCGTCTTCGCCACTTCCTCCACCGTCACCGGATCGAGGAACGGCATCTGCGCGCGCAGCTGCTTGCCGACGATTTCAACCGGGTGCTTGGCCTCGGCCTCGCGGAAGGCCAGAAACTCCTTCTTGCCGGAGTTCTGATCGGCAAGGAACTTCTTCGCGAAGCTCCCATCCTGAATCTCGGCGAGAATCTGCTTCATCGCTTTGCGGCTCTCTGCGCCGATCACGCGCGGGCCGGAAACATAGTCGCCATACTCGGCGGTGTCCGAGATGGAGTAGCGCATGTAAGCGAGACCGCCGCGATACATGAGGTCAACGATCAGTTTAAGCTCGTGCAGGCATTCGAAGTAGGCGCTCTCGGGCTGATAGCCGGCCTCGACCAGCGTTTCATATCCCGCCTTCACGAGCGCGCTCACGCCGCCGCACAACACCGCCTGCTCGCCGAAGAGGTCGGTCTCGGTCTCCTCCTTGAATGTCGTCTCCAGCACGCCGGCGCGCGTGCCTCCAATGCCTTTGAGATAACTAAGGCAGAGAGCATGCGCGTTGCCGCTCGCGTCCTGATGGACCGCAATGAGACAAGGTACGCCGCCGCCTTCGGTGAAGACCTCACGCACGCGATGGCCCGGCGCCTTGGGCGCGGCCATGCCCACGTCGATGCCCGCTGCGGGCACGATGGTCTTGAAGTGAATGTTGAATCCGTGGGCAAACATCAGCAGCTTGCCCGCGCTCAAGTTCGGTCCGATCTCTTCGGCATACAATTTGGCCGCGGTTTGATCGGGAACGAGCACCATCACCACATCTGCCCACTTTGTAGCCTCGGCGACGGTGGTTACTTCAAGGCCCGCCTTCTGCGCCTTGGCAATCGATTTTGAATTGGCCGCCAGGCCCACCTTCACCTGCACGCCCGAATCTTTCAGGTTGAGGGCATGCGCGTGCCCCTGTGAGCCGTAGCCAATAATGGCTACCTTCTTGGCCTGGATGAGCGAGAGGTCGGCATCGTGATCGTAATAAGTCTTCGCCATGATTTGTCCAATTCTTCCTTTGTCGGTTTGGGATTGAATGCTCGGGTCTGTTCGCTTCGGGTGCCCCACCCTCGGCGCGTTCCTGTCTTTGCGGCTAGGGCGGGGTGGTTATGAGATCGGCACTGCCATGATCCCGTCGCTTGGTCTACTGCCCTTCGTCCGCCGCGGTTTCCGCCACCGACTCCTCGTCCTCGTCAGCGGCCTCGCCCACGCCCATGGCCTTGACCACGCTGCTTACGTGGTGCCCGCGCCGCATAGTCATCTTGCCGCTGCGGCAGAGCTCGAGGACGCGGCCCTCGTCCTCGCGCAAAATCTCGATGAGCCCTTCGATCTTGCTCTCCACGCCCGTCATTTCAATAATGAGCGACTCCGAGGTGAGATCGACAATGCGCGCGCGGAAGACCTCGGCCAGATCGAAGATCTGCGCGCGGTTGCGCGGCGAGGCCGCCACTTTGATCAACGCCAGTTCGCGCGTGACCGACGGCGCCTGGGCGATGTCGTCCACATCGACGACATTCTCCAGTTTAAACAGGCTGGCGCGGATGCGATGCCCGGCCTCCGCCGACGCCTCGCACACCAGCGTGAGCCGCGACAGCCCCGGCCGCTCGCTGCGCCCCACAGTGAGCGAGTTGATGTTGATGTTCAGGCGCCGGAACAGCGATGCCACGCGCGTCAGCACGCCCGGCAGGTCTTCAACGTAAGCCACAAATGTGTGCAGCATAAACCAGCTCCTAGCCTCTAGCTCCTAGCCTCTAGCTCTTTCGGTCGAACTCCGCTAAAGCTCGTTTCTCCACGAATGGAGCTGAGAGCTAGAAGCTGTCTTTCCTACTTGTCCTCCGCTGATTCCTCCAGCGGATCGCGATCGGGCCGGCGAATCATCTCGTGCAGCGCGCTGCCCGCCGGAATCATCGGGTACACTGAGTCTTCCTTTTCCACCATAAAGTTGAGCAGATACGCGCCCTGCGCCGAGCGCGCTGCTTTCACGGCAGCCTCCACCTCAGAGCGTTTGCGCACCGCGCGTCCCGGGATGCCGTGCGCGTCGGCGAGCTTCACAAAATCCGGGCTTACCAGTGGCGTGGCCTCGTAATTGCGCTCGTAGAAGAACTCCTGCCACTGCCGCACCATGCCCAAATAGCCGTTGTTGATCACGGCAATGTTGATCTTGATCTTCTCCTGCACAATGGTGGCCAGCTCCGCCGCGGTCATCTGGAAGCCGCCGTCGCCGGCCACAACCCAGACTTCTTTTTCGGGGCAGGCAAACTTGGCGCCGATGGCCGCGGGCAGCGCGAATCCCATCGTGCCCAGCCCGCCCGAGGTAATGAGCGTGCGCGGCTGCTCATGGCGAAAATACTGCGCCTCCCACATCTGGTGCTGGCCCACGTCGGTGACGATCACGGCGTCGCCGCCGGTCATGCGCCACAGATCGTGCATCACGTGCGCCGCGTAGAGGTGGCCCGAGTCGGGCAGGTTGTTGATGTCGCGCACCGCGACCGCGCCTTTGCTGGCCTCAATCGTCTTCAGCCACGCAGCGCCGTCGCGTCCCGATATGCGCGGCAGCAACTGCTCCAGCACCTCGCGCAGATCGCCCACCAGCGCCACGTCGACCTTCACATTTTTGTTCACCTCGGCCGGATCCACTTCGATGTGAATTTTCTTGGCCTTGGTGGCGTAGGTGGCGAGCGTGCCGGTCACGCGATCGTCGAAGCGCATGCCGCACGCGATCAGCAGATCGGCTTCCTGAATAGCGTGGTTGACCCACGCCTCGCCGTGCATGCCCATCATGCCCAGGCATAGCGGATGTGAAGCGGGGAAACCTCCAATCCCCAGTAGCGTGAGGCCCACGGGAATCTGCGCGCGCTCGGCCAGCGTGCGCACCTGCTCCATTGCGCCCGACTCCATCACGCCGTGGCCAGCCAGAATGACCGGCCGCTTGGAGTTGCGAATCAGCTCGGCTGCCTGCGCCAGTCCCGACTCTTCCACGCGCAGCATGGGATGCGGGCGGTAGGGGCGCGGCTTGGCTGCCTCAAAATCAAAAACCGCCGACGCCTGCTGCGCGTCCTTGGTGATGTCGACCAGAACCGGTCCGGGCCGCCCCGAGCGCGCGATCTGCAAGGCATGCCGCAGCACCCCGGCCAGATCCTCCGCCTTGGTCACCAAAAAGTTGTGTTTCGTCACGGGCAGCGTGATGCCGGTAATGTCCACCTCCTGAAATGCGTCGGTGCCCAGCACTTTGCTCGACACGTTGCCCGTGATGCACACGATGGGAATCGAATCCAGCATGGCGGTGGCGATGCCGGTGACCAAATTGGTCGCGCCCGGCCCGCTGGTGGCGATGGCAACACCCACGCCGCCCGAGGCGCGCGCGTAGCCGTCGGCCATGTGCGCTGCGCCCTGCTCATGACGCACCAGCACGTGCCGGATGGGAAACTTGCGCAGCGCGTCGTAAGCCGGCAGAATGGCGCCGCCCGGATAGCCGAAGACATCCCTCACACCCTCGCCCGCCAGCGTGGCCCAAAGAATCTCCGAGCCAGTGAGGCGCGTCGGTGTGGTCAGGTGCGCGTTCGAGTCCAATGCGTTTGCAGCCGGCGCATTTGCACTCGGCGCAGCCGCGTTTCCATTCGATGCGTTCGCGTTCGCTTTTCCCTTGTGTCCCATCACCAACTCCTTGAGCACAGATGCTGCCTGCTTTTCCTGCTCCCTATTTCCTACTCCCTATTCCCTGTTTTTACGTCGTTGCCCCTTCCGATGCCGAACTTACGCGATCCACGTACTTGCGGAAGACGCCTTTGGGCCAGCGCAGCGCCGGCGGCTTGAAGTTCCTGAGCCGCGCCGCTATCTCTTCTTTGCTGATCTCGACGTCGAGCGTCCGCTTCGCAACGTCAAAATGAATGATGTCGCCCTCGCGCACGGCCGCAATCGGCCCGCCGACAAACGCTTCAGGCGCCACATGGCCCGCGGTGAATCCGCGCGTTGCGCCGCTGAATCGCCCATCGGTGAGCAGCGCTACCTGCGCGCTTAACTCCGCATTCGAGCTGATGGCCGCGGTCACCTGCAGCATTTCGCGCATGCCCGGTCCGCCCTTCGGCCCCTCGTAGCGAATCACCACTACGTCGCCCGGCTTGATGCCGCCCGCCTGGACAACTTTGAAACAATCCTCTTCACTATCAAACACGCGCGCCGGCCCGCGATGTTCGTACTTGCCCGCCGCCGCAATCTTCATCACGCATCCTTCCGGCGCGAGGTTCCCTTTCAAAATCACCAACCCGCCATTCGGCTTGATGGGCTTCTCGAAGGTAGCTATCACGTCCTGCCCGGGAGTCTCTTTGGCCAGCGCCGCCTCTTCGGCCAGCGTTTTGCCGCTCACGGTCAACGCCGATCCGTCTGCGAATCCCGCCTCGATCATGCGCTTGGCCAGCAGCCGCGAGCCGCCCGCAGCCTGGTAGTGCGAGGCCATGTACTTGCCCGCCGGAGTCAGGTCGCAAATGTAGGGAGTGCGCTTGGAGATGGCGTCGAAGTCGTCGATCGAGAGCCTGATGCCCAACTCGCGCGCGATGGCCAGCAGATGCAGCACCGCGTTGGTCGATCCGCCGCTTGCGGCCACGCTGGCAATGGTATTTTCGATGGATTTGCGGGTGATGATCTGGGAGGGTCGGAGATTGGCGCGTACAGCGTCCATTAAAATCCGTCCGGCCTCGCGCGTGGCTTCCAGCTTGTTGGGGGCGGTAGCAGGAACGCCCGAAAGCTCGATGGGCGAGATGCCGAGAATTTCGCCGCTCATGGCCATGGTGTTGGCCGTGAACTGGCCGCCGCATGCGCCTGCGCCGGGACAGGCGTTGGCTTCTAGGGCTTCCAACTGGGCATCGTCGATGCGCCCCGCAGCGTACGCGCCGATGCCTTCGAAGACATTTTGAATCGAGATATCAATTTTCTTACCATCGGGGCCGTCCAGCTTGCCTGGCGCGATCGATCCGCCGTAGAGCATCATGCCGGGAATATCGAGGCGGCACAACGCCATAATGATGCCCGGCATGTTTTTGTCGCAGCCGCCAATGCCGACCAGCCCGTCGAAGAGATTGCCGCGCGCGACCAGCTCGATGGAGTCGGCGATCACCTCGCGGCTCACCAGCGACGCCTTCATGCCCTGCGTGCCCATGGTGAGGCCGTCGTGGATGGTGATGGTATTGAACTCCATCGGCGTGCCGCCCGCCTCGCGAATGCCCTCCTTCAGCGCTTCCGCGATTCCGCGCAGGTGCACGTTGCAGGTGCCGATCTCCGTCCACGTATTCGCCACGCCGATAATCGGCTTGTGCAGATCTTCTTTCTTGAATCCTGCCCCGCGAAAATACGACCGCGCCGCCGCGCGGCTCGGGCCCTCGGTCAGCGGAATGCTTTGTCGTTTGCCTTCGATGGTCATGTGCTCTCTTCGGTCGCCAGAGCCAGTAGCTTGTGGCCAGTAGCTCGTAGCTGATTCGTGCTGTCCTTAACAGTTTCTCAACAAAACGGCGATGGTCTTAAAATCTCGTCTTTAACCCGCGCATCTCGTACTAGCGTGATGAGGTAAGAGCTACGGGCTACCGGCTACAAGTTGCCGGCTTCGTCACTTCGCTTTCAACCAGCCAGCCTCGTCGTGCTTCGCTTCAAACGTGTCCAGCGCCGCGGCGTGCCGTAGCGTGAGGCCGATATCGTCGAGCCCTTCAAGCAGGCAGAACTTGCGGAAGGGATCGATCTCAAACTTCGCGCTGAATCCGCTCCCATCGGTCACCGTCTGCGCTTCGAGCGAAACGGTGAGCTGATAATTCGGAATCTGCTGCGCGTTTTTGAGCAGCGTGTCGACCTCGGCCTCGCTCAGCCGCGCCAGTACGATCCCATTCTTGCCTGCATTCGAGAAAAAGATATCGGCGAAGGTCGGTGCGATCACCACGCGAAACCCATAGTCGCTCAGCGCCCACGCAGCGTGCTCGCGGCTCGACCCGCAGCCGAAGTTCTTGCCCGCGATCAGAATCTTCGCGCCCTTGTAACGCGAGTCGTTGAGGACGAAGCCGGGAATCGGCTGGCCGTCGGGCGTCTGCCGCCAGTCGAAGAATAGAAAATCGCCGTAGCCGGTGCGCTCGATGCGCTTCAAAAACTGCTTGGGAATGATCTGGTCGGTATCGACGTTGGCGCGGTCGAGCGGAGCAGCCAGCGCAGTCAATGTGCGAAAGGGTTCCATCAGTTCTTTACCTCCCAGCCGCGGATGTCCACAAAGTGGCCTGCGATCGCGGCCGCCGCGGCCATCTCCGGCGAGACCAGGTGCGTGCGTCCGCCGCGGCCCTGCCGCCCCTCGAAGTTGCGGTTGCTGGTCGAAGCGCAACGCTCGCCCGGCGACAGAATGTCGGGGTTCATGCCCAGGCACATCGAGCAGCCCGGCTCGCGCCAGTCAAAACCGGCCTCGCGGAAGATGCGGTCCAGGCCTTCCTTCTCCGCCTGCGCCTTCACCTGCTGCGAGCCGGGAACCACCATCGCGCTCACGTGCGTGGAGACTTTATGGCCCGCGGCAATCTTCGCTGCCGCACGCAGGTCTTCGATGCGCCCATTCGTGCACGAGCCGATGAAGACGCGGTCGATTGCGATCTCCTCGAACGGCGTTCCAGCCTTCAGATCCATATATTCGAGTGCCCGCTCAAACGATTTGCGGTCGATCTCGCTTGTTGCGTTTGCCGGGTCGGGCACTTTGGCCACGACAGGCGCCACCATGCCGGGACTCGTCCCCCAGCTTACGTACGGCGCCAGCGTGGCCGCGTCAATCACCAGCTCGCGATCGAACTTCGCGCCGGGATCGGAGGGCAGCTTCTTCCATTCGTCCACGGCTTTGTCCCAGTCGGCGCCCTTCGGCGAAAACTGGCGGCCCTTCAGATAAGCAAACGTCGTCTCGTCAGGCGCGATCATGCCCGCGCGCGCGCCCGCTTCGATGCTCATGTTGCAGATGGTCATGCGGCCTTCCATCGAGAGCGAGCGAATCACCGAGCCTGCGTATTCGATCACGCATCCCGTCGCGCCGTCGGTGCCGATCTTTCCGATGATGGCCAGGATCACGTCCTTGGCCGTCACGCCCAGCGGCAGCTTTCCCTCGACCGCGATGCGGAAGGTCTTCGGCTTCGACTGCGGCAGCGTCTGCGTGGCCAGCACGTGCTCCACCTCGCTGGTGCCGATGCCAAAAGCTAATGCCCCGAACGCGCCGTGCGTGGAGGTGTGCGAGTCGCCGCACACAATCGTCATGCCCGGCTTAGTCAGCCCCAACTCCGGCCCGATCACGTGGACAATGCCCTGCTCGCGCGAGTTCACGTCGTAGAGCTCGATGCCGAAATCCGCGCAGTTCTTGCGCAGCGTGGCGATCTGCCTGGCCGAGATCGGGTCCAAAAT
>Ga0326728_10022616_pt1 | contig 11640 bp, 10 predicted proteins | sample MB3enrmetagenome_FD_207602 | JGI IMG/M metagenome (GOLD analysis project Ga0326728, IMG submission 207602) | Lab enriched peat soil microbial communities from McLean, Ithaca, NY, United States - MB31MN | ecosystem: Environmental > Terrestrial > Soil > Wetlands > Peat | place: USA: New York... | reverse complement strand
CCTCCGCCTGTATCGGCTGCTCTTCCACTTCTTTTTGTTTTGTCTCAACAGGTCTGGATTCTCGTTGAGGAGGAATGGGCGCTACAGGAGGCCGGGGCATTACCGTTTTTGGCCCAACAGGTTTAGATTCTCCCCGTTGAGGAGGAATATTATTTGCAGAAGTTCTCGCAAGAGGTACACCCTGAATAGGGACATAATTTGTAGAAGGTTTTGCCAATGGCACTGTTTTGGGGGGAACAGGTCTATCTTCATCCCACTGAGGGGGAATAGACGCCGCAGGAGGCTGCCCCGGCATATCCATTCTTGGTGGAACAGGTCTTGTTTCCCGTTGAGGAGGAATAGACGCCGCGGAAGGCGGTTGCCCCGGCATATCCATTCCCGGTGGAAAAGGTCTGGCTCTCCGTTGATGAGGAATAGGCGCTATCGAAGGTTGCTCCTGCATTTCGATTCCAGATTGAACAGGTCTATCTTCTTCCCATTGAGAAGGAATAGATTCTGCAGGAGGTTGCTCCTGCATTTCGATTCCCGGTTGAACAGGTCTGGCTTCTTCCCATTGAGAAGGAATAGATTCTGCAAAGGGTTGTTCCTGCATTTCGATTCCCGATTCAACAGGTCTGGCTTCTTCCCACTGAGGGGGAATAGATTCTGCAGAAGGTTGTTCCTGCATTTCGATTCCAGATTGAACAGGTCTGGCTTCTTCCCGTAGAGGGGGAATAGGGCGTGCAGGAGGTTGTCCCGACATATCCATTCTCGGTCGAAGGGGTCTGGCTTCTTCCCGTTGAGGAGGAATAGGGCGCGCAGAAGGCTGCCCCGGCATATCCATTCTCGGTCGAAGGGGTCTGGCTTCTTCCCATTGAGGAGGAACAGGCGCCGAAGGAGCTTCTGTTTTAGGAGCCTCTTTCTTTGGAACTGAAACTCTGGGTGTTTTTTCAGTTTCCGGTTCTTCAATGCTTTCGCCGGATGGCTCTGCCTCTGGACGGGTCTGGACTTTTGGTTTTTTCACAGAGGTTTTACTTAATTTTTTAAAGCGATCGGCGATTTGCACTGCAATTTCACCGGATATGGATTCAAATTCGTTAGTTTCGCCTGCTTTTATACAAAGTTTGCATATCTTATTAATCAGGCGGGGTATGCCGTGTTCGGAAAATTCCCAGATTACAGGAATGGCGTCATCGTCAAATATTTTTCTTTCAGTGCCGGCAATCTTGAGTCTTGCTTCAATATAAGTTTTAACAGCTTCCTCTGAGGGCAGTTTTTCTAAATGACCATAAGTTCCAATCCGTTGAAATAAATTAGCCCGTTTAGGATGTTCTAATGTCTGCGCAAATTCCATCTGGCCGACAAGAAGCAAAGTAAAAAGATTACGATCGTCATCCTGCATATTGGTTAAAAGTCGTAAATCATCTAAATTAGTGGGAGATAAGACATTGGCTTCATCAATAACAATTACAATTTTTTTGCCCTGGTCTGCTGTTTCAAAAAGAAGACGATTAAACTTTTCCTGCAAATCGACCTTATTTTTTATTTCACATTGCTTACCTGTTATCTGTCCGATAATTTCTTTTAACAATTGTACGAAAGAAAGAGCGGGATTGGTAATTAAAGCGACTTTGTATCTTTCCGGCTCCAATGAATCAATGATTACTCGCAGGGAAAGAGTTTTACCTAAACCAACTTCGCCAACAATGACGGTGAGACATTCATTGCCCTCTTTAATGGCATAAATTGTTTCAGCAATAACATTTTCCATGGATTCATGGCAGTCCACATACATTGAAGCATCAGGAACATTGTCGAAAGGTGGCTTAGTTAAATTCCAATAATCGCTATACATCTTTCTTCTCCTAATAAACCATTACAAAATATATAAAGTTTATCCTTCAGTATTAAATAATAAAACAAATTTAATGTTCATTGTTGAGTTGAGCGAACTGAGCATCATTACTCAAATATTCCAGTATATCTTCCAGTAAAAAGCGTCTCATTCTTCCCAGTTTGTAACTATTAATCTTCTTCTCATGGACAAGTTTTTGCAAAAAGCTGCGGCTGACCTGGAGCATCTGACAAACTTGATTGGGAGCCAGCATTCTTAAAAGCAAGGAATCATTAAAACGAAAATTAATAGCAAGTTGTCCATCAGCATTAAGTTTTATATCAAATGACGGATCATTTTTTGTTCCGCTCAACAGTTCTTTTATATATTCTGATTGTTGTAAAAGCGCGGATTGTTCTTTTGTCATGATGATGGAAATAACAGAGGAGGAATTGTCGATGAATTCTTCTACTATTTTTTTATCTGGAAATTCATTTTGATTCTGCATGTCGACGCTGCTGACAAATTCTTCCGCCGTTTTTTTATCCGGAAATTCGCTTTGGTTCTCCATAGCGAAGCTTCTTACAAATTCCTCTACTATTTTCTTATCTGGAGATTCGCTTTGGTTCTGCTTGTCAATGCTGCTGAGATATTCCTCTTCTATCTTTTTATCAGGTATTTTATCAGGGAATTCGATGCGATTATCTATGGCGATGCTGCTGACAACGGCTTTGGTTGAAATAATATCACTTTTTTCCGGTTGTGGAAGTTTAACTTCCGGTTGGGCGTATTGTTGACGCCTTCTTACAATGCAGATCTTTTCCATAGTACTCCTGATAATCTTTGTTAAACAAAAAACAATTATTGTTGGAGAAACTTGATAATAAAAAAAGTCTTTCCAGTAAAAAACCTAATTTCAGCCATTAACGCAAGGCTGCAAAATTTGATTTTAATATGTATCTATGTAGCTTATTTAGTAAGTAAAATCAAGATAATATTTTGCTTAGCAGACGTTAAAACCCCTGCTGCATGGGAGGGGAAAGTTATTCGGAAATTTGAAGCAGGAAGTCCATATGCCCATTCACTTTTAAAAATTAACTTTTTTGGCATCGTCGTCGGCCCTCAAGAATGTATTGAATATAAAAACGTCCGCGAAGGAAACACAATGTAAATAAATCATTTCCTTACCGGAACATAGTACCGCGAAGGCGGCAGAGACTAATGGAAAAGGCATTACTTGATAAGAAGACTTCTTTCCCCAAGACGTATTGTGTAAAATATGGCCAAAAGACAAAGAAAAAAAGCAAGACCAAAAGAGCAGATTATCCATGCCATCGGAATCAATGAAAGACTCTGTCCGCGCAATTGGGCCATAAAGATGTAATACACTGGTCCGGCTTCCAGAATTATAACCACAGCTATCAAACTGAAACTGAGAATCATGAAAAGCAATCCGCCAAAACCGGTTACAACCTGCACCGGATTTTCCGATTTAAAATCTGCGTAGATGGCTCCCAATCCGGTGGCCATGCCAACCACGGCAGGAACGAGACAAAAGATTGTTATGGTTGATAGAACCATCATGAAAGGAGAAACCTGCAGAAATAAATTGGAAAAGATAACCAGAATTTCTGCTAAAATCACCAGAGGTATGTAATATAAAAAAAATTTAATCCACAGGAATTTTTTTGTCAATACCGGTGCCGCCTGAACAATCCAGAAGGCTTCGCCTTCCATGCTTACTGCCGGGAAAACAAAACGGGCGGATACAGCCGAGAGCACGGAAGCCGCCAGTCCTATATTTAAGAAAGAAAATATATTTTGCAGATAAATAGTTTTAATTGGCAAATTGTTCAGAGGCAAAACAGAAAAATTGTAGAGATAAATTGTGACCAGTGCGGCCATTAAAAATAATTGCGGCCATTGTGATGAATCTCTGAAAAAAGTCCGGATTTCCTTGACGGCAAAAGCCCTCGATTCGCGCGGAAGAAAATTTAATAAACTTTCCCAATTAGAGCCCTTATATTTCAGCGGAGCAAAGAGGCGCCTGGGAGTTGTTTGTGATTTAGAAAAACCTGTAAAGTATGCGATCTTAGCGGTAATATTATTGATAAAAATAAGCATGAAAGCAAAAGTTCCGGTAAGCGCTAAATTGAACAGGCATGTTTTTGTTTCGTTATCGAGAGCGGCTTTAATGGTATCGGTAATCCATGTTGTGGGCAGAAGCGGCGAGTTTGGTGTTTGCATGGAATTTAAATAAAGAACAACGGAAGCAAAACTGTCAGGATTAACTAATTGCTCCGGTCGCGTTAAACGCAAAATAAAAATAAGAATCATTACCATAATAACGCCCAGAAGAATAAGAATTGTTCTGATTCGTCCGGCAGGAAGTATTATAGCGCCAAATAAAACTAAAATGCCGCCGAGCGCTGAAGCCATGAGGCACATGAAAATTATCGCCATTAAAAAAGTCACGTAATAAATGATGGTTGCTTTGTATATTAATCCATAAGATAAAAATATCGGAAGACTGAAGGCGACAATCATCCAGGAACTGTCAAAGGCGCTCATAACCCATTTTGAGAGAAATATATCTTCTGAGGAAACCGGCAACGAATGCAGAAACGGTAAATCATAGCTCAAATACAAATGAGAAAGACAATTAATGATGTTGCTGAAAAGAAAAAGCGTAAAGAAGGTCATGATGATCATGGACAAAAGTTTCATGGCCAGTATGTTTCCGAAATCCTGCACACTTTGAAAATATAACAATACACGATAAAAAATAATAAATGTGCCTATCCAGAAAACAATGCCAAGCGCGCTGTACATAAAAATGCGCGCCCAGTTATTTTTTTTATTCCCCTGCCTCAAGCTGTTGATGCCGGAGCGTATGCGCGGCCTTAATAAAGAAAAAATAGTATTCATATAAAAGTATTCTCTTTAATGATAGTCAAAAATACTTCTTCGAGCCTGGCCTCGCCGAGTTTCGCGATACGCTTTAATTCATCAAGGGTGCCTTGGGCCAACAGAGTTCCTTTGTGAATTAATCCTATTCGATGGCATAGATCCTCCGCTATGCTTAAAGTGTGCGTGGAAATAAAAATAGTCGTTTGATTGGCGGCCAGTTCTTTTAAAATATCCTTAACCATATGCACGGCCTCCGGATCAAGGCCGACCATTGGCTCATCAACGATCAATATCCTGGGATCATGTAATAGCGCGGAGGCGATGATCAGCCTTTGCTTCATGCCGTGAGAGTAAGCTTCAATCAGTTCATCAGCCCAGTTCCAGAGAGCGAATTGTTGAAGAAGTTCTTTGGATTTTTGCGGAATTATTTCGCGCTTAACATCGTATAAATCAGCAGAAAAACGCATAAACTCCATCCCTGTGAGTTTCTCGTAAAGAAAAGGCCTATCCGGAACAAAGCCGATCATTTTTTTCCCTTCGACGGGGTTTTGGGCCATATCAAATCCACCGATTATAATCTTACCGGAAGTGGGAGCAAGGATACCTCCCATCAGACGGATCGTTGTAGTTTTGCCGGCTCCGTTGGGGCCAATAAAACCATATATTTCACCGCCGGCGACATCTAAACTGAGTTTGTTTACCGCCAGGGTAGTGCCGTAATCCTTGGTTACTTCCTGAAGTTTAATCATTTTATTTGCTCTAATACCTCCAGTTTAATTTTACCTATGGCGCTAATTAAATTGAGTTGCTCTTTGCCATTGCCGCGGACAAGCATGATGTGGGTCACATCAGCCGGAAACTGATTGAAAACAGCATCGGCAGTAATCCATTTACCCAGATAAAGCACGCACCACTCGTGGTAATAAAACCGGCCCCGCAAATAGACCAATCCCGCTTCTATTTGCGCCGGTATTCCGGCAGCCCGCAATAAAGAAACTGTAAGCACCGAGTGCTCTTTACACGCGCCGGCTTTATTTTTCAGAACCTCCAGTGCGTTGGGCACGGACAACACCGGTTTTTTCTCAATATTGCGGTAAACCCAATCGATAATTTTTCTTGCTCTTTGCTCGTCAGAATCAGTTTGCTTGATAATGTTATTCACTTGTCTCTTAATCTGCGGAGCATCGGATTGTATAAGCGCTTCAGGTTTTAAAAAGATCGCAATATTTTCGGGGAAATTATGATTTAACGTTGAAGATAATGGCAATTGTTCCCTGGTGATGGTTAGAATATTGTTGTGAAAACTTTGTCTTTCATCATTTAGAGATAAAGTGTTGCCGATTCCGCTGATTTTGATTTTAATTGCGCGCAGCCCTTCAGGTTCAGTAATTTCAACATTGGATGGTATGGAGGAAATTTGCGTAAAATCGACGCTGGCTCCTGAAGCTATTCCTTCCATGGCTTTTTGCCGGGTAACCTTTTCCATAGAGATGCCCAGAATACCTGTTTCCTTCACAACATCTCCTTCTTTATTCAGCCATGCGCAGTTTTTGGCACCCATGAAATCGGCGCAATATTTTTTTGTCAGAATTCGTTTCCCCATTATGGTAATAATTTCATCGGCATTTCTGGTAACTTTTATCGCGCGGATTGAAAGCGTTGAGGGATCGAAAATACTGAAACTGCGGGTTGAATCTTTTTCCAAACCATTGTGAAATGCGGTCTCATAAATGTTACCGCTGATATGAGGGATATCTGTTAACGGGATTTCGCTTTTTTCTTGCGTTTCGGACGAACCGGTGAACAAAATCAGCTTATTTTTAATGACATGGCCGTGAGCATTAAATTGAAAAATACCGGAATTCAAATTAAAATTAAATGAAGAAAGTGTCATATCCGGGTTCAAATCGCCATCTGTCGAAATATTGAGGTCCTGAGTTACTCCCATTATATTTATTTGCATAAAAACAGACTCAATAAAATGAAACTTTTTATTCACACTGGTAAAAGTCCGGTGAATTAATCCGATCTTGTTATTGTTTTGGTATATATTCATCCATGTGTCTTGCGGCTGCTGTGATTTTGAAATTTGTAGAGTTGCGACTGGTTCCGTTTTTTTCTGAAAAAAATCAAGACGGATTAATAACAACAAAAAAAAGGCAATCGTGATTAAAATGCCCCAGACTATGTTCCATTTTATTTTTTGCGTATGTTGCATATGAAGATGAACCGAAGAAAATTCAGTAATTAAATTACTTCTGATTATACAGGATATATGCTGGGTATGCAATAACAAACAAATACTTATTCTGACTTGTTTTTGTATAAAAATTAAAGATTTATTGACAATCGCACTCAATTGATATATCAGAAAAAGTCATTTAATGATTAAGCCGTATGAAGCAGACGGCTTATATTTTTTTACCGTTTCAGTATCATATAAAATGCAAATATGTATTAAGAAAAGATAAATGCTTTATGAAACGTGATAATATTATTGCTCCTGAAGGTTATCCTTTTATCGTTGTTTCCCTTGTCGTCACGGTTTTTATCGCTTTGTTGGGCGGGAACCGGTGGTTGATCATCCTATTTACTCTTCTGTCATTTTTTATTATCTGGTTTTTCCGTAATCCGGAAAGATCTTTTCAAGACCGGGAAAAAGCCCTGATTTCTCCGGCCGATGGTAAGGTAATCAAAATTGAAAATGTCGAAGTGGATGGATCAATTTCCGGAAGATTTAAAAAAATAAGTATTTTTATGAATGTCTTTAATGTTCATGTCAATCGAGCTCCCTATGCGGGGAAAATTGAAACGATTAATTACCACGAAGGTAAATTTTTTTCCGCCAATTTAGATAAGGCTTCAAAAGAGAATGAACGCAATGAAGTTATGATTCGTACTGAAGATGGACGCACTATTTGGACGGTGCAGATTGCCGGACTGGTCGCCCGGCGTATTGTTTGTTGGGTAAACCCGGGGGTGAACATTAAAAAAGGCGAACGATTTGGCTTGATTCGCTTTGGGTCGCGAGTGGATGTTTATTTGCCTGAAGATTCCGATATCTCAGTTAAGTTGAAAGACAAAGTTAAAGCGGGTCAGACAATTTTAGGATATTTATCATGAATATGGAAAATTCTCCTCAAAGGATGCGTATTAAAAAAGGAATCTATGTGTTGCCGAATTTGTTCACTTCGGCCAGCTTATTTTGCGGATTCTATTCCATGATCGCTTCAATTAAAGAAAATTTTGTTTCCGCGGCGATAGCTATTCTTGTATCAGGTATTTTTGATGGATTGGATGGCCGTGTTGCCCGTTGGACAAATACAACCAGTAAATTTGGCGCCGAATATGATTCTCTTGCCGATGTTATAGCTTTCGGTATTGCTCCTTCGCTTTTGGCATATAACTGGTCTTTGTCTATTTACGGGAAGTTGGGCTGGATAGTATCTTTTTTGTTTGTCCTTTGCGGCGCGTTAAGATTAGCCAGATACAACATCCAGATAGGTATAATTGAAAGTAATGTATTTAATGGTCTGCCTATTCCAGCAGCGGCTGCAGTTGTGGCGATGACAGTAATATTTTTCGATTATTTCGGTGTGGAAGGGAAGATCTATAATATTCTAATCCTGGTTTCTGTCTTCTGTTTATCTTTCCTGATGGTCAGCAGTGTCAAATATTACAGTTTTAAAGATATGACACTTCTTAAGCGTAAACCGTTTACAATATTCTTCTGGTTAATCGTTTTACTGATTATAATTGTTCATTGGCCGGAAATAATGGGTTTCGTGATTATCTTAGGTTATGCTATTTCCGGACCGATTTGGTGGGTAATAAGAATTGACCGGCAAAAATGGCAGGAAGCCAAGAGAAAGAAAAATGATATTAATAAGTAAAATAATTTTAACAGGATTAAGATTTTAATTTGTCTTGAAAAATTATGAGAATTATCGGAGGTAATGCCAAGGGAAGGAAGTTGCTTTTTCCTCCGGGATCGAAGGAACGGCCAACTTCGGATTTTTTACGAGAAGCTCTTTTTAATATATTAGGTCACTTGGAAGATAAAACATTTCTTGATCTTTTTGCCGGGTCGGGCAGCGTCGGTTTAGAAGCCGCCAGCCGAGGGGCGCAAGACGTTTATTTTGTGGAGAAAAACAAAAACCTTGTTGCGATTATCGAAAAAAATATTCAAACATGCTGTTTAGATAAAAACTTCAGTATAATTGCCAAAGATATTGAATTTGGTTTAGGCGATCTTTTTAAAAAAAAATGTAAAGTTGATATCATATTTGCCGATCCGCCTTATAACCGGAATCTGGTTGGAATAACGTTGAATCTCTTAAATAAATATCAAATTTTCAAAGAAGATGGTGTGGTTATAATTCAACATTCGATAAAAGAAAGTTTTACGGAGGCCATGGATAAAAATATTTATCTGACAGATCAGAGAAAATATGGCGATAATGCCTTAACTTTTTTAAAGATGGAGAATAAATGATGCAGGAAAATTTCGTTAAAAGAATAGCAATATACCCGGGATCATTTGATCCAATTACGAATGGTCATGTCGATATTATCAAAAGGGGTTTGAGAATGTTTGATGAAATCGTCATCCTTATCGCTTACAACCCCAACAAGGTTTATCTTTTTACAGTGGAAGAAAGAATGGAAATGATTCGCGAAATATTCAAGGATACTAAAAACGTCAGGGTAGATTGCTATTCAGGTCTGCTGGTTGATTATTTAAAAATTACCGGCGCCAATATAATATTACGTGGAATGAGAGCGCTATCTGATTTTGAATATGAATTTCAAATGGCGCTGATGAACCGTCGTCAAACAAAACAACTCGAAACCGTGTTTCTTATGAGCGGGTTCAAATGGTTTTATACGAGTTCCCAGTTAATAAAAGAAGTGGCAAGTCTGGGAGGAACGGTTAAAACTTTAGTGCCGGATAATGTTAATCAGAAATTAATAGAAAAATTTAATTCTAATAATATTAAGGGGTAGCTTTTGCGATAGTCATCGAGAGTAGTAAATAAAATTAATTCATTGGAAAATATGGCAAATACAGCTAAAGCAGACGCCTTTGAGAGTATGGGAAGAGAAGTCCGGTAATGGCACGATTAACGATGAAACTCACCGTCCATTGATTTTTCGTTCGAGATTTGGAATTTATCCAATCGCGGGGACAGGTCTTCCGGCAGATCAATTGTGTCTGCAATGTTGGCGGGGCAATTGAGTTTAACCTTGGCGTCACTTCCTCGTCGTTTAATAATATTTTAGTTGAAGATGAATTCAAATGTTGTAAATTCATTAGAGAGTTGGCGTTTGTGGAAAATTTATCTTTTATCGGGAGAAGAAAAACAAAAAAGATAAATCTTGGTATTGTACCAATAGGTGGGGGCTCTCCCATTGTTGTGCAATCGATGACAAATACGGATACGCGGAATGTGGAAGCCACCATAGCGCAAATCAACGCGCTTGCCAGAGCCGGTTGTGAAGTCATCCGCGTCGCTGTGCCTGATCAAGAAGCTGTGCAGGCGATTCCCGCCATAAAAAAGAAAATTAATATTCCGCTCGTTGCCGATATTCATTTCGATTACCGTCTGGCTATAAATGCCGTGAAACAGGGAGTTGCGGGAATCAGAATCAATCCCGGCAATATCGCCCCGGATAAAATCCGCGAAATTGTCAAGGTGGCCAAAGAGCGGGAAACAGTGGTTCGAATTGGCATTAATTCCGGCTCTCTGCAAAAAGATTTATTGACGAAATATGGGGGCCCGACGGCTGATGCCCTTGTCGAGAGCGCGTTGCAAAACATAGAGGTGGTGGAAGATCAGGACTTTGGCCTGATTAAATTGTCTCTTAAATCATCGGATGTCCCCACGATGATCGGTGCTTATCGCGCTATTTCGGCAAAAACCGATTATCCTTTACATCTGGGAGTGACGGAAGCCGGATCACTGGTTAATGCCGCAATTAAATCCGCGCTGGGAATAGGCACTCTTCTTTATGAAGGCATCGGCGACACAATCAGGGTGTCTGTTACGGGCGATCCTGTTTCGGAAATCCCCCTGGCTTATGGAATTTTGCGTGCGTTGAAAATCAGGAAGGTAGGACCCGAAATTGTTTCCTGTCCGACTTGCGGGCGATGTGAAATTGATCTTTTAAGCGTAACCGGCAAAATAGAAAAGGCTCTTGCAGGTAAAAAGGATTATTTGAAAATTGCTCTGATGGGCTGCGTGGTTAACGGTCCAGGTGAAGCGGCGGATGCCGATGTAGGTATTGCCGGAGGCAAGGGGCAGGGGATTCTTTTTAAAAAGGGAAAAGTTGTAAAAAAAGTTAACGAAAAAGACTTTGTGAAAGTTTTACTTAAAGAGATAAATATAATGATGGACGAAAGGAAAAAGATTTAATGCGTTATTCAGAAATGTTCTTACCGACGGGACGGGAAGTTCCTTCCGATGCCGAAGTAATAAGTCACCAGTTAATGATCAGGGCCGGTATGATCAGAAAATTGACCAGCGGCATATATTCATACTTGCCTCTGGGTTATCGCGTTATCCGCAAGCTGGAACAGATTATCCGGGAAGAAATGGATAAAGCCGGAGCGCAGGAAGTTCATCTGTCAATGGTTCAGCCTGCGGAGCTCTGGGAAGAATCGGGGCGATGGACGCATTACGGAAAGGAACTTTTGAGATTTCGTGATCGCCATGACCATGAATACTGTCTGGGACCGACCCATGAAGAGGTCATAACCAGTTTGGTCCGTAATGAAATAAAAACCTATCGTCAGTTGCCCCGCAATCTTTATCAAATTCAGACAAAGTTTCGCGATGAAGTTCGTCCGCGCTTTGGCGTGATGCGCTGCCGGGAATTTGGAATGAAAGACGCTTACAGTTTTGATGTTGATGAAG
>Ga0326728_10022615_pt1 | contig 11641 bp, 8 predicted proteins | sample MB3enrmetagenome_FD_207602 | JGI IMG/M metagenome (GOLD analysis project Ga0326728, IMG submission 207602) | Lab enriched peat soil microbial communities from McLean, Ithaca, NY, United States - MB31MN | ecosystem: Environmental > Terrestrial > Soil > Wetlands > Peat | place: USA: New York... | reverse complement strand
ATCGGGGTGGGCCCGGATTGGCGCGACCGCATGGAGGCTTGCCGCCGTTTCGCCTCCCTCGTCTGTCTCGACGTGGCGCACGGCCATCACCTGCGCGTCGCCGAGCTGCTCAAAGAGTACTTTCGGACCTATCGCGACTATCCCATCGTCATCGGGCAGATTGCTACCGCCGAAGCGGCGGGAATGTTCATCGAAGATATTCCGGAACAGTACCACCGCAGCGTGGCCTTCAAAGCTTCCATCGGCGGCGGAAGCCTGTGCACCACCCGCATCATGACGGGCTATGGCATCCCCACCTTGCAAGCCATCGCCGACATCAACCAGGCGCACGGCCACGCCATTTCCATCATCGGCGATGGCGGCATCAAGAATTCCGGCGATATCGTAAAGTCGCTCGCCGCCGGCGCCGACGCCGTGATGCTCGGCAATCTACTCGCCGGCACCGACGAGGCTCCGGGCAACATCATCAAGGCGAAGGACCTGCTCTACAAGGTGTATCGCGGTTCGGCGTCTTTCGGCGACAAGGCGCTGCGCGGCGAAGACACGCGCAACGTGGAGGGCGAAGAAGCGCTCGTGCCCTACAAGGGTTCGGTCGCCCGTGTCGTCTCCGGTTTGCTCGACGGCGTCCGCTCAGGCTTCTCCTACGGCGGCGCCACCAGCATTCACGAATTGCAGGCGCATGCCGAGTTCGTGGAGATCACCGCTCACGGTTTCGCCGAAAGCCTGGCGCACGGGAAGTGATGGGTGATAGGTGGGGCTGGCCGCCGGAAGGGGAACGTCAGCTTCGGGTCACTTTCCGGAAACGCCGTTTACCTACAGCGTCGGCCGTTAACGCGCCCTCACCGTACACGCGCGAAGCGTCAGCGCATTCACTTTCGTCCGGCATTGGCACGTCTCGCACACCCGGAACGGTCGCGCCTATCGAGCCAACTCAGGCACACTCGAAGCTGCGTCCGAACAGCTAACCGTGCCGTGCGGACGTTCGTCGATAAATTGCTTCTTGATTCGGCCGTCCGCTCAATCACAAGCGTGACACAACTTTGCGACGCGATTCCACGCGTCGGGAGCTCATCTGGGTAGTCCGCTCTGGCAAGAACCCATTTCTTAGAACCAGGAGCGCGTCGGCTGGGGAAATCCCTCCAACATCCACAGGCCCGCCTTGCGAGTGAAAACCGTGGTGGCGAAGCTCTTGCCGTCTCGCGAGAGGCTTCCCGCGAGCGTATACGCATTCGCGTCGCTGAAAACTATGTCTCGGGAATATTCAGCAATCTTGCGAATCTGCCCGCTGCGGACGTCGATGGCATCGAGTCGCGACCTCTCGGCGCGGGAGGACGCCACATAAAGCGTCGCCGCCTCGCGCGACCACACCAGGACCACGCGATCATACCAGGAGGCGACCGGACTGGGCAGGCTGCGCTTCTGCGCTTCGTCCGGTGACACAAGCATTACGGTCTCCGCGGCACCTCCGCAGGCGATCCAGCGCCCATCCGGCGACCAGACGGGAGCGGACCCACAGTGCGCTCCCGGAACGAGAACGAGAGGCTGGTGGCTCCCCACACGGGCAACCGCCAGGCTGTATACTCCTCCGACCGTCACCATATAGGCCAGCGAAGATCCGTCGGGCGACCATGATGGCCCCCCAAACGCCAGATTGCCGTCGGTGACCACCTCCGATGCCTTCCCTCCCGACACGGGAGACACCCATAGACGGCCGCTGCGTAAATATGCGACACGCGTTCCATCCGGCGACAGAGCGACGGACTCGAACTCCGCCGGTTTATCTTGGAAGTCGCTTTGCCGTACTAAAGGGCGCTCCCAACGGCCATCCGGACTTCGCAGCCAGATTTCCGAATCGCCGGTTCGGAGGGTGATGAACGCCATCTGGTCCCCGGCGGCAGACCAGGACGGCGACTTCTCAGCCCTCGCCGTGGCAATTAATGGGTGTGGCGGAGTGCCGTCAAGTGGAACCTCGACGATGTCTAAGTCTTCGATTCGCTCAGTGAAAACGATCTTCTTCCCGTCGGGCGAGACCGAGGGTGCGCCGACACTCCTGGTAGCCGATGCCGTAATCTGCCGGTGCTTGCCCGTGCGCGTATCGGCAAGATGTAAATCTCCGTCCGATAGGCAGATGTGCCGCGAATCCGCCATCCAGGAGAAATCAAAGGCGCCTGGGAAGTCCTTATCGAAAAGCCGGCGTGGATGTACATTCGACCCGTCAGGCCACGGTAGATCCCACGTTCCGCCCCCTTCATCGCTTGGCGAACGTGGTGTAGACAGAACGATCCGAGAGCCATCCGGAGAAAAGCGCAGAAAGTTGGGAATGTACGCCCCAGCGGAGCGGAAGGGCGCGGGTTGGTACTTCCTTGGAGGAGCGCCTGGAGGAGACGAGATGAACACGCCGCGATAGCGTTTGCCGCCCTCTACGTACACCTGCCAGAAAGCCAGCGTCTTGCCGTCGGGCGAAAGCGTGGCTGCCATTAGATGATCAGGGGCGTGAAAACTCAGCACCTCGCGCGGCTCCCCGCCCACTACGGCCACGCCTGCGAGAGCCGTATCCATTCCAGTCCTGACGATAAAGTAGACCTGCTCGCTGTCCTGGGAAAAGAAGGGTGCCGAATCGTAGACACCGGTGGCGAGCCTTGTCAGTTGGGTGGGCACGGGTGAGTCCAGATTCCGCACCATAACCTGATCAAAGCCATCGAAGTTCTTGAGATAAGCGATGCTTTTACCGTCCGGCGACCAGGAACTGTGGTCCTCCGGCTCGACGTCGGTGGCTACCGGCATGAACTTGTAGGAGGACAGATCCAAACCTCCGGGACGCGTAAGATACAAGGCCGCCGCTGCCACAGCCGATAGCGCGACGGAGGACACCAGAGCGGGAGCCAGGAATCGCCGTCTCCCCCGCGGGGCCGTATCAGGCGCGGTGGGCGCCAGTTCCTCCGGTTTCTCGATCGCGATCCGCGCCTCCCCGATATCCCGAAGGCGCGTCTTCGGATTGCGATCCAGGCACCGTTGCAGCGACCGCACCACCACCGAAGGAGTCTCCGCGGGCAATTCCTTCCACGGTGGATCGTCCCGCGCCACGGCCGCAAGCGTTTCCACCGTCGATTCGCGCGCGTACACCTGCCTCCCCGAGAGCATCTCGAACAAGAGCACGCCGAACGACCAGATGTCTGCCCGGCGATCCACGTGCTTTCCCGCCGCCTGCTCCGGCGCCATGTAAGCCGGCGTCCCCATTACGCCCCCCGTACCGGTGGCCGTCTCCACCGCCGACTCCTTCGAATCGACCGACTTCGCCAGTCCAAAATCGAGCACCTTCACCACGCCATCGTGCCGCAATTTCACATTGGCTGGCTTGAGATCGCGGTGCACGATCCCTGCCTCATGCGCGTATTCCAGAGCCTCCGCGATCTGCCGCGCCATCGCCAAAGCCTCCGGTACCGGAATCCGCCCTTTCGCCATCCGCTCCGCGAGGCTGAAGCCTTCCACCAGTTCCATAGCGATGGCACACTGGCCGCCTGACTCCTCCAGCCCGTAGATCACCGCGATGTTTGGATGATTGAGCGATGCGAGCACTCGCGCCTCCCGCTGGAATCGCGAACGCCAGGCAGGGTCTTCCGCAAACTCGCGCGCCACTACTTTCAGCGCCACTTCGCGATGCAGCTTGGTGTCGGCAGCGCGGAAGACCACTCCCATGCCACCCTCGCCGAGCTTGGATTCGACGCGATAATGGGAGAAGGTGTCGCCGGGGTTCAATTCGGGCGCTGTTGCGAGTGCCAAACCGGCGGGGCTCGGCCAACTGGGATCATCACTGGCGGCAAGAGCCGCTTCCACCTCAGCACGCAGGTCCCGGTCTCGACCGCACGCAGATTCCAGAAACCGTGCCCGTTCCGCTGCCGGAGTCTCCAGCGCCGCGGCGAAGATCTCCCGGATCTGAGACCATCGTTCCGGTGTCACGGGCGCGCTCCCGTACCCAATCGCGATTTCATCCAGCCTTTGGCCAGGGCCCAGTCCAGTTTGACGGTGCGCGTGGAGATTCCGACAGCCTCGGCCGTTTCTTCCACCGACAGGCCGCCAAAATAACGAAGCTCCACTACTCTGGCCTGGCGCGGATCGAGCCTTGCCAGTTGCGTCAGGGCCTGATCCACGGCCAGGATCTCATCCGTCCGATCGATGCTGTTGCCCTGCGGCAGGATTTCGTCGGCCAGGGTGACGCCGATGCCGCGCTTGGCCGCGCGGCGTTGACGAGCGTAGTTCAGCAGCACCCGACGCATCATTTGAGCAGCCACACCGAAGAAATGGGCGCGGTTCTGCCAGTCAGCGCGCTTCTGGTCCACCAAACGCATAAAAGCCTCATGCACCAAGGCAGTGGGCTGAAGGGTGTGCCCGGTCCGCTCTGCTTTCATCTGGCGCGCGGCGATGCGGCGCAGTTCCCGGTATACCAGAGGCATCAGCCGGTCGAGGGCGTCACTCTGGCCGAGCTTTACCTCCGCCAGCAGAGCAGTCACTTCGCCCGGGTTGTCTACCATTGTGCGATGTATTCGATTATGCCAGATTCTTTGCCCCCTTCTCCAGGTTTTGGTGCGTCGTGTTCGGGGGAACTTACGGTCGTGTTTCAAGAAAACCCCGATGTCCCGCAGCACTGCTGGGAGTGACCCCTCCGAATCAGAGACTATTCAATGAACACGGGGATTCCCAGATGGAACTCCCCGATAAGGAGAGAAGATGATGTCCAACAAGAAAAATTTGCTTGCGTTTGTCCAAATGAAAGTAACGTCTGTGGTTTGCCTTGCCGTTTGCGTGGCCGGGCTGAACTCGTTGGCAAGCGCGAAGGATCCCCTAACCATCAGTTTCGATGTTCCGGGCGCAGGCACCGGCGGCAACCAGGGAACCTGGGCCCAAAGCATCAACTCAGAGGGGCTGATTGCCGGCTATTTCGTCGATTCCAATAATGTGAATCACGGTTTCGTGCGCACCCTTCGCGGCGAAATCACCACCTTCGACGTCCCGGGCGCGGGCACTGCGGCCTACCAGGGCACCTATGCCTTCGGAAGCAATCCGGAGGGGCAGGTTGCGGGTTTCTACGCGGACGCGACCTGGGTGTACCACGGCTTCGTGCGCGATCCGGGAGGCAAGATCACGACGTTTGACGCTCCCGGCGCGGCCGGCACTTTTGCCGCCCAAATCAATCTCTTTGGTGCGGTCGCGGGCGACTTCTTCGACTCCACCTACGTGCAAAGAGCCTACATCCGTGCTCCTAACGGCCAAGTCACTACCTTCAGCGCCCCCGGCGCGGGCAGCGGCGCCGGTCAGGGCACATTCACGGGGTTCCTCGATTGCATCAACCTGGAGGGGCAGATGGTAGGATATACCGCGGACTCGAGTGGCGTGTATCACGGCTACGTGCGAGCTCCTTTTGGCAGCATCACTGACTTCGACGCGCCGGGCGCGAGCACTGCAGCCGGGCTGGGCACTTTTCCCGTAGGGATCGACCCGTTTGGAACGATTGCGGGTGTATTCTACGACGCCAGCAGCGTCATTCACGGCTTTGTGCGCGCCAACGGCGGCAAGATGGCTGTGGTAGATGTTCCGGGTGCGGGCACCGGCGCTTACCAGGGGACCTCCCCCCAGAGCATCAACTTGGTTGGCGGTCTTGTTGGTTTCTACACCGATGCCGGCGGCGTCAACCACGGCTTCCTGCGGGACCCCAGCGGCCACATTACGACCTTCGACGTTCCGGGCGCGGGCAGCGGCGCCGGTCAGGGCACCCTCCCCTCTAGCAGCGACCCTGTGGCAGGGACCACGGGATCCTACCTGGATGCCGGCGCGGCGGCCCACGGTTTCTTACGGGTGCCGTAATTCCACAATTGACGCGATCCAGGCGCGCCGGTTGTGAAACTCAGATGTGCGAAAAGAGCGGTACGCGTGGAAGTCTCCTCCCGGTCACTTGTGGAGGACGGGAGGCCTGCGGCTGAGTATCAATTCGTGTTCCACCAGATCGGCCGCCAACGCTGCGCGAAGGAGTTTCTGTCGTTCTATATCGAAAAGCTCCCGACCTCCCCAACGTTCACGGCGCTGGCCTAGCCGTCGCGAATTGCCGCAGTGTTGCCCCGAGACCGCCGATCGCGTCACCCTGCTCAATGGTGGCCGACGCGCAGAACGTCGCGTTTAGGGAGACTAATCTGTCGCTGAGCACCAATTATGACGCCGTCAAGTTTGCAGAGATCGGCATGCATCATTATGGGGCAGCGCGAACCGGTCCGGAGGAAAGTATGTCGAAACGGCAGGCGTTTTTGAATGAACGCATTGCATGTGTGGCAGCGACTGGGCTGCTTCTATACCTGGCCGCAAGTGCGCTGATGGCGCAAAACGGCGGCGGCGATTACCTGTTCCTGATCGCCGCCGGATTCCTGTGCGATTCTGGGGAGTCCACCGCCTGCCCGGCGGTAGTCCGGTCAGCCGATTACGCGACGTACGAGCTGAGTGGCGCTGGCACGTTCAACTCGCAAAGCAAGACGGTTACGGCGACGGGGACGTTCAGGCGAAAATCCCCTGACGGAAGTTCATTGGAAACCGGCATCTGGGTAGCCAATGACCTTGGCAGTTTTAACTCCTATGGGGCCGCGCCCGATTTACGGATGCGCGAGGCGCGCGTATTCGGCGGGGGACGGCTCGGCCCCAGGGGTATGTCCATGCTTTCGGGCCTGATGCCGGTGGGCGGTCTGGCTGTGTTTAGAGTCCGCCTCTTACCGATGTCGGGGCCGATGAGAACGGCGGTACTCGAAGTGAACTGCGCGCTTGGCAAAGCGCCTCTAGAGCGGCAGACAGAAGGAATAAGACTGAGGTTCGAGGGCGGCGGAGCCGAATACGATCAGGAAATCGGCGGGCACACTATGTTCCTCATGATGAGGCCCTAACCCAACCCGACTCCGCACGGCCTTGCAGCCGGGGCATTTTCCGGTAAGCTCCAATGAAGTGGGCTTCTCGCACATTTCCCCAAACCGTGTTCGAACAAGTGGGCCAATGGCCCTTCTCCGCCAAACGATCCCTAGATTAAGTTAGCGCCTATTGGACAGACCCCAGGTCCGCGCGACACGCCCTTGTCCCGCAGCCCTACGCCAGCCCCGCGCGCTTCCATAATTCGTCCACGCGCCGCTTCACCTCGGGCGACATTTCGATCACTCCCGGCCACGGCCTGGTAAACCCCTCGCCGGGCCATTTGCGCGTGGCGTCGATCCCCATCTTCGACCCGTAATTGACCATGCGGCTGGAATGATCGAGCGAGTCCACCGGCCCCATGACGAACTGAATATCGCGCTCGGGGTCGATATTATTGAGCGCCTTCCACGCCACTTCGCGCACGTTCTGCACGTCGACATCTTCGTCCACCACCACGATGCACTTGGAGAACATCGCCTGGCCGGTGCCCCAGATGGAATGCATCACCTTGCGCGCGTGCCCGGGATACGATTTGCGGATCGCCACCAGAATCAGATTGTGAAACACGCCCTCGGCGGGCATGGCGATGTCGCGCACTTCGGGCAATTGCAGGCGCATCAGCGGAAGGAAAATGCGCTCGATGGCCTTCCCCATGTAGTAGTCTTCCATGGGCGGCGGGCCGACGATGGTGGTGGCGTAGATCGGCTCTTGGCGCTGCGTCACGCAGGTGACGTGGAAGACCGGGTACTCGTCGGCCAGCGAATAGAAGCCGGTGTGATCGCCGAACGGCCCTTCGGTGCGCAGCTCGCCCAACTCGACGTAGCCTTCGAGCACGATCTCGGCCTGCGCCGGCACTTCCAGATCGCACGTCCGGCACTTCACCATTTCCACGGGACTCTGGCGCAGAAAACCGGCGATCATCATCTCGTCGAGGTCCGGCGGCAGTGGCAGAATGGCGGAGTACATGGTCGCCGGATCGGCGCCGATGGCCACTGCCACGTCCATGCGCCTGCGCCCGTGGTGCTCCATGCGGCGATAATGTTCGGCGCCCTGCTTGTGCGTCTGCCAGTGCATGCCGGTGGTGCGTTCGTCGAAGATTTGCATGCGGTACATACCGCAATTGCGCTTCCCGGTATCGGGATTCCTGGAAAAGACCATCGGCAGGGTGATGAATCGGCCGCCGTCTTCCGGCCAGCATTGCAGAATGGGGTAATCGAGGAGCGAAAAACGCTCCGTGCGCACCACTTCCTGGCACGGACCGCTGGAGACCACGCGCGGGAAAAACGCCCCTACTTCGGCCAGTTTCGGCAGCATTTTGAGCTTGCCGAGCAGGCTTTCGGGCATGCGCATTTCCAGGAACTCGACAATGCGCGCGGCGACCTCTTCCACCGACGCCACTTCCAGCGCGATTTCCATCTTGCGCGTGGAGGCGAAGGCGTTGATGAGCACCGGGACGCTATAGCCCTTGGGTTTCTCGAACAACAGCGCCGGGCCGCCGTTCTTGACGGCGCGGTCGGCGAATTCGGTGATCTCAAGGATGGGGTCGACCTCGACGCCAACGCGCTTCAGCTCACCTTTTTCTTCCAGCGCGCGAATGAAGTCGCGCAGATCGCGATAGGCCATAGGCTAATTGAGTATGGTACCAGCGATCGTGGGACATGCTTCAGCTTGTCCGATTATTCGAGGCCACCGCGACGTGAGCCCTCCGTCGGGTCGAGGCGAAACATATGGGCCGCCGATGAACGCCGATGAACGCCGATAAAAATGCCCGGGTTTTATCGGTGTTCATCGGCGTTCATCGGCGGCTAAACTTGCATTTTGTGAAGTTCGCCGGCGGGCGAATCCGCGGCGCACAGCAGCACTAGCGAGATCCACAGCAGGTCCGCGATCAGCAGATGGACGATCTGCATCCACACCGGGGCCTGCAACAGGAAATTCACCAGTCCGGCCATCAACTGCAGCCAGACCAGCACCACCACTTGCAGAGCCGCCGCTTTCGCGAGGCGCAGCCGGCCGACAGCATACATGGTGAGCCACGCGCCCACCGCGGCGGCGATCAGCGGATGCAGCCCGCGCAAACGCAGCAGCAGACTCGACGACGGATTGAAATCCTGCTTGAGCCCGGCGGCGAGCGTGGGGGCAGGGAAGAGCGTGTCGCCCAGCGCGGCGATCACGCCCGTGATGCTCAGCAGCATCACCGCAGCCAAACTCGCGGCCGCCATCCACGCCGCCTTGCCGCGCAGTTTGGGCGCGGGATGGCCCGAAGCGAACCACGCCGTGAGCGCGAAACAGGCCAGCAGCGAGAGCGTATTCACCAGGTGCGCCGATTCCGTATAGGCATCGGCATTCTGCGCCACGTGCTGGATCTTCACCAGCAGCGCGCCGATGAGTGCTTCCGTCACCAGGAACACGCCCGACATGGCGGCCGCCAGACGCACCGGGTGTGCGCGCGGAAAGGCGCGAAATGCCCACACCACCAGTAGCAGCACCAGTGGCGTATCCAGGCCCGTCATGGCGCGGTGCGTGAATTCGATCGTCTTGTGCGCGTTGGGCGAGACCAGCATCACCGTGCCGTCGCACAGCGGCCAATGATTGCCGCAGCCCGCGCCGGAGCCCGTGGCCCGCACGTACGCGCCCCACAGGACCACCGCCATGTTGTAAGCCAGCACGCCCCAGGCGAAGCGCGCGAAGGCGGGAGACTCACTCTTCGGCATCGACGCTTTCCGCGGGCTTGCGCTCCAGCAGCAGAACGTTATGTCCCTCGGGGTCGTGCATCACGGCCCAGCCGGGAGCGTTGTGGACGAAGCGGTCCGGTTCCATCGCCTCCTTGGCGGCGGCGAGATCCTCCACCTCGAAGAACAGCACCGCCTTGTCGCGCGACGGGTACTGTTCCGACCCCTTGCGCTCCAGGCAAACAAAGCCCGCGCCGCTGTCGAACCTGGCGTAGTGCCCGGGGTCTTCATCGGCGACGCTAAGGCCGAGGATTTCCCGATAGAAAGTGCGGGCCCGGTCGAGATCGTGGAAGTAGAGCTCCACGCTCGCAAATCGCGGCGGAGATCCGTTCATGCTGTTATCTTCGCACTTCCGTGGGACATGCTTCAGCTTGTCCAGTTCCTCATATCAATGAGTCTCCGAGAAGAGATTCTGTCGCGTGGCGCGCAGGTAGTCCAATTTCTGCTGCAGATGAGTGCCGTCGGGATCGGGATGAATCGCCCCGTTCTCGTCATCGCATTGGTCAGCCGTTTTACCGCTCAGGTAGCAGGCGCGCCAGCCGCTTTTTAACTGGAAAAAGTCGGACATGTTCTGCCGGTCGCCCGGCGTGACAAAAAGCGAGGGGACCAAAAGCGCCGGCAGCGCCCACGGCAACGCCTTGCGCCAGTTGGGTTGCCGAACGGTCAACGCCCAGAAATACAGGCTCAATATGGCAAGCTGCTTGTAAATCGCGTACCGCGACGAATGTGCTTCGTCCAATCCGATACACGTCCGCCCGATGGAGGTAGCCAGGCAGAAGAGGATCGCATAGCCGCTCAGCGTGGCGAGCACCGCGTAGAGAGCTCGGGGACCGAAGGACTTTCCGAGCACGTGCTTCCAACTCACGGCGGCGACACCCGCCACCGCGGCCATCGCCACCAACCCCGGAACGACCGCGCCGCCGATTCCCCGGAGACCGAACGGACTCGCGAACATCAGCCCGAAATACCGCAGGTAGTCCGTCAGCGGAGCGGCCAATATCGACGGGCAGCCCGAGGCATCCTGGTTGCGGTAATTCACAAAAAAGGATGCGAGCGAAACGATCGACAGCGCCAGGCACACCGACAGGTAGGGGCCGCGCTTCTCCCGGTACTTCGCCAGGAGCAGCGGAGGCGTCAGCAATCCCAGAAAAAACCCGAAGCCGGTATACAGAGTGACGAAGTTGAGCCCCGTAATCAGCGCATATTTGAACCGCTCATTGCGCCACGTCCATGCCAGGCAATAGAGAACCACCAGCAGCACCGGCAGAATTCCGTGCGCGAGATTGACGGTGTTCCAATCCGACTCCCACTGCGCGGGCGTGAAAAGCAGCATCGGAATCGTCACATCGGTCCACGTCAAAGCGCCGAATAACCGGTATTTGAGCAGCAGCATCGAGAGCCCGGCGACCACCACGATGCCGGTAACCAGAAACGCTTCCGTGCGGCTGTTCCACTGGAACCACGGTTCCACCAGAGCCGCCAGCAGGCCGCCCATTCCCTGGCGGTGCGGCCCGTGTTGGAAGCGGAAGATGCCCCACACGGAACGGTGTCCGAACAGCGAAGCGTCGTTGAAGTCCCACTGGTCCCAAAAGAAGATATTGACCGCGTATTGCGCCGCCAGGCGGAAGAGCCGCCATGCTAAGGCGGCGAATACCATCGCCACCAGCATCGGACCGCCCCGTGCGGAGATCTTCATCGAGAGTGAGCCCGTTGGCTAGAATAACAAACCGCTAATCGAGCCTCTTGGCTCGGCGGGGCGAGCTCCGCTCGCCTGACAAGCTAACTGAAGCATGTCCCACGAAAAGGCAAAACCCTAGCGAGCCTCTTGGCTTGGCGAGGCGCTGTCGGAAAACGCGCCGATCCCGTTGCGGATGTGGACAATTCCAACTATCCTGAGTGTTCCGCTATGCCCACCAAAACCCCTATCACGGTAGCCCACGGCGACGGTATCGGTCCCGAAATCATGAATG
>Ga0326728_10022614_pt1 | contig 11641 bp, 7 predicted proteins | sample MB3enrmetagenome_FD_207602 | JGI IMG/M metagenome (GOLD analysis project Ga0326728, IMG submission 207602) | Lab enriched peat soil microbial communities from McLean, Ithaca, NY, United States - MB31MN | ecosystem: Environmental > Terrestrial > Soil > Wetlands > Peat | place: USA: New York... | reverse complement strand
CGGTTGCCGCCTGGCCGGAAAAGAGCAGGATCTTGATGTGCGGGAGCAGCGCGCGAATGCGGATTGCCGCATCGATTCCGTTCAGGTCGGCCATGATGACATCGGAGATGAGCATGTCGGGCTCAAACGTGGGAGCCAGCTCGAGAGCGCCCTCGCCGGAATAAACGGCGCGGGCATCAAATCCGCTCTGATTCAGAATCATGACCAGGGTGTCGGCGATTACGCGTTCGTCGTCAACTACCAAAACTTTGGGTCTGTTTTTGGCTTCAGGCATACGCTCCCGGGTAACTCAATCGGGCCGGATTGGTTGGATAATCAACGCGGCGCGCCTTGACATGTATGGGGGAAGGCGCACTTTTCCGGCTAGACGTTCTCCCTAATGATACGCTCGGGCGCGGCGATCCTATCCAATTGCCCAGCTTCCGGCCAAGGAGATAGCCCTCGCGAATCCGGCATGCAGGCTGGGCCCGGGTGCGCAGGGCAGCTTTTCATCCGCGGACAATACGCTGACCATATACTGCAAAAAGAACGGCCGACCGCGACTTCGGCAGACGGCCCGACGCGGAGAACTACGCATGCAGGAAGCAGACCTCACGAACCAGACCCAGACTCAGACCGAGGCCCAGGTCCCGGTTCAGGGCCCGGCCCAGGGCGCGGCCGTTGACGCGATCATTCGTGCCGAAAAGGTTGAAAAATACTACGCGCAACCCAGCCAGAACCGCATTCAGGTGATCTCGGCTACCGACCTGAGCATCCTGCCGGGAGAGATTCTGGCCTTGCTCGGACCATCGGGCTCCGGCAAATCGACAATGCTGCGCATGCTGAGCGGACTTTCGACTCCCACCGCCGGACAGGTCTACTGGCACGAGAAGCCGATTGCCGATGCCGAAACCAATGTCTCAATCGTCTTCCAGAGCTTCGCTCTGTTTCCCTGGCTCACGGTGCAGGAGAACGTGGAAGCACCGCTGCAGGCGCGCGGCATGGACCCAGAAGTGCGCCGCGAACGAAGCATGAAGATGCTGGATACGGTTGGGTTGGACGGCTTTGAAGCGGCCTACCCTAAGGAATTATCGGGGGGCATGAAGCAGCGTGTGGGCTTTGCCCGCGCCCTGGTGGTGGAACCCGAAGTTCTGTTCATGGATGAGCCTTTCAGCGCGCTCGACGTGCTTACGGCAGAAAACCTGCGCAGCGAACTGCTGGAGTTGTGGGCCAAGAAGACGATGCCCACCAAGGCCGTCTTTCTGGTTACGCACAATATTGAAGAGGCGGTGTTGCTGGCCGATCGCATTGTGGTGCTGGGCCGCAACCCCGGCCATATCCGCACCGACTTCCGCGTCCAGCTTGCGCAGCCGCGAGATCGCAAGTCGGAGCCCTTTACGCAGCTGGTGGACTATATCTACAAAGTTCTCACCCGGCCGGACGTAGTGCCCGCGGAGGCTCCCGAGCAGCAAGCTGAAGTTCGCGTGCGCGACCAGCGCCAGATGCACTACCAGATGCTGCCCCACGCACGGCCGGGCGGCATGGCCGGCCTGTTGGAACTGCTGCTGGACAAGGGCGGCCGCGACGACATCTACCGCCTGGCCGAGGACCTGGCCTTCGAGATCGACGATCTGCTGCCCATTGTGGACGCGGCGCAACTGCTGGGATTCCTCAAGGTCGAAGAGGGCGACGCGGCCATCACCCCGAGCGGCACGGAATTTGCCAATTCAGAGATTTTGCGCCAGAAGGAACTGTTCCGCGCCGCGGCTCTGGAGAACGTGCTGCTGCTGCGCCAGATTCGGAGGGCTCTGGAAACCAAGAGCGATCACACGGTGCCGGAGGACTTCTTTCTGGACATGCTCGATGAGCAGTTCAGCGAGGAGGAGTGCCTTCACCAGATAGAGACCGCGGTTGCATGGGGCCGCTATGCGGAGCTGTTCGACTATGACGCCGGACGCCGCCGGTTTGTATTGCCCGATGCAGCCGAAGAGGACATTGCCGCGAGCGAGGACAGCAAGTGAAGACGCAGCAGCCGCTTGCGCGATCCCTGGTGACCGCCCGCACCTGGCCCATCTTCATGGACCTGGCGGTGGCTGCTGTTGCGCTGGCAATCTTCATGGCCATCGTGAGCACAGGCATCTACTGGCTGGGCAGACCCGTGCCTGTAGTCACTATTTCGAACTCGATCGGCGCGCTCCCGTTGTATGCGTTTTACTCCATTGTGCGGATGGGGATTGCATACGTACTGAGCCTGGTTTTTGCCATCAGCTACGGGTACATTGCGGCGTATAACCCGCGACTTGAGCCGTGGATGGTTGCGGTGCTCGACATTCTGCAGTCGATTCCGGTGTTGAGCTTTCTGCCGCCGGTGGTGCTGGCCATGGTGGCGCTGGTTCCCGGCCACCAGATGGGCATCGAGATGGGCGTCATCCTGCTGATCTTTACAGGCCAGGTGTGGAATCTGGCCTTCAGCTTTTATTCCTCGCTCAAGAGCATTCCCAGGGAGATGGTGGAGGCCACGCGGATCTACCGCTATTCCGCGTGGCAGCGCTTCTGGCAGTTGGAGATGCCGTACGCCGCGATCGGGCTGGTGTGGAACTCGATTGTCTCGGTGGCCGGGGGCTGGTTTGCCCTGATCTTCTGCGAGACCTTTACCATGGGCGATCGCAATTTCCAGTTGCCCGGATTGGGGAGCTTTATCCAGACGGCCACCTATGCCGGCGACGTCCGCGCGCTGCTGAGCGGGATCGCGGCGGTGGTCCTGATCGTGGTTGCGACCGACCAGCTTGTATGGAGGCCGCTGATCGCCTGGAGCGACAAATTCAAATTCGAGCAGGTCGAGTCGGCGGAACGCGTGACGTCGCCGATCCTGGAGCTGCTGCGCAGGTCGGACCTTTTCAGTTCGATTCCCGGGCGGATTTTTGCGCGGCTGGACGAGCCCATCTTCCGGCGCCTGGCGCGGAGCAGGGAATGCCGCGTTGTGCAGCCGCTGGACAAGGTTGAGCGCAAAGGTTCAGCAGGGCTTTGGGCGCTGGCCGTGGCGGCAATTGGAATTGCATGCTGGGGGGCCGCGCATGCTGTTTTCATGCTCAGTACAGTGACCTGGCCGGAGCTGCACCTGCTGCTGGAAGGCGCGGCAGCTACCTTTCTGCGCGTGAACGCATCGCTGCTCATCTCCGCCGCATGGACGATTCCCGTGGGCGTGGCCATCGGCCTGAACCCCAGGCTTGCACGGGTGGTGCAGCCGCTGGCGCAGGTGCTGGCCTCGGTCCCGGCCACGGCGTTCTTTCCCATCCTGCTGATCGGGCTGGTCAAGATCGGCGGCGGACTGGGCATCGGCTCCATTGCGCTCATGTTGCTGGGGACACAGTGGTACATCCTGTTCAACGTGATTGCGGGAGCCATGTCCATTCCTTCGGACCTGCGCGAGGTTTCAACGCTCTTCCGGTTCACGCGCTGGCAGAAGTGGACGAAGCTGATTCTTCCCGGCATCTTCCCGTATCTCATTACGGGGATGGTCACGGCTTCAGGCGGGGCCTGGAATGCGTCGGTGATGGCCGAGTACTCGCATGTGAAGGACCGGACCCTGGAGACGATCGGGCTAGGCGCGCAGATCGATGCAGCAACCGACAGCGGGCGGTTTCCCATCCTGCTGCTGGCTACGATCATGATTTCGCTGATGGTGGTGACGATGAACCGGCTGGTGTGGCGGCGGCTTTACCGGCTGGCGGAGACACGGTATAAGCTCGAAAGCTGAGGGGAAACAGAGGCTCCGATTGTGGTGCAGGCTGAGTGGCACAGTTGGGAATTGCGAGGAGTTCAGGAACAAATGCAGCTAGTTAGCCCCCGCTTGCGCGGGGTTAGCGAGTCAGCAAGTCAGCCCCGGCTTATGCGGGGTTAGTTGAGTGGCCCAGTTGGGAAGGCGGCTAGGAACTTTGGCACAAATGCAGGAAGTTAGCCCCCGCTTGCGCGGGGTCAGCGAGTCAGCAAGTCAGCCCCGGCTTATGCGGGGTTAGCAAGTTTTTTCCCGCGAGCTGTGAAGTCTTGCCATGAGACGAAACGGGCGCTTTCCGGCAAGGCGTGAGGGCGCGCCCTGAGAAAGCAAAAACTCTGATTCCGAGGAGGACGGGATGATTCGAGTGGGTGTGGTTGGTTTCGGGATGGGCGGGCGGGTTTTTCATGGACCGCTGATTTCCTCGGTCGAGGGGCTGGAGCTGGCAGCGGTGGTGGAGCGCAGCTCCAACAAGGCTGCGGAGCGCTATCCCGGCATCACTACGTACCGATCGGTCGAGGAGATGCTTGCGGACTCCTCGTTGGGGCTGTTTGTGGTGACCACGCCCAGCGGCACGCACTTTGAGATCACGCGGCAGCTTTTGGAAGCGGGAAAGAACGTGGTTGTGGACAAACCTATGTCGACCACTTCGGCCGAGGTTGCCCAGTTGATGGAGCTGGCCGCGGCCAAGAAGGTGCTGCTGGCTCCGTTTCATAACCGACGCTGGGACGGCGACTTCCAGACGATTCAGAAACTACTGGATGAGGGTTCGCTGGGGCGGCTGGTGTGGTTCGAGTCGCGCTTTGACCGGTGGCGGCCGGAGATGCCCAAGGACCGGCTTTGGAAAGAAAGTGCCGCGCAGGGCGGTGGTGTTTTGCTGGATCTGGGAGCGCACATCGGCGACCAGGTTCTGATGCTGTTCGGCAAGCCGGAGGCGGTGAGTGCCGATGTGGGGCGCGAGCGGGACGGACAGGGCGCCAACGACGCTTTCACGGTGCGCCTGCGGTATCCGGGCCTGACCGTCATTCTGGGCGCCAACAGCCTTTCACTTCCGGCGGGACCGCGCTTCCACCTGAGGGGCACGAAAGGCAACTACTGGAAGTCCGGCGTGGACCCGCAGGAGGCTGCGCTGACGAAGATTACGCGCATTGAAGGTCCGGGTTGGGGCCAGGAGGCCGCGGCGGCGTGGGGAACACTTCACGTGGGCATCGATGGAGGCACAGTTTCGAGGCCGGTTGAACCGGTTCGTGGCGACTATCGGCTCTACTACGCCGGGATTCGGGATGCGTTGCTGGGCAAGGGGCCGGCACCGGTGATCGCGCTGGATGCATGGCGAGTGGTGCGGTTGCTGGAGTGGGCGGCGGAGAGCTCGGAGAAGCGGCGCGAGGTGGTCTGCGACTGGAGCGAAGAGCCGAAGTGATCAGGTGCTTTACGGCTTAAGAGGTCGAGATCATCTCAGGCCTTGCTCTCCGGGTTCCTTTTCCACCAGCGGCACCCAGAAGCGGAAACGGGCTCCTTTGCCTGCGATGCTTGAGGCTTCGATCTCTCCGCCATGTGCGGCGAGGATGGCGCGGGTGATGGCGAGGCCCATTCCTGAGCCCTTGCCAGTGGCTCTCCTGTGCTTGCCGCGGTAGAACTTCTCAAAGACCAGAGGCAGGTCGAGGGCGTCGATGCCGGGGCCATCGTCCTGCACGCAGAACTCGAGGCGATCGCCGGTGCGCCGGCTGCTCAAGGTTATGTGACTTCCCGGTGGAGTATATGCGGCCGCGTTCTCGAGAAGGTGGCGCAGAACCCGGCCCAGCAGGTGGGGATCGAACCAGGCCGGCTCGTCCGCCTCTTCGGGCGCTTGCGGTGCGATAGAGACGCGGTGGGCGGCAAGGGCCTTACGCGCCTCCTCGACGGCCTGGTCAAGGAGTGCGCGGGGATGCTGCGGAGCCCGGTGCACCTGCACCACGTTGGCATCGATCTCGGCCATCTCGACGGCCTCTCCGATGAGCGAATCGAGTCGCGCGGCCTCTTCGTCGATGATGGCAACCATGTCCTGCCGGCCGGCTTCGTCGAGTCCGCCGGACTCAAGCAAGGTGGTAGCCGCGGCGCGGATGGAGGTGAGCGGGGTGCGCAGTTCGTGGGTGAGCGAGTCGATAAGCGCCGTGCGCAGCCGCTCACCCTCGCGGGCGGCTTCAGAGCGCGCCGAGGCTTCAAGGGCGAGGGAACGCGCAATGACGGTGGCCACCTGGGCGCTTACGGCCGTGGAGACTTCGCGGGAAAGCGTCTCTGGCCGCCACGCGATCGCCCCCACCGGGCGCATTCCCAGCATCAAGGGCCTGGCGGTGAGGCCGCCGGGAATGGCAAGCGTAGGATTGGAGCCCTGGGTCATGGCGCGGAGACTGGCCAGGATGCTCATGGGCAGCTCAGAGGTTGAGGCATGGAACTGGTCATGGTCGCAGACGTAGAGCACCACGCCATCGAGGGAGAAGATGCGATCGATGAGACGAGGCAGATCGCGGATGAGCCCTTCGGCGTCCTCGTAGAGCATGAGCTCCTGGCTTAATTCGTAGAGCCGCTCGACGTCTTCCTGCCTCCGCTGGGCCTGGCGGGCCTGTCGGCGAGCCATCTCCGCCACGCGGCTCACCAACAGGCTGCTGGCGACGAAGGTGAGCATGTCAACCCATTGTTGCGGGCCGGCCAGGCGAAGCGTGTGGTAGGGAAGCAGGAAGAAGAAATCGAAGGAGAGCGCGCAAAGGACCGCAATATATAGCGAGAGAGTGATACCGGCCTGGGTGGCGGACCAGACGACCAGGGCCAGAAAGACCATGCCCGCGGTGGTGGAGTTGGCTCCCAGCCAGACCAGCGCCAGGGTGGTAAGCGCGGCAATCGCGGTGGCCACAAACCAATGAATGATCCCCCGCGAATCGGAGAGTCCTTCCATGATCTTCATCACAGAAATGATACGCGCCGTTGGCGATGATGTAAGCTTCCGATGGAAGAAGGTACAGCATGCCGGGCAGAATTCTGGTCATCGACGACGAACCGCAGATAACGCGGGTGCTGCGCGCCGCACTTTCAGCGCAGGGATACGATGTGCGCACCGCCAACGATCCCGAGGAGGGGCTGCGGACCTTCAAGGACTGGCCGCCGGACCTGGTGGTCACAGACCTGATGATGCCGGGGATGAGCGGAGTAGAGGTATGCCGCGCCATCCGCTCTCATGGCTCAACGCCGGTGCTGGTGCTGTCGGTACGGGAACACGAGCGCTCAAAGGTGGAGGCGCTGGATGCCGGCGCCGATGACTACGTGACCAAGCCATTCGGAATTCAGGAACTGCTGGCGCGGGTGCGGGCGCATCTGCGCCGGGCCCCGGAACGGACTACAACGGCCATTGAGGCCGGCGACTTTGTGGTGGACGCGAGCGCTCACAGCGTTACCCTGCAGGGCAAGCCGATCCACCTTACTCCGAAGGAGTTCGATCTGCTGCTGCACCTTGCCCGCCATGCCGGCAAGGTGATCACGCACCGCGCCCTGCTGACTGCGGTTTGGGGGGCGCAATCGGCCCACCAGCCGGAGTATCTGCGCGTGTTTGTGGGGCAGTTGCGCAAGAAACTGGAAGGCGAGACGGGGAAACAGTACATTCAGACCGAGCCGTGGGTCGGCTACCGGTTTATGCCCGAGGGGTGGAGCGGAAACGAGGAATAGGCTTTCGGGCTGTATTGGATTCCGCACTGGCGGAGGGATGCGTTTTCCACGGATTTCTGTTGTTTACAGGCAATTCACGATCCCCCTTACGAATACTTTAGGAAATCTTTTTAATACTCAAACCTGAGAGAGACCAGAATCGTTTTTGGGTTTGGCTTAACCGCTCATACCGCTCCGGATCTGCGAGCGGGCGGAAGTTTCCGCAACGGGCCGGGGCGGCGCGATTCCGGCTGGAACTGAGGGACCTGCGATGCAAGATGTAGTGATGTTGCTGTTCACCGTGGTTTTCTTTGCCGTGGCGTTTCTGTACGTCAAGGCATGCCAGAAGTTGAGGTAGGCCCATGCAAATCGACCTCGTTACAGTAATTGCTCTTGTTCTGTCCGTCCTTTTGCTGGGTTACCTGACCCTTACCCTGCTTTTCCCGGAGAAATTCTGAAATGTCCGCCAATGGCTGGTTGCAGTTTGCCATCTACTCACTCGTCCTGCTTGCAACCGTACGTCCGGTGGGCGTCTATCTTGCGCGCGTGCTGGAAGGGGAGCGCACCTGGCTGGATCCGGTGCTGCGCCCGTGCGAGCGGCTGATTTACAGGCTGTGCGGCGTGAACTCCAGCAAGGAGATGAACTGGCGCGAGTACACCTATGCGATGCTGGGTTTCGCAGCCGCAGGCATGTTATTCACCTACGCGCTCGAGCGGTTGCAGGGCTTCCTGCCCTGGAACCCCCAGGGACTGGCTGCGGTTGGGCCTGACCTGGCATTTAACACCGCGGCCAGCTTTACCACCAATACCAACTGGCAGTCCTATACGCCCGAGACGACGATGAGCTATCTGACCCAGATGGCGGGTCTCGCAACGCACAACTTCTGGTCGGCGGCGGCGGGCATTGTGGTGGCGGTGGCGCTGATCCGGGGCATCAAGCGGACCACTTCACCCACCATAGGCAACTTCTGGGTGGACATGACGCGGACGATGCTGTATGTGCTGTTGCCGGCATCGTTCCTGTATGCGCTGCTTTTGATCGGCCAGGGCGTTCCACAAAACCTGCATGCCTATATCGTGGCGCATCCGCTGGAGCAGCCGACCCAGACCCAGACCATCGGGCAGGGGCCGGTAGCTTCGCAGGAAGCCATCAAGATGCTGGGCACCAACGGGGGCGGATTCTTTAACGCCAACAGCGCCCATCCGTATGAGAATCCGACGCCATTTTCGAATTTTCTGCAGATCCTGTCGATCTTCATCATTCCCGCCGGGCTGACCTACACATTGGGACGGATGACCGGGTCGCCGGGCCACGGCTGGGCGGTGCTGGCAGCCATGTTCGTGCTTTTCGCGGCCGGATTCGCAGCCGTCTATTGGGCCGAGTCGCAGCCGCATCCGCTGATACACGGCGCCGTGCAAGCGCGCACGGCTACCGCGCCGGGCGGCAACATGGAGGGCAAAGAGGTTCGCAACGGCATTGCCGAAAGCGCGCTGTTCGCCACCATCACCACCGACGCCAGTTGCGGCGCCGTGAACGGAGTGCACGACAGCTTTACGCCGCTGGGCGGGATGGTGGTGCTGACCAACATCATGCTCGGCGAACTGGTATTTGGCGGGGTGGGCTCGGGCTTGTACGCCGTGCTCATCTTCGTGGTGCTTTCGGTTTTCATTGCCGGGCTGATGGTGGGCCGTACGCCGGAGTACCTGGGCAAGAAGATCGAGTCCTACGACGTGAAGATGTCGATGCTTTACGTGCTGATCTTCCCGCTGATCATCCTGACGCTCACCGCCATCTTCGTGCTTTCGCCCAATATTGGGTTGCCTGCTCTGACCAATGCCGGGCCGCACGGGCTTACCGAGATTCTCTACGCCTTCACATCAGGGGCGGGCAACAACGGCTCGGCCTTTGCCGGCCTCAACATTCCCGTCAACCCCACCACCCAATGGTGGTACAACGTGATGCTGGGCTTTGACATGCTGATCGGGCGGCTGCTGATGATGGTCCCGGTGATCGCCCTGGCCGGCAACCTTGCCCAGAAGAAGAGCGTGCCTCCCTCGCCGGGAACCTTCCCGGTGAATACGGCGTTGTTTGCGGCGTTGCTGGTGGGCGTGATTCTGCTGCTCGGCGCGCTCACGTTTTTCCCGGCGCTGAGCCTGGGACCGATTCTGGAACACCTGCAGCTTCATGCAGGGCAGCTTTTCTAACCGATAGCGCACAAGGAAAAGGCGAAACGGACTGTCATGGCTGAAAAGAAGAGTCTTTGGAACACGGATATCATGGCCCAGGCACTGCTGGATTCGGTGCTGAAGCTGGATCCGCGCTGGATGGTGAAGAACCCAGTGATGTTTGTGGTGGAAGTTGGCAGCGTGCTGACCACGGCGCTGCTGATCGACAACACCATTCACAACCGGCCCGGTTTCGCGTTCAACCTGCAGATCACTCTGTGGCTTTGGTTCACGGTGCTGTTTGCCAACTTTGCCGAGGCCATGGCCGAGGGGCGCGGCAAGGCCCAGGCAGACACGCTGCGCAAGGCCAAGGGCGAGACGATTGCGAAACGATACACCGCCGACGGCGGCTTTGAGGAGATCGCCAGCGGCCTGCTTCGAGCGGGAGACGTGATCTATGTGGAGGCGAACCACTACATCGCAGGCGACGGCGAAGTGATCGAAGGCGTGGCCTCGGTAGACGAGTCGGCGATTACCGGCGAGTCGGCGCCCGTGATCCGCGAGGCCGGCGGCGACCGCTCGGCCGTGACCGGCGGGACGAAGGTGCTGTCTGACTGGATCAAAGTCCGCATTACCTCCAACCCCGGCGAGACATTTCTGGACCGCATGATCGCGTTGGTCGAAGGCGCATCGCGGCAGAAAACTCCCAACGAGATCGCGCTGAGTATTCTGCTCTCCGGGCTCACCATCGTGTTTCTGCTCGCGGTGGTGACGTTGCAGCCGTTCTCGATGTACTCGAAGGCGCCGCAGACCATCTTCGTTCTGGTCTCGCTGCTGGTATGCCTGATTCCCACCACCATCGGCGGGCTGCTGTCGGCGATCGGCATCGCCGGCATGGATCGGCTGGTGCAGTACAACGTGCTGGCCATGAGCGGGCGCGCCGTGGAAGCAGCCGGCGATGTGGACACACTGCTGCTGGACAAGACCGGGACAATCACCCTGGGCAATCGCCAGGCCACCGAGTTCATGCCCGCTCCGGATGTGACCCAGGAGCGGCTGGCCAACGCCGCGCAACTGGCTTCGCTTTCCGACGAGACACCTGAAGGGCGGTCGATCGTTGTGCTGGCGAAGGAGAAGTACAATCTTCGCGGCCGCGACCTGGCCGGCATTCACGCCGAGTTTGTCCCCTTTACCGCGCAGACGCGCATGAGCGGCGTGAACCTGCCCGGCACACGCATCCGCAAAGGCTCAGTGGACGCGATTGCGCGGTTCCTGGAAGAGCAGGGATCGTCGTTGCCACAGAAGGTTCGCGACTATGTGGAGGAGATTGCCCGCGCCGGCGGCACGCCGCTGGTGGTGGCGGAAAACGCCTCGGCCCTGGGAGTGATTTATCTCAAGGACATCGTCAAGGGCGGGCTGAAGGATCGCCTTGCGCGGCTGCGTGCGATGGGCATCCGCACCATCATGATTACGGGCGACAATCCTCTGACCGCCGCAGTGATCGCACGCGAGGCCGGAGTGGACGACTTTCTGGCCGAGGCCAAGCCCAAGGATAAGATGGACCTGATCAAGCGCGAGCAGGGGAAGGGCAAGCTGGTGGCGATGACCGGCGACGGCACCAACGACGCGCCGGCGCTGGCCCAGGCCGACGTGGGCGTGGCCATGAACTCCGGCACCCAGGCCGCGAAAGAAGCGGGCAACATGGTGGACCTGGACTCGAACCCCACCAAGCTGATCGAGATCGTCGAGATTGGAAAGCAACTCCTGATGACGCGCGGCGCTCTGACCACTTTCTCGATCGCCAACGATGTGGCCAAGTACTTCGCGATCATCCCGGCCATGTTCGCCGGCGTGTTTCCGGTGCTGCAGGTGCTGAACGTCATGTACCTTCATTCGCCGCAGTCGGCGATTCTGTCCGCGGTCATCTTCAACGCGATCATCATCGTGGCGCTGATCCCGCTGGCCCTGAAGGGCGTGAAGTACGAGCCCAAGGCCGCGGAAATTCTGCTGCGCAACAATCTGCTGATCTACGGCGTGGGCGGAATTATCGTG
>Ga0326728_10022612_pt1 | contig 11642 bp, 9 predicted proteins | sample MB3enrmetagenome_FD_207602 | JGI IMG/M metagenome (GOLD analysis project Ga0326728, IMG submission 207602) | Lab enriched peat soil microbial communities from McLean, Ithaca, NY, United States - MB31MN | ecosystem: Environmental > Terrestrial > Soil > Wetlands > Peat | place: USA: New York... | reverse complement strand
GGACTGGGCGCCAAACGAGACGGGGACGGCACGGTCTTGCCTTCGGCACAGAAATCGCAAAGCCCGTTGCGTCCGTTCACCTTATCAATATAGGGCAGGGTGCAGGAACGGCACTCCTTATAAGGGCTTGGCGTATCCGCAAAGAATTTGAACACCAGATTCTCCTGAGATCTCCTCTCTCGGAATCACGGCGCGATATGGGATCGGCACTTCGCTTGCCAGCTTCCTGCGAAAGTGTAGCAAACTGGAAATTGTCTTCGAACTGTTTTGAAAACAGTTGGTTATGGGGAAACCCACATGGGTAAATTCCGGGTGCGCCGTCCCGGTTCTTACCGGTGGATGGCGGGATACGACAAAAAGTGTCAAGGCAATGCGCCGCAAATTGTCAAAGTCGAGCAGCGGGCACGCCGGGGAAATAGAACCAAAGCACTATGACCCCAATGTGTCACCAGACCGATATACAAAACAGCAGTTGCTTGGGACCATGCCAGCCTACAGCAACAGAAGGACATGCGTCCGCACTGCCGGCGTTGCCGCCGGATCGCCGGTGAACGTTGTCCCGGCAAGCCTGCTGCGAGTATGGCCGGTGCGTTAATTGCAAGGATGCCGGCCAAGGAGTGAACATGGGATCCACGGTGGTACTAATCGCCTATGGTCGGCATGACCGAGGCAGGCTCTTTCCCAAAACTATCCGGCAGATCGACAGCCTTAAAGAACCTCTTCAAGATACTATCGGCGGCCTGGAGGAGGGTACCTACAACGTCTATTACGACGGTACCAACCAGGCGGAGGAAACGGCCGGGCGCATGGGACTCGCTCTCCACTCCGAAGTAGCGGCACGCGAGTTTCTAGGATGCACTGCGAATCTGGCGCCGGATGAGTACGATTTGACCAAAGCCCTTAAGCTGGTAGAGCAGGCGCCACAAAAAAACGTCATCTTCGTCGCGGATCCGGCGTATGTCTCCTGTTTTGCGAAATTCTATTTGTCGCGAATGCAGAAGAAAGCCGCAGTGCAGGGCATTACTCAAAGCGAAGCGGTCATTATCGAAACCGACGGAACCTTGCATGTGATCTCTCCGCGCGATTGACCTCGCGACTATCGCAGCACTGCCCACAAGAAAGGCAAACCTACCTATCCGGGGTGAGAGGTGGTCGAAATTCGAAATCGGCGGGCGGCCGTTTTCGTCTTGACCGCCGGCCAGGAAACCGAAGGCCTCTTTGGTTGAGTCGGTCAACTCCGAGAGGGAAACGGCGCCTTTCGTGCCGGGTACCAAAGGAACTCTTCGAGCGGGTACAATCGGCAGAGCAGTTTAGAGTTGGCGATGACCATGAAGAAATTCGTTGATATCGTACTGTGTGTGATTGCCTGTGTCCTGGCGGTTTCGGCGGAAGGGAGTCCCGGCGCGCCCGCCACGCTGGACCGCGGCACCAATGAATTGGGATTTTGGGGTGGCTATTCCCCCGATAATCCGACAGCAATTGGGACCACTACCGCCCGCCCCTTTTTCGAGCTCAACGGGCAGTACGCCCGCGTCCTCACCGCCGGGCATAGCTGGGCCCTGAAATACATGGTTGAACTGGTGCCGGTAGCCCTGATATCGCAACCACGCCAGAACGCACAGGGCGTCGATGTGCCTAGCAGCCGGCGGACGATTTATGGCGGCGGAACCTCTCCCATCGGCTTACAGGTCAATTTCCGCCGCAGGCATCCCCTGCAGCCTTACCTGAACGGGACCGCCGGTATGTTGTACTTCACCGAACAGGTGCCGGTGAGCAATTCCTCGCAATTCAACTTTGCCGTGAGCTGGGGAGCAGGAGTGCAGATCTGGTATCGGAAGAACCAGTCGGTCAGTATTGGCTACAAGTTTCACCACATATCCAATGCCAATTCCGCTTCCCGAAATCCAGGGGTTGACTCGAACCTGTTCTACGCGGGCTACAGCTGGGGCTGGAAGCACGGGGAGTAGTGAAGCGTTACCCAAGCCAGGACCAGAAGCGACAAGCAACAAGCCGCAAGCAGCAAACCATAAGCCAATAGCAGCGCCCTTCACTTCTGGCTTGTTGCTGGTGGCTTGTTGCTGGTGGCTTGTTGCTTGCAAAAAAAGCCGCCTCTCTAACGACGGCTGCCAAGCAACGTTTTGGTTCAGTTAACTCAGCCACTTCCTGCGGATTGCCCCCATTAAACCCAGCAGGCCACTGCCAAAAAGCGCCAGCGACGCAGGCTCTGGGACCGCGGGCGGGTCCGCACTAGTGAAGCTGGTGTTGGAAAGATCAGCGCTTCCGTTGTAGGGATAGTTGCCCGCAGCGTATCCCTCGGTGAGCTGGTAGCTGTTGCTGTTGTCCCAAAGGTTGACTTCGACTTGATTGGGCGTCCCCTTCCCGACTACGAAGAGCAAGCCATACCAGTCCACCTGTAAACCAGGCTTGGAATTGGGGACGAATAGATTGTCGTACCAGAACCCCCCCTGGGGAGAAGTGCTGAAGCCCGGAGCGTTGGGGTTAGCCACCAGCGTGCCGGAGCCGCTTACGGGGGCGCCAGTGACGGTGATGTTCCCGCTGGTGATGTTATAGCAGCTTCCACCCAGCTGTGAGCAATTGCCACCGCTGGTCAAGCTGCCCGCCAGGGTTCCCGTAGCCGTAACCGTACCGTCCGCGTAGGTGAACGTGAACGAATCCGCGAAGGCGGCTGGTACGGACAAAAGAACCAACACTAAACATGCGAAAAGCAGTTTCTTCACGTAAAATTTCCCCCTATAAAAATTGGCCCAGTAAAAAACACCTGTGAAGATGCAGTTCTGGTGCCACGGACAAGGGGCTCGTAAGTGACTGATTTATCGTGCAGTTGAGAAGAAAACTCCACGTTATGTGCAATACTTTGCAGTTTAACGGGACAAGTATTTTGCCCTGAAATCTGGGCAACCGGGGCGTGATACGCAAAGTGTTGCATTCGGTCAGAGGGGACGGAAGCTTAGCGGGCGCCATGCCAGCTGGAATGGACAGGAAAAACGAATACGTGGCCTGCAATGATTTGCCTGCGCATTGGGTAACGGACACGACTGAACAGGCGGCTGAAATCAGGTCAAACGAGCAACCTGCTCGTGCCCCTGCCAAGTCGTGCCCTTACCCAATCAAACGTATGCCCAAGTACTCCCGAGGCTCAAAGACTAGCCCCACAACTTTCAAAAAAATACTTTCCACGAACCCGCCTATTACCGCGAGGCTAAGCGGCGTAGCTTGCGTCCGGCCAAGCCCAGCAGGCCAGTTCCCAGCAATAACATCGAAGCGGGTTCCGGGGTTGCTCCGACGGCGAAATAAAAGGAGTGTTGGCGTCGGCGGTCAAAGTTATCGAATTGAATGGTTGCGAGTCGATGAAGGTAACGACGCCTTCCTGAAAACCAATGCTATCGGGCGTACCGAATAAGGTTTGAGAGCCAACCTGGTTTACGCCGGCATAGGCATTCAAAGTCAGGTAATCGCTTGAATTGACAGTATCGAGGGCATACGCGAAGGACAGGCTATTGATGCTGGTGCTGAATCCCAGAGGAAGTGCGGTGTTGTAGAGCCAAGGAGACGAACTGGCTGGCTAAGTCGGGCTACCGGTTTGTTCGGACCACTTTCCCTGATTGAGGGCGTGTTGCCGGCGTTGCATTGCGCCGTATTTCGGCCTGCCTGGAAGGAGCCAGCCGCTTAGGAACCGAGACTGCGATCCCGGCAGTGGTGTCGCCGCAAAACGTATTGCCTCTAATGCTGATAGGCATCCGTACGCCGCAAGTTCTGATTTCCAAGGCGGCTTGCGAAGTATTGAGTAAAGAGGAATTGTGCACTGCCGTGGGGCATGAGATCGGGCACCTGCGTTCGCGAGACAATCTGAAAGACGCGATGCTCAATTGCATTCCTTTTCCGGGGATGGCGCGACTGGAAAGAGCTTGGCGGGAAGCGGCGGAACTGGCCGCCGATCAGAGCGCGGTATCGAGCCGGGAGGAGGCTTTGGATTTGGCGGCGGCATTACTTAAGCTGGCGCGCCGTTTTCCGCCGGCGTCCGCACCCGCTTTCACCACCGGTCTGGCGGGCGGGGCCGGCTCGATCAGCAAACGTGTTGAACGCTTGCTGGCGTGGAAAGCAGCCCCCCCTGAAGCCAAGAGAGGCTGGTGCTATACCATTCCTTCGTTGTTTGCCGCCATCCTGTGCCTTGCCGCCAAGCTTGGCCCGGTTTTGGTCCTGACCCATGCCCTGACTGAACAACTCGTACCTTGAACATCTGGGATTATCGGAAGAACTCAGTCCGGCAGCTGTATTCTGGGCCGGGCACTAAGCCGGTCAAGCGCAGCGAGCAGCGCCGGCATCCCTTCATCCTTGCTCAGAACCATGTCGACTCCGTTTAGCACTCTTCCGGGAATTGTCTGGCATGAACCGGAGAACATGATAATGGGAAGTTCCGGCTTGGACTGCTTCAAAGTCGAGCAAACTTCGCCGCCCGAAAGATCGGGCATCACATAGTCGAGAACCAGGGCATGCAAGGCGCCGGCGGTAGCAGCTGTTTTTAGAGTGGCACGGCCGCTGCTTTCCGTCAGCACCTCGTATCCATGCGATTCCAGATACAGGCGCATCATCCGGAGCAGATTTTCATCGTCGTCGGCGCAAAGAACTACCTTGGAGACTGATTCCAGTGACAAGCACTCCTCCTCAGCTGCGCCTCATAATAGTGCAGCGCTTCTGCCCTTTCGGCAAGTTACAGATGGAATACCTGGGGGGGAATAGGCTAAACTACGCAGAAGGTGAGGCCAGAGGCTATAGCACTTTAGTTCTATGTGGACGCCAACCTGCCCCAACTGTAGAAAGACCGCCGGGTAGCTGGCAGTCCCGAGTGCTCGAACAAAATCTTGTCGGTACGATCCACCAGGCCGACGTTGCCCATGCTTTCGGCAAACGATGACCTATTTGTCATGGGGATAGTCAGTGCTTCATTGCGGTACAGCCGAAATCAGTACCGCTAGAATTTTTGACACCTTTTCCGAACCAGGTATCCTTGTGAACGGTGTTTATCTGGAGACCCGAATTCCGCTAAACTGGAATGAATGCCGCAATGCGTCAAGTGTGGACACGAGCTGCGTTTAACTTCAGCTGCGGACAAAGATAGATGTCCGGTGTGTAGCCAAAACGGGGAGGAAGCGTCCCGGGCGGGAGCATCTGGCGCCTGCGAGCCCGTGTCCCAACCGCTGGTAACCCATGCGGTGATCGGCCTCTGCGCTGCACTGTTTGCCGTGATGCTGTTGTCCGGGGTCTCTCTTTTTCACCCTACCTCTGCTCAACTGCTGCGCTGGGGGGCGAATTTCGGACCGTTTACCCTGGCCGGCCAATGGTGGCGTCTGTTGGCTTCCATTTTTTTGCACATAGGAATCGTGCATCTGCTCCTGAATATGTGGTGCCTCTGGAACCTGGGTGCGCTGGCCGAGTGCATCTGGGGACACACTAAGTTTGCGGCGCTTTACCTCTTCGCCGGGTTGATGGGAGGGCTAGTCAGCGTGGCCTGGCATCCCTTCGTGGTAGGGGCGGGTGCGTCGGGGGCGATTTTCGGTGTCGCTGGCGCGCTCATCATCCGCTTCACAATTCCGGCACGGGAGCGGGGTGCGCACTCTGGTCTGCCAATTCCACCCGCCGCCCGAAAGGGAATGCTGGGCAGTTTGCTGGGCTTCGCCGGATATAACCTGGTCTACGGTTTTCTCCAGCCCGGCATCGACAATGCGGCGCATATTGGCGGCCTTGCCGCTGGCCTGCTGATGGGGTTGCTCCTAATCCGGCGGGCCGGGAGCCGGCGGCTGCTGCTCCTGGCGGCCATCGTGCTGGTGATAGCAGGCGTCCTGGTGGCGCATAGCCGTCGTTATGCGGTACACCTCGAGAGTGGACGAATTGCGCTATTGTCAGGCAAACCAGATACCGCCATCGCCCAACTGACCACCGCCGTCCGCGAAAACCCCAGGTTTGCGGATTCGCATTTCTTGCTCGGAGAAGCATACATGCGGCGCTCGCAGTTCACGGAAGCGGAAGCGTGTTTCCGCCGCGCGCTGGTGCTGCAGCCGGATACCGGCGAATTCCGTACCGAACTGGGATTGGCCTTGGCGATGCAGGGCCGTACCCAAGAAGCAAGGGACCTTTTTCTGGAGCTGGTGCGGCACGAGCCTCGCAATCCCAATGCGCTGATCGGGTTGGGGCTGACCAGCATGAAGAGCGGCAACTACGAGTCCGCACTTGAAGCTTTTCGGCGAGCGGTGCAATTGGCTCCTTACCTCGTCCAGGCGCAATACAACCGCGGACTCGCCGCGATGAAACTACAGCGATACGGCGAAGCGATCGATGCCTTTTCCCACTGTGTGCAGCTCGAACCTGACAACTACGGTGCCCAGCTTGAACTCGCCGGCGCGTACCGGCGCAATGGAATGGAGGCGGAAGCACAAGCCGCCTACCGGCGCGCTTGGCGGCTTGCTCCTCTGAAGTGATGCCGGCGCTGGATTGGCAAAACTACTAGGGAAGAGGGAAGGGCACGGTGCCGCGATCTGTAACCTGGTGAGAAATGTGGGACAACCTTATTCGCTCTTGGCGGGAGGACGCAGCTCGAACTGGCGCATTTTGTAAAGCAGCGCCTTGTAACTGATGCCCAGCGTGGCGGCAGCTTTTTTTCGCTTCCAACCGGTCTGCTCAAGCGCTTCGGCAATGGCTATGGCTTCAGCCCCATTCTTGACCTGACGCACGATCGACTTCAATTTCTTGCCCGGAGTGGCGACCGAACCCGGCCCGGATAATCCCAGTTCCATTCCCCCGGTAAGCTCGGAAATAGCCAGCTCCTCATCCCGGAGGACGATGTAGCGCTTGACGAAATTCTGCAGCTCGCGCAAATTGCCGGGCCAGGGATAGGCGAGGCAGGCCTGGATCAGCCGTTGGCTGATAGCGGGTGCGGGACGGCCAAACTTCTCCGACATGTTCGCGATGAACTGGCGCAGCAGAATAGGAATTTCCTCGCGCCGTTCCCGCAGGGGCGGCAAGCGCAAGGAGAGGCCGTTGAGGCGATAATACAGATCCGGCCGCAGCTTCTTGTTGGCGATAGCTTCCTGAACATCGACGTTGGTGGCGGCGATGACGCGCACGTCCACCTTGGTGGTAGTGCGTCCCCCCAGGCGACAAAATTGCTGGTCCTGCAAGACATGCAGCAGCTTGGCCTGAAGCGCCTGCGGCATCTCGCCAATCTCATCCAGGAGAATGGTCCCCTTGTTGCCTTGCTCGAACAAGCCCGGCTTGGACTTGACGGCCCCGGTAAAGGCGCCGGCCTCATAGCCGAACAATTCGCTTTCCAGCAATTCGGCGGGAACCGCGGCACAGTTGACCTTGAGAAACGGACCCCGCTGGGCCCGTGGCGACCGCTGGTGGATGAGAGTAGCAATGACTTCCTTCCCGGTGCCGCTTTCCCCCAACAGCAGCACGGGAATGTCGCAGGTGGCGACCAGCGAGGCTTGGGAACGGATCTTGCGCATGGCCGGACTGGCGCAGACAAACAGCACGTCGTCGGATAGGCGCTCCACCTCTACGTTCTCTTCCGCGGACTTGTCGCGTTGTCCCTTTCCGTCTTCGATCAGATCGCGTAGCGTATTCTCGAGGTCGGCCTCCTGGACCGGTTTGGTGAGATAGTCCTCCGCCCCAAGCTGCATGGCCCGCACTACCTTCTTGGTCTCGCTGACGCAGGAAACCATCACAACTTTAAGGGACGGGGCCAGCCGGCGGATCTGCTCGAGGGTCTCAATGCCGTCCAACCCCGGCATATTGACATCGAGCAATACTAAGTTCGGAGAGAGACCCCGCTGGATGCGAGTAATGGCGTCCATTCCCCCGTCGGCGAGCTCCACGCGATAGGAATAGGTCTCCAGCAGCGTGGTCATGTAGGTACGCATGCCCGGCTCGTCATCCACCACGAGAATGGTTGGAATCGCAGCCATCACTTCTTTACCGGCTTGTGGGAACGGTAGGGCAATACAATACTGAATTTACTTCCGTGGCCCAGTTCGCTTTCTACCCAAATCTTGCCATTGTGCATTTCGATCAGCCGCTTGGCGATGGCAAGTCCCAGGCCCGTACCCTGAGGCCTTTTCCCATCGATCGCGACTTGACGGAACTCTTCGAAGATCTCGTGAACCTTATCGGGAGCGATACCGGGTCCCGTATCCGAGACATTGACGCGAACGCAGTTTGGCCGGGCGTTCCGGGAGGCACGGCGTTCTTTGCCGTCATACCTCTGCTGCAAGGCGCGCCGTTCCCAGAAGTAATCTTCCGTATGGATCCAAACGCTGCCGCCTGCGGGAGTGAACTTCAGCGCATTATCCAATAAATTGGAAATTATGTGCTGCATCTTGTGATAATCAAAGGCCACTGCGGGCAGGTGTTCGCTGGGAAGCCAGTAGAACGCGACGCCCCTTTTGGTAAATTCCGTCGCCCAGGTGCGAAAGATATCGACCATACACTGATTCAGGTCGGAGGCGTCCAACTGCAGTTCGAGGCCCGCGCGGACGGTGTAGTAGGTGAGGAATTCATCGGTAAAGCGCCGCAAGCGCGCCAGATTTTCGCTCATCTCCTTCAAAACGGCGTCCTGCCGGGGAGTCAGCGGGCCAAGCTTGGTGGTAGTGAGCAAATCGACGTAGCCGCTCAAAATCGCCAGCGGCGTCTTCATGTCGTGCGCGGCGGTGGCCGCTGCCTGGCTGCAATGGCGGCATTCTTTCTCCAGCCGCTCAATGAAGGGGACCCCCACCGCGGGCGCCGCCCCTGAGGCCCCGGACGAAGGCGCCGCCTTCTCTGCCGAAAAATTTAGGCCATCCTCTGACATGGGCGACACAAAGGGGAAGTTTTCAGCTACTCTGGATTAGCCTAAGTCAACCTACGAGACAAGGCAAGTTAATTCCTTGTTACACTGCAAGAGTTTGCATAAAATAAGCCATTTACACTAGTGGAATGGATAAAGTATAGAAATTGCGGGGTCCAGGATTTGGCCGTAAGCTTGCATAGAAACAACGAAAGAGAGTCTGTCTCCCCTATGGAGAAAGAACCCGGCTGTGAACGCCGCCGCTGGTATCGATTGCCGATCTGTTTCCCCGTGTTTGTGCGCTGGATAGATGAGCGGCAACGAAAATCGGAGGAGCTCGCCACCACTGTGAACATCAGCGCCGGAGGCGTACTGCTGGCCATGTATCACGGGGTTCAGGTTGGAAATGGTTTGAGCATCCAGATCCCCAATGCCGCCATCGCCAGCGAAATCCCGCACTCGGATTCGGTGAATCACCTGAGTGCGGAAGTGTTGCGAGTTGAGAATCGAGATAAAGTGCACGTGATCGCCGCCAAGTTCATGCCTCCTCTGGCAGGCAGTGCGGCGCAGTTGTTCGGGGCTCGATCCGATGGACCGGTTCCCGTCTGAGAAGTTGAAGGCCGTCGTCCCAGGCCTCGATGTTTTCTTTCACCCCGATTTCCACTCTATGTGGTGGACGCGGGGTACTTTGTTTGCCGACCAGCTAAGCGCCGTTTGCCCTGGAAATTAATAACCGCCCACACTGAGTTGCCGTTGACGCCGTAAGTGCCAAGGCCGTATTTGGTGCTCGCACTCCAAGGACCGTTTACGGCCTTCACATTGCTGCTGGCCAGGGTGGCTGCGTTGCCCCACGCTCCGTTACTGTTCCCGTATTTTCTTCGGAAACGTGTGCAGTTGGCTCTCTCCTGTCTTCCGCGTTATGCGGCGGGAATCAGGTTGCGAACCTACCACTCGCCCTTCACCGAGAAGGCGACCACGCGCGGCTCGCCGAGCAGTAGCCCATCTCCGCTCCGGTAGTAGGTCCAGTATCTTTTGTCGCCCACATTGGATACATAGAGGTTTAATGAGGTCCTATGGCCAAGGAAGTTGGGCTGGTAACGAAGGCCGGTGTCAAAAACGGTGGCGCCGGAAAAATAGTTGAGGCCGATGGAGTCCACCGGGCGCCTTCCTGAATAATTGACCCCGAAAACGGGAGTCAAATGGAATGGAAGCTTGTATTCCAGATAAGCCCGGGCTTGTTGTTCGGGGACGTCCAGCGGTATTTTGCCGTCCTCAGCCGGACTGGCCGTAGCCTTGTCTATTCGCGCACGCATCAGCGTAAAGCCACCCACCAGCGTAAGCCGATCGGTTAGCTTTCCGGTGCCCGTTACTTCGGCTCCCTGGTGCACCTCTCTTCCATCCGTCTGGTAGACGTTATCGCTGGGATTGACCTCTGCATTGACGGCGTTTATACGAAACAGGGCCGCGGTTAACTGCACCCCCCGCAGCGCCGTCTTGGCGCCGATTTCATATTGGTCGTACACGCTTGGTCCCAAAATCTCGTAGGCATTTGCCGCAGTGCTGGGAGCCGTCCCGCCGGCGACGAGCCCCTGCATATACGAAAAATAGGTCGAGACGTTGGGATGCGGTTTGAAGATCAAGGCCAAACTTGGGGTAAAAGCGTGCTGCGTAAAGTTAGTCATGCTGATTCCGGTATTTACGCCCCACGCCTCCTGCTTGATCTGGGCAAAAGTCACTCCCAGCAACGCCGACCAGAACCGGTTCAGCCGAATCCGGTCGCCGAGTACGAGGTTCAGCTGAGGTTGGCCCTGGTGTGTCACGTCCGGACCGAGGGCCAGGTTAGGATTGGATAAGACCGCAGGGGACTCTATATTGCTTGCCCCCAGTTGAAATGGTTTTGCTGTTGCTGGTACGTCCTCGCCTCTTATGTAGTGGTAATCGCAGCCGGTATAGCCAAAGGTAAGGTCATGATGAAAGGATCGCGTATCAAAGGCTGCGTCGATTAGGGCATAGGATGCATGCGTGGTCTCGTGCTGGGTGGGTGTGGCGGTAAGTTGTTCAGTATAATTGCCGGCATTATCGGAGAGCGTGGCGTCAATATAGCTGTAGTTGCGCCACATCTGGCCGTAACGGACACCGGTCCGCAGGGTGAAGATGTTATTAAGCTTGGAATCGAGGCCAAGGCCCACCATGGCTTTTTCCGCCCAGTCGTAGGTCCATGGTTGCCCGTATTGCTTGGTGGGATCGAATTTCGACGCCGAAGGGACATAGATTGGAGCGACGCTGGACTTATCGCTCGCCCAATTGCCGCCGTTCGGGTTGAAGTAGGTTTGGAGCCCCTCTACGTGGTAGTCCTGATAGTAAGCGTCGGCCTTAAGGACGGTTTTCGGAGATAGCTGATAAGCCAGGGTGTCGGACAGAAGGGTTCGCCCGTCCGTGCCGTTATGGATATAGGTGTCGCCGTATTCCCTGTAGGCGTTCAAACGAGTAGTTAGTCCTTTGACGTAAGGAATGGGACCGCCCAGATCGGCCTGGAGGTAGTTAATTCCTCCCCCATAATTTCCAAACGAAAGATTGCCCAAAAGGGAGGATGTCGGTTGCTTGCTGATGTAATTGATCGTCCCTCCGGGGTCGGGAAAACCATACAAAAAGCTGGACAACCCGTTCAAGACCTCAATTCGCTCAACATTCTCCAGGGGCGGGACCGTAAAACTCCGATCCACCAGGCCGTCCCGGAACTCCCCCTGGTCGGCGGCCGTGAAGCCGCGAATCATCACCCGCGACATGGAAGAATAGGTGTTTG
>Ga0326728_10022611_pt1 | contig 11642 bp, 8 predicted proteins | sample MB3enrmetagenome_FD_207602 | JGI IMG/M metagenome (GOLD analysis project Ga0326728, IMG submission 207602) | Lab enriched peat soil microbial communities from McLean, Ithaca, NY, United States - MB31MN | ecosystem: Environmental > Terrestrial > Soil > Wetlands > Peat | place: USA: New York... | reverse complement strand
TCTCGAGTTCCTGCTGAATCTGGTCGAGGACGCCCTTGGTGTGCACCTTGATATCCCCGGCCTGGTGGTAGCCGACGCCGGCGATGAAGACGAGGTTGCCGTAAGCAACCACGCTGTTAAACAGAGGCGTCTGGCCGTTCTTGGAGTTATTAACGAGCACCTTCTTGCCAGGTTTCTCCTTCGCGGCGGCAGGGACCGCCGCAGTCGTCACGGCTCCCGCCGCGACTCCCGTTCGCAAAAAACGCCTTCGATTGGTCCTATTCGTATGAGCCTCCTCGGATTGCACCGGAATAAAGCCGCAGACCTTGAAAGGTTGGCCTGCGCTACCCGCGCATAGACTACGCGACCTCGGTTCTCTTTGCAACCAGTGCAGCCGCGCCCTTAGGGTGGCGTCAAAGTCGGGCGAAAAGCGGCTCCGCCGCCTGATGTGCGGAAAGCCTCTGGCTTTCCGGCGCGGACAGCTTCCCTTCCCCCTCTCGGCTCGGCTGGAAGGCTCAGCCTTCCAGCCGAGCCGTGAAGGTTAGTCAGGCTGGAAGCCCCGGAAAGGCAAAGCCTTTCCGCACATCAGGCGGCGGAGCCGCTGTTGGGCGTTACTCCCTGTGGAGCGATTCTGACGCGACCTAGGTCGTGCCCACCCAGAAGCGCTGATATCCGGACGAACTTTTCCGTAGGCGCCGCAACGTGGCGTATAATCGCTTCGGTTCGAACCGTAGCGGACAACCCGCGACTGACAACGGACTACTGACTACGGACCAGTGACCACGGACTAGCGACCATGCTTCACGAAATCCACATTCAGAATTATGCGGTGATTGACGCTCTCAAGGTCGAATTCGCTCCGGGGCTGAATCTGCTTTCGGGCGAAACCGGATCCGGGAAATCCATCCTGGTGGATGCATTGGGTTTGGCGCTGGGGGGAAGAGCTTCGCCCGAGGTCATCCGGACCGGGCAGGAGCGGGCGCAGGTCACGGCTGTGTTCCGCAGCGAGGGACGGTCGCCCTGGTCAGAGTGGCTGGAAGAATTCGGCTTGGCGCAGGAGGACGAACAGGAGCTCATCTTGCGGCGGGAGATTCAGGCGGGTGGAAAGAGCCGCATGCTGGTGAACGATCAGCCCGTCACTTTGGCGGCGGTGAAGTCGCTGGCCCGCCTGCTGGTGGAGATGCATGGGCAGAACGAGCACGTGGCTCTGTTTGCACGCGATGCCCAACTCGACTTGCTGGACCAGTTCGCGGGCCTGGAAGAGGAGTTAACACGCGTGCGAGAACTATACGCTCGGCGGCGGGACCTCGAGTCAGAGTTCGAGAGCCTGAGTCAAAACGAGCAGGAGCGGCTCCGGACCATCGACTTGCTGAGCTTTCAGGTGCAGGAACTCGAGCACGCCAAGGTTCAGCCCGGCGAGGACGCGCTCCTCGAGGAAGAGAAACTCATCCTGTCGAACCTGGAACGGGTGCGGGCCGCCGCGGCGGGGGCCTTTTCCCAACTCTACGAAGAGGAGGGCGCCGCCTGCTCGCGTCTGGCGGCCGCGATGCGCCAACTCGAGGAGCTGCGGCGCTACGATGCGGCCATCGAACCTTACCTCGAGCCGCTGGCGGGCGCCCGAGCCACGCTGGAAGACGCGGCTGATTTCCTCCGAGGTTATTTGGGAAAGCTGGAAGCTAACCCGCAGCGCCTGGAGGAAATCGAGGATCGACTGGCCTTGCTCGATCGGCTGAAGCGCAAGTACGGGCAGACGCTCGAGGAAATCCAGGCGTACGGGGAGAAGACGCGGCAAGAGTTGGCCAAGATGGAGCATGCCGACGAGCGCCGCGAAGCGCTCCAGCGGCAACTCGAGAAGGTGGCGGGGGAGTTCCGCAAAGCGGCGGAGGCGCTTTCCGCCAAGCGGCGCGAAGCGGCGCGCAATCTCACCCGCATGGTGCGCGAGGAACTCGCGCAACTGGGCATGGAAAGAACCCGCCTCGAAGTTCACTTCGAGAGCCCGCAGGACGGAAGGGGCGGACCGCGGGGGCTCGACGAGGTGGAGTTCCGAATTTCTCCTAACCCAGGGGAAGAATTGCGCTTGCTCGAAAAAATTGCCTCAGGAGGGGAAATCTCGCGCCTCATGCTGGCGCTGAAAACGGTGGTAGGGATGAATCGCCCCGGAGCCGGAACGTCCCGCCGGATCTCTCGCACGTTCATTTTCGACGAAGTGGATGCCGGGATCGGCGGACGGGTAGCGGAGTCCGTCGGGCAGCGGCTGAAGCGCCTGGCTCGCGACGGACAAGTGCTGTGCGTCACCCACCTGGCGCAAATCGCGTGTTTCGCGGATCAGCACTTCTACGTGGAGAAGTTCGAGCGCGCCGGGCGCACCCTAACCTCCGTGACACCGCTGGTCAGCGAGAAAGAACGAGCGCGGGAGTTGGCGCGCATGCTTTCCGGCAGCCAGATCACCGAGGCGGTGCTAAAACACGCCAGCGCCATGTTGCGGCACGGAAACTGAATCACTGAGCCATTGTGTCGTGGGGTTAGTTAACTCGGGGTAGCAGAGGCACTCTGTCCTGTGCAGGAATATATACTCTGAAAGACATGGGCGGGAGTACCTGTGCCAACGCGGAGATCTGAGCGTTGGCAAGGGCCGTGCACGATTCTCCAGATGGGATGAGTAAAGTCACCCATTTCTGCCGATGGTTGGCAGGTAGCGTGTTTGGGCGGGACCTTTCGATCGGCCACCGCCGTCGGTGGATTCAATGGTTGTGCGTGTGTTCAGCGGCGGTAATGCTTACATGCAGTTGCGCGTCGAATACGCGGAACCAGAACCTTACTCGAAATCGACTGCTGGAACCTCTCCCTCACGATCGCTATGCGGATGACGTGGGGCGATTCCTGGCTGGACTCCCGGCGCGACCTGGCAGCCCGTTCGCGAGTTTTCAAGATGAAGCGGCCTGGGCGAAGCATCGGCGCGATTTGGATCGCGCCTGGAGCAAAGTCGAGGATGAACGCCTGCCGGGGATGCGCGCCTTCCAGAAGACCGAACTTAGCGTCCACCCAGCCGCCGTGTCGCCTGTCTTTTACCCGTTCAGCGGTCCCGATGCTCTCACCGTCACAGTTTTCTTCCCGCAGAGCCCACTCTATGTAATGGTCGGGCTCGAGCCGGCCGGGACGGTGCCTGGTCCAAGAGAACTCGAGAGGAAGAGCCTCGAGGTATATCTTGCAGCGACCAGATCCACGCTTGCCTCCGAACTGAACAGAAGTTTCTTCATCACCCACCAGATGGATCGAGAGTTCCGAGGACAAGTAACCGATGGCTTGTGCTTGCCGATTTTGGAATTGCTGGTCCGGTCACACCATACGATTCTGGGCTTTCGGTATGTTAGGCTGGACGATGATGGACTGCTCGTGGAACGGGCGGCCGACTACCATGCGCCCGGCATCATCGGGAACAAGGGCGTGGAAATCGGGTTTCTAAGCGAAAGTGATCGCTCAGTTCACAAACTGTTCTACTTCTCAGTTAATCTATCGAATCAACGCTTGCAGGAGAACCGGCCGTTCCTGAGTTTCCTCTCGACGCTCCAGGGCTCCACTGCTTTTCTGAAAGCTACTTCATACATGATCCATCGACCGGAGTTCTCCGTCATACGCGAGCGTGTCCTTTCCGAGAGTGCGGCAGTTCTGCAAGACGACTCGGGCGTTCCGTACCACTTCTTTCTCTCGCCGAGCTGGCGGGTGCAGTTATATGGAGAATACGATCGACCTTACGGAAGCTTTCGCTGGCTGGCACAGCCGGACTTGAGGAACGCCTACCTGACGCAAGAACCGCGGCCGCTCCCCTTCCAGATCGGTTACGGGTTCAGACGCATTCCTTCCAATCTTCTCTTTGCCATCAGGATAAACTAATTGATTCATTGCGCCATCGGGCCAATGAGCCATTGAGCGCGAATTCCGGTAGTGTTTCAGTCTGAAGTAGAGGCGGCTTTGCGCCGCCACATGGCGAGGTAAACTCGCCGCTACACCGAACTCCGGCGCACAAACTCCGGCGCATTGGACAGACGCGTGCAAAAGGTGTACATTTCGAACCGCCTCGCGTGGCGCACCAACACGCTCAACAACGAAAGGAGAGCAATGAGACGGACGTTTATAGCTTTGGCAATGGTGTTTCTTCCTGTGGTAATTTTGGCCCAGCAGCCCAGTGCTCCCTCGGAGCGCTCGCAGAATCCGGCACGGCGCTCCACCGAGCAAACGCCGGCAACCCCGGCGCAACCTCCCGCCGAACACCCACAACATGAGGAGCGCGAAACTAAACCTTCCACTCCGCCCTCGCAGCCCGCACCGGCCCAGCCCGGCGGCGCGCCCGGAGAAGGGATCCGGCCCATGCATTTCGATATGGCAGAAGTTCCTCCCGTGGTGACGCACCATGAAATTAGCGTCGGCGGAAAAGTCTTGAAATACACCGCCACGGTCGGCCGCCTGCCCATCAAGGACGCCGAGGACAAGATCGAAGCGGAGATGTTTTTCGAGGCCTACACGCTGGATGGCGCCGATCCCGCCACGCGCCCCGTGACCTTTGCCTACAATGGCGGACCCGGTTCCGCCACCGTCTGGCTGCATATGGGCGCGCTTGGCCCGCGCAAGGTTGTGCTCGAGCCGGAGGGATGGCTGCCGCAGTCTCCTTATCGCCTCGAGGACAATCCTAATACGCCGTTGGACAAAACCGACCTGGTGCTGGTGGACGCCATCGGCACCGGCTACAGCCGGCCCGCGGATCAAGACGCGGCGCGCAAATTCTGGAATATGAGCGGCGACATCGCCGCCTTTGGCGAATTCATCCGTATTTACATCTCGCGTTACGAGCGCTGGTCGTCGCCGCTCTACCTTTTCGGCGAGAGCTACGGCACCACTCGTTCCGCAGGACTTGCCGGATATCTCAACGAGCGCGGCATCAATTTTAACGGAATAGTCCTCCTCTCCACGGTATTGAACTTTGAGACCTTGGACTCCTCGTTTACCAATGATGTGCCTTACCCCATGCTTCTCCCGTCGTTCACCTCCATTGCCTGGTATCACAAGAAGCTGCCGCCCGACATGATGCGGGATCCCAATCAGGCGCGGCAGGAATCGATGCAATTCGCCCTGGGTGAATACACGCAAGCCCTGGCTGCAGGCGACGCGCTGACCCCGGAACAACGGCAGAACATCGTAGACAAACTGAATCGCTACACCGGCATCTCGAAAGAAGTGATCGAGTGGTCAAACCTGCGCATGGACGTTGGCACTTTCACTCACTTCCTGCTCGCCGATCAGAGGCTGCGCGTGGGCCGCCTGGACGGCCGCTTCAAGGGGCCGGATCCTGACGGTTTCATGAATACGCGGTTCTTTGATCCGTCCAGCGCCGAAACCGGCCCGCCGTTCACCAGCGTTTTCTATGACTATGTGCGCCGTGAGCTGAACTACAAAGTGGACATGCCCTACTACGTTTCGGGACAGCAGTCGGGACTCTACCAGTGGAGTTTCAGCGCTCCCTCCGGCCGAGGCGGCGGCCCCAATGCGATGGAGACTTCCACCCCGCTGCGCGAAGCCATTGTGAAGGATCGCTATCTGAAGATTCTGAATATGGAAGGCTACTACGACCTCGCCACGCCTTATCTCGCGGCTTGGTATACCTTCGACCACCTTGACCTGCCGGCGGAGTTCCGAAAGAACATTTCGCATGCCCAGTACGAATCGGGACACATGGTTTACCTCGACTCGAAGGCTCACGCCAAGATGAAGCAGGATTTTGCCAGCTTCATTGACGCAACCACGAAGAGGTAGAACCGGGATTTCAAGCCGCGCAGTATAAAGTGAGCCCATAGGACGGGCCACCCAGGTCGCGTTTGTGTCTCAATCACAAGTTGATCGAGTCAAGCCACGAGAGTAAAATCTACGCCATGAAACCCACCTGTGCCTTTATTGTTGCTCTCGCTTCATGCCTTTCTGCCGCCGCCGCCCAGCAGGCTCCTGGCGATTCCGAAGTCGTGGCCCGCATAAGTGCGGCCACGGTTCTCATTTTGTCTGGGGAAGGAGCGGGAAGGCTTTCCTCGATTAGCACGGGCGTCATCGTGCGTCCTAATGGGGTGATCCTGACCGCGTACCATGCAATCAAGAACGCCAAAGAAGTGCAAGTGCGCCTGCGAAGCGGCGATGTATACGATCAAGTTGTGTTACTTGGCGCTGATGAGCGTCGTGATGTGGCGGCTTTGAGGATATCTGCCGCTAGCCTGCCCACCCTTCCCCTCGGGATGGGGACGGAAGCCAAGCCCGGCGATTCGGCTTATGTAGTGTCCAGTTCCAGCGGCCTTGGGTGGAGCGCCAGCAAGGGAATCATCGCAGCCCTGCGGCTGGCAGACGAGATACCCGGAGCGGGGCAGGGATTCAGGTTGTTGCAGTTCACGGCTCCGGTAAGCAGCGGGGCCAGCGGAGGGCCGCTCGTGGACTCGCAGGGTGCTCTTTTGGGAATCATCACCAAAGGCATCGCAGGAGGATCCGGAGGAGCGCCCGCCGAGGCTGGATTCGCGGTGCCGATCGAGACGGTGATTGGCTTGGCGGACGGGAGTAGGAGCCAAGCGCTGGGGAGTGGCGTAGCGTTGCAGATGCCCGCAAGCCGGCCGTCGCCTTCTACAGCCGCCGTTGTCACCTCTAGCGCGCAGGGCATCCTCCGTGCCGCGCGTACGATCCACATTGCATCCCGCAGCATGTACTTCACGCCCGATTCATTGGAGAAGGCGTTGGCGGGTCAGAAAGGCTTTGAAAGCCTCGGCCTGGTGATCGTCAAGGACATGCGAGTTGCGGACTTGCTCATCACGGTCGACCGCCCCCTGTTCACCTACACATTCACGTATTCGGTGACTGATCCAAGGACTTCCAGAGTGCTCGACTCGGGCAAGGTCACAGCTATTGACGGTGGTGCCGCAGGGGCGAGAATCGCCAAACAGTTGGTCAACAAGTGGGCGAAGGCGCGCTCGACAGACGCGGCCCCCAATCCGAACTGATCGCGGTCCGCACCTGGTCATATCGCCTTCCACCCGTCACTTAGCGCCTGCTCTTGCAGTTCTCCCTCCGCTGTGTTACGTTTTCTGAGTTTCGAGCGTGGACTCACGCTTATAGAGGGCGGCCCTTGTGGGCGCCCTCGGGCAACCACAAGGGTTGCCCCAACGACGGCCCCCGTGAAGACAGAATCTCCTGAATCGCGCCTTCTGGCACAAATCGATCTCGACCGCCTGCCCTGCCACATCGCTGTCATCATGGATGGGAACGGCCGCTGGGCGAAGAAGCGCCGCTTGCCGCGGATTGCAGGGCACCGAGCGGGAATCAAGGCTGTGCGGCAGTCAGTAGAGGCCTGCGCACGCCTCGGGGTGCCTTATCTAACCTTGTACGCCTTTTCGGTGGAAAACTGGAAACGTCCTCATACCGAGACCTCGCTTCTGATGAGTCTGCTCCGCGAGTATCTAAAGAAGGAGATCTCAGAGCTTAACCGGCAGAATATTCGCCTTGCCGTCATCGGCAGAATTCACGAACTGCCCAAGCCGGTGCAAAGTGACCTCGAGACTGCGCTGGATAATACAAGGCAGAATACAGGGTTGCGCTTGACCTTGGCGCTTAACTATGGGGCGCGCGCGGAACTGGTGGACGCGGTCCGCGAACTCGTGTCTGCGGCCAGGCAGAATGGGGACGCAACCATCGACGAAGCCACCCTCAGCAACCATCTCTACACCCGTGATTTGCCCGATCCTGACCTGCTCATACGGACCAGTGGTGAATTGCGCTTGAGCAACTTTCTCCTCTGGCAGGTGGCCTACTCGGAGCTCTGGGTGACGGAAACTCTTTGGCCGGACTTTACCCAGACGGACCTGTTCCAGGCAATCATCGATTATCAGAAGAGGGAACGCCGCTACGGAGGCATAGAAGCTGCTAAGAAAACCCCCGTGTAGCGGCGGTCTCAGATCGCCGACCTTCTGTTGTTTTCAAGCGTAGCGGCGCTCCGAGAGCCCTGTTGCTGCTTGCGGGGTAAAAGACGTTCTCAATGAACCTCCGAGTTCTCACCGCGTTAGTGTTGATTCCCCCAGTAGTTTATCTCATTGGCTGGTCCCCCAAATGGCTTCTGCTTGCAGCCGTGGTCGCGGTGGTGGAGTTGTGCCTTCACGAATTCTTCCAGCTTTGCCGGCAGGCGGATTTCAAGCCCCTATCGGCCTTGGGGTATGTAGCCGGCGCGGCGGTGTGTGCGGTGCGAGCTTTGGAAACCAACGGCCCTGGGACGTATTCGCTCCTCCTGCTCGTTGCATTCGTCCTTACTACGCTCACCGTCGCGCTTGTGACAAGCCGCGACCTGAAGACTTACTTGGGCGCCACAGCCATAACCATCTTCGGAGTGGTTTATATCGGACTCGCCTTCTCCTGCTTGCTCCCATTGAGGTTTTCGCAGTTAGGCGCCCGCGGCCTTGGCCTCCCGGAAGCAGACCCGTCAGCAGGACGGAATTTGTTGCTGCTGTTGTTCCTGGTGGTCTGGGCCGATGATACTTTTGCGTATCTGGTAGGGCGCGCGGTGGGTCGGAGAATGCTCTTTCCTTCAATCTCTCCCAAGAAGACGTTGGAAGGTTCGGTGGCGGGATTGGCAGGTAGCCTTTTGGTTGCTTGGGTTTTCGCCGGCTTATTCTGGCAGACAGCCAACTTGAAAGAAGTTATCCTGTTAGCAGGTTTGGTTGCGTTGTTTGGGCAAATTGGGGATCTGGCGGAATCAGCGATGAAGCGGGGCGCCAATTTGAAGGACTCGGGGTCGGTGTTGCCGGGACACGGCGGAATGCTCGACCGAGTGGATAGCCTGTTGTTCGGAGCGCCGGTTCTGTGGTTGAGTTTGGTGATCATGGGTTTCTGGCGATGACCAAGGGTTTGTGCATTCTGGGCGCTACGGGTTCGATTGGGCGGCAATGTTTATCTGTCGTCAGGAATTCGGCGGACCGATTTCGCGTTGTCGCCCTCTGCGCCGGAAAGAACGTGGAGTTGCTTGCCCAGCAGGCCCTTGATTTTGCTCCCAAGCTGGTCGTAGTCGGCAATTCGGAGCATATCGAGCCCCTGCGCGAGCGGCTTCGACACCTCGGCGCTTCACGCTCGATTCAGATTGGTTGCGCGGTAAGCGGACAAACCGAGGCGGCAACGCACCCGGAGGTTGACCTCGTCGTGTCCGCTTCCCATGGCACCACTGGGCTGGTTGCGACCTATAAGGCGATCCAAGCGGGAAAGCGCATCGGGCTGGCGAACAAGGAGGTTCTGGTTGCGGCCGGTGAGTTGGTGACAGGCACAGTGAGGGAGCGGGGAGTCGAACTCCTGCCTGTGGACAGCGAACATTGCGCTCTCCACCAATGTCTCCGTTCAGGCAACCCTGGGGAAGTTCGCCGTCTGATTTTGACGGCTTCCGGAGGCCCTTTTCTGAAAACCCCGCGTAAGCACCTCGATCGCATAACACCCAAGGAGGCTTTGCAGCATCCAATCTGGAAAATGGGCGGGCGCATTACCATCGACTCGGCTACGCTGATGAACAAGGGCTTGGAAATCATCGAGGCGCGCTGGCTGTTTGGTTTCCCGTCCGAGCAGATCGACGTCCTTATTCATCCCGAATCAGCGGTTCATTCCATGGTAGAATTCAAAGATGGGTCGGTGATGGCCCAAATGTCGGTCCCGGACATGCGTCTGCCGATCCAGTATGCGCTGAATTATCCGGACCGGCTGGCCATGGATGGTGAGTCGGCGCGTTTGGATCTGATTGGGCTGAGCAAGTTGCGCTTCGCGGCGCCTGACACGCGGCGATTTCCCTGTCTGGAATTGGCCCGCCAGGCTCTACGCGCGGGGGGCTCGCTGCCGTGCGTCTTGAACGCTGCCGACGAGGTCGCGGTGGAAGCCTTCCTAGGCCAGCGGCTGCGCTTTTTGGAGATTCCGCGGGTGATTGAGACGGTTTTGGAACAAACAACTCACGCCGGGTCGTTCACTTCTCTGGATGACGTTTTGGATTGCGACCAGGAAGGCCGGCGTCGTGCGCGGGAGGTTGTGAGTAAGCTCGCACAGTAGAGGCAACCCTTTTGGATGCCCGATGGGCGACCACTGTGGTTGCTTGAAGGGCGACCACAAGGGTCGCCCCTACAATGCGGTCTGGGAAGAGTTGACAGTATTATGGCAGGAAGCTTTGTTACGGATGTGGTGGTCGTGGTCCTGGTCCTGGGGCTCATGATCTTTATTCACGAGCTCGGCCACTTCCTGGCGGCGAAGTTCTTTGGGGTCAGGGTGTTGGTGTTTTCTCTGGGATTCGGTAAACGGCTGCTGCATTGGACCCGCGGAGATACCGATTATCGAATCAGTGCCCTTCCCTTTGGCGGGTATGTAAAGATGGCCGGAGACGACCCCTCCGCGGAGCGAAAGGGCGACCCCGGGGAGTTTCTGACTAAGCCTCGTTGGCAGAGATTTGTAATCGTGGCGATGGGACCTGCCATGAATGTTCTGCTTGCCGTGCTCCTCCTGACAGGCCTCTACAGGTTCCACTTCCAAAAGCCCGCTTACGAGGAGCAGCCGGCGCGGGTCGGCGATGTCGAGCCCGACTCACCGGCCAGCCAGAGCGGGGTGAAACCCGGCGATCTGGTGGTGCGCCTTGGCAGCCTGCAAGATCCCCGCTGGGAAGATCTGCAGATGAAGGTCCTCACCACGGTCGGCGAGGCCATGCCCCTCGAGATCGAGCGTGATGGCAGGACTTTGAACATGTCGCTGACTCCGCGCCCGGAAGGGCCGGACCGAGTGGGGGATGCCGGCATCTATCCGTATGAACCTGGGGTTATCGATAAGGTCGAACCGGGACTTCCGGCGAGCCAAGCGGCACTGTTGCCCGGTGACGAGATTACGAGCGTTGAAGGGCGCAAGGTCCTGTATTGGCCGCGCGTCGCGTACCTCATTCAGTCAAGCAAAGGGAAACCGGTTCAGCTTTCAATTCTTCGTGGCGCGCGCGAATTCCAAGTCAAATTGACGCCGGTTCTTACCGACGTGATGGGAGAAAAACGCTGGCGGATCGGCATCTCCTTTCACAACGACATGCTGGTGAGGAAATTGGCCTGGGGCACCGCCTTTGCGGCTGCCTTTCAGGATAACTTAAGGGATTGCCTGGCGACATTTGACGTGCTGGGAAAGATATTGACCCGGCGCCTCTCTCCGCGCTCCCTCGCCGGACCGATCGGGATCGCGCAACTTTCCGGCGAGGCCTACCGTGCGGGGATTCCCGAGCTCTTGATGCTGGTCTCTTTCATCAGCCTCCAGTTGGGTATCTTCAACCTACTTCCCATCCCGGTCATGGATGGCGGAGTAATCCTGCTGCTGCTTGTCGAGGGTCTGATTCGCCACGACTTGAGCTTGAAAGTGAAAGAGAGGTTCTTGCAGGTCGGCTTCCTCTTCCTGCTGCTGCTGGTCGTGTTTCTGATGTGCAATGACATTATGAGGACGCTCAGACCCTACTAAACGGGGCTAGGGGCTGGGGACTAGTGTTCTGTAACATTTAATTCTTTACAGCGTCGGACCTTATCGAGAATGATGTCCGCCGTGGCGATCCAGACGAACGGTCTGGGAGTTTGGTTCCAAGCCGCCAAGTACTGATAGATGGTTGT
>Ga0326728_10022610_pt1 | contig 11643 bp, 11 predicted proteins | sample MB3enrmetagenome_FD_207602 | JGI IMG/M metagenome (GOLD analysis project Ga0326728, IMG submission 207602) | Lab enriched peat soil microbial communities from McLean, Ithaca, NY, United States - MB31MN | ecosystem: Environmental > Terrestrial > Soil > Wetlands > Peat | place: USA: New York... | reverse complement strand
GGTGCGCGTGCTGTAGTCGATGATGTGGCGGCGCCATTCCAGCCCGTATACTGTCTTGACCCTTTCATACCAATAGACCCCGAGAGGCTCGTTGGCGCCCTTATCGTGCTCGTGCGCATAGTAGCGCTTGCCCGTGACCAGCACCGGGTCGCCGTCGCCCTTGAGGTCGGCGATGGTCAGGGCGTGCGCCTGCGACCAGGCGTTGTCAATGACGTGTTTCACCCACGTGCGGTTGCCCTGCGCGTCCTTCTTCTGCTCGTACCATAAAATTCCATAGTCGTGCGCGAGGGTGGTGACCAGGTCCGGCAAGCCGTCGCCATTCACGTCCATCGTGTAGATGAATCCGGTGGCCCCCAGGTCGAATTCCGGATGGAATATCCACTCGCCGTGGCGGGGGTCGGGAGGCGCCTCGAACCATCCCTTGGGGGTGATGATGTCGGTGCGGCCGTCGCCATTGACGTCTCCGGCGCCGATGCCGTGCCCGTAGCTCTGGTTGCTGATCGCGTGCCCAACCCAGTGCGCGTCGGCACCCTTGCCAACGATTTCATACCAGGTCAGCGGATACTTGCTGTCGCCGAATTGCGGAAGGAGTTGCTGGGGCTTCCCGGTGTTCAGGATGTCCACCAGAAAGGCGAATTCCACCGGCGCGCCCTTCATGATGTCGTGCTTCACCCAAGGCTTGCCGGACTTCCCCGGGTTTTCCCACCAGGCGAGCGGGGACTCCCAGTAGGAACTGGTGACGATATCGGGATAGCCGTCGCCGTTGACGTCAATCGCCAGGTCGCCCAGGTCCTCGAGGTAGCCGGCCACAAAGGGGAGGTCGCGAAAATGGTGCTTGATCCAGCGCGGCCCATCCTTGCCCGGCGTGGTTTGCTCGTACCAGTTCTCGCCGGAGATAATGTCAAGCCGGCCGTCCTGATTCACGTCGGCAACCTCCGCCGCCTCGCTCTGCCCCAGGTCAATGGTGTGCTTGTAGAAGGGAATTTCGTCGGAGCCCTGGGCGCGCACGGGCGCGGTGTTCAAGAGAGCATAGGACGCAAGAGCCAGGAATGCGCCAAAAAGTCCCAGAAGGGCGGTGGCCCAGTGGAGGAATATCGGTCGTTTGACATTTGAAGGCATGTTATCTCCTTTAGAATCAATCCAGCATGCGGGGGCGTCAGCGCTGAGCGCTCCGTTTCGGGTTCTCAGTAGCCCTCAGTTGCACTTTGTTACCCCTGGATAGCCATTGTAAAGTAAAAATCGGCCCACTTCGGCTGCCCGGGAAGTGGCGGTTGCTCAGCCGAGGCCGGCGCGCAAATTTTCGCGCCCGGGGAAGAGGCGCTAACGAATTCCCAACCTGCGGGCGAGGCCTTTCGTGAAGTTCAATCCCTGGCGCGCCAACGCATCGCCCGACGGCGCCGGGTCGCGCCAGATGGCGGCGGCAGCGGCCAGGGCGGGTTCCGGCTTGGCAAACGATTCGATGGTCAGCCAGCCCTCGTAGCCTGTCTCCTTCAGGACTTTGAGAATGCCCTTCCAATCCACGTGCCCGGTTCCCGGTATGCCCCGGTCGTTTTCGGAAAGGTGAACGTGTCCCAGATCTTTGGCCACGGCGCGCAGGGCCTCGGCCGGATGCTGTTCTTCGATGTTCGAATGGAAAGTGTCAAAGTGGATTTTCACGTTGGGCGCGTCGATGTCGTGCACCAGGCGCGCGCCGTCTTCGAGGGTATTGAGGAAATAAGTTTCAAAGCGATTGAGCGGCTCGACGCAAAGGCATACGCCGCGTTTTTGTGCGCGAGCGGCGGCGGCGCGCAGGCCCTTCACAGCCCACTTCCACTCTCGATCCGTGCGCCGGCTCCCGGTCATAACTCCCAGGCCGGAGTGCAGGGGACCGCACATCAGGGGCGCGCCCAGCTCCGCGGTGCGATCGACGCACTTTTTCAAGAACGCCACCCCCTGCGCGCGGATGGCGGCATCGGAACCTACAATGTTGGCATCGCGCGGCAGCACGCAGCACGTGGTGCGCTCGAGTTGCAGCCGGTCCAGCGTGGCCCTGATCGCCGGGATGTTGGCGGGCTCGTCCGGAGAGATGAAGAGTTCGACTCCGTCAAATCCCCATTCCTTGATGCGCGCGAATAACGGATCCTCTTTCTCTCCCACCTGGGTGGTCCAAACCATCGTGTTGACGCCGAATTTCATGTTGGGGGGTCCTTTCGTTGGAGGCTCTCAGCCGTCAACTTTCAGCGGTCAGCTTTCCGCAGCCGAAAGGTGCTGCCGCCTTAGCTGATTGCTGAAAGCTGAGAGCTCTTGTTAAATCACATCCCACGGTTTCCGGCGCTCTTCATTCAACATCTTATTGGCGTCGGCGTCACCGATAAACTGCTCTTTCTCGCGGTCCCACCGCAATTTCCGCCCCAGGCGCGCCGAAATGTTGGCAAGGTGGCAAACGGTGGTGGTGCGGTGGGTGGTTTCAATGTCGGAGTTGGGCTTCTTCCGCGACCGAATGCAGTCCAGGAAATTTTCCACGTGGGGCTGGTGTTGAGGCGTGCCGTCGCCCTTGATCACATCCGACGCGCCGAAGGTTTCCCACACGTCCTTTATGGGGGGCGCCGGCCAGAGGGTATACCCCTCGCGGTTGATAAACAGCGTGCCATCGGTTCCGTAAAACAGCGTTCCATAGGAATTCCCATCCGGACCCCGGCCCAGGTGGTAGGAGAAGCGGGCCAGAAAGCCGGCGGAATTGAGCGGGCAGGCCGGATATTCGTAAATGGCTTCCAGCGTGTCGGGGGTTTCATAGATTCCCCGGCTGGCGTATCGCGCTCCCGAGCACGCGACCGAAAGGGGCGCGTCCACTTGCATCGCCCAATGGATTACGTCCATAAGGTGTGGACCCCAATTAGTGGTTTCACCGCCACCGGTTTCCCAGAAGCCCGTAAATCCCCGGCGGCTGCGATTGTAATGATGGTACGGCGCCGGTCCAAGCCAGAAATCCCAATCGAATCCCGACGGTGGATCGCTGTCAGGCGGAGGAACTTGCTTGCGGTCCTCGCGCGTGAAACCCAGCCCGTAAAGGTAGGACTCAACGTAAGTGACTTTGCCAATCTTGCCGCCGCGAATCATTTCCACGACTTTCTGATAATGCTCGCCGGAGCGTTGCTGGGTTCCGCAGGTTACCACGCAGTTGTATTTGTTCGCCGCCTCCACCATCTTGCGGCCCTCATAAACCGTGTGGGAAGTGGGCTTTTCAACATACACATCTTTGCCCGCCGCACAGGCCATGATCATGGGGATGCCGTGCCAGTGTTCCGGTGTGGCCACGATGACGGCATCAATATCCTTGCGGTCAAGAAGCTTGCGAAAGTCGCTGTAACCCACCGTTTTGCCCGGCGGCATGGTGGGGCCGTCGAGCGTCAGCGCCAGGGGGAGGGTGTAGACATCGGCGGCGGCGATGGGATCCACCTGGCCGGTGCGCATCATCGAGGTGAGATCGAAGCGGCCCTGCCCGCCGGCGCCAATCAGGCCGACGCCGATGCGGTCGTTGGCCCCGATTACGTTTCTGACGTTGGGGCCCGCCGAAAGCGCCAGGCTGGCAACCCCCAGTGTCGCGGATTTGTGGAAATCGCGGCGCGTCATCTTGGATAATTCCATATTAAACCTCCAGTTTAAGTTAAGGTGTCGTACTCCAGGCGCTTGCGCGCTCCGGCGCGGCCCGAACCCCGGAGTCGGCGGGCCGTACGACGATAACGGCTGGCGATGGTAGCACGGGCGGCCAAGCAATGGTAGAGGGGCATTGAACGGGAAAACCTCAAGAGCAAGTCAAAAGGCAAAAGTCAAAATTCAAAAGTCAAAAGGAAGCAGCCGTATGTTCTCTCCGTGCCTCTGCGCCTCAGTGGTGAAGTTTGTCGGGGGTTTGGCGCGACCGCAGCGCCAAGTGCAGGTAGCGCAGGACTCGCTCTCCGGTCCTGCGGCCCTTAACCCTAATCCTTAATCCCTGGTGCCTAATCCCTGCTCTTAAGGCAAATCAGCGAAGGGCAGAAGAAGCGGGGGCTCTGCCAGGAAACGCAGGCGGGCGATTTCCTTCAGGGCGCGGGTGACATGCTTTTCCTGGGTGGGCTCAAGGGTCATGACGAAGGGCAGGCGTTGTTTGGCGCAGTCGGGCTCCTGCATCACGGAATCGATATTGATGCGCTGGCGGCCCAGGATGGTGCAGACGCGCCCCAGGATGCCGGGCCGGTCGCGCACCACGAGCCGCAGATAAGTGGCGACCACGTTCTCGCCGGGCGGGGCGATTTTGGAGGGATGCCAGTTTTCGTATCCGAAGGGGGTCAGGATGCAGCCGCCCGCCGCCATGGAGCGCGCGATCTGCACGACGTCGGAAAGCACCGCCACGCCGGTGGCTTCACCCCCCGCCCCGCGGCCGGTGATGCTGGTGTTGCCGCCCTTGTTGCCCATCAGCAGGATGCCGTTGGTGGCGCCCTTCACGCCCGCCAGGCGCGAGGAGGTGGGAATCATCATGGGGCGGACGAAGATTTCCAGGCGATTGCTCGAGCGGCGGCGCGCCCCCGCGATCAGGCGCAAAGTGTGATTCAGGCGGTGGGCGTAGGCAAAATCCACCTGCTCGATGCGCCGAATGCCTTCCACGGGGATATCGCGAACATGCACGGCCTGGCCAAAACACATCATGGCCAGGATGGCGATCTTGTAGCTGGCGTCGTAGCCTTCCACATCGAAAGTGGGATCAGGTTCAGCATAACCTTTTTCCTGAGCCTCGGCCAGGACCTCGGCGAATGAACAACCGCGCCGCTCCATCTCCGTCAGGATGTAATTGGTGGTGCCATTCAGGATGCCATAGACGGCCGTAAAGTTCTCGCCCGCCAGGCCCTCCCGCACCGCGTGCAGGACAGGCGTTCCGCCCGCCACACATGCTTCGATTCCCAGGCCCACATGGTGCGCGCGGCTGCGCTCCACCAGTTCCACACCGTATTCCGCCATCAGTTGCTTGTTGGCGGTCACCAGATGCTTGCCCGCATCGAGGGCGGCCAGAGCGATGGCGCGAGCCGTGGGCAGAACCCCCACCAGCTCCACCACGATGTCAACTTCCGGATCGGCAATCACCTTTTGCCAGTGCGAAGTGATCTTGACGGGTTGACCCACCCAGGAGAGGTCCCGCTTGTGAATGCTGCGCGAACAGATCACCTTGAGCTGGAGATCGCATCCCAGACGTCGCCGGATTTCCTCATGGTGCTCGGCCAGAACCTTGAGCGTGCCCGTGCCGACGATCCCCAACCCAATCACCCCCAGGCCCAGCACACGTTGTTGGGATCCGGATTTGGCAAAACGAATTCGAGGTGCAGGGCTCATCGGTGCGATCCTATCAAGATTTACGGTGCGTTCCTTCCCGATGGAATATTGATTCTATCGGGAATGGACAAGCCTATTCACTTTGCAATGAAGCGGGTGAAATGGCAAGAAAAACCGAGGGCGCGGGTTTCGGGGAATGGGTCGCCGCGGCTGCGGGGCGGAGGCCCACGTCATACCGCTTAGGGGGTTCATTGACCGCACTCGCTATAGTCATTGACCGGTCTTCCGTCTTTCCACCTCAACCGACCTGCTAAGTTCGGTTGTGAGGTGAGGTCTCTCCATGCGCTCGGCATGGTTTCACACACATGCCGACATTCCCGGAATGCGGTCAAACACGAGAAATTAAAGTCAAACCCTTTTTTCCGTTCCTCCGCGGTTGCACTTGGACTTAGCCGAACGTTCAAGTCTTCGCCGGGCGGTCCGGTTATAATGCCTTCGGAGACGTAATAGGGCTCTTCGGGCACTCCTAGAAGATTGGTTCTACCGGTCAAGTTGACACTCGACGATAATACAAAACCATCCGAGCGAAACACCACCATCGATCCGTAAATCTCGCTCAGATAGCCCCGGTCCACTTTAAGGTCAACTACAAATCCCCAACTCCTCCGTCCTGGTAAGGTTCGAGCAGAATCAGCAATCACGATAAAAGGATTCTCTACCAAAACCTGGTAGCTTGCTGGTTCACCTATGGGATTCTGGGGATTCTGTGGAGAGTATCTTCTCGCATATTGGGCAGAGAGCTTTCTGATTTGAGCCTCCGTGGTCTTTCCCACTTGCAGGCGCTTTAGCTCACCCAGCAGCCTTCTAGCGACTAATGCTCGATGCCATTCCAGCGCATACCCAGCAAGATACAACAATCCGATGATTGCACAAACAGCAACCGCAACGAGAGCAACTAGCTTCCTGTGCCTAGTCTTATTCGCTCGCTCCCCAGGTCCGCTGTCCACCGCGTCCTCCCTATCTGCCACCGCAGGGACATCAAGAGTTCCTTCAACTACGCCGGCTGCCGCGTACTGTTCGCGAGCGAAACTAATTGCCGTGATATCGCCACGGGCAGCTTCACGGGCACAAAGTATTTGGCAGGACAGAGATAGTCTTCACCCGATTCGTCGATGACCCGCGCCAACCCTTCTCGCGCGGTCGACGGGTCGCTCAGAACCTGGTAGACTTTCCGCGGTTCCAAATCGTCCTCGCCTTCGTTGCGGATACAAAGGACGAACCTCGACCTTATCTTTTCGTCTCTATCGATCGAAGCCATTGGTTCAGTATACCGCCCCTTTCCTGAATTCAAATGTCCCTGCTGCGCAATGATAGAATCATTCTTTTTCATAGGAGGCGATGGATGAAAACCCTGGGCGGGCTGGCGCAGACACCCATTTTTTGGTGTCTGCGCTCCCGAAGGGACGCTTGCTTCTGCCGCCGCCCCGCATTGAGGGTGGCACGTGCCGGGCTCAGGGCAAGGGAAAGATGTTCAGGTCCTTCATCGGGTAGTGTTTAAGATTATCAGTGATGAGGGTAAGCTGGTGGTGGAGGGCGGTGGCTGCGATTGTAACGTCGGTGGTGGCTAGCGTAATTCCCTTGCGGGCATAGTCACGTTTCAGCAGGCCCGCCAAACGGGCAACCGGCCAAATAATCGGAAAGAACTGCAAGCTTTCCAGCAGTTCCCTGGTCCGAGTTTCCTCCTGTGACCTTAGACCGGCATAGACTTCCGTCACGTTCACCGAACAGCAGGCCAGCAGGTGACCATGTTGCAAAAGTTCCTTGAGGAACCGGTCCCGGTTCTTCTTGCCGTTCAAAGCGTCACTAATGACACTTGTATCCAGAAGGTAGGTGGCCATGTCAGCGGGCTGCAACTTTCTGGAAGCGCTTTTCGTCCTGCCGGCGCAACTTGTCCACCCACTTTGCTGCTCCGTGTTTCAGTTCGGGATGATCGTGGTCATTCCAGGAACCGGCAGCGGCTTCCAGGGCCTTTAACTGGCGCAGCCGCATGAGCTCTTTCTCAGCGGCTTGGGCCAGGAATTTGCTCCGGCCTCGTTTGCCCACCAGGATGTCAATTCGAGCCACCAATTGCTCAGGAATGACGATGTGCGTGCGTTTTGTGTTCACGGTTTCTCTCTAGCGGTATTTTCTAAATCCCACTTACAGTTTAACATGAAGTGGGAGTGGCAATGAGTGCAGGGGCTGAAGCGCCCGCCCGTGCTGGGCGGTGATAGAATCGTTCGTTCTGTTTGGAGGCGATGGATGAAAACCCTGGGACTCATTGGCGGCACAAGCTGGACTTCCACCATTGAGTATTACCGCTACATCAATGAGGCGGTTGCGCAAAAGTTGGGCGGTCTGCACTGCGCCAAAGTGGTGTTGGCCAATCTGGATTTTTATTTCCTGGAAGAGGCCATGCGTGCGAACCAGTGGGATGTAGCTGCATCCATCCTAACGAAGGAAGCGGCGCGCCTCTATGCCGCCGGCGTGGACGGCATTTTGATGTGCTCGAACCTGGTTCATAAGGTGTTCGATGAAGTGCAAGCGTCGGTGCCCGTGCCGCTGCTGCACATTGGCGACGCGCTGGCGGAGGAGATCACGGCAAGGCAGTACAGGACCGTCGCTTTGCTGGGGACCAGGCCCATCATGGAAGAGAGCTTCTACTCGGAGCGGATCCATGCGAGGAGCGGCGCGCGCGTTCTGGTTCCTGCGCGCGAGGATCGCGGCTACATCAATTCCGCCATCTTTGGCAGAATGTGCTTAAACGTCTACACCGACGACGACCGCGCACGTTTTAACCACATTATTGACGGCCTGAAAGGGCAGGGCGCGGAGGGTGTGATTCTCGGTTGCACCGAATTGCCTGTGCTGCTGGCCGAAGCCTCGGTGCCGCTGCTGAACAGCACCCTCGTCCACAGCCTGCGCACGGTGGAATGGGCGCTGGCATAATATTTGTTACTTGTCGAAATACGGATGTTTGGAGAGCGGCAAGCGCGGCAGTTCTCCCGTCGCGGGTTTAAGGGTAATGTCCTCGAAGAGGAGCGAGGGGACGACGAAGGAAACCAGCGGGGCCCCGGTCTGTCCGGGATAAAGGCGTCCTCCGAAGGTTGCATAGGGAATGCTGCAAACCCACAAATCGCGCGATACCGCGGCGAGGTCTTTGAACGCGGTATCGTCCAAGCCATCGAACTGACCCAGGCGCATCAACTCCTCGTGGCCGTCCGGGTAGACCTTATAGACCTCATGGCCGACGCCCCGCACCACAACTCCAAAATCCTTGTTCCGTTCTTTCACCATGCTGAGAAACTGGTTTTTCAACTCCTGCCCGCTCACCCCCTCCGTGGTGGTGACCATTAAATTGCTGGGTTGAGCGCCAAAGGTGCGGAAACTCCCGGTGCTTTGGGGAATGCCGGAGACGGGATCGCGGGTGTCGAGCAAGGTCTTGAGATACCCGCGCTCGATCAGGGTCGTGGGGCGCGCCTTGACGCCTTCGTCGTCAACCGCGTAGCTGCCCATCAGCGGGGTTCCCTGGTAGAAGGTTTGGGTGGGGTCGTCAATCACGCTCATGGAGCTGGGGAGCACGCGCGAGCCCAGCCGCTCCTGAAATTTGCTTACATTCTGGGCGGCGTAAGCTTCCATCTGGGGATTGTCGGAGGCGGGCGTGCGCATGGCCGTGAGCTTGGGGGCAAAGACCTGGCTGAAGGCTTCGGCGCCGGCGACGCCTTCGAAGAGCACCGGTCCGTTGTAGCGATCTACCACGGGGGCGCGCCGCAGCGCGGTCAGGCGGCCGGCCATGGTGCGAATCCGTGACGCCAGTTCGGATTCCGGGGGGAGCGCTTCCGGGGAGCGCGCCGAAACCATTACCCAGTCCGGCAGCATCGTTCCATCCATCGCCTGGGTCTGCGCCATGGCCACAAATGACGCCGCGGTGGTTTGCTCCGTGACCGTGCTCCCTTCGCTATTCAGATACCAGGAGCGCGTGTCGGTGATCGAAAGGCCGGTGGAGGAGGTGTAGATTTCCGGCGCCTGGCGGAAGAGGGCGGAAAGGGTTCGCACCTGGGTTTCGGCTTGGGCAAGATCCATCTTGACCGGTGCAAAAGGCTCGAGCGCGGTTACCGGCGTCTCCTTGCTGAAGTCGGGAAGATTCTCGCGGGCTTTGCGATTCTCCAGCGCCCCCCGCTTTCTGGAAAGCATCTCGAGCGCCTCTTTGTAAGCCGTGTCGGTGGCCAGCCAGATTTGCCGGCGCAATTCCTGGTAATCGTCGTCGAGGGGGAGCAGGACGGTTTCCGTCAACCCGTTGGGCTGGGGCGGATAGGTCATGAAGTTGCTGTTGTCGCTCTGGTAGTCACCCACCCGCACTTGCACGGCCAGGAAGCGGGCACGGGCGATCGCTCCGGAAAGCAGGGCGCCAAAGGTGGCCGAGGTATCAAGAGAAGTGCGGTCCTGCACGCGATAGGAGATGAAGTAGGGCTTTTGGAGTTGCTCGAGCTGGAGTTGTTTCATGGAGCGGTCCAACTCGTCGCGCATCGCCTTCATCACCACATCGTCCGCCGCCCGGGCCGGCGCCGGCAGCGCCATGGCTGCCAGCAGAAGTACTCCGAATACCCGGGAAAACGTTTTCTGCATCGCGTGCTCCTTGGGAGAGTCCAGAGTCCGAGGTCCGAAGTCCGAAGTCAAATGCGGACCCGTAGCGCATCTCGGCGTTTGAGGTCTGCGGCTCTTGGTTTGAATCCTGGACCCAGCCTGCGATGCGGGCGCAAGATTCGTGGTTCTTGCCCGTGAAAAGCCGCGGACCCCAAAAACGGGGGTCCGCACTACGCCTCTTGTCAGCACCACCCCGGCGCTCGGGGCGCGGGCGAGGTTAGAAATCCGCTCTAGCCCGTGCCTGCCGGCTGCGGGAAGCTGCCTGCCGCTTGCCGCCTTCTGCCTACTGCCTACCCCCGTCTTATCGAATGGGGGCGGGAAGAATGGGGGCCCGCGCCGTGGACTTCTCCTTCTTTGCCACTTCGATTTGCGAGACCAGCAGATCGGGAGAAGAAGCGGAAACGGGAACCGACCCTGATTCCGCGCCGCAGACCCCGTTGAACGTAGCCACCTGGTCGTCACCGGCAACGATTTTGCTGAAGGCGGTGAGCGGCGTGCCGATCAGGTTGACTCCCCGCACCAATTCCTCCCGTCCGTCGGGGTAAACGCGATAGACCATGATGGGCAGCACGTTGAAGGCGTTGGGAGTGAACCGGCTGGTCAGCGTGAATCCGCCTTGAATGTCGTCGAAATAGAGGCCGAACTTCAGGTTCTGTTTCTTGATCTCCTCAATCAGTTGCCGCTTCAATTCGTCGCGCGAAACGGGATGATCGACGATCACAATCAAATTCGATTGGCGGGCTACGGGAGCATATCCCTGCTGCCGCCGCCCATGGCCATTCGATTGTGGAAACCCTTCGATGGGGGAACGTCCCATCAAAAAGTTCTTGAAGACGCCATGGTCAAGCACCGCCACCCGCTGCCCCTTCACACCTTCGTTGTCGAAGTCGTAAAAGCCCGCCAGTTCCGCTGGCCCCAGGCGCTGCAAAGTGGGATCGGAAACTACCGAGAAGTTTTCCGGCAGAAGTTTCCCCCCCACCATTTTTTTGAACGTCTGGCCTTCGTTTTCGTCCTTTTGCCGGTGGCCTTCAATGCGGTGGCCGAACACTTCATGGAAGAAGACCCCGCTGGCGCGGCCGGAAAGGATCGCCGGACCGGTGTAAGGATCGACAATCGGCGCGGCGCGCAGAGCCTGCAGGTCCTTGATCATCTGATCGACGGTTTTCAGCACCACCTGATCCGAGGGCAATCCCCCCGGGTCGGAGGCGTAGAAGGATTCATACCGCGGCAGGTCCATCCCGTCGTCAGCCTTCATCTGCGCCGACAGGTAGAGGTAATAAATGGGCCGGGAGACCTCAATCTCTGATCCATCACTGTTGACATACCAGCGGGTTTCAATATCCGCGAGGAAGCTGGCGCTGGCCGAGTAGATGTCACCGAAGCGCGCAAAGGGCGCCGTATACTTCCGCACCTTTTCTTCCCATACCTTGCGGTCAACGTTCATCACCTGGAGCCTGTCAAAATGTTTGGATGGCGGCGCGGGCGAGAAGTCATCAGATTTGTCTTCCTGCGCCACTTTAACCTGCACTTCGGTCGAGATGGCGGCAAGCTGCTCGACCGCCTGCTTGTATTTAAGGTCCGTCTGATACCAGAGGACGCTGCGCAACGCGTCGGGGTCGGCCTCAATGGGAACATAGATGGCCGTCGGCCCTTCCCCACCCTCCTCGCGCGACCCGTGGGTGT
>Ga0326728_10022607_pt1 | contig 11644 bp, 15 predicted proteins | sample MB3enrmetagenome_FD_207602 | JGI IMG/M metagenome (GOLD analysis project Ga0326728, IMG submission 207602) | Lab enriched peat soil microbial communities from McLean, Ithaca, NY, United States - MB31MN | ecosystem: Environmental > Terrestrial > Soil > Wetlands > Peat | place: USA: New York... | reverse complement strand
TGGCGGGACGGCGGATTCAGGGGCGCGTGGTTGCAGAGCGCGCGGGCCACGCCATGCACACCGCGCTGGTGCAGAGGATACTGAGGGACCGCTCGGCCTGGGAGCTGGCGCATGTCTACGATGAAGTTCCCCACTCCGCGAAGCCAGCCGTGGCAGAGGCGGATACGCTGGCGGAGACTGTTGCTGTCCATGCGTAAGCCACCCGTGCGAGGTAGCGCATGAGTCGAATTGCGGCCATTGCGCTAGGCTCGAACCTGGCCTCGGTGTGGGGCGACCGTGAGGCCAACCTGCGCGAGGCCATCGAGCGCGTGGCAAAGCTGGGTACGGTGCGCGCGGTCTCGTCGTTCCATGACACGGAGCCAGTAGGCATCACTGACCAGCCGCGATTTTTGAATGCTGCGATGCTGCTGGAAACCGAGCTAGAGCCGGCGGAGCTGATGCGCGCGCTGCTGGCCATTGAGCGCGCCATGGGACGCGACCGGGCGAGTGCTCTAGTGAAGGGGCCTCGCATGATCGACCTCGACCTGCTGCTAATGGACGACGTGGTGCTGGAGAGTGCCCGTGGCACGGAAGATCAGACCGAACTGACGCTTCCGCATCCGGCGATGGCGGAGCGGCGCTTCGTGCTAGAGCCGCTGGTGGAGATCGCGCCGGATATGGTCCATCCCGTCTCCGGACGCACCGTGGCGGAGCTGCTGGCGGGGTTGACTTAGAACTGAGGTTTGACCGGGCGGATTCTCATGGCTTGATCTGCTCTGGCGGGTAGTGGGCTACTTTGATCCCTGAGCATTTTGGGCTTGGTGGTGGTGGTGGGCTGTGGCATACTGAGAGTATGCAAAAGCGGATTAGCAACAGACCGTCCGATGTGAACCAAGCAGCCTTCCTGATGGTCGAACGCTCCACGGCACCGGCCCCTACGTCTAGAGTCCGTCCAACAAGCAAAGCCGATATAAGCCGTGTAATGTCAGCAATGGGGCGTAAAGGGGGTAAAATCGGCGGGAAGCGGCGTCTAATAACCATGACACCTGAGGAACGGCAGGCTAGGGCGTTCGCAGCAGCTACAGCGCGGTGGAAGGGAAAGAGGGGAGTGGTGGAAATGTTACCAGCCGATTCTAAACGAGAAGCTGGACTGCGAAAGCTTGCTGGTATTTTTGAAGAACAGTTGACCAGTCTGGGACTCAACGAAGAACAGAAAAATGCTAGAGTAGCGGAGTTTGCGGCTTTCGTGGATGCGAAGGTCGCTTCTGCAAAGAGCGCCAAACAGATAAAGCCTCTTCATAATGCGGCTCTCCGGGCGTAAGCTCCAGAAATTCCGTAAGCGCCTCTTTGAAATCGCGCTCATCCCGCAAATCGAGCATTTCTTCCATCTTATCCATCAATTCCCGCTCACGCGCCTTGACACCTGCTTTGGCGGTGAGCGGTTTCGCTTCGTTGAAAGCCGACTTTGTCTTCATTCACTGTACCTCTCGCTCTGCATCAGGCACTTCGGTACACATCCTGCGCAGTCTTTACTGCTTTTCCAGCCTTGACTAGCTTCCCAATAATTAGCCGCGTGACTTTGGTCCCCATGCCGAGATGCGCAGATATTTTGTCCAGTTCATAGTCCGTCCCAGGCTTGCTGCGTAGCAGTTCGTAGATGCGATCTCCCGCCGGTTTAGGTGAGGATACGGTCGATGGTTTGGCAATCGGTACAACCGCAGGTTTAGCTGCGGCTGCTTTACGCGGCGGTTTCTTCTTCCCCTTCTTGGTGTTCTTCTTCGAACCACTGGCAGCGACAGGAGTCACCGAGCGGATGTGTGCCGGATACCATTCTGAGAGTCCCCAGCCGTCATCGAACCGTAGAACCTTTCCGGCTTTCTTGAGCCCAAAGAGGGCACCGTTGACCACAGTGTCAAAGTCCTTGGCGTTGGATTCGACGCCACCCTTTTTCAGCGCCGCAGCGATCTCCTTATTCGTCCTTTTTACCTTCCCAGCGGAAAGATACAACTCCACGCAGACCGGAACACTCTTGCCGTAAAACGCTCCTTTCGGCAGGTCAATCGGATGCCCTATATCAGCAGTAGATGAGGAAGCCGAGACTGCGCCAAAGTCTGCGGCATCGGTTTCCAGCGCAATCGCTAGAGCGTCCAACACCGCTTGCCACTTGGCGATCTTGGCCTCGATGAATGCCCTAAACGATGTAGAGTCCTGCTTCTCTGAAGCCATAATTCTCCTTCCAATGAACGCAAAAAAGTGGTATAAACAACAAAGCGAGTGTTTGTATGGGGGCGGGTTTCCCCGCCCCCCGCCCACTACGGGCGGCAGCTATCTCATACAGCTCACCTCGCCTTCTGGCGGTGGGTTTGGCTCCCTTAGGGCGCGAATCCAAAGAGGTCAAACCCACCGCGTACAACGATATAACAATACACCATCCGACATTTTGTGTCTACTTTAAAGCGCAATGGAGCATCGCGCCGAACGTCTTGGCCATGCTTGCAGGATTCTTGGTTCACTACCCGCTCTCTAGAATTGCCATTTACCGCTTTAGCATAATATCAATAAATACGGACGCAATATCATTTTCCACTTGACAGATGCTAAAGCGGCTTAGTACCATGCTGGTACTATGAATCGTCTAGACAACACGACACGCGCTCAGGTTATAAGCTGCTTGATTGAAGGATGTTCTATCCGTTCAACGGTTCGCATGACTGGAGTTGCAAAGAAAACAGTCATGCGGCTCTTGGTTGAAGTTGGCGAAATCTGCGCTGATTATCAGGATCGTGCGTTTCGCAACCTGCGCTGTAAACGACTCGAACTTGACGAGACGTGGGCTTGGATTTACTGCAAAGAGAAGAACCGCACAGAAGAGATTGCCCGGAAAAACCCTGATTCTGGCGACGTTTGGCTGTGGGTCGCTCTAGATGCAGACAGCAAGTTGGTTCCGTCATGGCGGCTTGGGAAGCGCGATTTAGCGACAGCTACAGACTTCGTGAGCGATCTTGCACAGCGCGTAAAGGGGCGTGTCCAGATCACAACAGATGCGCTCCGTACCTATGTAAATGTGATCGAAGACGTGTTTGGCTCAGAGGTGGATTTCGCACAACTTCATAAGATTTATCGTGCGGGTCAAGAGATTGAAACTCGCTATAGTCCAGCCCGGTGCATCGGATGTACCAGCAAAGACGTAAGCGGTACGCCAGACCCAAAGCACATTTCGACAAGTTTTGTAGAGCGCCAAAATTGGACAGTACGCACAACGATGCGGCGCTACACCCGTCTTTCAAACGGGTTCTCGCGCAAGTTGGAGAATCACGCGGCTGCGACGGCGCTCAATTACTTCGCATACAATTTCATCAAGATTCACCGAACGCTGCGCACGAGTCCAGCAATGGCCGCTGGCGTGACGGATCGGCTCTGGGATGTGCAGGACTTGGTTGCTCTCTGGGAATCGTATGAGCGGAGGGCGGAAAGAGCGGCATGAAAAAGTTTGAATACAAATTTGATTTGACTATCGGCGAGTCTCCTGATCCGGGGGATGACACTGACTATACCGAAGAGCAGCTAAACGAACTCGGTGCCGAAGGCTGGGAACTGATAGCGGTTCAGCACTGCGGGAAGGACAATTCCTATTTGGGCTATTGGTTCAAAAGAGAGCTTGATTGAAAGTAGCCCACTACCCTCTGGCGAATCCGCTTGTGCGCGGGTCGGCGTTCTGCTCTACTGATGTCGATTCGTGGAGCGGGCCATGCAGGCGTATGAACGCTATCTGATTCGTTGGCGCAGCGCGGGGCTATTGGATGAGACAACCGAAGCGGCGATTCGGCGGTATGAAGAGTCGCAGGCCACACCGAGCGGACGCCGCTGGCAGGTAGTTCTGGCACTGGTGATGGGCGGAATTCTGTTCGGCGCGGGAGTGCTGCTGTTTGTCGCGGCGCACTGGAACGATGTTTCGCCGGGCGTACGGCTGGCTCTGGTGATGGCCATGCTGGCGCTCTTCCACGTTGCCGGGATCATTACGCGCGAGCGGTTCAGCGGCTTTGCCACGACGATGCACGCGCTGGGAACGGTAGCCAGCGGCGCGGCAATTGCTCTGGTCGGGCAAATCTTCAACATGCAGGAGCACTGGCCGGCGGCGGTGATGCTGTGGGCCATCTGCGCAGCGGCGGGGTGGTGGCTGCTGGGCGATGAATTTCAACAGACGCTGGCGTTGCTACTGGTGCCCGCGTGGCTGCTCTGCGAGCTGGGCGATCGGGCGAGCATCTATAACGGTGCGAATGTCTTTTTGTGCCGGATCATTGCGGTGCTCGGAGTGGTCTATCTTACGGCCTTTCTGCACTCGCGACGGAGGGCGGTCTACGGGATTCTGTTTGCGGCGGGCTGCGTAACGCTCATTGTGTCGACATCGAGCCTTGCCCAGGGATGGCTATGGACCGGCTACACGCACGACTGGGGCTTTGTGCCGCTTTCGTTGCGCGTGTGGGGCTATGCGATTCTACTGCTCGTCCTGGGCTGCGGATGGTGGGCCAACCGCAAGAGCCTTTTGCCGGGTGTGGCGGTAACGGCGATGGCCTTCGCGCTTCCCTGGCTGAATGTGGTGAAGACGGAAGGCCGCTGGAGACACGCTGAGCCGCGAGTGGCGATGTATGCAGTGGTGGCGGCGGTATGCGTCTTTCTTGCCTGGTGGGGCGTACGCGAGGCGAGCCGGGCGATTGTGAACTACGGTGTTGCGGCCTTCGCACTGACGGTGGTGTGGTTCTACTTCTCGGACATCATGGGCAAGCTGGACCGGTCGCTGGGATTGATTGTGCTTGGCGTGCTCTTCCTGGCCGGTGGCTGGGCACTGGAGAAGACGAGGCGACGGATGGTGGCGAGCATCTCGGAGGTGTCCGTATGAGATCGATGAGCCCAGTGGGACGCGCAGTGCTGTTGTTTGCGATTCAGGCGGCGTTGGTGCTGAGTATCGCGGGGAAGTATCTGTACGAACGGATGACATGCCCACGAGTGTGGGTGAGGGCGGCGCAGTACGAGCCGAACGCGCCGCTTCGCGGTCGGTATCTGGCGATGCAGCTTGCGGTCGATGCCTGTGGATTGCCGCGCGATGAGGCACACCACACTGCGGGGTACAATAAGCAGTTTCCCGGCTACTGGCGATGGACGGCGAGACTGGAGGCGCAGGGAGGAAAACTGGTTCCCGTGCTGGCCAGCGATAACGACCGGCCTGAGATGACCGCCGAGTTGACGATGCGGGGAGACAGGCCATGCGATCGGGCGACACTCTTGCAGGGTGTGGAGTACTTTATCTCCGACACGGCCCAGAGTCCGTTTCCGCCGAAGAATGGCGAGGAGCTTTGGGTGGAGGTGACGGTGCCGAAGATGGGGCCTGTACGGCCGATCCAATTGGCGGTGTCGAAGGATGGGGTATTTACGCCGCTGGTATTGAGGTAAGGCTGAGTTGCGGATTGCTTCGCTCGATTTCTAGGAATCTTTGCTGTGTGGAATCGGCGGTCAGTCGACCGGCGAGTGGTGGCCCCAGTCGAAGCGGCGGCCGAGGATGCCTTTGACGATGAGGTGGTCGGTGGCCGCAGTGGGGCCGACACCGACGCCGATGTTGATCTCCCACTTGGGCGAGACGTTGAGATCGGTGACGGCGAAGATCTGCTGTTGCTGGTTATGCAGCGTGTCGGGCGAGGTGATGCTGCCGTAGTCGGCGTAGTACTCGAAGCCGCCGCTTACGACTTTGCTAAAGTCGTAGCCGATCTTGGCGCCGGGTGAGAAGCCAATGCCCTGGTTGACATCGGGGCCGTGCCATGTGCGTTCCAACGCGGGGTTCAGGGCGAGGTACCAGCGGCCGAGGGTCTTGTCGACGATCGGCCGTATCTCCCATGTCCAGGTGTCGGGCGAGTAGACGGCGCGCTGGTAGCCAATTTCGGTGGAGAGCGAGACGCCGACCGGCCAGTGCCAGGAGTCGGGGACGCGCACGCGCGGACGGATGTGGTCGCCGACCCATTGCACGCCGTGGCCATCCTGCTCGCTGGTGAAGATGTAAAAGCCGACCTCGGACCAGTCGTTAAGTCCCTCGGTGAGCTCGATGGTCTCGTGCTCCTGGTGGTTCGTTGGATAGACGCCGTCGATAAGGTTCTTCTGGCCCTCTGGGGTGAAGTTGGAGTGCAGTTCAACCATCAGATTCCTCGGCTCGACGGTGTCTGCTCCATAGACCTGGATCTCGTAGTTGCCCTGAGCGTGCGCGTTCGTGGTGATGAGGCAGAGTATGACGAGGATCATCCCACTCATGACGATCAGACTGTCATGAATGGGGCACCCGCCCCCACCCATCGCGAGAAGACCGCGATAAATGGGGCACTCGTGTTTTATAGCCGCGATATCCCACGTCTCAGAAGGGAGACATGGGGCACCCGATTTTGTGGCGTCAGGCATAGCGAAATAGCATCATGAAACCGTGGTCCATGTGGTCCTGCTGGTGGCAATGGAAGAGCGTATTGCCGGGAAGATTGGCGGTGAACTCAATTGTGGAAGTTTTCATCGCGGGGATGAGGACGACGTCCATCATCAAGCCTCGCATAGTCTCGTCGCCTACACGCGTCACTTCGAAGGTGTGGCGATGCAGGTGAATGGGGTGGTCGTTATTGCTGAGGTTCTTCATGACGAGGCGATATCGCTCGCCTGCCTGAAGCGTGGGTGATTCCGTATCGGGATAGGATTTGCCGTTGATGGTCCATCGCTCGGGGTTGCCGTGGCCTTCGAACTTTGAGTCGAAGGTGAGGGGGATATCGATAGCATCCTGCGCGCTGCCGGCTGGTGTGTTGGCGGCGAACTGCGCATAGTCCCAAATGAGATTTTCCGGCTGGATCCATTTAGTTGCGCCGGTCGTATTGGCATACTCGACGACGATGCCCATGCCGGCGGCCTGCACATGCTTGCGTACTTCGCCCAGCACCCAGACGCCGGGGGTGTTCATCTGGACGATAGCGGAGACGCGTTCGGCAGACGCGAGACGCAGCATATCGACGGTTTGCGGACGCGAGATCGGGTTGCCATCGAGTGCAACAACCTGGAAGGTGTGACCGGCGAGTGCGATCCAATGCACCTCGGTTGGGCTGGAGTTGAGGATATGCATAAGGACGCGCTCACCCTGCTTGACGCGGATGGGTTCGCCGAAACCGAGCATCTTACCGTTGATGGTGGAGACGTCGTACATGGGCATGGCGGAGCCGTCGCCGGAGGGCATCAAACGGCCACCCCAGTCGTGCAGGCTGAGGAAGAGTTCGTGGTCGTATTGAGACAAGATGTCTATGATGCCGGATGGCTCGATCATGAGGAAGCCATGCTGGCCGCTGAAGAGTCCCTTGCGCAGATCGTTGCCGGCGAAGGCGTGGGTGTGAAACCAGCGGAAGCCGGCAGGGTCGGGCGTGAATGTGACCCGCGTGGACGCGCCCGGCGCAATCATGGGCGAACCTTCTTCCATGGCGCCGTCGACCGGCACGGGAAGAAAGAGGCCGTGCCAATGAACGATCTCGGGGTTAGCGGAGTGGTTGTGGATGTCGATGGTGATGGGGCGGCCCTGCTTCATGCGCAGCAGCGGGCCGGGCACCTGGCCGTTATAGGCGACGGTCTGAATGCGGTGTTTGGAGGATGCTTCCAGCAGATAGGGAGCGATGTCGAGGGTGAAATCAGGTGGACTAGCGTTCGTCGGGATCGGTGGCGCCGATGGGGGCGGTTGGCCAGCAGGCATCTCCATTTGCGCGGTCAACCCACGCCCGAGCGCCATCGATGCCGAAGTTATCGCAGTGAGCTGTGCGAACCGCCTGCGCGTCAGCAATGCCAGGCTCCTTGTGCCGGTATTTTCCGTCAATCAGTAGACGGGCAGCCACGGTCATTGTTTCATGGACGGCCTCAGGAATATGGTTCACACGCGCGAATGCCTACTCATGACGACAAGGCCGTCATGAATGGGGCACCAGATTTGGCGATGGTTTAGCCACCGGCGACAGCGCCAAGGATAATCAGTGGCTCACTTCCATTGGCGACGGCGTCGGGCAGCGGTGCGTCGGGGGAGTCGAGCGAGATGTCCTGCTGGCAGGCAAAGAAGCGCAGGAATGCCCGGCGCTCGCGAGTGACCTGATCGCGGACGGTGCCGCAGAGCATGGGGTAGGCGGCTTCGAGCGCATCCAGGACAGTGGCGATGGTGGGCGTGGCGTGAACGTCGAGCGCGACTTCGTGACCCCGAATGCGGGCCAGGGTGCGGAGGTGGGCGGGGAGTTCGACTCGGATTGGAATACCGCTCATGTCAGCGTCTGCACTTCGACCGAAAGCACCGGGGGCAGGTCGCGGACAATCGCCTTCCAGCTATCGCCAGCATCCGCGGATGCGTAGACCTGGCCGCCGCTGGTGCCGAAGTAGATGCCGCAGGCATCTAGCCGGTCGACGGCCATGGCGTCGCGCAGGACGTTGACGTAGCAGTCGGACTGCGGGAGGCCCTGGGTGAGCGGCTCCCAGTCGTTGCCGCCGGTGCGGCTGCGGAAGACGCGCAACTTGCCGTCGGGGACGAAGTGCTCGGAGTCGCTCTTAATGGGGATGACGTAGAGTGTCTCGGGCTCGTGGGCATGCACGTCGATGACAAAGCCAAAGTCTGTGGGCAGGTTGCCGGAGACCTCGTGCCAGTTGTCGCCGGCGTCGTCGGAGCGCATCACATCCCAGTGCTTTTGCATGAAGAGCGTTCCGGGGCGCAACGGGTGCGCGGCGATGTGGTGGACGCAGTGGCCCACCTCGGCGGTGGGGTCGGGGAGGTGCTTCGAGATGAGGCCGCGGTTGATGGGCTTCCAGGTGGCACCGCCGTCGTCGGTGCGAAAGGCGCCGGCTGCGGAGATGGCGATGACGATGCGTTTGGGATCGGTGGGATCGACGAGGATGGTGTGCAGGCACATACCTCCCGCCCCGGGTTGCCAGGCGGAGCCGGTGGTATGGGTGCGCAGGCCGGAGATCTCGTCCCAGTTCTGCCCACCGTCGGTGGAATGGAAGAGCGCTGCATCCTCGACGCCGGCGTAGACGTGGTCAGGGTGCGTGAGAGAGGGCTCAATGTGCCAGACGCGCTTGAACTCCCACGGATGCGGCGTGCCGTCATACCACTGGTGCGTGCCGGGTACGCCGTCGTAGACAAACTTGTTACCGGCGGGCGTCCAGGTCTTGCCGCCATCCTCGGAGCGCTGCATGATCTGGCCGAACCAGCTGGATGACTGCGAGGCGTAGATGAGGTTAGGGTCGGCGGGCGAGCCCTTGAGGTGATAGATCTCCCATCCGGGAAAGTGCGGGCCGGCTATCTCCCACTTCTTGCGGGAGGCATCGGCGGTGAGGATGAAGGCACCCTTGCGAGTGCCAATGAGAAGGCGAACCCGAGAGCCATTCGCGGTCATATGTCCTCCGTGAATTGTGGGGCCTGGAAATAGCTTACCGCAGGTCCGCCATGACAGCGGGGACTGGCGGTCCGGCTGGATTCATCTTGAGGCCGGTGATCTTCAGCGAGTATGCGTAGTCGCAAGGCTTGTCTGCGGGAAGCTTGACCTTAAGTCCTTCGGCGTCCTGGGTGAACTTCAGTTTGCCGGGGCTGCCCAGCAGCGTGACTCTCTTGATCTTGCCTTTGGGAACCTGGCCGTCGAGAGCCTTGCCCTTGGCCAGCGATGTAATGATGGCAGTGTCTCCGGGCCAGGACTGCGCGATGGCGTAGAGGTTTTCTCCCTTGACGGTAAAGCGGTACTCCACGGGCTTAGGTCCGGAGGATGCAGCGTCCGCGGCGGGTGGGCGCGGCGGCCGTGGCGGACGCGGCGTTGGCGTGGATGGCGCAGCGGGGGTTGCATCCGACGGGACACCGGCATTTAGACCTGCTTCCGTTGCGGTGGCCAGCGCTGCTTCAGGGCGGCGTATGACGGCTGAACGCGGAGGCAGTGGGGTGAAGCCTTCGCCGTCGACGATCCAATTGTGCGTTCCGTAGACGGCTTCGCCATTCACCGCCAGCCACTTGCCGACCTCCTTCAGTGTGCCGCGCTGCTGCTCGTTGATGGCGCCCTGGCCGGTGGGCGAGAGGTTCAGCAGAAGACTGCCATTCATGCTGAGGATGGTACACAGCTCGTCGATGACCGACTTAGGACTGCGGAAGGTCTCCACCGGGTTGGCGGTCGAGTAGCCCCAGGTGCTGCCGATCGGCTCTTCGGCATCCCAGATGCCTTTGAGTATCTGCGTGGGACCGCGCGGATTCAGCTTCTCGAACTCCAGCACACTGCCGGCGGGGAAGGCGGTGCTCTTGGTCAGGAAGGTGACCGGCTTTTTCCACTGGAGGGCGCGGTTGTAATAATATGCGGCCACCTTCAGCTTCAGCGGATCGAAGTCGCGCCCGTCGATGCCATTATCAAACCAGAAGATGTCGGGCTGATACTGGTCGATCAACTCCATGCACTTGAGCACCCAGTCCTGAAGGAACTCCTGCAGACGCGCGTCGCTGTGGTCGGTCCAGTAGAAGTTGGCGTACTTGGGGTCGTCCAGATCGGTCTTGAGTCCGGGTGTGGGGTGGATGAAGGTGTAGTGCTCCATGTTGTGGCTGGCCACGCCGAATTTGAGTCCAACCTTGCGAGTGGCCGCGGCCATCTCGCCCACCAGGTCGCGGTGCGGGCCCATGTTATAGGCGTTGAAGGGATTGGTGGCGCTGTTCCACAGCGAGAAGCCGTCGTGGTGCTCGACGGTGGGAGCGAAGTACTTCGCGCCTGATTCCTTGATGAGTTGGGCGAGGTCGTCGGCGTTGAAGTCCTTGGCCTGGAACATGGGGATGAAGTCCTTGTAGCCGAACTTGTCCGGCGGACCGAAGTTCTGCGTGTGCCATCCGGAGAAGCCGGCATACATGTACTTCTCGTACCACTCGTTGTGATAGGCGGGGATGGAGAAGAGCCCCCAGTGCATGGTGATGCCGAACTTGGCGTCGATGAACCACTGCGGCACAGTGTAGTGGTCGCGGACCGAGTCCCAGGTGGGCTGAACGGGGCCGGGTGCGACGGGAGTCTTGGCTGCTACGGCTGCCGCGACGATCTCCGGTGTCACCTGCGGCCCGGACTGCGCGGGTGCAAGGCGAGGCAGAGTCAGCAACACCAGAGCGGTGATGGCGGCAACGTGTGTTCTGGTGGTTCGCATAGCAATTACTTCGCAGTCTATGGGGCTTGAGCCGGCGCAGGCGCGGCAGCAGGAGCGCGTGGTGGGGCTACCGGCTCATCCAGTCGGTTGGTGCGGAAGGGAAATGCCGGCAATCCAGCCGCGTTGTAAAGATTTGCGCCGTAGGGGTAGTTGTCCCACGCGTAGCGGACCTCTGTGGGCGCGGGTACATCCGGGCTGTGGACGACAACGGTACTGCCGTCGATGGTGGCCTGCGCGTCGACGTACTTGCCGTCGGCTCCGGCAATCTGGAACCACTTCAGCGGGCCATCGTTGGAGACGGGAACCTCAGCGGTGGACGGAGGATTGGGTGGCGACAAGACGTGCGCATACAAGCCATCCGGATAATGCGTGGTCAGTCCCTGCGCGTGGGTAAAGCTAAGGCGGATGGAATCCCCCTCAACCTTCATCGACTGGTACATCGGTCCGTAGAACTCCATCTTTTTCCCATACA
>Ga0326728_10022605_pt1 | contig 11644 bp, 10 predicted proteins | sample MB3enrmetagenome_FD_207602 | JGI IMG/M metagenome (GOLD analysis project Ga0326728, IMG submission 207602) | Lab enriched peat soil microbial communities from McLean, Ithaca, NY, United States - MB31MN | ecosystem: Environmental > Terrestrial > Soil > Wetlands > Peat | place: USA: New York... | reverse complement strand
CCGGGGATGCGGACCGTCACGCTCGAGTTCCGCACGGAGGACCTCGCGCTCCTCGGGCTGATTCCCGAGAGGTTGTTCGAGAAGTACGAGGAAGTGGAGCTCCTCGAGACGTTGCGTCTCGAACAAGGTTGGCGCCTGCAGCTGCTGAGGGTCCGCCGCCGAGGGCCCCTCAAGACTGCGGCGGAGCTCGAGCGCGAGTCCCGACGCATCCGGGCGCTCTACGGGCTCGAGAGCTTCGAGCTCGTCGAGCGGCGGCCCCGTTCCCATGACTACATCCTGTTGGTCCGCCAGCGCAACCCCGAACGCCTCCGACGGCTCCTTTCGCTCGCGGGAGGAGAGGTCTCTCCGACCGCCCCGTTCCGTATCACCGCCGAAAAGGTCATCGCGACGTTCCACGGTCACGAACGAGCGTTGCGGCGCGTCCTGAAGCGACTTGACCGCGAGGAGTTCCCATACCATGTCGTCCGAGCGTCGGGGCGTCCGGCCGCCCCGGACGAAGGAGCGACGCCGCTCACGCCGCTGCAGTCGCGTCTCCTGGCGCGGGCGTGGGTCATGGGATACTATGCGGTGCCTCGACGGATCACCCTAACCCACCTCGCGCGGCAGACCGGCCGAAGCGCCCCCGCGCTCGGGAAGGTCCTGCGCCGTGCCGAAGGCCGCATCGTGGCCCGCTGGCTGGCGACCGAAGGGACGGTTCCCGGCACCGCGCGGTCCGAGGGAACCCCCGCGCGGGAACCGTAAAGAGACGGAGGAGCTCGCGAAGGACGTGCCATCTCGAACGCGCACGGTCCGGGTCGAGCGGGTTCCTGGAGTGCCCGACGTGGCCCTCCCGGTTCGGGCGACGCGCGGGTCCGCGTGCTTCGACCTCGCGAGCGCGGAAGCCGTCGAACTCGAACGCGGGAAGGTCACGCTCGTGCGCACCGGGCTCAAGATGCGATGTCCGCCGGGGACGTTCCTCGAGGTCCGGCCCCGGAGCGGGCTCAGCAGCCGGGGGGTGTTGATGGCGAACGCGCCCGGCACGATCGATTCGGATTACTCCGGAGAAGTGCGCGTTCCCCTGACATACCTGTTCGAAGGCCGGTACCGGATCGAGGTGGGTGACCGGATCGGGCAGATCCGTCTCGTCTCCGACGAGCCCGCCGTGTTCCGGCCCGGCAAGGTCACGCCCGTCCGCTCCCGCGCCGGGGGGTTCGGCAGCACGGGCCGCTAGCGGAATTCGGTGAGGAGCCGCTGCACCCGTTTCGTTTCGGGCGGGGACGGCGCGTGGCCTTTCTCGACCTCGGACTGGACCTCCTCCAGCATCTCGTGCATCCGTCGTTCCCGGGCGAACGCGCCGCGGTGGAGTCCGACGTCCCGGGTCCCCTCGGCGACGAGGACGATCGCACGGCCCGTGCGGATGCGCCCGGTGCGCCCCCGTCGTTGGATCGTGCGGACCACGTCCGGGACCGGCTCGTAGAAGACGACCAGGTCGGTCGCGGGGATATCAAGGCCTTCCTCGGCGACAGATGTCGCCACGAGGCAGTTCCGCTCGCCGGAGCGGAACCGGTCGAGGATCGACCCCTGCTCGCGTTGCGAGAGTCCCACGTCGTCCCCGTGGCTCGCCTGGCCGACGAACCGGGTCGGTCGTACCCCGGGGTCGTGGAGGCGCTCGATCTCCTCGACCACGTGGTCGACCGTCCCGCGATACTGGGAGAAGACGATCACGCGCGCGCTCGGGTTGCGGTGGAGCTCGTCCCGGACGATCTCCACGGTCTTCGCGAGCTTCGGGTGTTCTACCGTTAGAGTGGCGAGGCGGCGAACGACTTCCTCGACGTCGGGGTCGCCGAGGAACGCACGAAGGGACGCGGTCCACCGATGCCCTTCCCCGGGGCGCTGTCGGTCGAGGAACTCGCGGAGCGAGTCGACCCCCTGCGTTTCGACCAGCTCAAGCGCATGGAGGCCTTTCATCGCCGCCGACCGAGCGGTCTGAGCTTTCCAGAGCAGCCCCGAAGCCGAGCCCGATTGAGCCTCTTCTCCGCGGATCTGCCGGTTCAGACGACCTCCGAGGTCGAGGAGGACCCGTCGGCCCGCCTCTCCGGGCGGCAGCAGGTCGAGCTTCCGTAGGACGTCCACCTGACGCTGAACGGCCGTGCGGAGGAGGATCGCGAGGTGCCGGACCTCGGGAGGCACCGGTACCTCCACCGTCTCCACCCCGATCCCGTGGATGTACGGCGCGACATCGGGGCTCAGTTCGGTGCGATACTCGAACCGCTCGATCCCGAGGTTCGCCCACACCTCCCGGATGCGCCGACGGCTCCCACCGGGAGAGGCGGTCATGGCGAGCACCCGCGCGCGGGGCCCGTCCCGGTTCGCCTTCGCGATCGTAACGTACGGATAGTCTCCGACCGCTCGGTGCGCCTCATCGAACACGATGAGCGAGAACGTGTCGAGAGGGAACTGGCCGGCGGCGAGGTCGTTCCCGATCACCTGCGGGGTGGCGGCCACCACCTGGGGAGGGTGCAGGAGGGCGGCCCGTCGCTCCGGTGCGATGGCACCGGTGAGGGTCAGCGGCTCGGGCGCGAGCAATGTCCGCGCGACGCTCGCCGCGTGTTGCATGACGAGCGGCCGGGTGGGCGCGAGGAGCAGCACCGAGGCGGTTGGGGAACGGAGCAAGGAATCGGCGATGACCCGGAGGGCGATCGCCGTCTTCCCGAGGCCGGTCGGGAGGACCACGAGCGTGTTGCGCTCGATCGCGACCTCGGCGATCCGTTGCTGATAGAGCCGGTCCTCGAGGAGGCCGGGCCGGACCCGGGGATGCTCGACGGTGGCCATCTCCCGCGCGCTCCAGCCGCCCACGGGCCAGTCCTTTATTAGGGGCGGTCTACGCCGGGCGATGGTCCCGCTCTGGGTCGAGCTCCTCCTCCTGGTCGCCGCGGTCGCGGTTCTCCTCTACCAGGGGTTCGCGCTGCTCCTCGCGGCCCAGATGCCACGGCTGGACCCCGCGCCGCCGACCGCCTCCCCCGATGCGTCCCCTCGGGTCAGCGTGGTGATCGCCGCCCGCAACGAGGAGCTCGACCTGCCGGCCACGCTCGATAGCCTGTTAGCCCAGGATTATCCGAACCTCGAGGTCATCGTCGTGGAGGACGGCTCGACCGATCGGACCGGAGAGGTGATCGACGCCCGGTCGCCCCGGGTGCGCCGGGTGAATCCCCCACCCCTGCCCGAAGGGTGGGTGGGGAAGAACTGGGCGTGCTGGAGCGGTGCCCAAGCGGCGACCGGCGATTGGTTCCTCTTCGAGGACGCCGACGTTCGCACCCACACCGCCGCGGTGCGGACCGCGCTCGAGTGGGCGCAGCGAGAGCATGCCGACCTTGTGTCGATCGGGCCGGCGGTCGACATGCGGAGCTTCTGGGAGCGGCTGGTCCTCCCGTTCTACATCCAGGTGGTCCTCACGTACTTCCGCGCCCCGCACGTGAACCGATCGCGCTCGAAGACCGCGATGGCGAACGGACAGTTCTGGCTGACCCCCCGGAGCGTGTACTACGAGGTAGGAGGCCACGAGGCGGTCCGGTCGGTGGTCCTCGAGGACGTCGCGATCGCTCGACGGTATCGGGCGTCCGGTCGCGCGCTGAGGTTCGCATGGGCTCCCGTGCTCGCCCAGACCCGGATGTACCGCAACCGCCCCGAGATGTTCGAGGGCCTCCTCAAGAACGTACACGGGACGGCGTTCTCTGCCCCGCGTCTGGTCGGGTCGATCGCCGGGCTGGTCGGGTTCTTCCTCCTCCCGCTCGCCCTCCTCCCGGTCGGGCTTCTGACCGGCACGTTAGGGCTGACCCTGATGGGCGGCTTCCTGTACTTCGCCCTCTTCGGTAAGCACGTCGTCTTTGCCCGCGCGCTCGGAGCTCCGGCGGTCTACGGGCTCCTCTACCCGGTCGCCGTCATCTACTACCTGGTGTTGCTCGTGACGTCGCTCGGCCGAGGGCTTCGCCGACGAACGGTCGCTTGGAAAGGTCGTTCCTACCCGATGGGACCCTAGCGCTACGGAGCTCAGCGCGCACGCGCGTCCGGGTCGTGAACGGGCGGTTCGCGTCGGTTACGCGTCCGAGTCGGGCTCGGCGGGAGGGGCGGCCACCGGGGGAGCCTCCGACCGCTTGAGGTACTCCGGAGGCACGCGGTCGACGAGGTAGACGGTCTTTCCGGCCTTCATGATCACCAGGCCGTCCTCTCGGGCCCGCTTCGCATCCACCTCAAGGATGACCGGCTCGGGGGTTCTGACCGAACCGGCAGCATGGGCGTCCCCCGCAGTCTTCGAAAGGTGGACCTTCTTCCGGTCCGAGGGCTTGAGACCGACCTCCAGGACGATGGACGCCTCCTCCGCCGTGACCGGGTAGTACAGGAGGTCGGGGATGTTCTCGGTGGGCAGGTCGAGGTCCAGGTCGACCGTGTGCCCGTACGTCGCGCGCATTCGGTCGTCCCGAATCTCGTAGCGGCCCTTCGCATCGGTCTCGGCGATCGCGACGAGGTGTTGGGGCCGCAGCCAGTGGTACGCGGGATGCTTTTGCGAGATCGCCCGCACCATCTGGGGGAGGCCGACCCAACCTTGGGGGTCGATCGGGAGCTGATAGCGGTCCGGGAAGTGTCGGAGGATCCCGGTCACGATCCGACCGAGGTGGTCGAGCTCCCGGTCGTTCATCAGGAACCGTCCCGGCTGACCGCAAACCGGGCAGCTCTCCGCCCGGAAGTACCCGTGCTGTGCGCACTCCTTCAGCATCGTCCCGGCTCTTCTCAGGCCTTGACCTTGTCCGCCTTCTTCTCGAAGTCGGTGAGGAGGTCCCCGTAGAGGTCGGTGAGGTCCTTCAGTACCCGCTTCAGGACCTGCTGGGGTTTCTCCCCCTTCGTCTTCACGTAGAGCGTGGGGCGGTCGAGGTACGGGTGACCGAGGTAGTAGCGCGCCTCGACGACCTTCTCTTCCTTCTGGAGCGCCTCGACGAGCGGGATGAGCAGCGTCTCCTCGCCCTTCGGGAACTCGACCCGGAGAAGGTCATGCTCCTTTTCGACGACGCGAAGCTCCATCGGTGGCACCGGAGGCCCGGCCACCTACGAGCGCTTCTTAAGCGTGGCGGGAGCGAACGTGGCCCCGTCCGCCGCTGACGTCCCCCGCCGACGCCCATAATATAACGTTCATCGACTCCGCCGAAGCGGTACCATGCGGTTCCTCGTCATCGGCGGTGGCGCCCGAGAGCATGCGATCGCACTCGCGCTTCAACGAGCGGGCGCCGAGCTCTCGGTCGCGAGCTCGAACGCGAACCCGGGTCTCGAGCGGGTCGCTCAGAGGTCGGCCCGGGTCGACCCGACCGACGTCCCCCGGGTCGTCGCGTTCGCGAAGGAGGTCCGCGCCGAGGTCGCCGTCATCGGACCGGAAGCTCCTCTCGGCGTAGGGGTCGCCGACGCGCTGCGCGCGGCCGGGGTCCCCACGGTCGGCCCCGACCGGGCGGCCGCCCAGATCGAGACCTCGAAACTGTTCTGTCGCGAGCTCCTCGAGCGCCACCAGGTCGGGGGGCAACCCCGCTTCTCCGCTCCGGCGACCGCCGACGAGGTCGACCGGGCCGTCGCCGGCTTCGCGGGTCCGTTCGTCGTGAAGCCGAGCGGGCTCACCGCGGGCAAAGGGGTCCGGGTCCAGGGTTCGGACTTCGCCGAGGCGAAGGAGGGCGCGGCCTACGCGAAATCGATCCTCGCGCAGGGCCAGCGGGTCCTCCTCGAGGAGAGGCTCGAAGGCGAGGAGTTCAGCCAGATGGCGTTCGTCACCGACTCGGGCGTCTACCCGATGCCCGCGGTCCAGGACTTCAAGAGGGCGCTCGAGGGCGACCACGGCCGGAACACGGGCGGTATGGGGTCGTACTCCCAGCGGGACCACCTCTTGCCGTTCCTGTCGGCCGCGGACCGGGACCAGGCGGTCGGGCTCATCGAGCGGACCGCCGCGGCCCTGCGCGCGGAGGGCCTCTCCTACCGTGGGATCCTGTACGGCGGCTTCATGCTGACCGCGGACGGCCCGCGGCTCGTCGAGTTCAACGCACGGTTCGGCGACCCCGAGGGGATCAACGCGCTCGCACTGTACGAACCCGGGGACTTCGCGGCGCTCCTGTACGGGGTCGCCACGGGGAAGGTCGACCCGAACCTGATCCGGTTCCGGCTCCGCGCCACCGTCGTCAAGTACGTCGTGCCCCCCGGGTACGGGGACCAGCCGAAGGTCGGAGGCCTGGTCACGGTCGACGCGAACGCCATCGAGGCAGCCGGGGTCCATCTCGTCTACGGCAGCGTCGACGCGGCCGGTCCGGGCGTGGTGCGTCTGAGCTCCTCGCGGGGTCTCGCACTCGTCGGCGAGGCGAGCGCCATCCACGAGGCCGGAAGCCGGGTCGAGGCCGCGCTCGCCTTCGTCCAGGGTGAGTACTACGTCCGCCACGACATCGGGACCAAGGAGGACCTCTCCCGCCGGTGGGAGCACGTGCGGAAGCTCCGGGCCCCGAACGCGAAGGCCTCTCCCATCCCGCTCTCGGTCGCGTCCCCAGAGGCCCCGCCGTCGAGCGCGGGGTCCGCCGACCAAGTGATCGGCTGAGGGACGGCCAGCGAAGCGTCAAATACCGCGCCTCCGCTTTCTCGGACCCTCGACCATGTTCTGTCCTTCCTGCAAGCGATTGATGCGACCCGACCGCGCCGCGGGGGTCTGGCACTGCTCGGCGTGCGGAAAGAAGGTCCCGCTCGGGCGCGGGGTCGAGGTCCGCCAGACCGACGCAAGCGGACGGGGGAAGGTCGCGGTCGTGGAGACGCGGCACGTCACGCTGCCGAAGACGGCGGAGACCTGCCCGAAGTGCTCGAACGGCGAAGCGTACTGGGTGCTTCGACAAACGCGCGGCTCCGACGAGCCCGAGACCCGGATCTTCGAGTGCACGAAGTGCGGCCACAAGTGGCGGGAGTACTCATGAGCGGTCCCGCCCCGTTCGGCTCGGTCGCGGGGGTGTTCGCCCCCGACGCGCTCGGCACCTCAGTCCACCTGAGAGGCTGGGTGCTCCGCACCCGCTCGTCCGGCGGGATCCTGTTCCTCGTCCTGCGGGACCGGACCGGGGTGGTCCAAGTGACGGCCCGGCGGGACGCGCTCGGCGACGAGGCGTACACGGCGGCCGAGCACGTGCAGATCGAAGGCGCGGTGGCGGTTGAGGGGACGGTCGCCGAGGACCGCCGTGCCCCGGACGGCCGTGAGGTCCGCGCGACCCGGGTCGACGTGATCGACACCGGCGAGGCGTTCCCGATCTTCTCCGACCAGACCGAAGAGTTCCTACTCGACCAGCGTCACCTCGCGATCCGCTCGCAGGAGAACGTCGCCATCTTTCGCGTGAAGGCCGAGCTCCTGCGCGCGTTCCGGGAGTTCCTCGAGCGGGAGGACGTCCTCGAGATGACCCCGCCGATCCTCTCGGGGAACGCCGCCGAGGGGGGCGCCGAGGCGTTCCAGTTCGACTACTTCGGCCGTCCGGGGTACCTCTCCCAGACCGCTCAGCTGTACCTCGAGGCGCTCCTGTTCCCGAACGAGCGGGTCTACGGCCTCACTCCCTCGTTTCGCGCCGAGAAATCGCGTACCCCTCGACACCTCACCGAATTCCTGAACCTCGAGATCGAGCTCGCTTGGTGCGACCTCGCCGGCCTGCTCGACTTCATCGAGCGGATGATGGTCGCGGTGATGCACGCGGTCGCGGAGCGCCGCCCGAAGGAGCTCAAGACGCTCGGCCGGCCCCCGGACGAGCTAATCGCGATCCGAGCCCCGTTCGAGCGGGTCCGGTACTCGGACGCGATCGACCGGCTCGCCAAGCTCGGCTTCCCCGTCCATTTCGGGAGCGACCTCGGCACCGCCGAGGAGCGCGCGCTCACGCTCGAGAGCGCGTCCCCTCTCTTCGTTACCCACTACCCGCGCGAGCTGAAGGCGTTCTACATGCTCCGCTCGCGGGACGACCCACGAACGGTGGACGCGGCGGACCTTCTCGGCCCCGAGGGGTACGGGGAGATCGTCGGCGCATCCTGCCGTGAGACGGACATCGCCCTCCTGAAGGAGCGGATCGTTCAGATCGGCGCGAAGACCGAGGAGTACGAGTGGTACCTCGACCTTCGACGGCACGGCAACATCCCCCACGCCGGTTTCGGCCTCGGGGTCGAGCGGGTCCTCCGATGGATGCTCCGCCGCGAGCACATCCGCGACACGACACCGTTCCCGCGCACCCCGTCCCGTCACACGCCCTGACCGGGCGCGCGACGCCCGCATTTCCGGGAGAGTCCGTGGGCAACGTTCAAGAGCGACCGCGCGTGTACCATCGTACACTCCCCCGACGGAGAACCTAGAGTGGCACCAGAGCAGGAAACAATCCGGGGAGGCGAGCGCTCGGTTCCCGCGGCCGAGAAGCCGGCGGGCGCCGTTTCGGTAGACCGGGTCACGCATCAGGACGTCCCGGCGATCTGCGCCCTGTACCGCAAGGTGTGGGACCCCGCACCCTCGGGCGTGCCGACCGAGCTCGTGAAGGCGTGGCAGCCGACACCGCTCGAGTTCACGAGCTGGATGGGCGGGGTCACCTACTTCGCGGCCCGGAAGGACGGGCACTTGGTGGGCGTGGTCGGCTGCGAGTTCCACCACGGGACCTGTCGGATGGTACACCTCGTGGTCGACCCGGATGTCCGGCGTCAGGGCGTGGCGAGCGCGCTCGTCGCGGCCGCGATCGACTGGGCGAAGAAAGGGAACGTCGCATCGATATGGGTCGACTCGCTCCACGGTCTAGGGCCGGCGACGGCGCTCTTCCAGCGCCTCGGCTTCACGCTCGTCGGCGTGCTCCACCAACACGAGTGGGGCGAGGACGTCAACTTCTGGGAACGGATCGTCTAACCGGGAACGGCCGAGCGCGGACCGGGTCGGTTCGGCGGCATCCCATGGCGTTGCTGGAGCCCCCGAAGCCGGCGGACCCCGTCCTCCGGACGACCGCGGAAGAACTCCCTCGCGCCGCGCGCTAGCTCAATCGCCTCGAGCTCGGTCGCGACCCCGTGTCCGCGCTCGCTGAGCAGGTAGTCCCCGTACTCGGAGATGTACTGAGGGAGGCCCGCCTTGAGCCGGGTCACGGCCTGGAGCCGGATCGCGCGGATCTGTTGCTTCAGGGCGGCGAGCTTTCCGGCGCGCAGCTCGCTCTCGAGGTCGTCCGCGACCTCGTTCGTCTCCTGCGGCGGCTCGATCCCGAGCGCTTGCATGTCGTGGAGGAGAGCGATGACCCGCTCGAGCTCCTCGCGGGCCTGGTCGAGGTGGCGCTCCTTGAGCGACACGACCCGGTCGACCTGTTGGAACGACGAGAGCGCCTGGGCGATATCCCCGGTACGCGCCGAATGCAGCGCATCCTCGATCTGGTCCCGCTCGAGGCGGCTGTCGACCGAGTAGGCCTCGAGCCGGGTGAGGCGGGCCTTGGTCCGCTTCTCCCACTCCTCGAACGCGCCGACGACCCGCTTCTGTGCGATCCGCTCGACCCCGCGGACGACCTCGGCCCACGGTTCGGGATTGGATGCGGTGCGCGCGGACTCCTCAGCCCACGCCGGGAGCCTCGGAAGTTGGACCCCGAGCGCCTGGACCCCTTCCGCCCATTGGTTGAGACGGGTGAGCCGACGCACGAGCTCTGCCGAGAACGGGTTCGGTGGCGCCGCCGCGCCCACGCGCGTGGGACGCGAGGGGACGACGCGTCGGGGCGGAGGTTCCTCCATTGGGTGGGGAAGGGACCCATCCGGGGCGGGAGGGTTCATGGTCGCCGCGATCGAGCTCTCGACGAGAAGCGTGTGGCACTCGGGACAGACCAGCGCGTCCGCGGGGACCGCCGCACCGCATTTCGGGCAGACCAGACCTTCCTCGACCATTCGTCCGACGAGATACAGGTCTGCGAGGTCTTAAAACGGAAGTTGTCGCGGCGTCCCCGCCAGGGACCGCTCTCCGTCGTCCCACCCGGGGCTCTTCGGCTCGAATGCCCCCCGACCCCCCCAACCGGAGGGTCGGGAGAGCGCGCCCTTCCTAGCTGGCCCGGCCCGCGCGGCGGTCGGTGAAGAACCGCTCCACCACGTTCAGGTGGCGCAGCATGGCCGTCTTCTTTGCCTGATGGGACTGCATCCGACGGAGGATGCTGTCCAGAGCACTCACCGCCACACCGATGTGCGGACCTTTGTTCAGCATCACGCCCTCGGCCCGGACCCCCATCGCGGCGTCCGTAACCTCCGCGCGCGTCGGAAGCCCGGTCTTCGTGAGCCCCTCGAGGACCTGGGTGGCCCAGATCGCGGGGATGTGGGCGGCCTCGCAGAGCCAGAGGATCTCCTCCTGGACCTCGGCGAGCCGTTCGTAGCCGACCTCGACCGCCAGGTCGCCACGCGCGATCATCACCCCGACCGGGGGCTGCCGTATCGCCGCAAGGAGGATCCCGGGAAGCTCCTCGAACGCCCGTCGGGTCTCGACCTTGAGAACGATGCCCATCCGCCCGCGGCCAAGGCGCTTGAGCTCGTCCCGGAGCCGGGCGATGTCCGATGCGGAGTGAATGAATGAGTATCCGACTAGGTCGGCGTGGCGCACGATGAACCGAAGGTCCTCCCGGTCCTTCGAGGAGATCGCGGGGATCTCGAGCTCGGTATCGGGAAGATTGATCCCCTTGTCGGCCCCGAGCCAGGCCCCGAGCGGCGGGGCGTGGGTGACCTCGACCTGCAGGCGGTCGGCGTTTGCGGACCGAACGATGCCGCCGATCCGTCCGTCGTCGAACCAGATCGATTGGTCGCGTCGTACGAACTTCAGTGCTTCCGGGGCCGTGCATGCGATGTGGGCGGGCCGCACAACGTCGCCGTCGGCGTCCCGCCGAGCGTCCTCGCCCGGGTCGGGACGGGCGGTGACCGTGATCCGGTCCCCGACCCTCAGACGGATCCGTTGCTCCACCGGCGCGACCGGTCCGACCGAGGCCAAGTCCTCCTGCCCCGTGGCGAGCGTCGCGACGAGCCGGGTCCCCGTCGTGAAGTAGCAGGTCTTCCCCATCTCTGCGCGGTAGCCGGTGCCGGAACGCTCGACCAGCCGCAGCGTGCGACGGGCGCCACGGCCGTCGATGAAATCGACGAGCTCCCGAAGGCGCCGTCGGCGCAGCCACGCCCTCGAGACCGTCACGGTCTCCGCGCCGGGGGTCTCGGGTCGGGACGCCGAGTACGCGGCGAGCCAGACGGAAGCGGGAACCGTGACGTGTCCGACGGCGTCTCGTTTGGGCCGTAGTTTCATGACCGCGGGCCCCGGTCGGATCGTTCCGGTCCGGATCTTCGGCCCCGCGAGGTCCATCTCAATGCGACAATGACGACCGACCGCACGTTCAGCCCGATGGAGGTGGATGATCATCCGAGCCCACTCGGCGGGCGTCTCGTGAGCGCAGTTGATCCGAGCGCAGTCCATTCCCCCCTCGACCAGGTCCCGCACGAGCCCGTAGTCCGTCGCGGCCTCGGCCGGCATCGTCACGATGATCCGCACCGCTCGTCCGGGTCGGGTCGGTCCGAGGAGCGCTCGTGCGTTCCGGGCGAGGATCCGTCGACCCCGCTCGGGATCCGGAACCGCGGGGGCGGGGCGGACCGCCGGGGGCCGGCC
>Ga0326728_10022604_pt1 | contig 11645 bp, 10 predicted proteins | sample MB3enrmetagenome_FD_207602 | JGI IMG/M metagenome (GOLD analysis project Ga0326728, IMG submission 207602) | Lab enriched peat soil microbial communities from McLean, Ithaca, NY, United States - MB31MN | ecosystem: Environmental > Terrestrial > Soil > Wetlands > Peat | place: USA: New York... | reverse complement strand
GTTACAAAAGGCGACGGGACGTCGCTGGATGGGGTGGTTACTTTGATTTTCACACCAACGTTCTATCGCACCGGCGGCGTTCTGTCTGCTCCTCTTTCTGTGGTTGCGGCGCAAGCCGCGCTGGGTTTATCAGTGTCCATCCATGGTTAAAGTTTCCCCTCTGGTCGGCTGGTCAAGGTGGGTCAAATTGGGTCAAACCGATCAAGGGTTCGACGGAGTCTCACCCTACCGGCAAATCATATGCAAATACCTTAACATGAACTATTTACAGCTTAAACCCAGCAAAACCCAGTCAAGGTCAGTCAAACTGGGTCAAACCGATTTGACGTGATTATTACGACCCAATGCAGCATAGTTCGGGACTCAAACTAAATGTGTGCGATCTTAAAGGCTGTCTCATGAGCGTTGAGTTGCATTTTAACCGGCAACAAACCACCGTCGCTCCCGGCTCGTCGCTGTTCGATTACGCGGAGACGCTTGGCATCCAGGTGCCGACTTCCTGCCGCAAACAGGGCAAGTGCAAGGAATGCCTGGTGGAAGTCCTCGAGGGAATGGATCTCCTTTCGGCGAAGAGTCCCGAGGAAAAGCATCTGAAGGATAATTTCCGGTTGTCCTGCCGTTGCCGCATTGTCGCGGAGTCCGGCGTTGTCCGATGCCATACGATGCGGCGCGGCGGCCTGCGCATCGAACGCCATGCCCTTGAGCTTCCCACCAGCGGGCAAAAGTTGGCGCTGGACCCGACCGTCACTCGCGACGGCGACCGGATTCTTTTGGACGGTGTGGAAATTGACCGCGGCACCGGACCGATCCACGGCTTGGCCATGGACCTCGGAACCACCACGGTTGTCCTCCGGCTTTTAAACCTGGAAACGGGCGAAATCGTGGCGGACGCCGCCTTTGAAAATCCGCAGCGCTTTGGCGGCTCCGATGTGATGTCCCGCATTCATTACGACACCGAAGACGGCAGCAAATTATTGCAACGAACGCTGGCCGGCTATCTCAGCCATGCCATCGGGGAATTTCCCGTCGATCCGAGGTCCATTTATGAAATGGTCGTCGCGGGCAATTCCACCATGCGCGATCTTTTCTTTCGCCTGAACGTTTATTCCATCGGCCAAAGCCCGTACCATTCCATCACCGAATTGGAAATGGCGGAAGGCCGCCGGACAACGACCAGTCTGGCGGAGTCCGCCCGGCGGCTGTTGCTGCCGTTGCACCCCAAGGCGCGCGTCTATGGGTTGCCGATCATCAGCGGCCATGTCGGCGCCGACGCCGCCGCGTGTCTGCTGGCCGTGGACCTGGCGCGCGAGGAACGCCTTGTTGCCCTCATGGACATCGGCACGAACACGGAACTGATTCTCGGCAACAAGAACAAAATCCTGGCCGCGTCCTGTCCCGCCGGCCCGGCTTTCGAAGGCGGCAAAATCTCCTGCGGCATGCCGGGTCTGCCCGGCGCGATTGAAAAAATTGTCATCAACGCCGACGGCTCAATGCGCGTTCAAGTCATTGGCGATGGTCCCGCGGAGGGCATTTGCGGTTCGGGCCTGATTGACCTGCTGAGTGAATTGCTCAGGACCGGACGCATGAATATCATGGGCCGTTTTCAGCATGGCCAAGAAGCCATCGTGCTGGAGGCGAAGAGCGACCAGCCGATTTGCTTCACGGAAAGCGACGTCAACGAGCTGGCCCAAGCCAAGGGAGCCAATGTGGCCGGCTTGCATGTGATTTTCGATCAATACGGCGTCCGCTTTGAGGACCTCGATGTTTTTTATCTGGCGGGAGGTTTTGGCCGCCATCTCAACGTGTCGGCGGCAAAACGGATTGGCCTGATTCCGAACATTGACGACGCCAAAATCCTCCAGGTCGGCAACGCGGCCATCGAGGGTGCCTGCCTGGCCTTGTTGTCCCGCGCCCGGCGCGGCGAATTGGAGAACATGGTCAAGCGAGTCACTCATTGCCGTCTGGAAACCCACCCTGATTTTTTCAATTACTTCGTTGAAGGGTGTCAATTCAACCCCATTGCATCGTTGCGCACGCTGCAAAGTTCCGCCCCGTGACATGTTTGAACTGATCGACGCACATCCGGGCAGCAACGTGCAGGAATCCGAATACAAACGGTTGTTGGGATTTCCCGCCGACCATGTCCTGCAGGGGCGTTCCCGCGAGCTGGCGGACAAGACCCGGCAATGGTACGCGCAACACGGAAGGCCGTGGGTTTATGCCCGGCAAATCGAGGGCCTGGAGCTGGCCGGCAAACGTCTTCACGTCAACGGCACCGTCTTTTCATCCCGGCAACTCCACGACAATTTCAACGCCGCCCAAGTTCACAGCGCCATGCTGACGGCAGTGAGCGCGGGCAGGGAATGCGAAGAGAAAGCGCGCCAACTCTGGCTGGAGGAAAAACCCGACGAATATTTTTTCATGGAAATGTACGGCTCAGCCGTGGTGGAGCATTTGGTGGCGGTGGCCAGCGGCCTCATCTGCGCTTGGGCGGACGGTCACGGCATGGTCGCCCTGCCTCATTACAGTCCGGGCTATTCAGGCTGGGACATGGCGGACCAGCTCAAATTGTGGGAGTTGATCCGGCAAATGAAGCCCCTTGATTTTCCCGGCGAACTCCAAGTGATGGACACCGGCATGCTCCGGCCAAAAAAATCGCTCCTGGCTCTCTTTGGCCTCACCCGCCATCTGGACAAGGTGCGGGCCTCCGCCAAATTGGTTCCGTGCGAAAACTGTTCGTTGCCGGGCTGCCAATACCGCCGGGCCCCCTGCCAATGTTCCCTGCCGCATCCGGCTGCTACTGCGACGCGGACCGCCGCGCGCATAAATGGGGCCTGGTGTTTGAAGTCATCCACTACGCCCTGGTTCAGCGCGAGAAAGAGAGGGCAGGCCCCCGACAAACGGCGGCCATTCTCCAATAATGGCGTCATTCAATATGACCAAACTTTGTGATATAAACCGGGCGGCAAGGGAAAAGCTCCCGCCTCAATTCGAGGAGAAATCCGGCATCGGCAGCCATTACACCGACGCCTTCATCAAACCGATGAACACCAAACTGCCCGACGGCACGCGCGTCTCGTGCAAGCGCAAAGGGTTGAAGATCACCCTCGTCGTTGGCACAAAGAAAGGCGAGGGATTGATGCGCCGGCTTGATGTCAGCAAAGACCCCGTGGTGATGTTGGGCGCGGCCCTGCAGGAAGCGGCCAAGGCCGCGGGCATCGGGTTGCAAATCACCGACACGGAAATCCTGCTGGCCGTATAGCTCCCGTGTGTGGGAGCTGTTCATCAACTCCTGCCGATGACGTGGAGTTTGTGGCGGATCATTTTGGCGGACCGCTTTTTTTCGCGGTGTGATCCAGTCCGAGCCAGAAATTAGCCCAGGAGGAAGTGCCGCGCAGCCCCTGGTTCTGCACCACCGGCGCATGGCTCAATAACTCCTTTTCCCGTCCCTCATGTCGCAGGCGTTCGTAGGCGCGCAGCCAGATGCAGTCGCCCAAGCCGTCCACTTCGCACCGACCGTCGCGCGCGCCGCCGCAGGGGCCGTTGCGCTGGTTCTTGGCGCACTGGGATTCCGGACAGAGGAACGCGATTTCCGGCAGCGAGCAATCGCCGCAATCCTTGCACTCAAACAAGGCGGCTTTGCTTAGGTGCTCCAGCGCGCGCAACGCCCTGGGGCCTTGTTGCGGGTCGGACGCATGGCGGCAGACGCCGGCGCCCCATCGGGCCAAGGCGCTTCCGGGTGTGAACATCATCTTGTGCGTCCATTTCGAGAGTTGATAAACCGGGCCGGCGTGGGTTTTCTTCTCCGCCGCATGCATGACGGGAGCGGCGGTGTCCGCCAAACCGGTTTCGGGGTCCTGGCCGTAAAAGAAAAACTCGTCCGGGCGCGGGAATTGAATCTCGCGCGCGAATTGCTTCCAATCATCGGGCGCGAAACTCCGCTCGATCTCCAGAATTTTTTCGATGGCGGGCAAATGGTGGACGCCGCCCAGATAGATGCCGCGAAAACCCAGGCCGCGATAAATGGCGGCCTGCTTGGCGGCGAATTCGCGGAAAAACGCTTTGCCGCCGTCCGCCCCCGCGCCGTATTTGAGGCACAAGTCCAGCAGCGGCCGCGTCAGGACAATCCCGGGCAGGCGGCCTTGGTGGAAGAATTGGACCGTGCCCGGGTTGAGCAGATAGACGTTGCCAATGAGGGGGACGGACGCCATCCCGTGTTGATTCATGTAGAGCCGAAGCTCGCCGGCCTTGCGGGCGTCAAAACCGACCTGATTGATGATGAACCGGGCCCCGCACTCGACCTTTTTTTGGAGCTTGAAGTACTGCGGCATGACTTCGCCCGCGCGCAGCTTGTAATTGGTCGTGACCGCTCCAATGCAAAACTGCGTTTGTTCAAATCGCTTGCCCGTGTCGTTCCCCCGCTGGTCCTTCGGATCAAAGCCGAGGTTCATCTTGTTCAACATCGAAATCAGGCCCACGGAATCAATGTCGAACACCGGCTTGGCCATGCCCTCGTTGCCGCCGGCGGGATAATCGCCGGTCATGGCCAGAACATTGTGGAATCCCTCGCTATTCAGGAACCAGGCCTCGCTTTCCAGGCCGTTGCGATTGAGGTCCTTGCAGGTCAGATGAATGACGACCTCCTTGCCGCCGTATAGGATGGGCTTGCCCAGCGCCGCCGGACGCAGGTGCGGGTGGCCGCCCGCGTTGTCAGTGATCGAAACCCAGTCAATGAGCGGGCATTGGGCCAGCTCGTTGGCGAACGTGCGGGCTTTGATCGCGGCGGCCTCAGCCATGGAGCCGCGCACCGAAACCAGTTCTGTGCCGACGAGGAAGCGGTTGCTTTGAAACAACTTTTCGTGAAAGGTCTGCATCGAGGAGAGATGGTCCGATGCGCCAGTCTCGTTGGCCGTCACGGGAATTGGGCCTCCAAATCCTGCTTCACCGCCCCGGCCGCGTCGGCGACCGCGCCTTCCCGTTCCTGCTCGTCGCTCCATTTCCACTGCGCCAGATAATCGTCCGTCCGGGTCAATCCCTGTCTCTGCGCCGCCTCATCTAGGCGCGCCGTGAAGCGGGCCGGCAACTCGAGTTTGACCTCATCAAAATCATCCCAGGCCTTGACTTGGGATGGAATGTCCTGCCAATAGAGTATTTGATAAAGCGCCATAATGACCTCCTGGGTGCCGTTCAACCCTTCTTCTTGCCGGCCAGCCTCAAAAACAGATCAACCGCGCTGGAAGCATCGGCGCCGTAACCGTCCGCGCCGATTTCATCCGCATACATCTGGCTGATGGGCGCGCCGCCAATCGCCATTTTGATGTGGCCAAGGCCCTTTTCTTCAAAGCCATCGATCACCACTTTCATGTAGGTCATGGTGGTGGTCAGCAAAGCGCTCATGCCGATGATGTCCGGCTTGTGCAACTCGGCGGCGGCGAGAAACTTTTCAATGCTTTGATCCACGCCAATGTCGTGAACTTGAAAACCCGCGCCTTCAGCCATCATGCAAACCAGGTTTTTGCCGATGTCATGCAGGTCCCCGCGCACGGTTCCCATGAGCAGGACTCCGGCGGACGAGCTGTTCGGGCCGCTACCGGTCAGGAGCGGTTTCAAGACGGCCATGCCGGCTTTCATGGCGCGGGCCGCGATCAGCACTTCGGGCACGTAAAGAATGTTGTGTTTGAAGTCCTCACCCACCACGCTCATTCCCGCAATCAGGCCTTCGCTCAGGACTTCCGCAACTGGCCGGCCTTCATCCAGCGCGGCCTGGGTCAGCTTCCCGACTTCGTCGGCCTTGCCTTCGTAGATGCATTGATTGATTAAGGCGTAGTCTGGCATGGGAAGTTTTTGTTTCTCAATGGCGGGCCATACTGGAATTGAATTCCTCCAGGGCTTGCAACATGGCTTGGATGTTTCGTTTCGGCATGCCGGGACTCGTGCCGCCGCCGACGGACAGGATGATTCCCTGGCCGCCGCTCTTTTCCAGCACGTCGAGGGTCGCTTCGCGCACTTCTTCCGGCGTGCCGCGGACGCCGACTTCCAGCGGGTTCACATTCCCCATCAGGCACATCCGGTCGCCGACGCGCTCCTTCACCTCCGCAATGTCGGTTTGCTTGCCCCAGCTCAACACGTTGAACCCGGCGTCCGGCAGGTGATCCAGACAGGCGGTGATTTCCGCGTCGTTGTGATACAGCTTCACCCAATCCTTGGGGAAGGCGTCGCAGATTTGTTTCAGGTACGAATGGGCGAATTCCTGGTAGTGCTCTTCGTTGACGAAGCCCACGATGTCGTCCAGAATGAAAATCCCCTCAACGGTGTTGCCCATGGCCTTGTGTTGCGCCTTGAGCCAGTCAATGATCAGATGGGTGCAGAGCGCCAGGAGTTTGTGGGCCCATTCCGGTTTCTCCACCAGATCGATCATGAACTCCGTCGTGCTGCGCACAAACCCCGCCGTACACATCGGGCCGCGCGAAGTCACCAGGGGCAGGATGTCTCCGGTGTCCAGGATGCGCTGCCGCTGCATTCGGATGCGGTGAAGTGTCATCGCCATGAAGGCGTCGTTCTCCACTTCATATTCCGGGAACTTTTCAATGTCCTCGATATGATAGAGGGTGTGGTATTCGCTGGGCGTATTGTCCTGCCAGAATTTGATCTTGGCCCCAAGCGCCGATGGCTCCGCCGCCATGCCGTATTCCATCCACCAGGAGGGCACCCAGATGATGTCGGGAAATTCCTGGTGGATTTTCAAGTGCGACTGGAACCACACCTCCGGATCGAGATAAAAATCCATGTGTTTCACCCCCAGATAGCCCGGTATCCAGGGGCTGTCCACGATCATGGCCATCGGCACCTTGTCCAATTTTTCAAGGCGCGCCGCCCTCTTGAATGTGTCCCATTGTTCAGGTCTCATGTCGTTGTTCCCTTTAAATTGCAAGATGACTTAATAATGCTCTTTTGCAACACGGCGGGCATAATGGCGCTTCCTGCCCTGTGGATTTCAAGCAAAAACGTCAAGTCATTGCATGGGCCGGTTCGCACCATGGCGCCACACCACGTTTAACCTCGATGGACTGCTTCGCCCGCCAGACTTTCCCAGCCGCCTCCGAGGGCTTTGTAGAGCTTGATCAGGTTTAAAATGACAGTGCTTTCGCTTTGCGCGAGCGCGTCCTGGCTTTCGTACAGTGATCGTTGGGACTCCAGGACACGCAGAAAATCTGCCAGTCCACTCTGGTAAAGCTGACTGGCCATTTCCAATGCCTGTTGGTTGGCTTGCACGGCGTCCGCCAACGATTGGCGGCGGGTCTGTTCCCTGGCGTAGGCGGTGAGCGCGTTCTCCACATCTTCAAACGACGCCAGCACGGTCTGTTCGTAGCGCGCCAGGGCTTGTTCTTCCCGGGCATTTTGCGCCTTGATGTTGGCCCGGATCCGGCCGGCATCGAAAATCTTCCATTGCACCGTGGGCCCAACCGACCAAAAACGGCTGCCGGCGGAAAACCAATCGCCGGCGCTGACGCTTTGCAATCCCACGTCCCCCGTCAGCGAAAACTTCGGATAAAGGTCGGCCACGGCCATCCCGATGCGGGCGGTGGCGCCGGCCAATTCGCGTTCGGCCTGCTGGATGTCGGGCCGGCGCCGCAACAATTCCGAGGGCAATCCCACAGGCACTCCGGGCGGAGCATCTGGAATGGGCGCTTCCTTGGAGAGTTCCGCCAACAAGGCGCCCGGCGGCTGCCCCAGCAGCACGCCAAGCCGATGCGCCGTTTCTTTGAAACTGGTTTCCAGCGCCGGCACTTGCGCTTCAGTGGTGGCGAGCAGCGCAGCGGCTTGTTGCACGTCCAGTTCGCTGGTCAATCCGCCTTTGAACCGGCTGCGGGTCAGGGCGACGATTCCTTGCTGTGCGTTAATGTTCTGGCGCGCGATGGCAAGCCGTTGTTGAAAGCCGCGCGCTTCGACATAATAGCGCGCCACCTCGCCCAACAGGGAAACCAGCGCGGCCCGCCGGCCATATTCCGCGGCGGCGGTGTCGGTCTTGGCGGCCTCAACCGCCCGGCGGGTGCCGCCGAACACGTCAATTTCCCAGGACGCGTCGAGGCTCGCTTGATAGATATTATTTTCAAAGGGGACGCTCGCCGGCAAGGGGATCGCGCCGAGGATCGGCTGATGCTTGCTTTGTAGTTGCCGTTGATAGGAACCGGAACTTCCGACGGATGGCCACAGATTAGCCGAGGTCACTCCATATTGCGCCCGCGCTTCACGCACCCGGGCTGTGGCGATCTTCAAGTCGAGATTGGATTGGACGGCCCGTTCAATCAGCGAATCCAGTTCGGGATCGTTGAAATTTTTCCACCAGACAGCGACGGAGGTGGAAGTGCCCCTCTCGCCGCCCGCCAGCGGCGACGACCATTGCGCCGCCACCTGGACGGCAGGCGGATGGTAGGCGGGGCCGACCGTGCAACCCGGCAGAAGCCCAAGCAGGACAACAAGAAAGAATTGTTCGATGACAAGTATTCGTTTCATGGTTTAATGCAAGGCCATCGGACGGGTGGCTTTGACGTTGTGGAACAAGCCCACTCCCAAAAGGCACAGCACGCAGGCCCACATCACCAGATAGAATACATCCACATAGGCCCAGTAGCCGGCCTGCTGGAGCAACGTGTTGTAAATGACGGCCTGCGCTCTTTGCAATGCATCCACCGGACTGAAGTTTGAGGCAAACACCTTCCGCAGCGCGCCCAGCCGCGCCTGATAGGCCGGGTCCAGGGAAGACAGATGGCCCGCCAGAAACACTTGATGGGCCTGCGCGTAGCGCACCAGCATGGTCGAGAGCCAGGAGATGCCGACGCTGCCGCCCACGTTGCGCATCAGGTTCTGGATGCCGGTGGCGTTGCCGATTTGATCATTGCGCAACGTGCTGACGTTCAGCGTCGTCAGCGGGACAAAGATGAATCCCATGCCAAACCCCATCAGGACATTGGCTGCGATGATATTGCTCATGGCCACCTGCAGATTGAGCCGGCTCAACAAGATGCAGGACACTCCCAGGATCGTGAATCCGAAAGCCAGCAGCAACCGCGAATTGACCTTCTGCACCAGCACACCGACAAAACCGAGGGCGAACAAAACACCAAAACCGCGCGGGCTGACGGCCAGCCCGGCGTCCAGGGCCGTATAACCCATGAGTGTCTGGAGAAACAGGGGCAGCATCGTGAACAAGGTATAAAGCGCGGCCCCGAACATTAAAAACACAGCGCAGCCGGCGGCAAAGTTGCGGTTCTTGAGAGCGCGCAGGTTGACGATGGGAAAGGGCTCGCGCAATTCCCGGATGACGAAGCAGACAAAAGAGACCACGGAGATTCCCGCAAACCAACGCAGCCAGACCGCCCCGAACCAATCCGCCTCCTGCCCCCTGTCGAGGGTGATCTGAAGTGTGGCCAGCCATAAGGTCAGAAAAGCAAATCCGATGGCGTCGAAGCGGCCCCGTTTTGTCCCTTGTATATAGGGCGGGTCTTCCACGAAAAGGAAGATCAAGAACGCGGCCAAAACGCCCACGGGAAGGTTGAGATAGAAGCACCAGCGCCAGGAGTAACTATCGGTCAGCCAGCCGCCCAGCGTGGGGCCGATAATGGGAGCGCATACCACTCCGACGCCGTACGCCGCCATGGCCAGGCCCCGGCGGGCTGGCGGAAAACTTTCCAGCAAGATCGCCTGCCCCAGTGGTTGCAATGCGCCGCCGCCCGCCCCTTGCAGAACGCGCGCGATAATGAGCATTCCGAGGCTGGTCGCCGCCCCGCACAAAAAGGAGGACGCGGTGAAGACGAGGAGGCAACCGATCAAAAATCTTTTCCGGCCGAAGACACTGCCGAACCACGCGCTGGTGGGCAGCACGATGGCATTGGACACCAAATAACTGGTCAGCACCCACGTCGCTTCATCGGTGGAGGCCCCAAGATTGCCGGCCATGTGCGGCAAAGCCACGGTTACGATGGTGGTATCCAGCACTTCCATGAAGGTTCCCAGCATCACAGAAACGGCGATCAGCCAGGGATTGACGCGCGGCCGCCAGTGCGTGTGATCGGCCGGCATGGCTTCCTGCGTGGCGGCAGCGGCACTCATACGGGGTTCATCATTTTGCAGCATTGGACTGCCGCGGATTCATTTGACTTTCACTTCCGGCTCGACCGACATGCCCGGGGCGATGTCCATTTGGGGATCCAACGGTTCATCGAAGACGATCTTGACTGGAACGCGTTGCACAACCTTGACATAGTTGCCCACCGCATTCTCAGGCGGCAACAAACTGAACTGCGCGCCTGTGCCAGCTTGCAAGCTGTCCACCTTTCCTTTGAAATCCCGCTTAGGAAAGGCATCCACCCGAATCCGAGCGGGCTGGCCCGGGCGCATATAAGTCAACTGTGTTTCCTTGAAATTGGCGACAACCCACACGTTGGTTGGCACCAAGGCCAGCAGCGACTCTCCGGTTTGCGCATAAGCCCCCTTCTCAACAGAGCGCCGGGTCACGCGGCCATCCACCGGCGCGGCGACTTTGGTATAAGAAACATCCAGTTGGGCCTGCTCCATTTTTGCCCCGGCCTGTTGCACTCCAGCGGCGGCGGTCTCGATTTTCGCGCGGCTCAAACCAACCTGCGCTGCCGCCGCCTTGGCCTGTTCGCGGGCCACCTCCAGGCTGGCCGCGGTTGACTCAGCCTGAGTCCGCTCCAGATCGAGTTGGGTCCGCGATACGGCGCGGCTTTCCACCGATTGATAGCGTTGCAAATCCGCCCCGGCCCGCCGCGCCTCCGCTTCGGCGGCCGTTACGGCTGCCAACTGCTGCGCCGCTTTGGCCTCATCCACCGCCAATTGAGCCTTTGCCTGTTCCAGTCGGCTGCGAGCCGCTGCGAGATCGGCGCGTGTTTGCGCCAGTTTCGTCTCGTAATCACGAGGGTCAATTTCCAAAAGCAACTCGCCTTCCTTCACTTCCTGATTATCCTGAACCAGCAAGCGGACCACCGGACCCGGCACCCGCGGACTTACGATGGTGACATGACCCTCAATGAAGGCATCGTCCGTGGACTCATACGGGTCAATGAAGCGAATGTAGTAAATGATGACCGCCGCGGCGATGGCCAGAACCACTGTGCCAATGAGAATGGGCAGCCTGCGCCTGGATTTGGGCGCAGCCGGCGGGGGCGGCAGCGGCGCGGGTGATTCTCCGTCCGTTGTTGCCTGCTCTTTCATGGATGGATTCTATGGCCAGCCTGCCCAAAAGGAAAAGACTTCTGTTGACTGCCGTCAGTGCCGTATTGCGCCCATCCCGCCTTTCGGCTGTTTGAGTTTGAAAGGCAGCCCCGAAAGGTTTCGGGGCGGAGCTTTTAAATTTCTCAAGACAACGGTCCCGAAAAAACCGTGAAATTTTCCGTATTTTAACCGTTAAATAGTCACAACATGTTGTCACCAAGCCATTTACGAAAGCTCAAAGGGTTCTTGGCTGGTTTCAGATTGATACATAGGTCTGAAAAACCCGCAACAGGTTCCTCGCTGTTTTCAATCGAGTTTCATTAAAAGCGTTCTTTGGCACCAAATTGGAGGGGCCAGCCGGAGCGAAGGAGCGCAGCGCACGGCTGAAGTGCCTGGGATTCTGTACCCCCCCA
>Ga0326728_10022601_pt1 | contig 11646 bp, 12 predicted proteins | sample MB3enrmetagenome_FD_207602 | JGI IMG/M metagenome (GOLD analysis project Ga0326728, IMG submission 207602) | Lab enriched peat soil microbial communities from McLean, Ithaca, NY, United States - MB31MN | ecosystem: Environmental > Terrestrial > Soil > Wetlands > Peat | place: USA: New York... | reverse complement strand
GGCCATCGTGGTTGTGAATAAAAACGAGTCGTGCCGGGGCCACTGGAAAAAGTGCGGCCCCGCCGGCAACAGGGGCCGGAGTCCGGCCCGCGGCAGCCCGGCATGGCCATAATGCAGATGAAACACTGACAAACATTGACAATTATGAAACGAACAAAATTCTATCTGACAATTCTTGCCCTCGTGGCAAGCACCGCGGCCCTGACCGCCGCCGACGTCGGCGCGATCTGGGAGAAGAGCTGCCAGAAGTGCCACGGCGCCGATGGCAAGGGGCAGACAAAAATGGGCGCGAAATTGGAAATAAAGGACTTCACCGACGCCAAATATCAAGCTTCCTTCACCGATGAGAAGGCGACCAAGGCCATCAAGGAGGGCATCAAAGACGGGGACAAGACCAGGATGAAAGCCGCCGAAGATTTGTCGGACGACGATATCAAGGCGCTCGTCGCGAAGGTTCGCGCGTTCAAGAAATAGCCGAAATTCCGCCGGCGGGACGCCGACGGGTGCGACCGTGACGGTCGCGCTCCTGGATACGCGGCCATGACACCCAATGCCAAGACCGGCATCACGCTCGCCGTTCTGTGCGCGGCCTTCTCGGCGCTCACGCTCGGGTTTCTGTCGGATTCGGGGGGGACGCACCTGACGCGCCCCGCCATCGCATTGGTGGACACAAACTTTCTTGACAGGTCAACCACCCGGAAGTCTTACGCGGACTTGGTTCGGGCAGGGGAGGATCTGTCGGATTTTGACTGCTATGCCTGTCATGACAAGAAGAAACCCCCGCCTCTGCGCCTGGACACCAACCAGAACATCATTGTCGCCAAGGAGCACCCCGACATCGTGATGGGGCACGGACAGCACGGCCGGAACAACAACTGTTTTAACTGTCACAACGAGACCAATCTCGTCCTGCTCCAGCCCCGGGACGGGCGGGAGTTGAAATTCGAGGACAGCCCCAAATTATGCGGCAGTTGTCACGGGCCGACCTATCGGGACTGGGAGGCTGGCGCGCATGGCCGGACCAGCGGGTATTGGGACCGAAGCAAGGGGCTGATTGAGCGAAAGGCCTGCGTGAACTGCCACAACCCTCATTCACCCCGGTTTCCTTCGCGAAAGCCCGCGCCCGGCCCGCATCCATTGAGGGAGATTGGCGCCACAGCCGGTCCGCAGACCGGCCAGGAATGATATGGACAAACCACCGTCGTCTCCAGCCAGGAATCCAGCGCCGCCGGCAAACGCGATGGGGCGGCGCAGCTTCCTCCGCACTTCCGCCGTGGTGGCGACGGGGCTGGCCGCGCTGGCCGCGAGCCTGAAGCCGCTGCTGGAGATGAACGATTTTCCCAGCATGGAACGGTTTCTGCAGAAGTATTACAAAGAGATGACGCCGCAGGACATGGCCAAAGTTTTGAAGCGGATCGAGGACGAAGTGGAAAAGCAGTATGGCTTGCGTCCGCATGTGAGGGATTTGAAGCCCATGGACGGCGTCGAATTCGTCTATTGCCTGAACCTCACCCGCTGCATCGGATGCCGCAAATGCGTCCATGCGTGCGTGGCGGAGAACAACGAATCGCGCGATCCCGAAATACAATACATCCGCGTTCTCCGGCTGCCCGACGGCTCGCTGGACATCGACAAGGCCGAGCACTTCTATGCGCCGGATTCCGTGCCGGAGAAGGGCTATTTCTACATGCCGGTGCAGTGCCAGCAATGCAAGAATCCGCCGTGTGTCAAAGTTTGCCCGGTTCACGCGACGTGGCAGGAAACCGACGGGATCACCGTGATTGATTATGATTGGTGCATTGGCTGCCGCTATTGCGAAGCGGCGTGCCCATATTGGGCGCGGCGATTTAACTTCACCAAGCCGTCCATTCCAAAGGAACGCCTCAACCCCGACATGTCTTATCTGGGCAACCGCCCGCGGCGCCAGGGAGTCATGGAGAAATGCCACTTTTGCATCCAGCGCACGCGAGTGGGCCGCTACCCGGCGTGCCTGGAAGTCTGCCCCGCCGGCGCGCGCAAGTTCGGCAACATACTCGACCCCAACAGCGAGGTCTCCTATATCCTCAGAAGCAAGCGTGTTTTTATTCAGTTGAAGGAGGAAATGGGCACGTCGCCGCGATTCTTCTACTACTTTGACGTATGAGGCGGGCGATTCGGAACTATTTTGTTTTTCTCGGGCGTTGCGCGCGCCTGGCCTTTGTTGGCGACTGGCGTTACTACGCGTGGATTGGCCTGCTGACAGTGATCTGCCTGCTCGGCCTCAACGCCTATTGCCGGCAGTTTGCGCACGGCCTGATCGTCACCGGGATGAGCGACGAAGTGTCGTGGGGAGTTTACATCGCCAACTTCACCTTTCTCGTGGGCGTGGCGGCTGCGGCGGTCATGATGGTCATTCCCGTTTATATTTACAAGAATGAGGACTTGCATGACTTGGTCATCTTCGGCGAACTCCTCGCGGTGGCGGCGATCCTGATGTGCCTGGCCTTTGTGACCGTTGACCTGGGGCGGCCGGATCGTTTCTGGCATTTGATTCCTGGAATCGGGCAATTCAACTTTCCCAAATCCATGCTCAGTTGGGACGTCATTGTGCTCAACGGCTATCTCCTGCTTAATGTCTATATTTGCGGCTATCTGCTCTACTGCCGCTATCGAAAGACCAAACCCGGCAAATGGTTTTACATTCCGTTCGTTTTCATCGCCATCGTCTGGGCGGTCTCGATCCACACCGTGACGGCGTTTCTCTATGTGGGTCTGGGCGGGCGGCCATTTTGGAATTCTTCGATTGTGGGGCCTCGTTTCCTGGCCTCCGCCTTTACCGCGGGACCGGCGCTCATCATTCTGGCCATGCAGGTCGTCCGGCGCGTCACCTCTTCACCGTCTTCCAGCGCAGAATTGCCCGCGCCGGGCGATGCGCCTTTGCCGCAATCCAAGCGCCGCGCCGCCACTCTCGACGACTTCGCCCTGCTGTCCCGCCATCTTCCCGAAATGACCTCGGTGCCGGTCGAGAGCCGCGAGCGTGTTGTTCCGATGGCGGAAGTCCTGGAGGTTCAGCCTGGCGATGCTCTTTTGTGCCAGGGAGAAACCGGGGACAGGGCTTTCTTTATCTTGCGCGGCTCCGTGGTGGTGAAAAGGGAGGAGGGAGGGCGTGTCCGGATTACCCGCACGGCCGGGCCGGGGGAACAGTTTGGGGAAATCTCGGCTCTCAATGCAACGCCGCGCACGGCCACTGCCTTTGCCGAAGTGCCAAGCCAGGTTCTGAGCGTCTCCGCCGACGCGCTGCGGCTGCTGATGAAATCCCCCCAGGTCAACAAAATTGTCCGGTCCCGAATGTCCGAGCGGCTCCTGATCACCGATCGCGCCCTGATGACCCTGCGCAGCATCGTGCAAGTTTCCATGCTCATCAATGTGTTCCTGCTCGCCAACGAAGTGTTCAAGGAATTCTATTCGGGCAACCTGCATGTTGTGTCGTCGAAATATCTATTCGTCGGGCTTCGGCATCATCACGCGCTGGTGCCCTGGATTTGGACTGCGATCGCGTTCAACCTGGTGGCGATGGTGTTGCTGGTGTTGCCCGTCAGCCGCAGCCTGAAATGGCTGAACGTGACCTGTGTCCTGTGTATTGTTGGCATCTGGATCGAAAAGGGAATGGGGTTGGTTGTCCCCGGCTTCATTCCAACGCCCCTGGGCGAAATCATGGAATACAGCCCTTCCCTCAATGAGACGCTGGTTTGCTTTGGCATCTGGTCCTTCGGCCTGCTCTGCTACACGATTTTTCTCCGGATGTCCGTGCCGATTCTCCAGGGACGATTGTCCAGGGAGAACGAAGACGCGCCGCATCAATCGGGCGATGCCGCGGTTGCCGCCGCCCCGCTGCCGGGTTAACTGCCGCTTCCATGTCAAAAAGACTTACAGCCGATGATGCCAGACAATCCTTGAGCGCGCATGTGGCCGCCAGGGGCGCGGAGATATTTGAAAAGTACGGGCCTCGCATCGGCTGGAACGAATTACAGCGCATCCTCGAAGACCGCGCCTGCGTCCGATACCCCTGCAAGGTCGCCTTTGACCCCGGCCCGCTGCAAAAGGGAGAGTGCGCCTGGCCCCAGCCAAACGGCGGCAAGCCGGAAGACGGATTTGTGATTCACATCCATCCGCTGTTCATGACGCAGATGGACCGGGTGGCGCGCCTGGCGCTCTATCAATTGGTAGTTGTCAACTACGGGGAATTTGCGTCGTCCGATGACGCGGAGGTTTTTGGCGCCGCGGCGCTGGGAATCACCCGGGAACGATACTACCAGGCCCTTTGCGAAATGGCGGATTTGCTCGAAGTGTGGTAGTGCATTGAATAGGTGACCGAAATCATAAACGGGTCACCCGCATAATCGCATATTATAGTTTTCGTTTTGTATCGCGCAGCAGGTTCGTCAAAGAACCCGCAACACCCAGGTTCAATCGTTCGGCAATCCAGTTCAACGTAGTTTTGGTTAAAAGTGTCTTAAATGGATGAACAACTTGCAAACGCGAAAAACTCGAGTTTTCGATCTGGAGGCCGCCGTCGGATCAAAAAAGGGCGGCACAAAATCGGACTTGCCTCGTGTAAAAACCCTTCGTTTTTCCCCGGTTTTTCTTGTTTAACCACGAAATTCCCCAATACTCCCGGACTAATGAGTTTGATGAAAGATTAATCACATCCGCCCCGCATAAGCGATTCATGCCCAACCTTGCCAAATACATCCAGTTCACCAACATCAGCCCGGAAATGACCCGCGACCAGCTCGTCGCCCATTGCGAGACGGTGCTGGAATACCAACTTGACGCGGCCATGATCGCCCCATGCTGGATGCCGCTCGCGCTCGATATTCTTAAAGGCTCGTCCAGCCATGTCGCCACCGCATTCTCCTTCCCGTCCGGCAATGATTCCACCGCGATGAAGACCGCCGCCGCGCGCGAGATCATCAAGGCCGGGGTGCGGGACTTCGATTTCACCGCCCAGACCGGCTACCTGCTCAGCGGGATGGAACGCGAGTTTTTCGCGGATCTCAAGGCCGTGGCCGACCTTGCCCGGACCGAGGGGGCGCAGACCAAAGTGATCATCGAGTTCGGACTGCTGCAGCCCGGGCAGCGGCGCCGGGGCGCGGAACTGGCCGTCGAGGCAGGCATCGATTATCTGAAGCAATCCAGCGGTTTTCTCAAAGGCATCGCCGCCACGCCCGAGGACATCGCCTTCCTGAAAGAGATCGCCGGCGACCGCGCGCGGGTCAAGGCGTCGGGCAAGATCAATTCCTGCGCCAAAGCCGTCAGTTTGTTGAAGGCCGGCGCGACGCTGCTGGGCACCAGTTCGGCCGTCGCGATCATGAAAGAAAGCATCGACTCCAATGCCACCTATTAACCCCCCGCGCCAATGAAAAGACGCCTCTTTATCTTCGGAAGTTACATCACTGCCCTGGTGATGGAAGCCCCGCGCCTGCCCCGGTCAGGCGAGACCGTGACCGGACACAGTTTCCGCCAGACCCACGGGGGCAAAGGCAGCAACATGGCCGTGCAAGCCGTGCGGCTGGGCGCGGAGACAACTTTCGCCGGTGTCATCGGACGGGATGCCAGCGGCGACGCTTTCCTCGCCACCCTCGCCAGCGAGGGCATCGCCGCCAGGGCCATTCGCCGCAGCGATACCGCGCCGACCGGCACCGGGTTTATCGTGGTGGATGCCGGAGGACACAACTTCATCGTCATCGATCCCGGCGCGAACCTGGAATTCACCCCGGCCAATGATTTCGAACGCCTGCGGCCCCTGCTGGCCGGATGCGCGGCGGCGCTGGCCCAATGCGAGATTCCCCTTGTCACGGCCTTGGAAGGCCTGGCCGCCGCCAAGGCCGCCGGTGCGCGCACCATCCTCAACCCAGCGCCCGCAAGCGATCTGACCGCCTTCGACCTGTCGGCCATCGACTATCTCACTCCCAACGAAACCGAAGCCCGAATCTGCCTCGGACTCGACCCCGCCGCAACTGTGAGCGAGGAGAAACTGGCCACCGGCCTGCTCGCCCTTGGCATCGGCGCGGTTGTCTTCACCCGGGGCGAACGCGGCGCGCTGCTCATTGGCCGTGACCGGCGCATCGAACAGGCGGCTTTCCCGGTGAAAGTCCGCGACACCGTCGGCGCGGGCGACAGTTTCAATGCAGCGCTGGCCACGGCGCTGGCCGAAGGTCAGAAGGAAACCCCGGCATTGCGTTTCGCCTGCGCCGCTGCCAGTCTCTCCACCACCCGCTGCGACACCCTGCCATCTTACCATACGCGCGCGGAGGTTGATCGCCTGCTATGACATCGAGGGAACACATCAAGAAACTCATCGGCGGCGCTCCGGTGGACCATTGCGGCTTCTGGCTCGGCAAACCGCGGCCCGAGACAGTCGGGAAAATCAACGCCATCCTCGGCACCCGCTCCTGCGAAGAGATTCAGCAAAGCATCCAGGACGACATCCGCTGGATCACACCGCAATATGTCGCCTCCACTTACCGGCATCCCAAAGGCAAATCCATGCGCCCCTGGAAAGATGCCAACCCATACGGCCTTTCCGGGCAGGGCCTGCTTTCGGCGGCGGAAGACGTCGCCGCCCTGGATGCCATTGACTTCCCGGAGACCCGCTTTCTTGACTTTACGGAATGTCTCCAGCAATTGGACGCGCTCGGCGATGTCTATCGCCTGGGCGGTTTCTGGTCGCCATTTTTTCACGATCTCTGCTACCTCTTCGGCACCGAGGAAATGCTTGTCCTCATGTTGACAGAGCCTGAATTGGTCCGGGCCGCCACTGAACGGATCTGCGCTTTCTATTACGAGGCCAACGAGCTTTTTTTCCCCGCCGCCCGGGGCCGGGTGGACGCCCTGTTCATCGGCAATGATTTTGGAACCCAAAACGGCCTGCTCATATCGCCCGCGCATTTCCGCGAGTTCTTCCTTCCCTGGATCGCGAAGTTTGCGGCGCAGGCGCACCGGCACGGGCTGCGATTCGCGCTGCATTGTTGCGGCGGCATCACCGACATCATCGACGATCTTATCGCGGCCGGGGTGGACTGCCTGCACCCGGTCCAAACCCGCGCCCGGCAAATGGAACCGGAAAACCTTGCCTCGCGTTTCAATGGCCGGATCACCTTCATGGGCGGTGTGGACACGCAGGATCTCCTGCCACATGGCACGCCCGCCGACGTGGACCGCGAAGTGCGGCGGCTGCTCGACGCCTTCGGCACGCGCTACATTCTCGGCCCGAGCCACGAAGCGCTACTGCCGGACGTCTCGGTCGAGAACGTGCTGCGAATGGCCCGACACCCCAGAAAAAATTTGGAAGTGAAAGGAAGCTGACGATGCAAACCACCCTGGGCTTTTTTTTGATCGTGTTGGCGGGTTGCCTGCAAGGTTTGTTCGTGCTGCCCCTGACCTTCACGCGTCGCTGGCAATGGGAACATTCCTGGGCGGCCTTTTCGCTCTTTGGCATGTTGCTGTTCAACTGGCTCATCGCGGCGGCGCTGTTGCCGCACGCGTTCGCAGCCTACCAAAATGTGCCGGCGGCGGAGTTGCTGACGGTGGCGGCCTTTGGCGCCGGGTGGGGCATTGGCGCAATCCTGTTTGGGTTGGGCATGGACAAGCTGGGCATGGCCCTTGGCTATCCGGTGATCATGGGCCTCATCGCCAGTTTAGGGGCGTTGGTGCCGCTGCTGCTCCGTAATCCAGCCGAGATTGCCACGTTGAAAGGCGTGGTGCTGTTGGTCGGAATGGTCATCGTTGTGGCCGGTATCGTCTTCTGTTCCCAGGCGTCGGCGCTGAAAGGCCAGCCGGCCGGAGCGGCGGCTGCGGCGGCGGCTGGCGCCGGCGGTCTGCTCATTGCGGTTGGGGCGGGAACGCTGTCGTGTCTTCCCAATGTCGGCATGAATTATGCGCAAGGCTTGACGCGCGCGGCCGTGACGGCGGGAACAACCCCGACGATGGCGGGCGATGTCGTCTGGGCGCTCCTGTTCACGGTGGGGTTCGTCATGAACGCTGCTTATTGCATCTGGCTTATGGCGCGCCATGGCAATGTGGGCGATCTGTGGCGCAACGAACCGGGGCGCAACGCAGCCTGGTGCGCGCTGGCGGCGATGCTGTGGATTGGCAGCTTCTATCTATACGGATTGGGCGCGGCCAGACTGGGGGATTGGGGAGGCATCGTGGGCTGGCCGTTCTTCATCTGCCTGGCCATCGGGGTTGGCAATATCGCCGGGCTGTGGCGCGGCGAATGGACCGGCGCTCAAAAAACCGCCCGCGTCAAGTTGAACGTCGGGCTTGCGTTGCTGGTGCTGGCCGTGGTGGTAATAGCACTCAGCAGCATTGTGAAGACACCCTAACTTGCCCGACATAGCTTCAGCAACGGCGGGTCCCAATCCTGATTGAGGTTAAAAACAAGGAGCCAGTGCGGGGTTTGAGGGATCAATTCCACAAAAAAAGTTGTGCTGATGACAATTACCGCAATGTCCCAGCGGCGCGGTTCGACGGTGTTTTGGAGGTGAACCACAAAAAATGTCCTGCAAATGACAATTGCCGTAAAGCCGAAGCGGCGCGGCCCTGAGATGTTGTGCGTGTGAAAACGAGCTGGAAATCAAGGGCCGCTGGAAACTCCGGCGATTCTTAGAACGGACACGATGCCGCGATTATTCAAAATGCCGCCGCCAATCATCCGCCTCGTGCTGCTGACGATTGGGATCGTGTGCGTTTATTTCACGGCGCGTTTCTTCCTGGTGCCCCCGTCCTTTGGGCAATACGGGCACTACCGCGGAAACGCGCTCCGGGAAATTGCGGCCCGCGAACCTTACTGGGCCGGACGAAAGGCCTGCGACACCTGCCACGGCGAGATTGTGAAGAAACTGGCCGCGGCGGAGCATCAAGGGCTTTCCTGCGAAACCTGCCACGGGCCGTCCAGGGCGCATGTGGAGAATCCCGAAGTGAAGCTGCCCAAGCTGAGTTACAGCCAGTGCGTGCGCTGCCACGAAGCCAGCCCGTCGCGGCCCAAATGGCTGCATCAAATCACCCCTGACAAACATTACACCGGGCAGGTCTGCGCTGAATGTCACGTGCCCCACCAACCCAACGAGGTACCATGAGCGAAAATGTCACCCGACGCAGCGTCCTGAAGAACCTGGCTGGAATTGTCGGAGGCATTCTGGCCATGCCCGCCGGCCGCACGTGCAAGGCGGCGGTGCAGAATGTGTTCGCCATTGCGCCTGCGCCCAAAGGGTACGATCCGAACCAACACAAATGGCTCATGGCCCTGGACGTGGATCGGTGCATCGGCTGCGGCATGTGCGTCGAGGCTTGCAAAGCGGAGAACAATGTCCCCCAGAATAATTTTCGCACCTGGATTGAGCGCTATGTCATCACCCGGCCAAAAGCCGGCTCCGGGGAGAGTCGCGGCGAGACTTTTGTGGATTCAACCAACGGGGGGATTGGCGGCTTTAAACCCTCCTTGATACCCAAGGAGGACATCCTCAAATCATTTTTTGTCCCCAAGATGTGCAACCTTTGCGAGCACTCGCCCTGCACGCAGGTCTGTCCGGTGGGGGCCACGTTCGAAGCGCCGGACGGCGCGGTGCTGGTGGACAAGAATTATTGCATCGGCTGCGGTTTTTGCATCCAGGCCTGTCCGTACGGATGCCGCTTTTTTAATCCGGAAACGCACACCGCCGACAAATGCACGCTGTGCTATCACCGGATTACGCGCGGACTGAAGCCGGCGTGCGTGGAGATTTGTCCGTCGCAGGCCCGGATATTCGGCGATCTGAAAAACCCCGTGCCGGACGATCCACTGAGGCGATTTATGGAAAGCAACAAGGTGGAGGAACTGAAAAAGAGCCTGGGCACCGGTCCGCGCGTGGCCTATGCGGGCCTGGATGAGGAGGTTCGGTAATGGACGCCACCATTCTCACAAACGTCGTGGACGCGCTCCCGCAATTCGACGGCTACGTCTATCCCAACGAACGGACGCTTCATCCCCTGTGGAGTGTTCTGATCGTGGTCTATCCCTACATCACGGGTTTGGTGGCGGGGGCTTTCATCATGGCGTCGCTGGTGCGGGTTTTCAAGGTGAAGGCGCTGGAACCGATTTACCGGCTGGCGCTGCTGACGGCGCTGGCGTTCATGTTGTGCGCCACGTTGCCCTTGCTGTTTCACCTCGGCCATCCGGAGCGCTGCTTTGAAATCATGATGACGCCGCACTTCAGTTCGCCCATGGCGATGTTTGGCTTTGTATATGCCTGGTACCTGATGGCGGTGCTGCTGCTTGAACTTTGGTTCGACTACCGCCGGGACTTTGTGGAGTGGTCGAGGACGGAAACCGGCCTGCGGGGCATCATCTACCGCGCGTTCACCCTGGGAGTGACCGATCTTTCCGAGCCGGCGCTGCGTCTGGATGCCCGCATGGGACGGATCATTTCCGTTGTCGGCATTCCGTCGGCGTTTCTGTTGCACGGATACGTTGGATTTATTTTCGGCTCGATCAAGGCCAATCCGTGGTGGGGCAACCCGTTGATGCCGATCATCTTTATTATATCGGCGATGGTTTCAGGCATGGCGTTGTGCGTGTTTGCCTACATGTTTCTGTGCTGGGCGCGGCGGATCACCGCGGACATGCGGTGCCTGGATTTGATGATCAGTTTCCTTTTCTACGCCCTGGTGCTGGATGCGGCCATAGAAGGGCTGGACTGGCTGCACCGGCTCTATTCGGCGGAGGAGGGGATTGATGTGCTGAAATCGGTGGCGGCAAGCAAGTTGTTTTACACGCTGCTGATCGGGCAGGCGTGCCTGGGCACCTTGGTGCCTCTCTTGCTGCTGGGATCCATGCAACTCATCCGCAGGAAGATCACGGAGTTGAATCGCCGCCGGGTTTATTTCTCCAGCACCGTGCTGATCCTCATGGGAGTGCTGGCCATGCGGTGGAATGTGGTGATCGGCGGCCAGCTTTTTTCCAAGAGCCTGCGCGGTTTCATGAGTTACAAGATGGAGTTTGCCGGCCATGAAGGCTGGTGGCTGTCCCTGCTCTTGCTGGCTTTGCCTTTCATCATTTTGACGGTGTTCATCAAGTATTTTTTGGACCGGGACCTGCCGACGATCGAGAACGTGGTTCCGGGCGCCGTGCGCCATCCGAATTCTCCGGAGGCACAAATCTGACGTAGTGTTTCAATGAAATCTTTACACGAACCCCTCTCCCGGCCTGCGGCCACCCTCTCCCCGCTTTGCGGGGAGAGGGCAGGGAGAGGAGAACGATTTTCTGGCGGACAGGCGTTCGCCGCCAGGAATGCAGTCTTAAATCACGAACGCCCAAAGGAAACATGAAGAAAAGCATCATAGTTGCAGCAGTCATCTCCGTGTTGGCGGCGTGGGCCGCGCAAGCGGAGGACGCCAAGGAGCTCTACGGCAAGCAGTGCGTCAAGTGCCACGGCGAAGACGGCAAGGGCGATACCAAAATGGGCAAGAAACTGGGCGTAAAGGATTATACAGATCCCAAAGTCCAGGACGCGTTGAAAGATGACGCGGCCGTCAAATCCATAAAGGAAGGACTCAAGAAAGACGACAAAACCCTGATGAAGCCTGCCGAAGGCTTGACCGACGACCAAATCAAGGGGCTTGTCGCCT
>Ga0326728_10022600_pt1 | contig 11646 bp, 9 predicted proteins | sample MB3enrmetagenome_FD_207602 | JGI IMG/M metagenome (GOLD analysis project Ga0326728, IMG submission 207602) | Lab enriched peat soil microbial communities from McLean, Ithaca, NY, United States - MB31MN | ecosystem: Environmental > Terrestrial > Soil > Wetlands > Peat | place: USA: New York... | reverse complement strand
TGAGATATGGACCGAACTCAGAAAATTGATTGTGGGACAAATGGTGAGGTCATTTTTACAGGAGCCACTATAAAATTTCAACTGAAAGAGGGATTGACTCGATGATTTCTATCATAATCGTTAGTCCCTCGCTCCTATCAAAGGTGAAGAATAGTAGGTGAACTCGTTAGGCAAGAGCTAATTTGACTGGGTCTGTCAGATTAAGTACCGTTCAGGACAGCTAAATATCCCTAACGTCTACCCTCAAAATTTCTATTTAGTTTCTTAGGGTTTTAGGGATGTTTTAGATATGCTTTGAGCCAGCTTACTACTTGCCAGCTTACAACTTCCCAACCTACTAAAGGTTAGTCCGGCCTATCTTTCCTTCGGCAGTGAATAAGTGACAAACAGGGGTCGGGGTTAACAACTCAAAATTCTACACAAGCCCAGCCAAAACTAGGTACTATAGTAACTCAAATGTCCCCATAAACCCTCATTCCTAAATTTCCTCACCTGCTGGTCTCTAATAGATTTGTATAATCAATTCTGTCCCCTTGTTCATCAACTTTTTGCCCCTGCCAATATACCCACCCGTTAGTAGCACAGAGTAACAGGCATCTAATATTCTTCTAATGAAATTCTAATGAGTCCCTCCTTTCTGGGGGCTTTTATTTTTTAATGACTGTGGATAAGAAACTTGAAAATCTTTATAATATCAATAGCTAAGGAAAGAGAGGCACTATATCGAGCCCCATGGTCTCAGGATATCCCAGCATGATATTCATGTTTTGAACCGCTTCGCCGGAAGCACCCTTAACCAGATTATCAATGGCCGTAACGACAACAGCCCGGTCATCGGCCTCACTGACCGCGACGCCAATATCACAAAAATTAGAACCCCTCGCATCCTTCGTATTTGGGAATTTCCCTTTTGGATAGATTCGGACGAAAGGCTCTCCTCGGTAAAAATCGTAGAAGACGTCGAGCAACTCTTCGGTCTTCATCTTTTTTGTGAGACGGACATAAAGGGTAGATGAGATCCCACGGTCCATCGGAATGAGATGCGGGACGAACGTGACCTTGATCTCTTTCCGAGCCAGAAGGCTCAGTTCCTGGTCGATCTCCGGAGTGTGTCGGTGAGCAAAGATCTTGTAAGCTTTCACCCCCTCGTTCACCTCACAGAAGAGAGATTCGAGAACCACATCCCGGCCTGCACCGGTCACACCGGATTTTGAATCAATCACAATATTTTCAACGGAGATCATCCCCTTCTTCACAAGGGGAATGAGGCCGATCAAGGCTCCGGTTGGATAGCATCCCGGGTTCCCGACGATTTTTGCATTTCGGATCTTCTCTCGATGAAGCTCAGGGAGACCATAGACCGATTCGGAAAGAAGATCCACAGCCGTATGCTTTTGATACCACTTTTCATATGTGGCTGCATCTGCAAATCGAAAATCAGCGCTCAGGTCAACTACCTTTTTGTCAACCCGATAAAATGACGGAACAATCTCCATGGCTGTTTTATGAGGAACCGCTGTGAAGATAAAATCCGTCTTTTTTGAGATTTGCTCAACCGAGAGTCCTTCACATTTCAAATCGAGACCTTTCATCAGAGATGGAAAGACTTGGTCAATCGGAACTCCGGCATATTTCTGCGAGGTCAGCGCGGTGACCTCCACCTGAGGGTGATGAAGGAGAAGACGGAGGAGCTCCACCCCTGTGTAACCTGTGGCTCCAATGATACCCACTCGTATTTTCATCCGGCACCTCTTAGGTTTATTCAGTTTAATTGGTTGTTTGGAAAATAAAAGATTCGTCTCACGGCAACGGTAAGGATGCCCGTTTCGTCATTAGGTTAGGTCGTTCGTTTTAAGGAATTCACGTAACCCTGCGACCCTATACCAAACGGGCCTCGTAGCCGTATAAACAAGAAAACCCAAAAAACAAAAAAGGGAGGTACCATGACCTCCCTTTTCAGACAAGTTCAACAGGATCATGGAATTATCTCTTAGAGAACTGCGGTCTTCTCCTGGCTCCTCTTCTCCCATACTTCTTCCGCTCCTTGACCCTTGAATCCCGTGTGAGAAATCCCGCCTTTTTCAGAACATCCTTAAAATCGGCGTTGTATTGGAGCAACGCTTTTGAAATCCCATGGCGAATGGCAACGGATTGCCCGGAGATACCTCCTCCCTGGACGTTCACCGTTATATCGAATTGGTTTCGGGTTCCGGTGAGTTCTAAGGCTTGAAGGGTAACCATTTCACAGGTCTCTCTCCCAAAGTATTCTTTCAACGCCCTCTCGTTAATAACAAACTTCCCCTCTCCTGGTTCAAGCCAGACCCTCGCAATCGAAGTCTTTCTCTTACCTGTGGCATAAATTGGCTCTGTCACTCTCTTCTCCTTATGTGCGAATGATTGAATGGATGGCAAATCTTACAAAAAAGAATTCGTTACGTTCGCTGACATTGGGCCTGTCTGTTTTTTTTATAATTCAAGGGAAACAGGTCTCTGTGCCTCGTGCGGATGATTCGGGCCTGCATAAATCTTTAGCTTTCGAAGCATCTGACGGCCCAAACTGGTTTTGGGAAGCATCCCTTTCACTGCTATCCTGATCATCTCTGTGGGTTTTTTCGCCAACAGCTTTTCAGCATTCGTCTCTTTAATCCCGCCGGGATAACCGGTATGATGATAGTAGATCTTGTCTTTCATCTTCTTTCCAGTTAAAGTGACTTTCCCTGCATTGACCACGATAACAAAATCCCCTGTATCCAGATGGGGAGTGTAGGTAGGTTTATTCTTCCCTCTCAATATCTTTGCCAGCTCGGTAGACAATCTCCCCAAAATCTTTCCCTCGGCATTTACCAGATACCATTTAGGGTCTAATTCTTCATTTTTCGCTTGGCAGGTTTTCATCCCGTCACCTTCAACCATCTCATTTCTTTAATACATCGTCTACGTTTATGTCAAGAATTGTACTCTATCTTATCTTTCTCTTGCTCGCGATATGTTCCTCCCAAAAGAGGACGACTGGGCTCGCGATATAGACCGTGGAATAAGTGCCGGTCACGATCCCGACGATAAGAGCGATAGTGAATTCATGAAGGACCTGTCCGGCGAAAAAGAAAAGAATCAGCACCGAAATCATGACCGTCCCTGTGGTAAGGATCGTTCGTCCGAGACATTCGTTGATGCTTTCGTTAAAAACCGTAACGAGGTCTGTCTTCTTCATCTTCTTCATGTTCTCTCTTACTCGGTCGAAAATAACGATGGTATCGTTGATGGAAAAACCAATGACCGTAAGGATGACCGCCATAAGGGACAAATTATATTCCAGTTTGAGGACAGAGATAGCTCCATAGGTTACGGCAATATCGTGAAATAACGAGATCAGGCCTCCAAGCCCGTAAGAAAATTTGTGGAACCGGAGGGCAATATAAATCATGATCCCCAACATAGAAAGTATCACCGCCCACGCCGCCTTCTGCTTCAAATCCTTCCCAACCATGGGACCGACGACTTGAACGCTTTTGATATCCGGAGTCCTTTCTTTGAACCGCTCTTGAAGAGCGGTTTGAATACCTTTAGCGATGGTCTCGATATCTTCCGAACTCTTCTCTACGCGGATCAAAAACTCGTTCTCTCCCCCGAAATTCTGGACCACTGCCTCTTTCGAACCGGAGGTCTCTAAAGCATTCCTTACCTCCGAAATGTCCACGGGCTTCGAGAATTTGACCTGAATCACTGCTCCCCCTGCGAAATCGACCCCGTTTCTCAATCCACCATGATAAAGGATGGAGCCAATGGTCACAAGAATGGCCAATGCTGAAATCCAGAGGGTAATTTTCTTCATCCCTATAAAATTGTAATGCGTACCCGGTCGAATCAATTCCATGCGATCGTTTCCTCTAAACCCTTAAATGCTCAATCGTTTAATCGCAAATTTAAGTGTAATATAATCGTAGATTAATCTTGTCACAAAATAAGCCGTGAATAGGTTGGCCAGAAGACCGACACACAACGTCACTGCAAACCCCTTCACCGGACCTGTCCCGAACTCGTAGAGAATGACCCCCGAAATCAAAGCCGCTACGTGAGAGTCTAAAATGGCAGTGAAGGCGCGGTGGTAACCTTGATCGATCGCCATTCGAACCGTCTTTCCTATTCTCAGCTCTTCTTTGATTCTCTCGTTAATCAGAATGTTAGAATCGACTGCCATTCCAATGGTCAGGACCAAACCCGCAATGCCGGGAAGGGTCAAGGTCGCCCGGAAGAGAGCCAGCACGGCTAACGTCAAGATCACGTTCAGGATAAGAGCGGAATCAGCGATCAACCCCGAATACTGATAGTAAATCACCATGAAAATGGCCACGACAATCCCGCTCAGCACGATCGAGATAATCCCTTTGTGGATCGAGTCCTGTCCGAGAGAGGGTCCTACGGTTCTCTGTTCAATGATCTTGACAGGGGCAGGCAGCGCGCCGGAGCGAAGAACCACAGCCAGATCCTTGGCCTGATCCATAGTGAAACGGCCGGTGATCTGGGCCCTTCCGCCGGCGATTCTCTCCCGGATTTCGGGGGCCGAGTAGACATTATTGTCAAGAATAATGGCCAATCTTTTCTTCACGTTTGCACCGGTAATCTGTTCAAAAAGTCTCGCTCCCACATCTGTGAACTCCATCGCCACATAAGGTTCGTGGAATTGCGAATCAAGCGAAACCCGGGCATCCCTTATGAATTCACCGGTCATCAGGGTTTTCTCTTTGAGCAGAAAAGGGACCTTCCTCACCGCACCCGTCTGGGGGTCCACAGATCTCTCGTACAGAATAATGTCCCCGGGAGGGATATTCCCTTTTAATGCCTCTTCAATGTTTCCCTCTTCATCCAACAGCTTGAATTCGAGCAGAGCGGTCTCGCCGATTAAATTGATCGCCCTCTGGGGATCTCTGATCCCGGGAAGTTGGACCAGGATCTGGTCCCCCCCTTGAAGGGTTATTTCGGGCTCGGAAACGCCAAACTGGTCGATTCGGTTCCGAATGATCTCCAAGGCCTGATCAATCGCCCTCTTCTTTACACTATCTATTTCTTTGCTATCGAGGACCAGCTGGACCTTCCAAATCCCTCCTTCTCCTGAGGAGGAGAGTTCGCGCAACATCGTAAAATGCGTTCCAAGCACATTATCCACTTTTTCCTTGGCTCCGGAGAATTCGAGAATGATCCGATCCTTCTCTCTTTCCAATTTTCCAACGGGAACTCCTTGGTCCTTGAGCTCGTCCTTCAAATTATTCTTGATCTGCTCCACATAGCTTTCAACAGCCTTCTCACCCTCCACGGTCAGGAGGAGGTACATGCCTCCCTGCAAGTCGAGGCCGAGATGGACCTTCTCGGCAGGCAGGATGCTACTCCACCAGGAGGGCAATTGAGAAGTCACATTGGGCACTAGAAGAAGGATGGCAAAAACAGCGATGGCCCCGTAAAATATTGCTTTCCACCTCAGGTTCTTGACCATGCGAAACTCCTTCTCAAATCACCCTAACAAAATGAAACCAAGGGCGGCTTGAACCCTTGGTGATTTTTAACATACCCCATGCCGAGGCATTTTGCAAGAAAAAATTTAAGAAAAAGGCCCAAGGATCACCCACTTGGGCCTTCCCGAAGAATCTTGAAAGGAAGAAGGCTACTTTAGGTCACTCCATTTACCATATCGCTCCCTTAGAATACGATGGAGGATTTTCCCGGTGGGGGTCATCGGCATCTCTTCATCCTTGATGAAATCGACCGATTTGGGAATTTTATATCCCGCAATCTTCCCTCTGCAATGTTCGATAAGTTCCTTCTCGGTTACCGTTTTTCCCATATGGAGGGTGACCACGGCCTTGACCGACTCTCCCCATTTCTCGTGGGGCACTCCGATCACGGCCACGTATTTGACGGCAGGATGAGACCCTACAACATTTTCAATCTCTGAGGGGAAGACATTCTCACCTCCCGTGATGATCATGTTCGCCTTTCGGTCCACCAGGACATAATATCCATCAGGATCCCGATAGGCCATATCGCCTGCGGAGAACCATTCCCCTTGGAAGACCGACTTTGTCTTCTCGGGATCTTTCCAATATTCTTTGAAAACGCTCGCTGTCCGTGAATACAGTTCTCCTACCTGTCCACTCGGGACTTCATGACCATTTTCATCCAGAATTTTTATTCGATCTGACCCCCAGATCTCCCTTCCTATGGAACCTAACTTCTTGAATTGTTCTTCCGGCCTGAGGAGGGTCACCAGACCGGCTTCCGTCGAACCATAAGCCTCCCAGAGCTCTGCGTTCTTGAAATAATCGATGATGGCCAGTTTCGTATCTTTCCGAGCGGGTGCGGAGGAGATCAAGAGCTGCCGTATCGAACTCACGTCGATCTTCTTTTTGATCTCGTCGGGGAGGGCCAGCATCATGATGTAATGGGTGGGAACAAGCGATGTGAACGTAATCTTCTCTTTTTCAATCGTCTTCAACAGGTCCAGCGGGTCAAAGCTGACCATATTGTAAACAAACACCTTTGCACTGCAATAGGTATAGGCAAATGAATAAAAGATCGAGTTGATATGGCACATGGGCATGACGAGCATGACGCAATCGTCCGGCCGAATGCCCATACAGAGGTCGCTCAGCAGGTACTGGCCAAGATTACCCTCATGGGTTCGAACAGCCCCCTTGGGCTTGCCAGTCGTTCCTGAGGTATACATGAGGTTCCAGGGATCATCTGCATCGACCACCACATCCGGTTCCGCAGGGGAGGCCTCGGCAATGATCGATTCGTAGTGCTCATAACCCTCCGGTGCTTTTTCATCTCCCCAAAATACGTAATTCGCTGGCGGGATGGTGGAAAGCTTACTTCGGATTGAATTTACCACCTGAACAAATTCCTTGGCCACGAAAAAGGCCTTGCATTCAGAATGGTTGATTACATATTCTATCTCAGGGGGCGCAAGTCGGAACATAACGGGAACCGTGATCTGTCCTCCCTTCGCAGCCGCCGCATAAATTTCCATCCACTCGACGCTGTTGTAAGCTAATATGGCAAAGCGATCTCCTTTCTTAACCCCCATGTTGTTCAACGCGTTGCATAATCGGCAGCTCCTGTTATTCCACTCCTTGAAGGTCATCTGACGAAATTTATCTCCTGCGCCCTGCTTGTCCGGATAATGCATAGCCATCATTTTAAGAACCGTTCCCGCTGTCATCCATTTGCTGATTGTCATAAACCCACCTCTTCCTCAATCCCCCGTTCTTCTCCGGGGAGGCAATTAATTAAGGATCCGTTCGTTACTCCAAATGTTTTATCGTTCTTTTTCGCATCTCATTATCACTACGGCGAAATTTTGTCAAGAAGAAATTACAAAAAGGACTTGTTATCACTTTGTTTTTGGTGTATATAGCCACAAAAGAGGGAAAGGGGGATTTTGGTCAATGGAAATCGAAGGATATATCTTTCCAGACGATCTATATTACCACAAAGAGCATTTTTGGGCAAGGGTTGAAGGAAGTATTGTGGTTATTGGAACAAATGATTTCGCTCAAAAATTGGCGGGGCAGATCGTCTATGTCGAGATGCCTTCTCCGGGCAGAGCGGTCGAGCAGGGGAAACCTTGTGGCTCCATGGAGTCCGGCAAATGGGTCGGAAGGATCTACGCTCCGGTTTCCGGAAAAGTGGAATCCTCCAACCAGAACCTCGAAGAGAACCCTGAACTGATCAACGAGAGTCCGTATGAAAAAGGCTGGATATGCAAGATCAACCCGTCTAACCTTCAGGAGGAACTCAAGAACTTATTAAAAGGTGAAAACCTGGTAGAGTTTATGAAATCTGAGATCGATCGAGTTAAGAAAATGAAAAAATGAATTAGCCATCCCCTTTTGAGCCTGATCGCTTCGGGGCTCATTGATTTAACTCCCTTTACGGATGGACCCCTTGAATCCGTTACTTTTTAATACTTTTGTTGCCTTCAAACCTACTGGAAATTCTCTATCACGCCAACCTTTGACTCTCTACCCCCCACTTCCCCGAATCGAGCTCCCTGTCTGTGCAGAAGCCTGCCTTTACACCAAGCCCTTCCAGCGCGCGAGCAGAGCTTCCGGCCTTGGGTGAACATCTGACCTCTTCCTAAATCATTCTTACTTAGAATCCCCTTTTTTCTGGCCACCTCGTCAAACAAGCCTTCATGCCCGATGGTTGGACCACGGTCCTCATGGGCGCTTTTGAGAGACGAGGACCGCGGAAGGTTCCGAGGCGACCTCATTATGGCTGCCCAAACCGCTCCCATGAGGGCACGAACCCTTTAGTATCTATAGGCCTTAGGAGCTGTTCTTTGAATTACAACAGGCTTCTTTTGCATGCCTTAGTGCCAACCAACGTTTTCGGAGATTGAATCCGGTATTCTAAAATGTTTTTATGCTATCAAATACTTATAATTACAATAGGTTATAAAAATTATTCAAACCAATGAAAAGATTCTAAAAAAAACTTGACAAGGATGCTTTCTCTATGTTAGTTATTATGTGAAACATTGAACAACACCTCTGTTAAGGCATGCGTAAACGTGAACACTATTACTAATGACTCCGTTGTTTGGAAAGCGAATTTCAAGCTGATCATATGGCGCACACACTGACAACCTGTACCTTCTGTGGTGTTGGCTGCGGAATCTACCTGGAGACATCGGGTAACAAGATTATTGGGATTTACCCAAGCATGTCCCATCCTGCAAACTGCGGTCGAATCTGCGTCCGCGGGTGGAACGTCCATGAAGTCGCAAGTGCTTCTGACCGCCTGACCCAACCCCTCGTTAAAAAACAAGGCGCTTTCCAATCTGTTTCCTGGGAGGAAGCCTACGATCTTATTGCGAAGCGGCTCACGGAGATCAAATCGGAATATGGACCGGATGCCATCGGCTTTTTGAACTCTTCCCACTGTGGCAACGAAGATGCCTACGTCCTCCAGAAATTTGCCCGTGCGGTGATCGGAACGAACAACGTCGATCAGGGAACCACGTTTTACCATTCCAATAGCATCAGGGCACTCCGTGATACGATAGGGGTCCCTGCGGCAACGAATTCGATCGCCGAGCTGATGGAGAGTGACGTCATCATTGTCAGCCAGATCGATCTGGGACGTCAGCTACCCACCATTGGCGGATGGGTGATTCGGGCAAAATTGGCTGGCGCAAAGCTCATTTGCATTGGACCTCGGCGACATCCCATCGCCGAGCACGCGGATTATCTTTTGCAGACCATTCCGGGGACCGAGGTTTTTCTGTATGGAGCGATGGCCAAGGTAATCGTTGACCGCGGGTTGATGAACCTGGAGTTCATACGCCGGCGATGTAATGGGTTTGAACAATTTTTGAAAAACATCGAGTCGTTCGATGTCCTTCAAGCCGCATCCATTTGCGGACTTTCTCCGGATGCGATCGAACAGGCCGCCATCACCTATGCCAAAGCCTCCAAGGCAATGCTGCTTTATTCCACAGGTGCGGAGGCCAGCGGCAGGGATCAGATTCACTCCATGGTGAACCTGGTCCTCCTCACTGGAAATCTCAGTAAGCCGGGGGCGGGTATCATGCCCCTCGCCGAGCACAACAACCTGCAGGGCGGCTGCGATGTTGGAATGTTTCCAAGCTCTCTGCCAGGTTATGTCCCTGTTCGGAACCTCGAAGGCAAAAAATACTTCGAAAAAATATGGATGCGACCGCTCCCCGATCGGTGGGGAATGGACTCCAGCACCATGCTTGGCGCCAGGGGAAATTTGAAGGCCATTTGGCTTGATCGCCACAACCCTGTTGTCTCCGCCGCCTACTCTGATGCAAGCGTGGCATTGCAAAAGATGAAATTTGTCGTGCTCCAAAATCTCTTCATGACGCCGACCGCGCAATATGCGGACGTCATTCTGCCGACGGCAGCCTACGGTGAAGAAACGGTAACCTTCACGAGTTCGGAGCGTAGAATCCAACTCGCCCAGAAGGCCATTGAGCCTCCACCGGGTCTTACCTCGGCCTGGTGCCAGGTCGTGGAAGTCGCCAAACGCCTGGGTGTCGCATGGGACTACAAAACCTCTTCTGATGTCATGAAGGAGATCGGACGCGTCATCCCATTTTATGAGGGGGCAAGTTACGAGAATCTGGCCCGCCACTACGGAAGACAGTGGCCGTGTACGCATGATCATCCTTTAGGCACTCCCTATTTCTCTACCGACCAGACGGAATGGCCGCGATTTTCTTTCGTCCCTATCCACCAGTCGCCCCCGGCCAGCCGCTCAACCACCGCATTTCCATTTGTGCTGCTTTTTGGTCGCTCGCTCTATTACTGGCAACAGAACACGATGGTTCAGCACAGTGAAACATTGAAGCGAGAATACGGAATCCTCCTGCTTGACTATCCAAATGGATTTGTGGAGATAAATCCTGAGGATGCCAAAGCCCTGAATATCCGTGACGGCATGAAGATCCGCCTGGTGTCGGACATTGGGTCTGCGTCCACGTATGCCCGCGTGACAAGCGAGATCCGGGAAGGGACCATCTACGTACCTTATTACATGGAGGACATCGCCAAGGGGATCCTCGGCCCTGCGCGCACGGAATACCGGGCCGGCAGCCGCGCCGTTTATGTAAAGGTGGAAAAGGCATAACATGCGTGTACGACTGATACAGAAAAACAATCTCTTAAACCTGGTCGATGAGCTCCGGAAAGAGCATGAGGTTTATGCGCCCTTTTGCGGGCGAGATCGAGACACCTACTTCGACAGGGTGACGGACGCAAACCGTGATGCGATTCAAATTCATCTCCCGAACCCATATTATCCTCCCAAGCGGTACGTGTTTCCTCATATCCAGAGGCTCTTTAAGATCCGCGCCGGCGAACATCCAACCATCGAGCCGGTAAAGGGAGGAAAGAAACAGGCTGTCTTTGGCATCCGTTCCTGCGATGTGGCCGGCATTTTCCACCAGGATCGATTCTACCTGGGAAATACCTTTAAGGATAACTACTACGAGGAGTTCAGGGATAATACCTTTCTTGTCAATGTGGTCTGTTCGGATGCAACCGTGGATGTGGATGACGATTGTTTCTGTGTCTGTGCGGATACCGGTCCGGCCGCCCGTGAGAATTTCGACCTCCAGCTCATGGACATGCACAATGACCGCGGCGAATTCATGGCTGTTGCCGGGTCACCCCGCGGCGAAGCCCTGTTCGCTTTACCTTTCTTCACCAAAGCAAAGCCGGAGCACGTCGCCCGACGCCGCGAGATCCTTAACGAAGTCCGCAAGCGTTTTAAGCTGGCCACGAGCTGGTACTCGGCCGCTACCCGCTTCATCACTCAGGGGGCAATTACTGAGGAAACATGGAAGAAGATCGGCGATCGCTGTCTGGAGTGTGGTGGGTGCAGTTATGTTTGTCCTACGTGTACCTGCTTTACCGTGACGGATCGCACCACTGGCCCGAATGAAACCGAGAGGGTCCGGATGTGGGATGCTTGTGCACTGAGCGGTTTTACCAGGATGGCAGGCGGTCATAATCCGCGCCGCGCCGTGCACGACCGCCGTAATCGTCGTTTCTTCCGCAAGCTCGGACACTATTTCATCCAACGGGAGCTGATGCCATCCTGCGTCGGATGTGGGCGCTG
>Ga0326728_10022599_pt1 | contig 11647 bp, 15 predicted proteins | sample MB3enrmetagenome_FD_207602 | JGI IMG/M metagenome (GOLD analysis project Ga0326728, IMG submission 207602) | Lab enriched peat soil microbial communities from McLean, Ithaca, NY, United States - MB31MN | ecosystem: Environmental > Terrestrial > Soil > Wetlands > Peat | place: USA: New York... | reverse complement strand
TTCTTTAGCGAGACTCTAAATTTTTTCCGACTCAGCGCACTTGCGACGGTTTTTTTTAATGTCGTTTATCTGCGCTTTATTTCTTTTTTAAAGCTTAAATTAAGGTTGAATTAGCATTTTGACCAACATATTATTTAACATATAAAAGTTGAATTTACCATGTTGAATATTCAACTTTGATTCAACTTTTTATTCTGCTAGCAAAAAGCATGGACTTTTGATGTGTTAACAACGAAACCTAAAGTTGAATTTCATTTATATACTCGCGCTAGCAAACGCTAGCAAAGCTTAAATTTGTAAACGCACGTATCAATATTGCTAGCAACTGCTAGCAGCGAAAAAAAACTTGGAGGGTAGTTTGAAAGCATGAAATGTTGGATAACTGGAAAAGAAGACCATGAGGTTAAAAAGCTTCATCATGACAGGGATAACACCGACTACGAGGTGTGCTACACTTGTCACAAGAGCCGAAAAGTGAGCTAGAGCAAAAAAACCGAATGATTATCGGCTTAAGACCTGCGCCCTGGCTGACTGAGCTTATAGAAAAACGAATGAGCAAGCACAACGAAAACAAAACCGACGCTATCCACGGCTTAATCAAAGACCTGCAACTCAAAGCGGAAACCTTGGAGACAAAAAACAACGAATTACAGGGACTAGTCGAGTTCTACCGCAGCCAAAAACCACAGCAACCGCAAGAAGCATCTAAACCCGACGTTAAAAACTTCAACCCGCCATCCATCCCCGCAGCCAACTTAATCGAATGCGTCTATGCTGGCGCAGACCACAAAACCGTTATGATGCTGCATAAAAATTGGTGCGCTGCCTGCTCTCTTAATCCGCAGACTGATGAGATGCCGTGTCCTAAGCGCAGACCGAGAGATGCACCGAAACCGACAACGGCAGAAATAGACAAGGCGCTAGAGGCAACAACACCATGATGCAAAAAGCCAGGGGGATTCAATTTTACTCTGTTTTAAAAGAAATAACAATGGATGCAGAAGTCATAAGACTGCTTGACAGCGTTACGATTCCAACTTTTACCGATACAGCCCACATTAACACCTTGACCCCCGTTATCAATATTGTAGGTTACCAAATTGTCCCTAAAAAAATACCTCAAGCAGAGAAAACACCGATTTTCATAAAAATGCAATGTGACGCTTTCGATTGGAAACAATTAACCTTTGAAATTCCCTATCCAAAATCGCCCTTAGTTACTTCTATGACTCAATTTAACGTAAATCTGCCATTAATGCAAAGATGCAACGTCTTTGTCTATGCGGGATCACATTTCAACAGATACACACCATTTAAAATTCTCGTTGGATTCACGGTTGCGATAGAATGGTAAGGAAGAACTGTTTAGTCCGTGTTCCCGCGGGTAAGCATTGTCCTGTCTGCGGCAAGACTGAGCCTAACCTGCACAGCCACATCATTCTTAAGTCTGAATCAAAACGTTTAGAGGTTACGGAAGAAAGAGGTTTCGTGATGGTAAAATGACGGAGACAAACACAGTTAAACGTTCTAAACGCATAAATATCGAGATTTCCACAGCCAACTATGATAAACTCTGCGGCATCGCAGAAGCCTTACAAACAATCGTTAAACGGAACGTATCTCTTGACGCTGCTTTGAAAGTTGTCCTGTCCCCGAAACTGATTGATTGGAGCGAAATCCTCAACGATTTCAGGCCTAACTGGAAAGACGACCGCACAAAAAAAATGGTTGAAACAGCTAAACAGGAGGCAGGCGAAGATTGACATGCGAATACGCTAACCGCTGCAACCTCTACGACCCTAAAAGCTTCACCTGTAAACATGAGGCAGTCACGTGGCAGGGGGGATATTACTGTGGGAAAGCACGCAAATTTAAGCAGCAAGAAGAAGCACGCGGCTATTAAAGTGCTGCTCTTTCCGCTTGCAGTCGCATCGTTTCTGATAGGCTGGACGTTACTGTGGATTGGAGAAGAAAACAATGAAAAACACCGAAAACAAGAAAAACACAAAAAACACCCGTGAATGGGATTTCTGCGACCAATGCATCTTCTACGTCAGTTGCTTACGTGAGGAAAAGAAACGGGGGGACGGCTGCGAAGCATTCAGCCCCTACCCCTATGAACTCAACGCGGTTATCAATGAGGAGATGCTGTTTCAACAGACAGGAAAAGTGAAAAAATGAGTACACGCATCGCCCGCATCAGAAAAGAACAATACGGCGGCAACTGCGCAATCTGCAACCAACCCGTAGAACTCTTAACTAACTGTGACCCGTGGATGCTGAAATGCGGCTGCACAACCGTGCCAATTCCAAATTGGGCAAACATCGACCCCTACACAAAAGCGCAGTTCCGCAGGCGCTTTGAAATCAAAGAGATTCCAACAGAAACCAAGGGGTAGCCTTATGCACGGAGATGTAACTAAATCATCGAAACCTCGCTGCCCCAAATGCGGCAGAAAAGTTCAACGTAAAGGACTCTGCACCTACTGCCGAGCAGACCGCAAACGTGAACGCCGAGACGCAAGGCTTTTTAGAGCGCAACTCACACAGAATATCAAGGACTTGACCCTGCACGCCAAAAAAACTGAAAGACCTAACTTTTCACGTACTCGCCAACGTTGACCCTGTCTTTAATCGCTTGGACAAGGTGAAGATTACAGGCGACCTTGATTCTCAAGAACAATTCACTTATCTACCGCAATCTCAAAACGGCTTAACCAAAGAAGTACATCTCACCGCGCCAACCGGACATTTCACTGCCTCAGATGTTTTTCGGCTTGTGAATGACCGCTTCATAGACTTCATTTCGCTGATTGACTACATCAACACCATAGAAAACATCGGCACACTTAGCCTGGTGTCTTTAATTACAAAACTCAGCGAAGTTGTCCTTGTTGACACCATTACAAACGTTGGTACAGTTAACCTCATAAACTCAATAACAAATATCGGAACTATTGGAACCATTGGGCAAATCCTTTCAATTTCAGGCATTACTTCCTCGGAGAACATCATAAGAAACGGCAATTTCTCAACGGGTAATTTTTCGGGATGGGACTTAACTGGTAACGGTGCAGCTATTGATTATGTTCATACTTACAACGGTTTGCCAACATGTAAACTGCCCTTTGGGGGTGGTGTTATTTATGGCTTCATTCAACAGAATCTTCCCCTAAATTATGGTACTTCTCTTCATTTTTCATTTTGGGCAACTTCTCTTAACGGTTCAGCAGGCAATTTATTGGTTTATGTATATTATCCCGACGGCTCAAGTGACTCTACAAGCTATACTATTACAGCTTTGGGCTTTAACTATTATACTTTTCAACCAACAAGTACCAAACGTGTCATATTCATTGAGTTTATCTCCGATAATTCAGATACGATTTGGCTTACCCAAATAAGCGGAATCGCCACTTATGATGATGGGTCAAGCGCACCAAGTTCTGCTATTGTGGTTGTTCCGAAGGCAGCGGGGAAAACCACAATAGCACCTTATAATAACGCGACAGGTGCCACGGTGACAGTTTACACTGTTCCCGTTGGTAAAACGTTCTATTTGTGTGGCGTGCAGATTGACGCTATTTCCAGCGCGGCAGCGGGCGCGGGTATATTATTGCTTAATGGCTCAAACTTTTTAGTGTGCCGCATAATCGCTAATGGTGCTGGATGGACTAATTTGCCTTTGGCTACTCCTTTGCCTTTTCCAGCGGGAACTGTGTTTGTTATTGAATCTACGGCTGCGACAGTAACGGCTGATTGTACATTAATTGGGTGGGTTGAGTAATGGTTGTTTTTTGGTGTAGTTGTTTTTATGCTGCGTTTTTCCCCGCGATTGTTGCTTTAATCAAAAGGGTCATTCATGTTTTTTCCGAGAAACAAGCGACTACCGTTATTTCTCTATAGATGCACGACAGACCGCTGCGGGATTGCATGAACAGCCGCTATAATCAGACGTATGCGTGCCGCAGCATGAAATTTCTGCTTGCGATATGCAGCTGCTAAGTTTCTTCCGCAGCGCCGAATCCTCTTTTTCTTCCTCAGTCAACCCATGCGGCAAATACTTGCGGGGCTTCGGGTCAGCGGGGGGGTCTTTAAAATTCGCATCAAGGATTTCTTCCCGCTTTTCCCTTGCTAACCGTGCCAAATCCATGTAAAAATTGGCTTCATCTTGACTTTTTGCCAAAGTAGGCATCTCACTACTTAATCCTGCAAGCGTCAATAAATGCTTTTCTTCTATACACGCGCAGCCTGCCTGAATCGCAGAACCGTCCCTTGAGTGACGCTCAATCAACAATAGTTCTTCTAAGACACTACGTTCTGTGTAGTCGTGACCGTCAAATTTCTCCATTATTTCTTGCCTCTGATGTGCTTTTGCACCCATGTATGCCTTTTATGATGGATTGCGACATTTCCCCTTAGTATTCTTGAAGTCAGGGTTTCTCTTAACTATTTCGCCGTGCTGATAGACATACTTGAAAGGCTGCGGCGGCGGCAAAACCACTGTAAAAGTACAGTAGAAACGGTGCCAACAGTTTTTACAGATGCCTTTTTCTGGGTAATAGCAGTCGTGCATAGGAAAATTTTTGTTGAAGGTGCAGCCTTTCTTTTTTGGGCATTGGTTGCATTTAAGGTCTTTAGGGTCTGTGTGTGCGAAAAAACAATCATGTTTCTGGCTCATTTAACAGCCACAGCCACAGATTCAACCACTTGGTCGGTCATTTTACCGCCAAGCTTGCTTAAAATGGCTTGCTGAAACGCTTTGTTGAAGCTCAGGCTCTCCTTGAACGATTCCATCATAACAGTCTTTGCCATTTCAGTAAACGGGTCTGAGCCTGCCGTACCGCCGAACATCTGCATTAATTGAGGCAAACTCTGCATTATTCCAGCCATCATGTTAGATTGACCGCCCGCTGCGCCTGCGGGGGGAACAAACGCAGTCGGGGGGTCTTTAATCATTTTTCCAACTGAGGTTTTAACGCCTTCGTCAAAATGCTGCAAGACATCTAAAATCACGTTCATGCGTGCTTCAATGCCTTGGTGATACGCTTCCAAATCACTAAAATATTGAGGAAGGGCAGAGATAGGTATGCCAGTAACCGAATCCGCCGTTTTGAGCATGTCTGGGCTAACCTTTGACATATCAATAGGCAGAACTGGGGGTTTTGGAAAAGGGTTTTGAGACTCAGTTTTAGGAACTGAATTTTCGGGCTTTTGTTCCATGGCAGGTGGGGCAACTTGATTCTTCTCGGTCAATTACATCACCGCAATTTTCACAGATAACAGGGTTCTTTAGGCTTTTAACTTTTTCGCGTAGTTTAACAGCGGTTTCTTTCTCGATGTCGGGCGCAAGCTCTTTTTTTGCTTCTTCATTGATGGCTTTATGGCATGTGGGACAGTTTCGATAATGCTCTAAGCCAGATTCGGGTTTTTTAGGCTCTTGCTGAGGCTGAGAACCCGCCAGAGGAGCGCTGGCGTGCGGAGGCGGATCATGGTGAACATGACTCTCAGTCTCTTTAGCAGCCTTCAACTCTTCAAGTAAGGTCGTCAATGACTCGATTTTCTTGTTCTGGCTCTCTATTTGTTCTTGTAATTCTTGGCTCTTTGTCTTTTTTTCCGACATAAATTAACACCGCTGCCCTAATCAAACCATAGCGGCTCTTGAACCTTTCAGCATCCACTTTCCTATCTATTGCAGCTATTTCGTCAGGTTCAAAACTCGCGGTGACTTGATATCTTGGCATACGATTACTTTGAAAGCAGAGACTTAAAAGTTTTTCCACACACTACTTAATTCAGAAGGAAAAATAAAATGGCAAAACTACCAAGATGCACCAGACACAGACGACATCACTGCCGACACATGAGACGGTAGGAAATCGTTATGGATATTGACAGCGGCTTAAGCAAAATTTTATCTCCGATGGAAAAATACGGCACATGGATAGGCGGCGGCGTAAATCTACTTCAACCAGGCTCAATGAACGACCTTTTAAACAGCATCCAAAACTTAGTCAACGGACAAGCACACTTGCCTGAATGGAACAACTTTATCGGCACACAACTACCCAACGCTACAAACTGGATGGCAGTCGCAGCGGCTATCATAGGCTACATGGGAAAAGACGCAGTAAACAAGCCTGCATTGAAACACGCTTTCGGTTTGCTTCAAAAAGGCGCAACAGGCTGGCTTATCGTTCAACTCGCAAACACATTGCTATACGTCAGCACTCACAGTCCAGGCTCAGGCTCTACACTCGGAAGCAGCGGTTCAGCGCCGTGGGCTCCGAACACTCAGCCATACCAAAGTGTCTATCAAAAAGGATTACCGACTTCAGGCGGCTTCTACACTCAGACAAGCGGTCAACGCCTCAGAGGCAATGATGGAAACGCATAGGAGAAACAAACATGTCATACCCAAATAGTTTTCAATACAACATAACCTCTAAGCTTTCCAGCTACCAAGTACCGATTCCAGCAGGCTCAATCATGCACAGCAAAAACCTCTTTACAGCCTCAATCGCCAACCATAGCTCAAGGGCTTTGTTAACAGGCACGACAGGCGGTACAGTCGCATCAGGCTTACTTAACATACCGGGCATCGCAGGCTTTATCTACACGCTTGTAGGCATCGAAATCACTGTAAAATCAACCTTAACGACAGCTGTTCCGACAGGTGGCTTATTTGAATGCTTCAACGATGCTATAGATTGGGTTCCGCTGCAACTTCTGACAAATACCTCTTCGCTTTTAGGCGCGGCGGGCGGCTTATCGCAGAGCGCATGTTTCATCCCTGTCCAGAAACCGCTACCCGCAGGAAGTAACATCTATTGCTACTACACTTCGCAGAACGCAGCAACCGATTGGGCATGTGTATCTTTCATGTACTCAGTCAACCTTTGGCAACCAGGCTTCTATCAGACATTCATTGCATACGCATACGGAACCTCAAGAAGCTCAGTAGCGACTTTTGCGGCAGACGGTTCAGTGGCTATTCCAGCAAATAAAGGCGGCAACCTTGTGGGCTTCTTGTTCCAAGTTTACGGGACTATCGTAACGATTCTCTCTGTAGGCGGCACAATCGTCGTACACAACGCAGCGGCAAACAAAGCCTATGAACCCTCAGAGTTCAGCGTAGGCTCATACACCTGCATCGCAAGCGGCGGCGGCGAACTGTTACTGCAAAAAGTAGATTTCGCAGGCGACTGCCCAGGCAACAGCACTTTCACGTTTGACTTTACAACCATCAGCACCAACGCTCAACAGATGGGCTACGAAGTCGTTTGGGAAGCATAAGGCAAAAGCTTAAATCTAATTTCCCCCTTTTCTTTTTTTGTCAATTAACGTCGAGTGATTAGACATGCAAAGGAAATATGACCCGAGCGCTCAAACTTCGGAAGACATAGTTATTCAAGACGGTTTAGTGGCTATTATCCGTGAAAGTCAACTTGTAAGCCCCGTTGCTGCAACTGCCATGGCGCTTTTCAAAACAAACCTGGCTAACCCGAAAATTGTCATAGACGCAAACGCGAAAATGATAATTTTTCCATCAGCGCTCTATGACGTTTGGAATCAAACCTTTTTCGGCGTAGCTGACCCTCTTCCAACGATACCGCCTGCCAACGGAAAATATGATTCGACAAGCGGCACAGCGGCAGGTTCAACAGCGACTACAGCCACTTTCCTTATAGCCAATGAAATTATGATTACGGGCTTCGCCGTGGTGACGGCGGGAGCAACAACCATAGTGGTGAAAGGCACGACAAGCGGTCGCATTTTAGCAACCATCACTCTGCCAACGATTGCAGCTGCAACATACCTTTACCCTATGGTGTTTTTCCCAAGCATAGCGTTGACAGGCGAAACCGTAACATTGACGCTGAGCGCGAACTTCACAAGCGGAACCGTAAACGTAAACGTCTATGGGAATTAAGACTATGCAGTGGAAGCGCCTGAAAATCTGCGAGTGGGAAGAACTCTGCGGCAAAGTTGAAAGGTTGCAGGGTGAAGTTTCCGTTTTGATTGCTGTTAACTGCGTTTTAATCGGCGTTTTAGTGGTGGTGCATTTCTTATGACTACAACCATAAAATTCAGCACTACAGGCGGCGGCTCAGTTGCATGGAAAACATCGGCAGGGCAAAGCGGCGGAGTCGGCGGATCTGCTCAAGTGCAAGCAGGTCAAACGGTAACTGTAACGGCTTACGCCTTGGCAGGCTACTATTTTGATTATTTCGCGGCATCACCAGTAAGCAGCATTATGGATGCTTACGCTAACCCGACTTCTTTCGTGGTTGCCGTAGGCGACCCAAATTTCACCATAACAGCTTATTTCAGTTTACAAGGCACAACCCCCCCTGCTAACAGCGGCGTGCCAATCATCGGTTCAAACTACATAGCCACAAGCTTAGGCGTAAACCCTGCAACCGCTGCACCTGCAAACGAAGGTTTCTATTGGACAGCCGACCATGACGCACGCATCTTAGAAACCTTACCCATAAGCCCAGACCAAATTTTAGGCTTAATCATCTTGTTCAACATGCGCAACAAAGAAGGCTTAGACTTTCTAAAAGAATGCTTCAAAAAATACATGGATACCGTCAACAGCATAAGCGGACATTTAGCGCAGGCAGGCGCAGGAAACATCTTAACCGCTTACGGGCATCAGATTTTGATTGCTTCCATGCTTGAACATAACTATATGATTCAGGCAGGCGGCGCAGGCGGCTTAGAATCCGTCTTAACCCCATTAGTAGTAGTCAGCCAGGCTGGAAGCATCATAGACGGCATAGTCGGCGGTAAAGGCTTTGATGTGCCAAGCACGCTTATCTTGGCGGGCGTTGGAGTTCCCGAAGGCGCGACAGCTGAGCAGACCGCAGAACTTTTGCGTTCGGTTCATGGACGCGGGGAAAGCGGCAGAGCACCCCCCCGTCAACGTCAACACATAGGAACTAACACATACTTAGATGGCAAAAAAGACCAGAATCCTGCTTTAGACGTGGAAGCATGATTAATCTGGTTTGCGGGTGCTGCGGCATCGGAGTTTTTATATTTCAGTTCGCGTTATCTTGGAAGTGGTATAAGAAAGGAGATGATTAGAAACGAAAGTAAAGATTGATAAGCCAACTTTCGCCTTAATTGAATCCATCAGTAACATAGTGCTGTCGCAGGTTGCGGTGTGGACTCCTAATTTGCCATGGGAGATTTTCGCTAAAGTTGTCGGTGTCGGCGCTTGGAACGCAGTTTTAATTTGGATTGGTGTGGAAGAAGGCGACATTCCAACTTCATAAAAAAAGTATGGGGAAAAACCCCTTTTTTTATTCCTTCTTAGATTTTTCTGCTAATTCTCGGGTTTTTATATTAGCTTGGAAGGTTTTGGTTAAGCGTTCGAATCTGCCTTTTCTCCAGTTCGGCGCGATGGTGAAGCCGCAGATGGGACATTGCCAAACATGCTTTCGCCTAACAGCTTTGGCTAGTTGAACGTCTTTGCAGAAGGGGCAGTAATCGTATTTTTTGGCTTTATTCGACATCTTAGAACGCTCCGAGCAGCTCTTTGATTTTGCGGTTTTGCTCTTGCATGGACGCTAAAACTTTGGCGTATTCGGGGTTTGCCTGCATGAACGCGAGTTCTGTCGGATCTATTTCTTCGGCTTCTTCGCTGAGGTAGTAGCGCACAAGGATTTTAAGGTCTTTCCAGCCTACGCCGAAGCGTCCGTTGGGTGCGTTGCCTGCGATTAATTCAAGTGGTAAGCCTAAGCGGTGTGCATATTGGACGTGTGTGCGTCTGCCGAAACTGTGCAGTCGCATGGCATCGTTTATTTCGCTTAGTCTGCCTTTACATCGGCTCAGTGTAGCGTGAAACATGTCGTTTAGTTGGTTGTAGGTGACGGGAAAAACTTTTCCGCTTACAGGGTTACCTTGCTGTTCATGCCATTTTGTTAGTAACGTCCAGCCATGTAGCCAGGGAAACATATCTAAGGGTACGCCGTCCCATCGTTCTTGTGCGTGTCCACTGTGTCCTTTTTCTCTTAGGCTGCATCGTTTCGTCTGAAAATTGATGTCTTCCCATAGTAAGCCTGTTATGCCTGTTTCGCCTCTTGAGCCTTCACGGCAGCCCATGTTTACCATGAGGGTAAATTCGGTTGTCCAGCCTTCGCGGCTCATGGCTTCGGTGTCGGTGAGGTTGCTTAGGAACTCTGCCATTTCAGGGAAGTTTACAAAGTCTTTGAGTTCGCCTGCTTCATGCACGCAGAGGTTGCTTCCCCAACCTTTTGCCAGTGTGCCTAAACTGTTGAACATGGTGCTGTAAGGCGAGAGCAGTCTTTTGGCTGCGGCTGGATGCGTGAAGGTGCTGCGTCCCCGTTTGTCATGGGTGTATGGGTTTATGGTTGCTATGGCTGTTAGCATTTCGTCAGCCGTCCATTTGTGCGGGTCTGCGCTGTAGCCGTTGTGTTTCATTAGTTCCCAGAGTTCGCGAAGCGCGGACAATTGAACGTTGATTTGGTGTTCGGTGATGTGTCTTAAGCCGCGTGCGTTGCTGAGGTAGGCTTTGACTTCTGGGTATTCAAGGATGTCATATTCGCCGTTTTTGCGTGCGTCCGCGATAACGGTTTTACGTTGTTCTTTGTTGAGGTTCATGTGGTTTAGCATTTTGCTGACGGCTTGAAAGCTTATGGTGCGGTTTGCTCTTTTCTCGTAGTCTGCATGGACGGCTGAGGGACTGAGGTATTCTTCTAAGTTTACGGTGTTGGGTGCTTCTTTGATGCGTTGCTCTATGAAGGCGCGAAGCTTAAGTTTCTTAACTCTCATTTTCCAATTCCTCCGCTAATTCCTTAACAGTTGTGTACTTAGATTTTTCATACAGCCATGATAAAACTTCATCTATTGCATCATCTAATTTAATGACTTTTTTATCTGTAAGGGCTGTCTTGAAACTTTTTTCATTCAAAAGATTTTTTAGAGTAGTCATTCATGTTCACCGTTAGTTGAATAGGCGCGGTTGCTATTAAACTTTTTCCGTGGTTAAAAGATGTTGGCACACGCAGCGCCACTCCCAACCTTGCCAGCTGGAAGGATGCTTTCGTTTCAAGGAAGTGCTGCGAACGTGCCTACTGCTCAGGGCGGTCACAGACATGCTGTCTCGACCTTGGCATTGAGCAGTGCAGGGCTACCGTGCATTTCTCAGACGCGGCGCATTACACCGATATGTTCCTTATCGGCAGCTAAGCTTCTGCCTGAGCCGCCTTTACGCCCTGCGTAAAATACTTAAGTTGCTTCATGCTTAAATGTTTTGTGAGGTGAACATGAAACAATGAAGCGTCCTGTTATCCTAAAGCCAAAGATGGGGCATCCGTTTGAATGTCCACATTGTAAAACTAAACTCTACCTAAAAGAAGAAGAAGGATACTATTCCCTGCCTAACAAAAGAGGAGATTGGAAAAAGACTTATTGGATTCTCGAAGAGGTTACACCTGAGCTATTGAAACAGTTAGAGAACGAGGGGTTTGATGTTTCTTTAGCGAGACTCTAAATTTTTTCCGACTCAGCGCACTTGCGACGGTTTTTTTTAATGTCGTTTATCTGCGCTTTATTTCTTTTTTAAAGCTTAAATTAAGGTTGAATTAGCATTTTGACCAAAGATACAGTTCAG
>Ga0326728_10022598_pt1 | contig 11648 bp, 15 predicted proteins | sample MB3enrmetagenome_FD_207602 | JGI IMG/M metagenome (GOLD analysis project Ga0326728, IMG submission 207602) | Lab enriched peat soil microbial communities from McLean, Ithaca, NY, United States - MB31MN | ecosystem: Environmental > Terrestrial > Soil > Wetlands > Peat | place: USA: New York... | reverse complement strand
GTTCAGCCCTTCCGAGCGAAGAAGCTGCGGATGCGAGGTGCTTGGTCAGCGTCAGACCTCGTGCCGTCGCGCCCCCGGGAGGACTCGAACCTCCGACCGTCTGCTTAGAAGGCAGCTGCTCTATTCCGCTGAGCTACGGGGGCCTGCTTATCGCTTGTGAACTGCACTTTCGAGGCTACCTTCCGTCGGAAGGTGCTTGTACACCGCTCCGAGAGAAGATAACCTTCTGTCCGCGAGCGCCCTTCTGCGGCGCTCCTGACGCTGGCCCGAGCGGCCACCGAGGTGTCCAATATGACCACTTGCACCGCCGAAATGGTAGGCGACCTGCGCGCCCTCATCCCCGATTTCGAGCGGTCGCTCCGCGCTGCCAACAAAGCACCCAAGACCGTGCGGATTTACGGGGACGCCGCCCGGCGTTTCGCCGCGTTCCTCGTCGAGTCCGGGATGTCGACCCAGGTAGCCCAGATTCGCCGCGACAACGTGGAAACGTGGATTGAGGGACAACTGGCCGCGCATCGCCCGGCGACGGCGAATCAGCGTTTTCGGTCTCTCCAGCAGTTCTTCAAGTGGCTCGCAGAGGAAGGCGAAATCACTGCCTCCCCCATGGAGCGCATGAGGCAGCCGAATGTGCCCGACGTACCGGTGCCGGTACTGTCCGAGGACGAACTCAGGCGATTGCTCGCCGCCGCGGATGGGAAGGACTTCGAGGCCCGTCGAGACTCGGCAATCATCAGACTGCTGGTCGACTCCGGTATGCGCCTCGGCGAAATCACCGGTCTACGCGTAGGTGACCTTGACAGGGAAGTCCAGGTGGCCATCGTCGTAGGCAAAGGCTCCCGCCCGCGGGCCTGTCCCTTCGGTAACAAGACGGCTGCCACCATCGACCGCTATCTGAGACTGCGGTCGCGTCACCGATTGGCTGACTCTGAGTGGCTCTGGCTTGGACCGAAGGGGCGTCTCACTGACAGCGGTATTCGTCAGATGCTGGAGCGTCACGCTGTCGCCGCGGGTATTGGCCATGTTCACCCGCACCAGCTCCGCCATACTTACGCCCATCGCTTTCTTGCCGAAGGTGGCGCCGAGGGCGACCTCATGATGTTGGCCGGGTGGCGTTCCCGTCAGATGCTGAGCCGCTACGCCGCCAGTACGGCCGTTGAGAGAGCGACGGCTGCCTACCGCAAACTGTCGCTTGGAGACCGCCTGTGAGCCTCTGGAGGGGCTTGGACGAGAACGGGAGTCCTACCAGTGCCCCAGCAGCCAGGGTCCGCCTGTGACCTACTACGAGCGCCTAACCATCGACAACCGGTTTCGGTCGCCCTTCGTCGAGTCCCTGGCGTACGAGCCCCGTCTGGAACTGGGAAGCGTGGTCCTAGAGGTTCGTCGTACGCAATGTCACCATTGCCTTGGAAGGGTCAGGTTCTTGGACGGCCGTTATGTGTGGGTGGCGGCCACACGGCGGACGAGTTTCGACAGCGAATCTCCTGCCAAGGACCACTATGGCGACCCTTACGCCGCCCTCCTGACCCCCGCTGAAGATGCGCGCGGGGTGACGCTGTACGCCCAATGCCGATGCAAACACGGATTTTGGGGCATACCCGGTCCATGGTTGGCCGAGCAAATGCAATCGTCTCGACGTTCACCTGTCGCCGGGCTCGACACTGACAAGGTGCCGCCGGCGCCGGAGGCCCTTCGGTTCGACGATTGCTGACCCTCCCACACGTCAACGGAGCGCTGCGCTAGCCTTGATTTTGGATATTTAGCCCGCGCATCGACGCGCGCCGCCAGCTGGGAACTGGCCCACCCGAAAGGGTTTCTCAGTTGGCGCGCTCCACCAGTCTTTCACCGTCAGAGCGGACCCTCCGCGCCCGTCTGGCAGCTCAAACTCGTTGGTCCCGATGCGACCCGCGCGAGGGCACCATGGCAGCGAGGGCCGCCTTCATCGCCCGTTTCGAGAAGGAGGTCGACCCAGAGCGAACGCTTCCCGTAGCTGAACGGGCGAGGCGCGCTGAGAGCGCCCGCCGAGCCCACATGTCGAGGTTGGCATTGGCTAGCTCGAAGGCTCGCCGTGCTCGTAAGAAGGGTCCGGCCCCGGTAGAGCCCGGGGCCGACCGCATCTCTCGGACCGCCATCACCGCCAAGCGAGGCGACCGTGAATCAGGATAGCGGCGGCCGCAACAAGATACCCGCCTTCGGGATGCTCCAGCTCGCTGCCAAGTACCAGAACCTACTTGTATACGGCGATATCGAGAACCGCTACGGTGGCGACGGGAGTCGTGTCGTTGGGGCAATCATCGTCCATGCCGTGCGACAGGGAGCAAGCCCAGAGTGGCTCTTCGGGGTCTTGTGTAACCCGCAGAACCGAGGCGGCTTCGCCAGCATGAAGCGGCGGCGGTCCGATATTCGGAGGTGGTTCGAGCGGGATTGGGAACGGGCGGTTCGACTTGTTAATCGGTCCCCTGTGGATGCGAGCGACGTTCGCTTCCGAGTACAAGAGCTGCGCGAATACGCCAATCGTGTCCCCTGGCGGGGTGTAGCAGGCGCCTCGGACCATTCGGTCTTCGACGCTCTCCTCAGAATCGCCTCCCGCATCGGGAGACTGGGCGACTTTGATGCGAGCGCGCGTGAGGTAGCAGAACTAGCTGAGGTCTCCAAAGAGACGGCGGCTCGGTCACTGAAGCGGCTCGCTAAACGGGGGCTCGTCCGTCAAGAACGCGCCGCCTGCGGAGCCAATGCCGCCAAGTGGAGCCTTCGCCTCGACTGGCCAGAACGTGCGCAACTGACACAAACATATCCACACCAGCCCCTAGATGTGGAACCCGTTTGTGTCACCCACGCACGCGGAGATATCTTCCGCTGGGGAACCCTCGGCAAGTCGGCTGGCCTCGTTTGGAGCCGCCTGAGCAACGAGCCCCTGAGCGCCCGCCAGCTGGCATCGGAGCTTGGAACCCTTCCTGGCACCGTCCGGCGGCACCTCGGTGTCCTGTTCGAGCACGACCTCGCTGTCAGAGATGACTTCGGTCACTGGTTTCTAGGCCCTGAGTCGCCCGAAGCCGTCGCCGAGAAGCTGGGAGTCGCCGGTACTGCAGAGCACGAGCGGCAGCGGCACCGTGAGGAGCGCGCTCGCTTCTTCACAGCAAGACAAGCGCACGCCATCGCCCTCGACACGCCGCCGGAGCGCATCGACTACGAGACCGGCGAGGTTATCGCTACGAATGAGCTTCACTCCCTTCAGGTCGTCGAGCTAGCTGGCAAGCGCATAGCACCTCGTCATCTTGTGGCAGCAGCGATGAGCTTTTCCTCCGCTAGCCCGTACACGGCACGCGCGCTCGTCAACTGATGTGACCCGAGAGCAGTCGCTTGCAAAGCAGCAACGGCGGAAGCAGCGCCTGACCAGCAGGTCTGCGTCCTGGTGCCAACGAGAGCGGAACAACCCGCCCTGCAGAGCCCCCTGCAACGCCAGCGATACTGCACTTGGGTACGATTCATACACCATGGCCAATCGTGGAGGATTGCGAGCGAGGAACAACCACGGCAGGTTCGTACGAGCCTTTGAACAAGTCGACATGGATAGGGTGGCGGCGCGGCTATACACTCGGTTCAACTCGTACACTGAAGTGGCTCGCCTTCAGGGGATTCCAGTTACGACCGCTAGAGACCGAGTCATGCGAGCACTCGTCGCCGAGCCTGATGATTCGGTGGCCCTAGCAAAGAAAGTTGCATTGGCGCGTCTGAATGCGCAGGCAATCATTGCTCAGCGCATCGCCGAATCTGAGTTCGTCGCTCACTCGAATGGCAGGGTGGTCTATCTCGGCGAGGTCCCGCTAGTTGACGTCGCTCCAAACCTCGCGGCACTTGACCGCCTCAGGCAAATCGAAGACCAACGTTGTCGAATCCTTGGCCTGTTTGCACCAACGGCAGCACGCGTGGAAGTCGTGCCCGCGGATGTGCTCGAGAGGCTCGTCGCTGAGAATGAGGCCGCCATAGCCGCTTACGAGCGCGAGCTAGCTCTTGCACCGGGCGACAGCCGGACTACCAGAAGCCGCGTCTGAACAGGACTAGTAGCCCGCGTTCGTCCTTGCCCTCTCGCTGGTCGCAAATGACCCGCCGCTCATTAGCTGAGGGCGACCGCCATTACCGGCGCGACGCCAACGCTGAGAGCTGATCCGTGACGCCGCCTGCACCCGTAACCGTCGTTCGGAGCGGCACCGGGACTTCGGCAGTCTGAGAGCGAGCGCGCTCAGATCGGGAGTTATGCCGAGCCTGCCGTGAGTGGCCAAAGGTCGCTCACGGTCGCCGGAGCGAGGCGGGGGTTCGCGTCGGCGGGCCGCCGTCAACGATCTCCGACTGGCGCTTGAGGCCTGGGGTGGCCGCAAAGTGTGAGTGACCACGAACCGGCGGACGGGGATACCCGCTGAGACGCGTCTTCCGTCTGAACAGGCTCGGCATAAGAACTGCCTTCGGGCTCATGACATCAATCCGTTCCGCCATGACACCCGCTCTACACTCTTACCGTGAGCTTTCTCGAGGTCGAGTCCTCCGGTGGTCGCATGGACGTGTTTGAGGTGACGGGTCCTGGTGGTTCTGTATTGGTAGGGGTAGGTGAGCCTGGACACCGAAGTGGTGTCTGGCGAATCCAGGCCAACCGAAATACACCTGACGTGTACATACGCGGCGAACTCAACGAACCTCATTTCTCGCTGCATGCCAGCGGCGAATGGCACCAAGCCTTCAAGGCGCCAGCAATGGCACAGGAAGTCACCGGACGACGAGGGCGGTATCTCGATGAGTGGAGGAGAGGAGACTCAAACGAGGCTGGGTGGACGTCGGCCTTCACGATCTGGGTTCCCAGCGAAGATGTGATTGACGTTGCCGACGACCTTCAGTACGGGAAGGACGTCGTCTGGTTGCCACAGCCGCCGCCAGGAGAGGTATTGGCCATTCGGCTGAGCATTGCGCATCCCGACCGTGGATCGGTTGATCCGATGGGAGTCGCGGAGCTTCATTACATTGCCGGATTCACGCTCAGTGACGGTCAGGTTGCACTAGTCATAGCCAATACCGCTATTCCAGACGAACACAATCGGGCGGAACTCCGGGCACGTCGAGCTGAGCTGGCGTCCACCAATAAACAGAACAACGTTGATCCAACCCGCGGATCGCTGCGTGCCACCTTTTACGGCTACGAAGACGAATCAGGGACTCGCTGCCTCTTCGATTTGGCGTCCCGACCTTGTAGTAGGTCTGGGTGTCCACCACAACCCATGTGACGAGGCTTCAGCCCCGAACCCGCGAACGGGAGCGGTCGAGACGAGTCGTACCCTTAGACGTGCCTCACCACGGGTCGGCATGTGGATCGTCGCCGAGGCCCCGAGCCGCTGTGTCGCAGATACGGTTGCCAACCTCCTGATTGGCGGGCTGAGTCCATCCCAGTCGCCAGGTTCGGCGGAGGTTCTCATAGGCCCCACTCCGCTATCGCACGCCACGTGTAGCTCTACTCTCCACGCAAAGTTTTGATGGTTCGTGCCTGATGATCGGTCATTCGCTCGCGCAAGAGGGCGAAGAACTGGTCATCGTCCTCAAACCAACCTTCCACCCAGGGAAACGCTGTCTTAGCTGCGGCCAGTTGATCTGCATAGATCGCTTTGAGCGGGGCGTCTATAGATTCGTACTCCGCCATCGTTCGACCGCGGCCAGAGACACTGGACAGCAGCTTCGTTGCCTTAGATTCCCAAGCGTCTGGGTCGTAACCGTCCTCGATCATCGCTATCCATTTTTCCACCTGAGGCCCCACTGGGGTATCCACAAAGTGCCAGTCGATGACACTCGCCAGTGGGCGGTTGCGCTCCCTGTAACAGCACCTACAAACTGCAGAGGTCTACAACCGTCGATTACTTCCGAGCTGGACAGGCGCACAGAACAACTTAGGAACAACGGAAGTCCACTCACGCGGACAGGTGGATAATCGGCGATCTGGCGCGGCCAAGTAGACCAGCTGACTTCCCGGACGGACGACGAGAGAAGCTTTCAGCACATCCGCGAAGCTCTAAGAGCGCGACAGGATTCGGAGCACCTGAACGGAAGACCAGTGCTGACCTTCCTTGGGCCGGTGACCAAGTTCCTCAAGCTTGGCGGCGATCTGTCTGCTGCTCATCCCCTCGTCCTCCGAAAGGTGACGTACCAGCGCGATTACGTCCTGCTCTCGGTCGTCGCGCACAAGCTCTTTGCCCTCAGCGCGCCAGCCAAACGACGGCCGTCCACCTCCGTAGCCACCCTTGGAGACCTTGGCAGCCTTGCCGGCCATCATGCGCCCGCGGATCAGCGCGCGCTCATATTGCGAGATCGAGCCGAGTACCTGTCGCACGAGTACCCGTGTCGGGTCGTCGCTGTCCATATCGGGCTCAGAGACGGAGATCACCTCGGCGCCCGCCGCTCGCATCCTGGCCATAAGTGTCTCTTGGAGCAGCAGGTCTCTGGCGAGCCGGTCCATGCGATAAACGACAATGCCCGCGACTTCGCCGCGCTCGACGATAGCGAGGGCCTCAGCGAGCCCTACACGGGCGTCTAGGCCATTGCTGCCAGACTGGCCCTCGTCCGAGAGCGTCCGCACGAGCCGCAGGCCGTTCGCCTTGGCGTAGTCCTTGATCGCCTTCGCCTGCACTTCGAGACCGAACCCGTTCACCTGTTCCTGTGTACTGACCCTGGTGTACCCCAGGACCTTGCGAGCTGCCATCGCTGCTCCCTCTGCGTTGTCCAATTATGTGAGCTGAGCACCCGGAGCCGGTGACGAGCCGGCGAGCGCTCCTCGCGCTCCGGGCCGTACTTCAGGCTGCTGCCGGCTCCGAGGTCACTTGCTCGAGCTGCTCGAGGATTTGTCGAGCACAGTCAAGCGCGCGATCCGCTGCGGCCGTCACTACTCTGACCTCGCCACTGGCCCAGGTCGCCACGTACGGGAAGCTGTAGGCATCGGTCTCAAGGCCAAGCTCTCGGCACACGAGGTAGGCGACGCTCTCGGCTTCGACCTCGCAGCGTCCGCGGTTGCCGTGGTAATCACATTTCGGGTCGGAATGCAGGACTACGTGTGCCAGCTCATGAGCGAGTGTCTTGACTGCGGCCGCATCGTCCAGCCTGTCAGCAACGGTGACTTGGTGAGTAGTCATCGAGGTCGTGCCGTTCGCGGGGAACAACGGAGCGCGCTCGACTGTGAAACCGCGGGCCTCGACTAGCTGAGCGATGGCTTCCCACGCACCGCGCGGACCCTCGCCAGTGAGCAGGGCCGGCCGGATCGGCTCGGGAATGTCTCCGTCTCCGTCAGTCTGGCACGCGGCGAAAACGTGCTCGATCTTGAAACCGCGCACAGCCCAGCTCTCGGAGCCGTCGTCGGTCGTGACCTTCACCTGTACAGGTGCCAGGACTGCTAGTCCCGTCTCGCCTTTGCGCACGTGGCGCCCTAACGAGAGCCAGGTGCAGAACCCGGCAACGTGGTCCAGGTCGTCCCAGCCGCGCATCATGGCCTGCTGAAAGAGCCACATCCGGTTCTGCGCGCTGTAGGTGTGCAGCTTGGCTGCGAAGTCAAGAAACGCCCGCCAATCCTCAGAGCTGGAAATCGCCTCGACCGCTGCGACCATCTGAGCGTGTGCCAAGTCCATGCGGGCCTTGCGTTCGTCCGGTGAGTAGGTAATCCTGGGCACTGTCAGTCCTCCTAGTTAGGTACTGGCCAGGTCCCGGGGTGTTTCCGCACCGCCGGGGCCACTTTCTGTCAGGTCCCGCTACAGAACCTAAAGGTAGCGTAGCACTGCAGGCAGAGAAGTCAATCGGAATAAGCCTTGTCTCTGTCACGCGCGCCGCAAGTCGTGAGCCCCCAGGACCCGCTCTAAGCCCCCAAGAAGGTGCCCGGGGGGTGCAGAACCCAGCGCCTTCCGAAATTCTGTAGGCATTTTCCTGCCAAAGATGGAATTGTTTCCGGCGGCTCGGCGCCCACATCGCCCTGACAGGCATCACCGGCGGCGCGCGTTGGCGTGTCACCGGCAGGCTCGTCAGCGCAGCTGGCTCGCCACGTCACCAGCTGGCGTCGCGGCTCGGCGTGCCCGGCGTGTTCGGCAGCAAGCTGCCAATGAGACACGACGTTAGGTGTTTCCCAACCACTGAGCAGTGACGTGGTTGATGATCGGCGTCCTCTGCAACGGTCCGCAGCTGTGTGCCTTATTCATAGCGTTGACGGCGGCGTACGCCTGTGCGACGTAGCCGTTCGCTTTGTCGATGTAAGAATCTACGTCCGAAACTATGCTGTTGAGGAGCTTCTGCGCGGTGGCTAGTGCCACATTCAAAGGGGGGATCGGGTTGACGGTTCTGTAGTCGGGCAGCGTTTGTCGTGCCCGCTGGTAGGCCGCCCAGTCGGCGCTGGCGGAGGCTAGAGCCTTCTCCTCGGCTCGGACATCTCCTATTAGGCCGGACTTCGCGTCCGACACCATGGACCGCCCGGCGGTATAGAGAGTATGTGCATCGCTGTAACCCGCCGGGACGTCTTGACAAGCAAGGCTCGGGATTGCTTGGACGTCAAGCGTGACCTGCTCCAGGTCGTAGTGCCCAATAGTGTAAAGGTCATTGCCAAGAAATGCCACATCCGAGGCCACGTTGCCCGGAAGACGAATCAGAGAAAGGTCCTTCTCTAGTGCGTTGGCCGCAGATATCCACCGTTGCCATTCGGACAGCAATCGGTGATACGCATCAACTGACAAGGCAACGGTTCTGAGCGCGCCGTTGGACGCCAGCCACTTAGCTGTGACATGTCCTATCACCGGAGCCTTTAGCAAGGGCCAAGGCCCGCACTGGCGCGCCTCACTTGCAGCGTTGACGGTGGCGTACGCCTGTGCGACGTAGCCGTTCGCTTTGTCGATGTCCGAGTTGACTCGCGACACCACGTCCCGGATAACCTTGTATCCGGTAGCCAGCGCTACGTTCAGAGGCGGGACCGGGACGGGGCTGGTCAGAGGGTAGCCGTGCAGCGCGTCCTGTGAGCGCTGATACGTTGCCCAATCAAACGGTGCAGCGGCTAGAGCCGTCTGCTCGGTTCGGAGGTCGCCGGCTATGCCCGACTTTGCATCTGAAAGGAGGGACAGCGCATCGGGGTAGGCGGTGTTGGCCTTGTCGTAGGCATTCTCGACATCACCACAATCGGTAGCCGCCCCAGGGAGGTCCCAACCAACACCCTCTTGGTCGCCCGCGACTCTCGAAACGTCATAGTCAATATCGCGCTCATCGGAGCCCAAGCGACCTGGCGAACTGATTACAGACAGGTCCTCGTCCACTGCGTTGGACGCAGATACCCACCGCTGCCACTGGGAGAGCAACTGGTTATACCTGCCCACAGAGGCGCTAGAAAAGGTGACAGTGCTCAGCATCCCGTTGTGCTGCGGCAAATCGAGGGACAGGGAACTGCCACTCACTGAGCCAAAGACGGTACCCCATGTGAAACTGGAAACTGTGAGCTTTCCGCCGTCGTCGGTACCATTAAGGCCGCCGTGCTCAGAGGCTAGGGAAAGATAGGGTACGGACCCAGTCAGCGTGTCGTCGTACAACTCACCATCTACGACGCCTTCTGACACTGTGAGCTGCACGAAGAGCACCTCCGCTTTCCGCACAGAAAGGTAATGACGAAGGGTCGAAGCGCTGGCTGTAGTAGCAGGGACGGGGGCTGCGAGGAGGGTGAGCGCGGCTAGTAGGCAGGCTTGAAGCGGACGCACCTTCAGGGATCGCGTCATCACATCACCTTCTGACAATCGTCGTCTCCAAGTTAGTACTTGCCGTGACCCCCCAGTCGTGCCTCCGGTGCGGCTCTCTGGCCCGCGTCGTGGTTGGCGTCGCGATAGGCGTCGCTCCTGCAGGTTGCTCATGATTGCCGCCTCGGACGTGCCTTGACGGACGCGAACGCGAGCCTCGATTAACACGCCTGCCGGGCCCTCGCGACCCTCTTGGCGAGTTCTACGGGCGGTAGGACGCCCTCGGGATCGACCTCGCGAACGAACCTGGCCTCGAGTCCGGCTCGCGCCGGGGCCAGGGCGGCATGGCGGTCAGGCTTCCGCGACCAGCGGCCGTAGGCGGCGAGACGGGCCGACAGCACCCGCTCGGCCGGTGATACGTGAGTGCGCGCCACAGTGCTCCTGTTCAGTCCGCACTGTGGTTCTCTGGTTTGTCGGGTGCTCGGCTAACCCTGGTGGGACAATGGCGTCGATGTCACTGTCCCGGCAGCTCAAGGACAAGTCGAGTCCTGCCAGCCGATTCTTCGCGGCGCGCTTCCCAGATGTCCGCTCGGCGCAGCAGGACCTCGTCGCACAAGCGGCCGACACCGAGACCCTCCTGCCGCACGCCTCAGACGGCTACCCGTGGAGCGTCGTGGGCGCCGCCATCGACTACCGCATCCGTCTCGCCTTCCCACAGGCGGTGGCCTACGCCTCGCGGTGGGAGCTGGTGTCGGAGACTGGTGGCTTCGGCCTGCCTGCCGGTGGCGACGTGTTTCCTTTGCAGGCCGAGTTAGGAGCCAGCCAAGGGGCTCCGTACGGGTTCTACAACCTCTGGGCAGGCTCGTTCTTTGCGAGCCTTCGCGAGCTGCTCACCGAAATAGGACCCACCGCGCGAAGGCTGCAGCCCGCTCTAGAGGAGGCGATGGCCAGACATTGCTTCGTGCTCGGCATCTATGACGCCATCGGCCGCGGCGTTCCTATCGACCGCACACCGCTGGTCAGCGTCGCAGGGTCCGCCGATCCCGACGCGCTCTCTCGCCTCTGTCCTGACGCAGCGGTATCTGACCTCGTCAAGATGACGAATCTCTTCTACGACAGTCAGCAGCCACTCCTCGCTGCAACGCGGGTTAGTCTCGGGCCGATCTTCACCGGGAGCGCCGACGTGCATGGTGCCGATGCTGATCTCATCGTGGACGGCTGCCTCATCGACGTGAAGGCAACGAAGGACGTTGGCAGCCTCGGTGGGAAGCCGTGGGCGTGGCAGCTGCTCGGCTATACGCTGCTCGACTACGAGGACGCTCTCAAGATCAGGAGCGTCGCCCTCTACCTGGCCCGTCAGGGCCTGCTCCTGCAGTGGTCGCTCGACGACTTCTGCGAGATGCTCGGGAGCAGCAAGCCGAGCCCGCTCGCGGACCTGCGCCGGGACTTCAAGCGCGCGGTGAGTTGACGATAACTGCGCGAGTTCCGTTCGCGACTCACCTGGTCATTTGCCGGGTAGCACAGAACTAACTTGCCCCCAGTTACCGAACGCCAGAATTGGCCCAGGAGCAGGACTCACGGTCAGGGACTCGGACTCGTCATCACCGGCCGCAGTGTCCAAGCGCTCCTCCATGCTCACCGGCACCCACTCGTGGCCCTCCAGCGCACCAACCTGCCGCAAGCACCGAGCCGTCTTAACCAGCGGGGGTCGCCATTCTGAATACCCTCACGACAGCAGATAAGTGAGCGGCAACGTTGCCGTCTGTCCTGGTCAAACGCTAGCAAGTACATCGTTCAGGCCAGAGTGCTTAGAAGGCAGCTGCTCTATTCCGCTGAGCTACGGGGGCCTCGGCTGACATGGGAATCTCCCTCCGCAAGCGTAGGGGATGCTGGCACCTACTCTGGGAGAGTTGGCCCAACGAACTGAACGTC
>Ga0326728_10022597_pt1 | contig 11648 bp, 7 predicted proteins | sample MB3enrmetagenome_FD_207602 | JGI IMG/M metagenome (GOLD analysis project Ga0326728, IMG submission 207602) | Lab enriched peat soil microbial communities from McLean, Ithaca, NY, United States - MB31MN | ecosystem: Environmental > Terrestrial > Soil > Wetlands > Peat | place: USA: New York... | reverse complement strand
ATTTGTCGTTACCTTTGCAGGGGTAGCAGCCGTGTGGCGCCATGATTTCGTCGCGGTTGCCCAGGCGCGGCCGGATGCGGCCGGTCATTTCATATTCCATCACGGATTCCGGCAGCAGCGACATGATAGCCTCGCTCTGGGCCAATTCGACATGCTGCCCTTTGCCGGTTTTACGGTGATAATAAACAGCGCCGCAGACGCCAAGTACGCCATACATCCCGCCTACCGGGTCCGCCATGAAAATGGACGGTGTGGACGGCTCCCCGCCGGGATAGCCGAACGAAGCCTCCAACCCACCGATGGACTGGACGGTGGCGGCATAAGAAATGTAGTTCCTGTCCGGACCGGTACTGCCGAAGCCGGGCACCGAGACCATAATAATATCCGGTTTCACTTGGTTCAGGACGTCATAATCCAGGCCGAAACCGGGCATCCCCTTAGGCGCCAGATTCTCCACTACGACATCGCTGATTTTCACCAGTTTTTTAAACAGCTCAACGCCCTCCGGTTTTTTCAGGTTCAGGTTGCAGCTCTTCGTGCCGCGGTTATAACCGTTGAAATTAGGACCGCGGTTCAAATCACCCTGGGTTTCGATGGTGCGTCTCAAGATATCGATTTTTTTATTGGACTCGACTTTGATAACCTCGGCGCCCATATCCGCTAAGATGCCGCCCATCCAACCGCCGGCCCAGACCTGTGTCATGGCCAATACCCGCACACCTTTCAGAAAAGCGCTGCTCATCTAAATAACCCCCGCTTCACGGAACTTGACCAGGTCTTTTTTGGTATATCCCAGGCGTCCGCACAAGATTTCTTCGTTGTTTTGACCGAGCAGTGGCGCCGCTACCGGCTGTTCTTTCGGAATACCGGAAAAACGGTAGGGCACGCCCGGATATCGCAGTTTACCGATTTCCTGATGGTCGGCCTCGACAAAAAAACCGCGCGCGGCCATTTGCCGGTCGGAGAGCATATCTTTGGCGGTATAAAGCGCGCCGATGGCCGAACCCCTTTCCTGGCTGCCGCGGTAGATTTCATCCATGTTATGATCTTTCGTCCAATCCAAAATCAAAGGTTTGAGCGCATCCCAGTAGTGCGACCGCAGGGTATAATCGGCAAATAATTCGTTCTTTGCCCATTCCGGGTTGCCCATCAAATCAACAAAACGCCACCATTCGGATTCTTCCATGTTGGCATGATGGATATAGCCGTCTTTGCAGGGCAAAATGTGCGCCGGCGCCCGGTCTAGCACATCGGTGCGGTTCACAACCTGTTTATTGTAATAGTAACGGAAGACCGAATGCATGTTCTGGATAATGCTTTCCTGTTCGGAGACATCGAGATAGGTGCCTTCGCCGGTTATACTCTGCTGGAAAACAGCGGCAACGGTCGCGGTCGCGGCGCTCAAGCCTGCCTGGAACCCGAAAATATGCGCCGGCGCTTTAATCGGTTCCCGGCTGATATCCACTTCGCGGACGGAATCATAACCGACACCGCCCATATGGGCATTAATCAACTCGCTGCTCTTGTAATCTTTGTACGGGCCGGTTTGCCCGAAGGGTGTAATCGAGGTCATCACGATGCGCTGACTAAACTTATTGACGCACGCATAATCCAGCTTCAGGGATTTCATCCGCTTCGGAGGATTATTTTCAACAAAGACATCCGCACCGTTTATTAATTGCAGCAGGATTTTCCGGCCGGCGGCGGTTTCCGGATTGAGCGTAATCCCCTTTTTGTTCATGTTCAGGTACTGGTAGAGACCGCTGCGTTCCAAGCCCGGAATATCATTCATGAAAGGTTCCATCCGGCGGGCATCGTCGCCGCAGCACGGCGACTCAATCTTAATGACTTCCGCCCCCATATCGGCGAATATCTTCGCGCAGAACGGGGCAGAAATCAGGCTGCCGTATTCAATTACTTTGACGCCGTCGAGAACCCTGTAAAACAATCCAAACTCCTGCTAATTACTGTAACACAACCGGTATTGGCGGAAAAATGCTAGGGGAAAGTGCGCCCTTCTTTTAGATAATCGGTTTCAGGACGCTCGGCGAGGAAGGTACTGGTAAAATCAACATACGGCTCCAGGAAGGGATATTTGTTGTATTTTGCCCAGCGCGGTTTAGTGTATTTCGGAGGTTTTTCGATGACCGATTTCTTCCAACCATTGAAATCTTCATAAATCAACTCACTCTGACGCACCCAGGTGGGAGCGGACCGGCCGGGGAACTGCACCGCTTTAGCGCTGAAATAACCGATTAATCCAGGCTGCTGCAGCACTTCTTTCGAGTGCACATTCAGGAACCAGTCGTCGCCTTCTTCCACAGAGACACCTTCGGGATATTTCGTGAAAGTGTACCAGCGCAACATCATTTTCTCTTCGGCACTGTATTTCCCGGCCAGAAAGACGTTCTGGGCAGGCACCGGCACGCAGGTGGAGACCCGCGGGATGGCGTATTTATCCCATTCGATGGGGTTCTTCATCCAGCCGCCTTTCCAAGTAAAATGAAAAATGCTGGTGCCGCCGAAATAATCTTCCATGTTGCGGAACCAGACCTCGATGACGCGCATATTATAGTGACCGTACTCCAGCGCTTCCGGAATCACCGGCAGCGGCCGGTAGCCGACGAAACGGGCAATCCACGGCTGGTCTTTGGATAAGACTTCACAGGCGTGATAGCGCAAATACCAGCGCTCAAAGGCCGGCATTTCGTTAGGCAGGTCTTTCGAGGTTAACATGAAAATTAATTTAATCATGATTTGCTCCTTTTAATTTTTTGTATATTAGTTTTCCAATTTTCTATTTTGCATTATTATATTAAGTCCCAACGACCAACCTTATACCCGCCTAAAAGGGCGGGGCAGACCTACGAGCTGGAGGGGATTCCCCCTCCAGCTTCTGGAACTTCTACCCATGCCCAATCATTTAATATTCTCAGTACTTATTATTTCCTTGATGAGCTAAGAACCTAGCTTTTATATGCGCCAGTGTCCCATTTTCTTCTTTAATCCGAATCAATCCAGAAACGGGCGCCGTAAAAGCTCAAGCAGCTGGGGCCGCCCAAAATTCCCATTATAATCGAATGGCATTGCGAATTAAAACCTTTGAGCCAAGGCTGGTAAAGCGTATAAGACATCGGCTGTAATAGGCAAATGACGTAGTGCTGCCGCGCCGCCCGCTCATTGACGTCCTTCATGATTTGTTTTAATTCTTCTTCCGTGGTCGCGGCCAGAGCCTTCGGGTAATAACTGTCCATCACCGGGTCACAAATCCCCAACCAGTTGGGCAAATGCCCTGAGTGCAGGCGATTAATCGCTCCCAACGGTGAATAATTATGCCCCAGCGGGCCGTATTCGCGCCAGACCAGCTCATGCTTGCGGTCGGTTTCGACATAGGTCAGCATGGCGTTATGTTCCATCGGGCGAATTTCCATCTCGATCCCGATATCGGCAAAATAAGATTGAACAACCGGTAAAAGTTTCATGTCCCACGATGTATCCGCCACGACATTAGTCTTAAATCCGTGCGGATAACCGGCTTCGGCCAGTAATTTCCTGGCAAGTACCGGGTTGTAAGCATATTCGTCTTTCAATTCCTGCGGCCAGATGTCATATGGGAAGCCCCAACCTTTCATGTCACGGGAAGCGATAGTGGAAGGATAAGGGTCAACCGTGCCGCGGTAATAATCCCGGGCGACGGCCGGCAAATCAATCGCCAACTGCATCGCTTTACGCACCCGGATATCGTTAAAAGGCGGCTTGTCATTGGCCGGCTGGACGGTAAGTGCCTGCGGGCGCGGGATGGGAATCTGGATTAATTCCAAATTCGTTCGTTTCATTGCCTCAGCATCAAACGCGGAAACCCCGCTGATGAGGTCGATTTTAGCCACGCGCAATGCTTCCAGAGCCTCATTTTCATCCGGGATGATCTGGTATCTGATGGCATCCATGTACGGCAGTTGATTCTGCGGGTAACGCTCGTCATGGCCCCAGTAATCCGGATTTTTGGTCAGAAGAGCATAGCCGTTATCAATGAAACCTTTAAGCAGGAACGGCCCGGTGCCGACGGCATGGCGCCAATCACGGACATCGCCCCATTTCCTGACTGCTTCGGGGTTTTCCAGGCACGGTTCCTGTCCCACACCATGGAGGGTTTCCATGATGGCCTCGGGTTTGGTGATTTTTAACTTAAACACGACGGTATATTTGTCCGGCGCCGTGACCGATATCAGGTTCCGCGTGCCGATACCGGCGCGGAAAGGGCTCGGTTGGGTAAAGCCGCCACCCAAAGCATAAAGACGGTGATAATGAAAGACCACGTCTTCAGCGGTAAATTCCCGGCCGTTAGCCGGCGGCAGATTCTGCCAGCCCACACTTTTACGCAGGTGGACAACATGCATGCCCGGTTCCGGAAATTCCCAGCTTTCGGCCAGTTGGCCTTTCAAATATTTAGCTGGGTGCCATGGTATCTGATAATCCCAGACCACCGGGTCCAGTGTCCAATCATCGGAGACCAGCCTTTCCAACCACCCGCCGTAAATGCTTGTCCATTTCTCGCTGCAATACGGGTCGAAATTTACAATGTTGCCTACAGCGCGGATAATTAGCTCGCCGCCGTACTGCGGCTTGCCGAGTTTATCCCACCAGCTGGTTGTTGCGGTTTTCTGTTTCAAATTACTCACGTTATTAAGTGAAAACTTAAAGCACGAACTGCATTCTCATTGGATTATTTTTCAAAAATAAAACCGAGGCGAATCAGACTGATTGCAATTAAATGATAAATGTTATTGAATCGGCCGGCTGGAAATGATTCCGCCGGTGCCAAATATTCGAAGTGGGCCCTTTTTACGGAGCCCACTTCGAATATATTACGGATAACTTTAACCTAGGACCCAAAACCCAAAGACTGTTTCAGACTCGAATTGATCCAGAATCTAGCACAATAGAAGCCCATCTCAAGTACGCCAGAGGTGCTGGAAATGGAGAAGGTTTGCGCGTTGTAACCGTTGAGCCACGGTTGACAAACGGCGAAACTCATCGGACAAGGCAGACTGATATTCCACTGCTGCTGGGCCTCATACTGGTTGCCCTGGACCACCAGGGCTTGGGTTTGAGCCAGAGTCGGGGCCGCCAGCGCCTGAGCGTACAGGGCATTCCAAGTCGGGTCATTAATATCACACCAGTCGAGAGTCGTTCCTGTCTGCCAATGACGGAAACCCATCAGCGGCGGGAAGGTAAAACCAAGCTTGGTGCCAAAAGCGATGCCAGTGTCCGCATGGGCACGGAGCATAGTGTTCAAAGAGGCCGCGTCCATCAACGTAATATTGATTGTAATGCCGACCGCCGAAAATTCAGACTGGATAATCTGCAACAAATCCAGATCGGGGTTGGAATTGGAAGCGACGCAATTAACGCTAAACGAAGAAGCCCCGGCGGCGGCAAGAAGCGCCTTAGCGCCCGTCGGGTTGTAATCATAGGTCGCTTTCAAGGAAGCCGGCCATTGAGAATACGGGTAGGACCACCCGGTCATGAATACTGAAGTCATGGTGGAAGGATACGGGTAAGCGGTGCCGCCGTAATAGGCACTGGCAATTTGCGGCAGATTCAGCGACATCTGCATGGCCTGGCGGACCCGCTGGTCGGTAAACGGGGCGATATCATCTTTCGGGTCAATGGTGTCGGGACCGCCCGGGTAAGATAGTTGTGTCATTTCAGGATTTGTAACTTTCATTTGCTGCGCCTGTGAAAGCGTCAGCGTGTCAATGGCGTCAATCTTGCCGGCACGGACGGCGGCGAGCGCGGTTGCCTGGGCAGGGATGATTAATATCTTCATGTTACTGATATAGGGGAGCTGGTTCTGGGGATAGCGCTCATCAACTCCCCAGTAGCTGGTGTTCTTGGTCAGGGTCATAGCAGTGCTGTCAACCCAGTCGGCAATCATGAACGGGCCGCAGCCAAAGGTGTAATGCCAGTTGGTAATAAATTGAGTGGGGGAAGTTGTATAAGCGGCGAATACTTCCGGCGCTTCTTCGTTAGCGCCCATCGGGCCGAACATATCCTCGCAAATGGTCTCCTGGCTCACACCCGGCCAATTAAACGAAACCGTATATTTATCGGAAGCGGTGACCGCTGTCAGTGCGTACATTGAAGTGACTGTCGAAAGCGGTTTGGTGTAACCGTCACCCAGACCGTACAGCCGGTCATAGTAAAAAACCACGTCGTTAGAGGTAAACTGACGCCCGTTTACCGGCGCGACATTCCACCAGTAGACATTCTGACGCAGGTGCATCGTCAGAACGTTGGCGCCCGTAAACTCCCAGTCAGAGGCTACACAACCGACTTCCCAGTTGTTAGGACGGAAGGCTAACTGGTAGGCAAAAGCCGATGGGTTCACGGTCCAGTCGTCGCAAACCAGTGAATCCTCCCATAAATTCTGCACTTGTTCTTGCCCCGATAACGGGTTACCGTCATCAAAAGAAGTAATATCACTGGACAATGCAAGAGTCAGCGTGCCGCCGTAGGTCGGCACCCCTAGGCTATCCCACCAATTGCCTGTCGAAGTAGTAGTTGCCGCAGTGGTACTTACCGGGGCAGAGGTTGTGGTTGAAGTGTTCACCGGTACGGTTGTGCTGGTTGTTGTCAGGGTGGTAGACACCGTTGTGGTTGTCATTGCGTTCGTTGTCGTACTTGTTGTCGTTGCAGAACTGCAAGATGCCAGTATCATCGTTGCAACGATAAGGAAAGACAGTGCAATCCAGATAACTCCTTTTTTCATTTACCCTCCATTATTTAATATTATTTAATAGATAATTCCTGATTATGTCCACAAGATAAATGTAAGACTGGCTGTGCCACTAAGCCCGATTACCCCCAGGGCTCCGGACACGGGAGGGGACATCAACCACACTTAGCTGAAAGTCCAACCACAAACTCCCAGTACCCTGGTATCCCCTGACAAAGCCAGCCTTACAGGCATTAACAATGTTAACCTTACAAAACCGGCGCGCGGAGCAATTTCAATTGTTTATTCCAGACTAAATATAGTATAGTATTCAGTACCGAATAATGTAAGTTATAGAGCAGTATATCACCAGCCTGTAATTTTGTCAAGAGGTACAATTTTCATACCTGACAGGAATATTTCAGGCAGATAAAAGGAGACATAAACGATGAAAACAAGAAAACTTGGTTCCGCGCCGCTGAACTTGTCTACCGTGGGACTCGGCACGTGGCCGATGGCCGGCACGGACCGGTTCGGCTGGGGCCCGCAGGATGACAATGTTTCGATAAAAACGATTTACCGCGCGCTGGAACTGGGGGTGAACTGGATTGACACCGCCCCGATTTACGGCACGGGGCATGCCGAGGAAGTCGTCGGGAGAGCGCTGAAAGGGATGTCTCAAAGGCCCTTAATCGCCACCAAAGCCCTGTTCATGTGGAAACCGGACAAAACCACAATCCTGGTACGCCTCGACCGGGAACGGGTGCGCCAGCAATGCGAATTGAGTATGCAGAGATTAGGCGTTGATTTCATTGATATGTACATGATTCACTGGCCGGACCCGTGGGTCTATGTGGAAGAAGCCTGGGAGACACTGGCGGAACTAAAAAAAGAAGGCAAGGTCGGCAGCATCGGCGTTTCCAATTTCTCCATTGAGCAGATAGAAACGGTCAAACCGGTGCACCCGATAGCTTTTCTGGAACCGCCTTACAGCATGCTGGAACGCGGCGCGGAAAACGGTTTACTGGATTATTGCGGGAAAAATAATATCGGCGTGGTGACTTACAGTTCCCTGCAGCAGGGACTGCTGGCCGGCGGGACGATTAATATCAACAAATTCACCCCCAGGGATGTGCGGCGCACCAGTCCTCATTATAAAGAACCCGAATACAGCATTAACCTGAAACTGGGGCCGGAATTAGCCGCCCTGGCAAAACAGTCCGGGCATACCGCCGCACAACTGGGCATCGCCTGGAACCTGAGACGGCCAGAGGTGACCTCGGCCCTCACCGGGTCCAGGACGCCTGCCGAAATAGAAGATACCGCTAAAGCCGCCGACTGGCAATTGACAACGGAAGAAATCGCCGGCGTGGAAAAAATCCTGGCGCAACGGCTGGAAGCGTTGAAGGCGGCGGGAAAATAAACTGCGGCATCTAATAATCGAGAAAAAAGGCGGGCGGGTTAACACCCGCCCCCTTCAGTCGCAACCTCTTATTATTGAGGTGAATCAAGTACCGTTGTCGGTACGTGCTTAATGCCCCATAGACTTTTTCAGTTTTTGGTCGATCCAGAACCGCGCGGCATAGAAAGAAAGGCTCTGGGGGCTGCGTGAAATCGAACCGAACTGGCCGGTATAACCTTTCAACCACGGCTGCGCAATGGAATATTTAACCGGGTTCATCAGAGAAATGGCAAAATGCTGCCGTGCCACATATTCATTGGCCTCGATTAATATCTTCTTCACCTCCGCTTCGGTCGTTGCTCTGATGGCGCGAGGATAAAAACTGTCCATCACCGGGTCGCTGACTTTCAGCTGCGGCGTGCCGGAGGAATTGGTGCAGAAGCGGGTAAGCTGGCGCAGCGGTTCATGGCCGGTGCCAAGCGAGCCGCCGGCGCGGGCCGCCATCTGGTCGTGTTTCTGTTCGGTCTGGATGAACGCGACCAGGGCCGCAGATTCCATCGGACGGATTTCCATATCAATACGGATCCGGGAAAAATACAGCTTTACAATTTTCATCAGTTCCAGGTCAGCGGCAACATCCACAACGATATTCGTCTTGAAGCCGTTGGGATAACCGGCTTCCGCCAGCAGTTTTTTAGGCGCCGCCGGATTGTAGGCATATTCGTCTTTGAGGTCCTGCGGCCAGTTCTCGAACGGCCAGGCCCACCCTTTCAAGTACCGCGAGGTAATCGAGGACGGGTACGGCTCGACTGCGCGGCCGTAATAGTTTTTCGCGATTGCGGGCAGGTCAATGGCCATCTGCATCGCCTTGCGTACCCGGATATCGTTGAACGGTTTCACATCGTTGCGCGGGTCGAGCGTGGTCGTGGAATCGGGATGGGCAGTAATCAGCATTTCCGGGTTGGTCTTCCTGATTTGCGCCGTCTGCGCCGCTGAAATATGGTCGATGACGTCAACTTTGCCGGCGCGTAATGCTTCAAGCGCCTCAGCTTCACCGGGAATGACGAGAACTTTCAGCGCGTCAACATAAGGCAGCCGGTTTTGCGGGTGCCGCTCGTCATGCCCCCAATATTTATGGTTCTTCACCATGGTGGCGGAGACGCCGCTGTCAAATTCCTTTAAAATAAACGGGCCGGTACCGACAGCATGGTGCCAGTCATCCAGACTGCCCCATTTTTCTACGACTTCCCGCGCCTCGATGACCGCCGTGGGGCTGTGCACCGTAATCACCGTTTCCCCGATAAACTCCGGGTTGGGGGTCTTCCACTTGAGAACCACAGTGTATTTGTCCGTAGCCGTCACCGAAATCAAATCTTTGTAAGCGCTGACGTTGCCGTGGTAAGGTGCGGGTTTGGTAAAACCGCTACCCAGACCGTAGAGACGGTGATAGTGATATTCCACGTCATAGGCTGTAAACTCGCGGCCGCTGACGGGCGGGATATCCTGCCAGTTAATCCCCTTGCGGATGTGCACGACCAAGGTGTCCGGCGCAGGAAATTCCCAGCTTTCCGCAAGTAAACCTTTTAAAAATTGCTTGGGCGGCACGCCTTTGAAATCGTAGATTTTCGGGTCCAGCGCCCAGTTTTCGGCAAACAGACGTTCCATCCAGCCGGAATAAATCTGTGTAATATGGTCGCTCTGAACCGGGTCTAAGTTCGACGGGTTGGTGGTACTGCGGATGACCATTTCGCCACCGTACTGCGGTTCACCGAATTTATTCCACCATTTTCCAGCCTGCTTTTTCATGAAACCCCCACGTTATATTCTCGATTCCGCGTAACACGGCGGCACGTCCGCCGCATCCGTCAAATATGCAGATTTTGGTAATTCCGATATTGTGCCGCTGCTGAAACATAACGGAATATTTTACTATCCGGGAAAGACTATATTTGATATTAAAATGAAAGCATTCGGTGCGGAAAAACAAAATAATACAACCATATAATATTGTAGATTGATACGAATATATGGTATAGTATTCAGTATCGAATATTCCAGATTAAAGTGCAGTATATCATCGGTTTTTACCCTTTGTCAAATTGGCAGCCGGCAAATAGATATTCCGCAAATATTGCTAAAGAACGGCAACCTGAAGTAAATTAAAAGAAGAAATCACGGTAACCATTGAAGAGAGGTTTGAAAATGACTTTTGAAGATAACAAAGTCCGCAACCGGCACATGCAGGCACGACAGTTATTAGGCCGGGCCCGGCGTTTAATGCTTTATGCACGAAATAAAGAACTGGCGCCGTATCACATTTCTTCAAACCAGGCGTTTCTCCTCTTTGTGATTTATTACCACGGACAGAAACATCCGGACCACAAGATTACACTGGCCGAGCTGGCGCAGCAGACAGATAGAGAGAAAAATACTATTTCCCTGCAAATGACCACCATGGAAAAAGACGGGCTGGTCAAGAAAATCAGGGAAGTCCCTAAGTCCAACCAGCTGAGTTTTGAGCTGACAGAGAAGGGCCTGGATGCTTTTCATAAAAGCAAACACTGGAAAACCGATAAAGCCATCATGTCCGCTTTATCCAAAGACGAACTGGAAGTGCTGATTACTTTACTCAACAAAATCATCAAGAAAGCAGAAAAGTATCAGTAATTTTTACTTCAACCATAAAATTTTATTGTGGGTTTTATTGTGGGTAATGCCTGCCGCCCAGCAGCCACCAAAACCGGGTGAAAACCCTGTTTTAACATGCGCAGGCAGCAAATGTTTTTATTGTGCGCAATACAAGGTGACGGCATATCCTGCACAATAGTAACTGAAGGAGCAAATAATGGCCGGCGGATACATGGGGAAGCTGCTTTTTGTCAATCTTTCCACCGGAGAGATGAGAGAAGAACCTCTCGACGAAAACATCTGCCGTAATTTCATCGGCGGCAACGGCATCGGCGCGCGCATGCTCTACAGCCTGCAGAAAGGCGGCGTCGACCCGCTGGGGCCGGATAACACGCTGGGGATACTTACCGGCCCGTTCACCGGTACCATCGTACCCCCCGGTTTGCGCTATATGGCAGTGGCCAAATCGCCGCTGACCGGCGGCTGGGGTGAAGCCAATTCCGGCGGTTTCTTCGGCCCTAACCTTAAATTCGCCGGCTGGGACGGGGTTTACTTCACCGGTATTGCGCCCAAACCGGTTTTTCTGCTGCTGGATGATGGCAAAGCCGAATTGAAAGAGGCCGCTTATCTCTGGGGTAAGGATTCTTGCGAAACCGAGGACATCCTGATGTCCGAATACCAGTATTCGCGGGTAATCTGCATCGGCCCAGCAGGAGAAAAATTATCCCTGGTTTCCTGCATCATGACCAACCACGGCAGCGCCGCCGGACGGTCCGGACTGGGCGCAGTGATGGGTTCCAAAAAGCTGAAAGCGGTGGTAGCCCGCGGCACCAAAGAAGTAGTGATCGCCGATAAGGCCGCGGCGCAGAAATACATTATAGCCCATATCAAAACACTTTC
>Ga0326728_10022596_pt1 | contig 11648 bp, 12 predicted proteins | sample MB3enrmetagenome_FD_207602 | JGI IMG/M metagenome (GOLD analysis project Ga0326728, IMG submission 207602) | Lab enriched peat soil microbial communities from McLean, Ithaca, NY, United States - MB31MN | ecosystem: Environmental > Terrestrial > Soil > Wetlands > Peat | place: USA: New York... | reverse complement strand
TTCCGGCAGATACTGGCACAAATACTTCCAGTCCTCGTCGATTAAGCGCTTGTCCATGCCGAAAGCATACATCAGTTACAGCGAAAGTCAATTCCTTATTCTAGCTCCTATGCCCCAAGGGAGAGGGAGATTCATTCGCCTCTACTTGCAGCTTCGCTCTTGAGGTCACTCGATTCCTGGAGAGAGGTTTTCATTCACCCGATCACCCGATCTTTGGCCGAGTGATGCCGAGCTGGCGCATTCGGTAAAGGAGGGTGGTGCGCTTTAGCCCAAGGCGTTCCGCCGCGCCCCCGGGGCCTCCAAGAACCCCTTTGGCTGCGGTCAGCGCTTCGACGATTTGCTCGCGGTCGGTTACCACCAGGGTGCGCACGCGGGGACCGGAACCTCGATCCGCGAGCCGTTCCAGTTCGCCCAGCGGCGCTTGCAGTGTGGTTGTCTTCGATAGGATCACGGCCCGCTCGATGAAGTTCTGTAGCTCGCGGATGTTGCCGGGCCACTGATATTGCCGCAGGGCTTGCATAACATCGGAGGGAATGGTCTCAATCCGTTTGTTCATCCGGCGCGAATACTTCTCCGCAAAATAGCGCGCCAGGAGAGGAATATCTTCCCGGCGCTCGCGCAAGGGCGGAATGGTGATGGGGAAAACGTGCAGGCGGTAATAAAGGTCGCCGCGAAATTCGTGCTTGTCCACCATTTCGAGCAGATTCCGGCTGGTGGCGGCCACCAGGCGGACGTTGACGCGCACGGTTCGAGAACTGCCCAGGCGCTCGAATTCCTGTTCCTGGAGGACACGCAGCAATTTCGGCTGCAACTCGAGCGGGATGTCGCCCACCTCGTCAAGAAACAGCGTGCCCTGGTGAGCGAGCTCGAAGCGTCCTATTTTTTGGGCGATCGCGCCGGTGAAAGCGCCTCTCTCGTGGCCGAAGAGCTCGCTTTCCAGCAGGCCGAGAGGAATCGCCGCGCAATTCACCTTCACGAACGTGCGCTCGCGCCGGGAGCTGAGGCTATGGATGGCGCGCGCGATCAGCTCTTTCCCTGTGCCCGTCTCGCCCAACGTCAGAACGGTCGAGTCGGTTGGAGCCACGGTCCTTACCTGGTCCAGGACTTCTTTCAGGGCCTGGCTGTCGCCGATGACATCCTCGAAATCGCGATCGGTGCGAATCTCTTCATTGAGGTAAACGCGCTCTTCCGCAAGCTTCTCCCGGACTTCGTTCACTTCCTTGTAGTTCAAGGCATTCTCGACGCCAATGGCAACCTGGTTCGCAACCTGGCGGAGGAATTCCAGGTCGTCTGTGGAGAAAGCGTTAGGCTGCATTTTGCCGACGTTCAGCGTGCCTAGCGCCCGGTTGTGACTGATCAGCGGCAGGAAGCAGCCCGACTTCAAACCGGCGGCGATGAGCGGGTTGCTCCGGGGAGCGAAACGCGAAAACTCCCGGTCGTTGAGCAGCACCGCCTTGCCGGTTTCGATGACTTCGCCGGAAATTGTCCCCTCGAGCGGAATCACGATTTCCTCGTCCTGGTCTGTGTCGGGTTGGGAGAAGTGGCGGGCGTAAACCCGCAGGCGGCGCTCCTCGCACGGCTCCCTCAGGGTCACACTGGTATAATCGCACTGCATCACGCGCCGTACGTTGGTGGAGATGGCGCGCAGCAACTCGCGCAAGTCGAGGTTGGAAACGATATTGTTGTTGAGATCGAGCAGCAGCCGCAGCCGGTCCCGTTCGCGCTCCAGTTGCTCCAGAAGCGCCGCCGGCTCGAGCATTAATCCGGCCGCGGATGAATCAGACTCTGGCATGCCTATGAGCTTACCCGCACACCCTGTCTCTTGACAAGCGGAAGACAATAGGCTACTATCTTGGGTTGAAAGAAGGAAGCTAGTTATGCCTGCCGTGACCACGCCTCGACACAAGGTTCACACTCAACTCGGCCGAGCCGCACTCCAGGTCTTTGCCGCGAGTGACCGCATCAACCAGATTCTCATCGCCTGTGCTATATGCTTTCTCACGAAGCCCACCATCGGGGGCAGGTGTGTATGCTCGCGCATCAGCTCGGATTCCCGTTGCCGAACCAGGTGGCGTACGGGATGTGGAATTGGGAAAAGCTGTGGAAAGAAGTCGAGAGTTGAGAGTCAAGAGTCGAGAGTCGAGAAGTCGGTGAGTCGAATGCTCGAGCAAAGTCGACCGGCGGTCTGGGAGGTATTCGTTAACTCCTCGACTCTCGACTCTCAAAATTGAACGGAACAAACCGGGAATGTCTATGGAAACAAAGGAGGGCCTTGGAAAGCTTGGAGACCGGGGCCGAGCGGTCTGCAACGCCTTCCTCTTTAAGATCGACCGGTCTGCTGGCCGTGCAACTGACCCCTCACCCGACCCGCGGCGGCTGGTGAAAGCGCCGTCGCGGTCCACCCTCTCCCCTAGGAGAGGGCCGGGAGATTTTGAGATGTATCCCGTTTCTGACATTCCGACTGTCTTTCGTCGGCTGTGCGCTCAAAATGGAAGGAACAAACCGGGAATGTCTATGAAAAAAAAGGACAGGATCAAGAGGTCAAGGGATCAAGAGCCCGAGAGTCGAATGCTAGAGCAAAGTCGACCGGCGGCCTGGGAGGTATTCGTTAACTCCTCGACTCTCGACTTCTCGACTCCTCGACTCTTTGACAGTCTCCGAACTCTTTGGCATGCTGTGATGGGCGGTGAACATGCGACACATCAAAAAGGCAAAGGTGGGGCTCTTCGGAATCGGACTGGCGGCCTATTGGGCGCAATTTCACGGGCTCAAAGAGCGCTTGGAAGGCTACCAGCGGAAGGTGGAAGAACGCCTGGGCGAGTGGGCCACGGTGATCAGCACGGGGCTTGTAGACGATGCGCCAAAGGCTGAGGAAGCGGCCCAAGCCTTTCTATGTGAGAGGGTGGATCTGGTCTTCTGCTACGTGGGAACCTACGCAACCTCCTCCACGGTTCTGCCCGTGGTCCAGAAGTCGAAAACTCCGGTGGTGGTGCTGAATCTTCAGCCTCGCGCGGCATTGGATTATTCCCACACGGACACCGGCGAATGGCTGGCCAACTGTTCCGCCTGCTGCGTGCCGGAGATTTCCTGCGCCTTCGCCCGCTCCGCCATTCCCTTCCGGCAGGTGACCGGCATGTTGGAGCCGGAGGCGGACGTGCGCGAGCCGAGCGAATTGGCCTGGGCGGAAATCAAGGAATGGTGTGAAGCTGCCAAGGTGATTCACAATCTCCGCCAAGCTCGCATCGGATTCCTGGGACATCCCTACCCCGGCATGCTCGACATGTACAGTGACTTCACCCAGCACCAAGCCCAACTCGGAACGCACATCGAGGTGCTCGAGATGTGCGACCTGGATGCGCGGGTGCGCGCGGCGAGCGAAGCGGAGGTATTGCACAAGGCGGAGGAAACACGAGCCATCTTTGAGATCAGCGAGGATAGCCCTTCCGACCCCTTGGCCAAGAAGCCGGCCCCGGAAGAGATGGACTGGGCCTGCCGGGTGGCGGTAGCTCTCGATCACTTGGTGGAAGACTTTGACCTGGATGGGCTGGCTTACTACTACCGCGGCGCGCCCGGCAACCCTTACGAGCGGCTGGGAGCCGGCCTGATCCTGGGATGTTCCTTGTTGACGGCGCGCGGGGTTCCGTGTTCGGGAGAAGCCGATTTGAAAAACTGCCAGGCCATGAAGATCGTGGACCTGTTGGGCGCCGGCGGCAGCTACACCGAACTCTACGCCATGGATTTTCGCGAGCGCTTCATCCTGATGGGGCACGATGGGCCGTTCCACCTGGGCATTGCGGAAGGCCGGCCGGTCTTGCGAGGGCTGGGGTTATACCACGGCAAGGCCGGCCATGGCGTGAGTGTCGAAGCCAGCGTCCGCAAGGGCCCCGTCACCATCCTGGCCCTCACCCAAACCCACGACGGCCGTCTTAAGTTCCTGGCGGCGGAGGGCGAGTCGCTGGCCGGAGAGCGCCTGAAAATCGGCAACACGAATAGCCGGCTGCGATTCGCGCTCGATCCCGCGCCCTTCATCAATGTCTGGTGCAGCGAGGGCCCCACACACCATTGCGCGCTCGGGATCGGCCACATCTTGGGAAAGATAGAGAAGGTTGCCTGGCTTACCGGGCTCGAGCTGAAGGTCATTGACGGGGGAGGCGCGCGTGCCTGATTTTCGGGTTCCCCTCCATGATAAGGAGGGGGCCAGGGGGTGGTTGACCGGGGTGGCTGATTCCATGTCCACCATCCCCTACCCCCTCCTCCACCAAGGAAGAGAATGGCCCTACTGACGGACTGGATTCCCGCTCCCCCGCCTCCGCGGAGGACAAGCTTCGTGGGAATGACGGGCCTCTGGCAAGGGAAGAAAGTGGGGAATTCGAAAAAGATGTTTTTTCGAGGGAACGAACTAGGCTATGTATTGCAACTAAAGGACTTAACATTTTTGAGGTCCGAAAACGAACTGGTTTTTGAGCGCAAACGAACCCCAATTGAACCCCAAAAGGGGCCAAAAACCCACCCTTCGTGCGGCCTTGAAGTCAAATTCGCGAGTCGAAAGGCGCGGGCGGGTGTACAGGGGGCCACGAGTGAAAATGCTCTCGACTGGATTCCCCTCCTTAGATAAGGAGGGGGCCAGGGGGTGGTTGACCGGGGCGGCTGATTCCATGTCCACCACCCCCTACCCCCTCCTCCGCCGAGGAGGGGAATGGCCCTACACAACCTTCGAACTCCTCGAGGAGCGATACACATGAATTCCTGGCAATCTTTTAATTCCAACTGCTGGCGAAGTTTAGTGTCTCTAATTCTGCTAATGGGAGCAGTGGCAGCACGCTCTGCGGCCCAAGGTGCGGCTCCGGTAAAGCCTCCGCTAATCGTGGTCAATCGGGGATACCGGCTGGTGATCGATTCACAGGAGGGAACCCTCGCATCTTTCCGGGCGACCTTTGGCGTGGACCGCGATCTGCTTATTCCCAGTCATGCCGGCTTGCCGCTCTTTAAGATCGAGTTCTTCAACGGCCAATCCGAGTTCAAGACCGTCACCTCCTCAGAAGCGAAGGAGGTTAGTGTCGCGAAGAGCGACTACACGGACGGGCAGATCATCACGATCCACTACAAGGAAGTTGGGCAGTTGCCCGTCGATGCGAGCGTCATGATCCGCTGCCCCACCGGGGAAACACTCACCTATTGGAACCTGGAAGTCGATAACCGCACGAACCTCTGGATCGGCCACATCCAGTTTCCGGTTCTCGAGGTGCCTTTTGATAACCCGACCGACAGGCACTATAGCCACATCCTCTGGTCATTTGCAGATGGCGCGCTGGCGGGACCGGTCGACCCGGAAATGTCGGTGGGCGCTTGGGGAGGAAGGGAATACGATACGCCCGAAATCTGGCGCTTTAACAATTATCCCGGCCAATGGACCTCTACTCAACTCATGGCTTATTACAACGATGCCGGCGGGCTCTACGTGGCCTGCGATGATGCAAGGGGACTGCCCAAATTCCTGGACCCTCTGATGGAAAGGGACGGAGTCACGATGGGGCTCGGGCATTACCCCGGCACTCGCGGCCCTGGTGTATGGAGACTCCCGTATAACGTGGTGCTGGGCACATTTCATGGCGATTGGTACGCGGCGGCGGAAATCTATCGGAACTGGGCCTCGCGTCAGCCTTTCTGCGCAACCAAGCTGGCGCAAAGGAGCGACGTGCCCAAGTGGCTCACGGACTCCCCACTCGCGCTCGCCTTCCCCATGCGCGGCCAGGGAGACTGGGACCCTCCGGCAGCGGTGAACCCCGAATATACTCCCTTGACGAATGCCCTGCCCTTCCTCGAGAGACTCGCTACCGCTCTCGAGAGCCCTTTGATGCCCATTGTCTTCAACTGGGAACACGCCGGCCCCTGGGTCCAGCCCGACGCCTACCCGCCGCTGGGAGGAGAGGAGTCGGTGCGGGAATTTATGACCCAGGCGAAAGCCAAGGGCTGGCATCCGATTATCTATGGCGACGGGCTCTGCTGGGTGACTTGGCAGAAGAACACCAATTACGACGGGATGCCCTATTTCCACTCGCACGGGGGAGACGACGCCGTGGCGCGACGCTGGGACGGAACTTTCCTCGAGGATGTGTGGCCCTGGAGAAAGAATTATGTGGCCTGCGTGGGGGCGGCGAAAGGGCGCCAGATGGTCCTGGACATGACGCGCGGCATGGCGGCATTGGGTCCCGATGCGATCCAGCAGTTCGATCAAGGGCCTGGCCCCCGCGCCTGTTACGCCGCCAACCACGGCCATCCGCCTGTCCCGGGACCGTGGATGGCCGACTCATTTAATTCTTTAGTATCATCTGATATAGATATTGCTAGATCGGTTAATCATACAGTTGCTATGTCCTGCGAGGGCGCTCCGCCCGAGACACATCTTCAGGACTTCCAAACCTGGGATGCTCGCGTGAGCACTTGTCCTCTCTACTCGTTTCTCTATCATGAATACGGAAACGGATTTGAGGGCTTCTATACGAATCGAGTCAATGACGAAGCGCTGCGGCTTTCCGCGGCCAGGGCATTGGTGAACGGCTACCTGGTGGATTTCACTCTCCGCGATAAGGGCCGCATCGAATACGATTGGGACCAGACCTGGACCCGCGCCGTGCCCGACCAGGGTGCAATTCTGGACTGGGCCCGGCGCATCAATCATTTTAGAGCCGCCATAGCTCACGACTACCTGGTCTTCGGACGCATGTTGCGGCCTTGGACCGTAAGTGGTGTTGGGGAACGCGACTTCGGCTGGGGCAAGGAGCCCTTGGTGCAGTCCGCAACCTGGCAGGCGCCGAGCGGGCGGATCGCCGTTGTGCTGGCTAACTATGCTGACTTGCCGGAGTCCCCGCGCGTGGAATTGGAGGGGCAAGGGAGCCGCAAGCTGCTGCTGAATATTGACGACCGGAAAGAGGTGCGGGACGTCCAACTCCCTGGTGTCGTTGACATCACCATGCAGCCGCGCTCCCTTTGCCTGCTCGAGCTGCAATAACTAGAAGTTCTCCAGTAGCTCCGTGACCAGGGTGCGGGCGACATCGCGGGAGAGGCGGTCAAGCGCGGCTTGGTCCTCTTCGAATAGGCCGGAGGTGGTCTGGCTCACCTGATACTCTTCCCTGAAGACGAAATTGGGATTGGCATAGACCACCTTCTTGCTGTGCAAGTCCTCGAGCTGCACGTCCGCCATGACTTGGATCTGGAGCGAGGAAGCCCGCCCGGTCGTCAAGTCAAATGTGATAACCCCCCGGCGCACATCCTTGACGGTTCCCTTCAAGACCGCATCCGCGTCCTTGGCATCCGGCGTAATCTGGAATTTCGTTCGCTCCAGGAACTCGCGGCTGACAGCGGCGGCAAGCTTTTGTTCGATGCGAAACGTTTGGGACTGATTGACGAAGATGGGAACAGCGATGATCTTGATGTCGGGGGGCAACCGGTCCCCCCGCCCGGCAACGTGATACCCGCAGGAAAGACAGAAAGCGGAAAGCAGAAGGCAGAAGGCAGCAACTTCCCAGCCTCTCGCCCTCTCCCGCATCGGAACTACGGCCCTCTCGGGCGCCGGATATCCAGCCCTCTCCCGCACCGGATATCCAGCCCTCTCGCCTGGCGAGAAGGCGTCCCGCGTTGGATATCCAGCCCTCTCCCCTACCGGATATCCAGCCCTCTCCCCTGGGGAGAGGGTGTCCTGCGACGGCGCTTTCACCAGCCGTCGCGGGACGGGTGAGGGGTCACTTCCCTCCCCAACGCTGTTCTCTTTCCCAGCCCAAACTCGCATCCCGTTATACCCGTCCCCAGCGCAAGTAGCACAGGCACTCTTGCCTGTGCATGCGCGACCACCAGGCTGGCCCCTACATTCGCTGGCGAAGACTCTCCGCAACCTCCACCGCGTTCACTGCCGCAAGACGAAGATTATCAGCGACGGCCCAGATCCAGAGCCCGTTGGGGCGGTCCGGATCAGCGGTCACGCTATCCACCAGGATTATATCCGACCCGGCCACCTCAACCGGCGTAGGCGAGTCCTGGGAGCGGCGCCGCAGTTCGATTCGCTCTCCTTGCAAAGCCTCGCCGGCCTTTTCCGGCGCTACGGGCTGCTCGGTCTCGACGAAAAGGGAAACCGCCAGCGAATGAAACACCGGCGCCTGCAGGAGGCGTAAAGCCGGCAGCGGAACCCTCTCCTGCAAGTATTGTTGGAGTTGCTTGCGCAGACCGTTTTCGAGAGCCTGCAGCTCGCTCGCACCCGTCCCGCAAGGTCGCGACAACAAGTTGAAGGCTAATTGAGCGCCCAGAACTTTGCGGGGAATCTTCTGGAAGCTCAGCAGGTTCACGGTCTGCTTCTGGAGTTCTTCAATCGCGTGCGACCCGATTTCAGAGACGGACGCGAAAACATGGGCAACCGCGCTCTTCAAAGGGAAACGTGACCCCAGGCGCAGCAGCAAGGCGCTGATGACAATCGTGGCGGGACGCGCCGAAACATAAACCTGGCTTGCGCCGCCGGCTTCTTCTCGAACCGGAAACGCGCGGTCGAGGAAAGGTACCCTCACCACTCTTCGCGAGCGGCGGATCGGTGGCGTCGCTGTCTCTTCAGCCGGCGCTGCGCTGCTGAGGTCAATGACTAAGCAAGCGGGCTGCTCCTGCCGGGCGGCTTCGCTGCCCTCGAGGAAGGAAGGCATATGGCGGGAGCGCGCGGCGATGAAGGCAAAGTCCAGCGCGGCGGCCGGAACATTCTCGTCCAGAGTTGTGGTTGGCGGCCCCTCGCGCAAATCCAGGATGGGCAATTCGGGTTCATCTTCCTCGTCCGAGAAAGTGACCAGGCGGGAGAAAGGAAAGTGGTGTTCCGCCAGCACGTTCAGAAGTTCTTTGCCAAGCAGCGACGATGCGCCTACCACCGCGACCCGGTATCCCTGTGCAGGGGTCTTCATGCTGCGTGACCCTCTTCCGGCCCGGGAGGATGGGCGCGGTGCCTCGAGGTGAGACGAAGGATTATGCCCGAAAGTGCGTAAGTCACGGCGATGGCGAGGAGGACGGGTTCAGAGTATAGCCAGATGGCCCAAATGATGAGCCCCAGGAAGATGATGGCAATGTAAGAGCGGCGCTTGCGCAGGTCAAGCGTCTTAAAGCTGTAGTAGCGCATCCGGCTCACCATCAGGAAGGCTAGAAGCCCAACCACCACCAGCCAGCCCAGGCTGTACCCCCATTCGACGAGCGCGGTTTTCTCCCAGTGGACGATGGCGGCAATGGTTCCCGCTGCGGCCGGGATGGGCATGCCCACGAAATACCGGCGGTCGGAGCTGGGTTTGACGCTATCGATGTTGAATCGGCCCAGCCGCGCCGCGCCGCATATCACATATGCGAACGTCACCACCCAACCGATTTGGCGGAGGTGTTCGATCAAGGGCGGTCCGGCCATTTCGTTAATGGCGCGGATGCCCCAGGCGTAGGCCAAGACGGCCGGGGCAACGCCGAAGGTGATGACATCGGCCAGGGAATCGAACTCGCGGCCAAACGCTGAGGTGGAATTGGTAAGCCGCGCAATTCGGCCGTCGAGCCCGTCGAATAAAATCGCCCACCCAATGGCTTTGGCCGCGTCGTCGAACGCCGCAGCACTCATTCCCTCGACACCGCCCGCCGCCAGTGCCAGTGAGCCTCGAAGCGCTGCGATAATGGCGTAATAACCGCACACCAAGGTGCCCACAGTAAATAGGCTGGGCAGGATATAGACGCCCCGCCTCATTGCGCCACGGCTATTGAATCTCAGACCTGAGGTGGCTGGTTCCAAGGATGCTGCTCCCCGCCCGGACGTGATCCCCTACCTTGATACTCAATGTCACATCCGGTTCCATGAGAACATCTACTCGCGATCCAAACTTGATAAGCCCCACGCGCTCTCCGCGCGCCAGAGAGTCGCCGGGGCGTTTCCAGAATACTATTCGCCGCGCCAGGATGCCAGCGATTTGCTTCACCACGATGCGGCCTTGCTCACCCTCGAGCGTGAATACGTTCTGCTCGTTTTCCACCGAGGCGGCTGCCTCCATCGCCACGCGAAACGCACCCTTTCGGTAACTGACATCTTTGATGACGCCCGCAATGGGCGCCCGATTGACGTGCACGTCGAGAGGTGACATGAAAATGCTGACGCGGCACATGGGGCAGCCGTCGTGGCTCTCCTCGACGACCTGCACGATGCGGCCGTCAGCGGGAGAAATGATGGCTTGTGCGTGGGTGGGAATGGAGCGCTCAGGGTCGCGAAAGAAATTAAGTACCAGAAAGGCCAGGACCAAAAAGAAGAAAGCGCAAACTAGAAGGAGAGGGCTTCGCTCCCGAAACCAAAATCCAAGCACACCGCCGGAGATAAGCACCAGCGGAAGTCCGTACCAGTATCCCTCCTCCAGCATATTTCTTCGCCTGTCAGCCCGGGTGCTCTTCGCCTCTTCATCGAGCCGCCTCCTCATACACTTCCAGAGGTGTTGGCTTCGCCAGCCCAGGGTGGAGTCTCCGCCTGCCCATCCGCGGGCTGGCCGGGGACCGCTACTGCACCGTCTGGGCTTGCCGCACCAGTAATTCCATCTGGTCTTTCGCCCTCAGTTTTAGCTTCTTCAGCCGCACTTCTTCCAGTTTTTCTTCTTCCGTAAGGAAATTCTTGGCTGAAAGTTGGTCGAGCTGGGAAGCGTAATGGGTGTGCTGTTCACGAAGGCGACGATACTCTTCGTTCTTGGCCATCAATTCATCCCGGACGGCCTCGGTAGGAGTGCTCACGGGTGTGCCACCTCCCCCACTTGATTTGATACCCACGCTCAGGCTAGCACACCTAATAGGCTCATTCAAGGCGAAACTACGCTCGATGGAAATGTGGGAAAGCAGTTCTTCGCGTGTGGCTGGTTACGATTAGCTCCCCTCAGGATAGCCACGCTAGGAACTCCGCAGTTCTCGCGCCGGCGTCGCGGAGGATCTTAGCCAAGATTCCGCGACCAAGGTCCTCGCCCTTGTGGTCTGGAACAGTCGCAGTTCGACCGTCCGGGTGCCGAAAGAACCTGTGACTGCCCTTCTGTCGCGCCTGGACAAAGCCGAGGGACTCGAGAAAACGAACGACCTCGCGCGCCGGCACAGGATGGAGGCGGCTCAAGCGCTCACCTCGACCTGCTCAAGCGCGACGAACTTCATCCGAGGCGCGTCTTGTTCGGCGAGGCAAAGAGCAATCACCTCACGAATTCTCGGCGCGAGTTCCTCGAGCGTGCGCGCTTGGGTGTAACAACTCGGCAGTGAAGCAACAGTTGCCACGTAGTAGCCGTCTTCATCCTGTTCGATGACCACCGTAAACTGCCTGACCTTGCGCTTGGCTGTGACTCTTTTCATAGCTTGATTATAGCCTACAATTTGGCTTCACTGACCAGCCGCATTGTCGCGCCCGCAGTCTCCTGCACCAGTTTGCGTGCCAACTCCGGCGAAAGCTCAGAGTTGTTACGCACGGCCTCCTCAGCCATGGATCAGCCGATTCCGCAAGCCGACAATTTCCGCCCACGGGACTTCGGGGATGCGGGCGCGCTGATCCTCGGGAACACGGTTTGCCGCCTCCCCAATAATCTCAAGCAAGCGGACAAGTGCGAGGTTGAATTGGCGGTCGGAGTCCAAGTCGGACCGCT
>Ga0326728_10022594_pt1 | contig 11651 bp, 9 predicted proteins | sample MB3enrmetagenome_FD_207602 | JGI IMG/M metagenome (GOLD analysis project Ga0326728, IMG submission 207602) | Lab enriched peat soil microbial communities from McLean, Ithaca, NY, United States - MB31MN | ecosystem: Environmental > Terrestrial > Soil > Wetlands > Peat | place: USA: New York... | reverse complement strand
GGAAGTCCACGCCGGATTTCCCGGGAGTGCTCCTCTCGAATATCAGCTTTTCGTTTCTGTTGACGTGAGGCCGCGCCTCACGGATTCGGTTTTCCATAATTTTTCGTAGGGGCAACCCTCGTGGCTGCCCGCCGGGCGGCCACACGGGCAGCCCCGACATCGTGAATTTTCCACCACTTCAATGCCGCTCCCTAAGACAGGCGGGGAGCCGCAAATCATCGTTGAAAGAATCAAGCATAATTTGGATGTGCCCAAATTCACTTGGCCACAGGGCGGCGCAATGCCGCCTCTACAAGTTCCACACCCGCCGCGGCGTTTTCGGTTTCGTGGTCGGACCCGACCGCCCGGCTGAACGCCTCCACGGTGCGTTCAATCGCCTCCCGGCTGACCGTCTCAGTGACACAGACCAAGAGGTGATTTTTCAGTTCCGGGTAGAAGCGCTCCAGGTTGAAGCCCCCGATGATCTTTTGCTTCTGCAGATCGGCCAGCAACTCGCCGGCGTCGCGGGGCGTCCTGACCACAAACTCGTTGAAGTGTGGTCCACCAAATGGCGTGGCCACACCGGGGATGGCGGCAAGTTGCCGAGCAACGTAATGGGCCTTGGCGAGGTTTTGTTCCGCCAGCCTCTTCAATCCGTTTTTCCCCAGCAGGCTGAGGTAGATGGTCACGGCCAAGGCGCAAAGCGACTGGTTGGTACAGATATTGGAGGTGGCCTTCTCGCGCCGGATGTGTTGCTCGCGCGTGGCGAGGGTCAACACGAAGCCCCGGCGGCCCTCCTTGTCCACCGTCTGGCCGACCAGGCGGCCCGGCATTTGCCTCAGGAACTTTTCCTTCGCGGTCAAAAAGCCAACGTACGGCCCGCCGAACGCCACCCCTACACCAAAGGACTGCGCCTCCCCGCAGACGATGTCCGCCTCGCGGGGCGGCTTGACCAGCGCTAGCGACAAGGGTTCGGCGATGGTCACAATCAGCAATGACCCGCTCCGATGCACCGCCTCCGCAATCTTGGCCGTGCGTTCCAGAGTTCCGAAGAAGTTGGGGGATTGCACAACCAAGGCAGCCGTCTCGGCATTGAGGGCGGATTCGAGTCCGGCAAGATCAAGCTGGCCCGATGCTTCGTAAGGAACTTGTTGAACCTCAGTACCCTGATGCCTGATGAATGTTCTCAGCACCTGGTAATATTCCGGATGCACGGTGCGCGCCAGGAGAACGCGGTTGCGACGTGTTACGCGAATGGCCATGAGGACGGCCTCCGCGGTCGCCGTGGAGCCGTCGTAAAGCGAAGCGTTGCCGACGTCCATACCCGTGAGCTGCGTCATCAGGGTCTGGAACTCGAACATTGCCTGCAAAGTGCCTTGGGCAATCTCCGCCTGGTAAGGAGTGTACGCGGTGAAGAATTCGCCCCGCGAGAGAAGGGCGTTTACGGCCACCGGAACGTAATGTCGGTACGCTCCGGCCCCCAAGAGCGAGACATACTCGCGGGTGCTCCGCCTTGCCGCTTGGCGGAAGAATTCCAGAATCTCGGGCTCGGAGAGAGGCCCCGGCAAGTTGAGCCGGCCCTTTAGCCGCAGTTCGCTCGGAATCCGGTCGAAGAATTCCTCCACGCTGCTGCACCCTGTGGCTTTGAGCATGGCGGCGCGGTCGGAGTCAGAGTTGGGCAAATAGCGCATTAGGTGGATTCTTCCTTTTGGATATAAGCTTCATACTCATCGGCGGTCATCAGCTTCTCGATCTCACTTCGATCGGCAAGTCGCACCTGGATCAGCCATGCTCCGCCGTGGGGATCGGTGTTCAGAATCTCCGGGTTTTTCTGAAGCTTAGCGTTCACGGCAGCCACTTCTCCGCTGACAGGGGAGTAGATCTCCGAGACTGCTTTGACGGATTCGACAGTCCCGAAGCTCTCGTTGGCGGCCACGTGTTCGCCTGGCTTCGCAACCTCAACATATACGATGTCGCCGAGTTCCTTCTGGGCGTAGTCGGTAATGCCGATGGTGCCGATTTCCTCATCCACTCGGATCCACTCGTGCTGTTTGGTGTACAGAAACTCCTGAGGGTACATGGATGCTCACTCCCTTCGAAAACCGAAATTCGAAAGTCGAAACTCGTGGCGAATTTCGATTTTCGAATTTCGAGCTTCCCGATTTGCCCACTACCTACTTCGGTCGTTTGTAAAAGGGCAGGGGAATAATTCGCGCCCCTGCCCGTCGGCCACGAATTTCAACATAGATCTCCCCGCCCACTCCAGCCAGAGAGGGGGGAAGGTAGGCCATGCCGATGCTTTTCTTCAAAAACGGAGCGTATGAACCACTCGTCACCCTGCCGACGATTCTGTCTTCAACGTAAACATTATAACCGTCGCGGGCAATTCCCTGGCTCGTCATTTCAAAACCCACCAGCTTCTTGTGTGTGCCTTGGGCTCGTTGCTGGAGCAGAACATCCCGGCCAATGAACTCACCTTTCTCGAGCTTGGTGATCCAACCCAGGTTGGCTTCGAGCAAAGTGGTTTCTTCGTCGAGCTCGTGGCCGTAAAGGGGGTAGCCGGCCTCGAGTCGCAGTGTGTTCCGGGCGCCCAGGCCGGCAGGAACCAATCCTTCGGGCTTCCCGGCTTCCATCAACGTGTTCCACACCTTCTCTGACTCGCCCGGCGGAAAATAGAACTCAAATCCATCCTCTCCTGTATAGCCAGTGCGGGCCAGAAGACCCTCCACATTACAGCAACGCGCGCGGCAGAACCAATAGTACTTGAGTTCCGCGATGCTGGCATCAGTGACCTTGGAAATGATCTCCGCGGCGCGCGGGCCTTGCAAGGCGAGCTGTGAGTACTCATCCGAAACGTTGCGCACCTCCGCTTCGAAGGGGTTATGGTGAATCATCCAATCGAAATCCCGCCCGGTATTCGCCGCGTTGACGCAGATGAAGTAACGGTGCTCCCCCCAACGGTGCACTACACAGTCATCCACCGCGCTTCCCTTTGGGTGCATCAGGGCGCTGTATTGGGCCTGAAAATCCTGCAGGCGTGACACGTCGTTGCAGGTGAGGTGTTGGAGCAACGATAAGGCGTGGGGACCGCTGACTTCGATTTCCCCCATGTGACTTACATCGAACAGCCCTGCCGCCCTCCGCACTGCAAGGTGCTCCTGGACGATGCCGGAATACTCGACCGGCATCTCCCAGCCTCCGAATTCCACCATCTTGGCCCCGAGCGCCTTGTGCAGCCCATAGAGGCGCGTGCGCTTTAAAGCCACCGCTGTTGGCGCCGCCAACCTTTCTCCCCCACGCGACATAGGTTGTCAATGCAATTCAACCCAAGCTAACACACTCCCAACAATCCGGTCAAGGCAACCCGTTGACCAGCGCTCGGTGAAAGCCTAAGATGGACACACTTAAGGAGGGCGAATGTCTCGATCTACTTTTGTTGCTATCGCGGGTGGGAAACGCGAGCGTGCCATCGTCCGTGCAGCACCGTCACTGGTCCTAGTCTTGCTGGCTTGGTACTGGGCAGATTGGAGTGCAAGCGCCTTGCCGGCGGGCTCCGCTTCGAGCGGGACGGTGAGATCATACACAACCACCTTTCCCCGCGCCGAAAATCCACTTTCGGAAGGTGGCCATTGGGCAAACGGCCAGAAAGATGGCCTCGACTGGGCAAATGTCCGCACGACTCCAGGATTGGCGTTTGGGACAGAATATGGCGGGACGAGACCGGCGCCTCAGAAATATGATGACTCGACGGCACTTCTGACGGGCGTTTGGGGACCCGACCAGACGGCCCAAGCAACGGTCCATGCCGTAAATCAAAACGACAAGATCTATGAAGAGGTGGAAGTCCGCTTACGGAGCGCCTTCTCACCCCACCGAGCGACTGGATATGAAATCCTTTTCCGCAGCTCCAAATCCGCCAACGCCTATTGCGAAGTTGTCCGATGGAACGGGCCCTTAGGCGACTTTACGTACTTGAGCCGAGCTAAAGGATCGCAGTGCGGCGTGGCGAGCGGCGATAGCGTCAAAGCATCTATGGTGGGCAATGTAATTACCGCCTATATTAACGGCGCACAGGTGCTTCGTGCCACTGACGATACGTTTAAAAGTGGTAACTCCGGCATAGGATTTTATATCGAAGGCGCCACTGGTACGAATAGTGATTATGGGTTCGCGAGTTTCACGGCGACTAGTAATTGATTGACCTCGCCGGGTTGGTAGCGCAGACTCTCGGTCTTCAGAGAGTCTGCGCTTTTTCTTTCTGTGATGTGTTTCCTGCGGAAATTCTGCCCTACTGCGTCGTCTTCTTCGTCGTCGTGTGGTGGTGAGTTGGCGCGGGTTTCGGTTTTTCCTTAACTGGCGGCTTATCAGGCAATGGGTCGGGCTGGGTTATCTCGCCCGCGATCGTGATCCTGACATTGGGCGTAGCCGTGTAGGAGTCTGCCGTGCCTTTAAAAGTGACCGCATCGCCCCGCGCGAGGTTTTTCACATTCGGTTGTGTCGAGTCCTTGACCTCAATGTCGTAGCCCCCCTGCGTAGCCTTCGACTGGTCCAAGATGGCAATGTGAACCAGATAAGTTCCAGGGTCAGTCCCCTTCTCGACGCTGTCAATAACCCCTCCAAGCCCGACGGCTTGTCCCTTCAGGGCGTCCCAGGCCTTCTGCGCTGTCTCCCCCCCGAATTTGAGAGGATAGGTCATGGTATTAAAGGCATCGACCTGAGGGTTGCCAGTTGCCTTCGGAGCTTCCATTGCGGCCACTTTGAACCCACTGCGTGGGTTCACGTCATGTGAAGCCTGATTCACGATATCCTGTAGTCCCTCGTCGTTGCCGTGATATCCCACGTAAGTCTGGGTGAGGTACTTTTCGAACTCCGCGGCGTTAGGGTCCTTCCCTCGGGCCAAGGCCACGGCGCGCGCGATATACCAGATCCCGTTGTCATAATCGTGTGGGTTCGAGTACAGGTAAGCTAGACCCATCCGATAAAAGGTGTACACATTAGCTGGGTCATCTTCGGCTGCAGCTTTATAGGAAGTGATGGCCGCAGGGTAATCCTTGCGTTGAAGCGCCACAAACCCCACCGTCCCGTTGAAGATCGCCCGCAACCCTTTCACCGCCGTGTTGAAGTCGCTGTCGGAAGCGTTGGCGGGCTTCTGGAGCTTCTGAAGCACATCGAGGCCTTGCTTGGCATCGCTCTCAGCGCGCGACAGCTTAGCCGCCGCATCGGAAGCGTCAGCCTTATAAATAAACGGGAATACGAAGCTCACGAACCGCAAGGCTTCGAGCTCGTTGGGCTGAGAAGGGTTGGCCTCCAAAACTTTATGCGCTGCGTCCACCTCTTGATCGGTTTTGTGCATTTGCTCGTAGGCTTGCATCTCCGCCATGTAGGCGCCATCTTTGAAATCCGAGTTCGCATACTTCTGGAGGAACGCCTCAGCTAGTGAAATCTTCTTGTTGGGATCCTTTTCGTTGGTCATGGCGGTATATGCGTCGTATTCGTCCCGGCTCTTCCAATTCTTGGCCGGTGCTGCTTGCGGAGGTGCATTCAATTGTTGAGCGAGTATTCGCCCCTTGACGTTCTGCAATCGGACCGCAGCTTGCACCACAGACGCCCCTACGAGAAGGCTGGCTAGCAGGGTGAAGCTCCAAAGCGCAGTTGTTTTCCTCATTGGGAAGCTACCTCAGTATTTGGGTTTTGACTCCATTCAGAGTCCCGGCGCGCTTCATCTCGTTTCCTTCCTCAAACCTACGGTCCGCGCACACCGTAAATGTTTGATGCACGAAGCGAATCTTAAAATGACGTATTCCAAATATCAAGGATTGAAGAACAATTCAAGCAAAATCATACGGACCCTTCACCCACCCATTGACCTTCTTCATCTGTTAACGTTGGATGCTGGGGGCAGGAGAGAAGTAACCTCCCCCCTGACACTTATATCATAGCATTTTTCGGGTGGAATCAGGAAAGTTTGCTCGTAGCGCTGACCCTGAGTGGCGCGGTCAACAGGGTGAATGGCGGCCCCCCAGGCAGGACTGGCGCTTCGTCTTGCGGTTGGCCAAATAGCTCACTAGAATCAGGAAAGAATGGAGGAAGAACCTTCCCACGTCCGGGTCGCGGAGAGAGCTGAACTTGCGGCAGTGGCTCCCCGCTCCAGGCTCGAGCCGTTCTTCGGGGAAACGGCTAAGGACGTCTTGGTCGCTCTAGCCCGCAACCCGAACCTTAGCGAACTCGATATGCTTCGTCTCCTGGAGCGCATGGACCTCCCCCAAGAGGCGTTGCGCGAACTGAGCCAACGCGCCGAAGCGGCGCGCAGCTACCGCGTGAAACTCGCCTTGGTCCGTAATCCCAAGACCCCTCGCTTGGTTTCCTTGCCCCTGATGAAATTCCTCTACCTTTTCGACTTGCTTCGCGTGAGTCAAACTCCCGCGGTGCCCGCGGAGGTGAAAATGGTGGCGGAAGAAACGATCTTGAGAAAGCTGGAGGCCCTCCCCCGCGGCGAGAAAATCGCCTTGGCGCGCGAGGGTTCGGGGCGGGTCGCGGCTGCATTGCTCGTAACCCCGGACGAAGAGCTTATCCGCGCCGCCTTGAACAATCCCTATCTTTCCGAAGCGCACCTGCTCAAGGTTCTGGCGCGGAATAAGCTCCCAGCCGTCCTGGTCGAGTTGATTTCCCATCACGGAAGATGGGCTCACGCTTACCACCTGCGCTTGGCCTTGATTCGCAATCCACTTACCCCCTTCGCGCGCGTACTAGCCTTCCTGCCGGACATCTCCGTGAGCGACCTCCGAGACATCTGCCTTGACCCCCGCATGCCCGAACAGGTCCGCAAATACATCGTCGCTCAATGCGCCCAACGGCTGAACCCTACTCGCTGATTGCCACTCCGCTAATAGTGGTGGGGAAGCCAACTGAGGGTGACGTCGCCGCGTGGGTGAGGTCGCCGTAAGCGTCAATTGAATAGACAGCGACGTAACCCTCGCCGCTGGCGGTGCAAATAACGGCAAGCCATTTGCCATCCGGGGACACAGTAACATCCGTCGGCGAGCCCGGCAAGGATACCGACTTGTAGAACACCCCACCTTGGCTGTCGCTGAAAAACACGGAGATGGCCTTGCCGGGGGAATTGCCTGTATACCATGCGTTTCCCGGCCCTTTTGCTACCCAGCAGGGGGCATTCGTGGGATATGCCGGCGCCGGCCCAACTATCGGGAAAAGCGCCCCGTTTCGGTTCAAGATAGCAAAGCTATCCGGGCTGTGAGCCGGCGTGGATCCCAGAATGTCTCCCCACAACGCCTCTCCCAGGGGGACCATGTCCGCATCGGCAGGGAGTGTTATATCATTACTCGCCCCGCTAAGCGCCCCATAACTTGTGAGCCCCAGTTGAAGGACGGATCCTGTGCCCGTGGGATCTGCCAGGGTGACGGCCGCCCACTGCTCCAAAGTCGTTAGCGAACTGTAGAATTCCAGCGTTCGCGCTGGTGCCGCCATTACCACCCGTCGGCAACATGTCTGCCAAGGCTAGTGAAGGCGCTCCCCCAGTATTCAACTGGAACACGACGACATCGTTGCCGCTTACACTATTCGTACTCGTGAGCACGAACACGCTCCGTCCCAATTCTTCCCCAACCGCCGATGCGGCTGTGAGTGATACGACCGCCAGCATGACGCCGGCGCGAAATAGACTCATTTTCGCGGTACTGTTCTCCTTTTACATGGTTTTCCAAAGCCCTTTGCGGCTATTGCTACCCGGTGGCGCTGCTGAGTCAGTCAGCAGTTCCCCACAGCTTGGCAATACCATTCGTGTCCGGTTCTATTCCCGAGTACGAGAAGAATCTGACAATCGACCCTGTCTCCTGGGGAGAGGGCTGCCGATTCATTTCTCCACGCTCCCGCTCGTGACTTCTCACTCGTCACCGCCGTTCGGGATCTGTTTCTGCCTTCTGCCTCCTGAATCCTGAATCCTGTTCCTCGTCACTTGTCACTCGTCACTCGTCACTGGTATGTTAAAAGCCCTGCGGTCTTTATGCTGAGAGCTGACGGCTGAGAGCTTTTTCCAGGGAGCTTACGTGGCAATCAGTTGGCTTGACCTCCTGGTGGTGATCGCCTATCTTGCCGCCATCACCATCTTCGGCGCGCATTTTCGCCAACGCCAGCGGACCTTGCGCGATTATTTTCTGGGTGGACGCCGCTTACCCTGGTGGGCGATTTCCTTTGCCATCGTCACCGCCGAAACCAGCATTTTGACCATCATCAGCACACCCGGCATTGCCTACCATTCTAACCTGGGTTTCCTGCAACTCGTCTTTGGATACCTGGTGGGCCGGGTGGTGGTGAGTTTCGCGCTCATTCCCCGCTACTTTGCCGGCGAGATGTTTACAGCTTACCAGCTCATCGAGCAGCGTTTCGGCCGGGTTCTGAGGGTCTTCACGGGCGCCCTCTTCCTCACCACGCGCGCTTTAGCCGAGGGCGTGCGCGTCTTCGCCATTGCCATTGTGATCGGGGTTATTTTCAAAAGTGGTGTATTCACGTCTCTGCTCATCGTCACCGCGCTGACCCTTTTCTACACCTTTGAGGGCGGCCTGACGGCGGTGATTTGGACAGAGGTTATCCAGTTATTCATTTACCTCACCGGCACCGCAGTGGCGCTGGCCCTGGCCTTACACGCCATCCCAGGCGGCTGGGCGGAGGTCAGCCGCTTGGCTCATTTCGAAGGAAACAAGCTGGCGGTTTTCAACTTCCACTTCAACTGGCACGAGCCTTACTTGTTCTGGTCGGGATTGGTGGGTGGAGCGTTCTTGAATACCGCCAGCCACGGCACGGATCAGTTGATCGTTCAGCTTCTCCTGGCCGCCCGCAAGCGGCGGGAAAGCCAGGCGGCCCTGCTTTCGAGCGGATTGGTCATCCTGGCGCAATTCACCCTTTTCCTGGTGGTGGGCGTCGCGCTTTTTGCTTTCTACCAGCACTTTCCGCCGCTGCGCCCCTTCGCGCGCGCGGACCAGATATTTCCCACCTTCGTGGTGTCGCAATTGCCGCGCGGGTTGGCGGGCTTGCTGGTCGCGGCCATTATCGCTGCGGGCATGGCCAACCTCAGCGCCGCCTTTAATTCCCTGGCGTCGAGCTCGGTGATGGACTTTTATAAGCCGTTTGTTCACCCCAACGCCAGCGAGAAGCATTACCTTGCCGTCTCGCGTGGAATGATCTTAGTCTGGGGCGCCGTGCTCGTAGCGATCGCCCTGGTTGTGCAACACCTTCAGCGCAGTGCCCTGGAATTGGCGCTGACCGTCGCCAGCGTCCCTTACGGCAGCATGTTGGGTATCTTCCTGTTGGGGATCCTCACCAAGCGCGCCAATGGCCGCGGCGCCTTGACCGGCGCGCTGGTCGCCCTGGCCGTCATGGTTTTTGTCGTGGCTTACACGCCCATTGCGTGGACATGGTACGTCGCCATCGGAACGGTGGTGACTTTCACGGTGGGATGGTTGGCGAGCTGGCGTGGGGAATAGGGAATAGGGGATAGCCAACGGGTTTGACGGCGCGGAGAAGCCGAGAAAGGCGTCAGGACGGCGTAGGGGTGCCCCTTGTAGCCGCACCGTGGTAACCAGTCGGCCCTTGCGGTACCCTGCGACGCTTTACAAAACGAAAATCTTGCACACCCTCTCGGGCCGGCGAAATTCAAGGCGACAACTCCGCAGGCTCCACCACTGCATTCCAAGGCGCTTCGCGCCCGCAACATTCACCTTGGCGCCTGCTTGTATCTCCTAGCCGAGAAGCGCCACTTTTCGCGCTGATCAAACGGCGGGCGGCGGGTACATTGCTACGTATGTACCCGCCACCCAAGCATGTGGATCTCAATTAGCGGTCAGTATTGGCCTTGCCAGGTGCTGGCCGCGCAGAGCCCTGTCGGGTAGCTCAAACTGCCGATGTTATTGAACCAAGTGTCGGCCGTCCCCAACGTGAGCGAGCCTGTCGTGTCGTCGGCGCAGTCGAACACGTGGTTGTCCTTCGCTTTGTTATCGAACAACGAGTTGTAATAATTGTCGGGGGCAGCTCCGATGAGAATCCCATCGTTGCCGTTGTCCACGACGACGTTGCGTGAAATCATGGAATAGTAGAGTGTCGCGTCGGATGCGACCGGCTCTGCCACGATACCATTGCCGCCGAATCCGACGATCGTGTTGTTGCTGACCTGGCAATATTCGCAGACGTAGTCAGGCGCATAAGTGGTGCTGCCTTCGTACCAGTTCAGATTGCTGAAGGCGATACCGTTGTAGCCGGAGGTCTTTCCTCCTTTCAGGGTATTATCGTTGATCTGGATGTACTCGTTCTCGTAGATCAAATCAATAGCGCCGTCAGCGTTATTGGTACTGTTGATGGGCAGGAACCCCTTGGCGCCGAAATCCTTGCCTTGGTTGTGGTCGATGAACACCTCTCCGCAATCGGAACAAACCACGAACGAGCCGTCGGCCTTTGAAGTATTGTGGTTTATCTCCAATCCGTAGTAAGAATAGTAGATGGCCATCGCCGCCGCCAAATTGCCCTCGAAGGCGTTCTCAGTGATGCTGACATCATAATAAGGATAGTAGCCAGCAATGCCGAAGCCTCTCAGGCCCGCAAAGTAATAGTCATCGGCCCCCGCTACCAGCCAATTGTTCGTGAGGAAGAGGTTATATTCTACGAGCGTGCCCCAGGCCTCGTAAAAATATATGCCCACGGCGTTGTTCTGGATGATGTTGTCGAGGATCTGAGGGTTTTCGCCATCAACGTAGATGCCCGATGCGTAACCTCCGGTGGTCCCTCCCTGGATGGTGAAACCATCGATGACCACATTGTACTCATCTATGAAGAACGCAGCTCCACCCCCGCCTCCGTACGGGGTCCCGCTGGCATCCACGATCGATTCCTGTGCTGGATTGTATCGGCCCCATCGGGCATCCTGGCCGGCTTGCGCGCCGAAGATCGAGAGATCCTCGACGTCGACGTCCACTGTCTCATTGTACGTCCCTGGCCCAACAACAATGACGTCGCCTGCCGAGGCGGCGTACACCGCGTCCTGAATATGGGCTTTCGTGGTCGCTGTGGTGCAGCTAGCGTTAACGTTAACCGTGGGGACACACCACACGGTTTTGGCCAGCAGGTTCGCGCCGCCGGCGAGGAGAACCAATAGCGCGGCCACGGCGGCCAAGCATGCAAAACGTTTCCGATCCTTCAGCCTAACAGACAGACTGTTCATGGGGTCTCCTTTGTCAGATGTATGTGAGATTGTGTTTTCTCCGCCCCCCCCGACTTCCCTAGAAGGGATTATCCCGTGCGCCTCAGGGGCAAGGTCGCAACCACTCAGGATGATTAGAGCGAGGAAACCAACGCCGGTATATAATCACTTCCTGAAGAAGTTGTCAAACAAAACATTGACGACACATTAACGGAACATGAACGAAACACTAGGGAAACATTCACGAAACAATACCGCAAGTGCAGGACGCATCGGCGCGGATTGGAGGGGTCAAGAGTAGGCGGCTTCACCTCGCCACCGCGGCGCACCTGGAACCTCCAACAGGGACCTCCTAATCCGTCGATAACGCCAGGCGGTGTAGGGGGACGGCTTGCCGTCCCCCGGTTGGGCGCCGTTGGCGCGGGGGTAGGGCAAGCCCTACCCCTACACCCAATCGGTGCGGCAAGGT